>ERZ1643246.1558-NODE-1558-length-24669-cov-11.573007_pt1 | contig 24669 bp, 24 predicted proteins | sample MGYA00579265_ERZ1643246 | MGnify/ENA primary metagenome ERZ1643246 (study PRJEB29033, sample SAMEA4952261) | chicken gut metagenome | biome: Broiler Chicken; feature: Gastrointestinal Tract; material: Caecum | place: Ireland | collected 2018 | study: Broiler...
CTCTATCTCTTCTGCCCGGCGGTGCTCATCAACAGCACCATCTGGGGCCAGGCGGACAGCTTCTGCGTGCTGCTCCTGCTGGGGGCCATGCTGCTCCTGTTCCGGGAAAAGCCCGGCTGGATGGCCGCTGCCGGGGTCCTCTACGGCCTCGGCGTGCTTATGAAGCCCCAGATGCTCCTGTTTGCGCCGGTGTTCCTGTTCTTCGTGCTCAAGCGGAAGGACTGGAAAGGGCTGGCCCTGGGGCTGGTTTGTGCCTTTGGGGTGATCTTCCTGCTGGCTCTGCCCTATACCCAGAATTTGGATGTCACCTGGCTCGTTGGGCAGTACATGGACACCATGGGCTACTACAATTACTTTACCATCAACGCCTATAACCTCTATGGGCTTTTGGGCCTGAACTGGTATTCCATGGACGCCTTGCCCGGCTGGGTTTCCGGGGTGTTGACGGCGGCCGCGGCGGTGCTGGCCGTGGGCCTCTCCGGGGTCCTGTACTGGAAGAGCCGGCAAAAGGGAGCCCTCTTTGCAGTGCCCTGCATCATCATGCTGGCGGTGTACCTCTTCGCCCCCAAAATGCACGAGCGCTACCTGTTCCCGGCGCTGTTTTTCCTGCTGCTCTGCGCCGCCCGTACCGGGGACCGCCGGCTGTTCGGCTCCTTCTTTGGCCTGTCGGCCCTCCATTTCCTCAATGTCTCCTATGTGCTGTATCTCAATAACAGTTATGTTTCCCCCACGTCCCCGGTGATTCTGATTCTTTCAGCATTGCACCTGGCCGCCGGGGCTTATACGGTGTTTGCCCTGTGGCAGGTGTTTGTCCGGGAGCGGGTGCAGGCGTTCCCCGCCCCTCCGGCCCACCTGCAAAAGCCCGCCGGCGCCCTTCCCGGGCCGGAAGAGCCCCAGCGGGCCCGGCGGATGGCGCTCCGGGACTGGCTCCTGGCCGGGGGAATCGCTCTGGCCTATGGGGTGCTGGGGTTCTGGTGCCTGGGTTCCATCAGTATGCCGGAGACGGCCTGGGCGCCCCAGCCGGGAGAGAGCGTCACGTTTTCCCTCTCCCAGGACGGCGGGGCGTTGCGCTACCTGCCGGGGCTGACCGTGCCCGTAAAGGGGGAGGCCGCCCATGTGGGGGTGGATGTGGCCGTAGAAGTTTCCCCGGACGGGGTCACCTGGGAGAGCGCCGGTTCCCTCACCGATGACAGCGTGTTTGCCTGGCAGGAATTCGCCCTGCCGGAGGAATCCCGCTATCTGCGCCTGACGGCGGTTTCCGGCACGCCGGTGCTCAATGAGATTGCCGTCACGTCCCTGGATGGGGAATCCTTCCTGTCCCTGACCCTGCTGGATGGGGAGGGACAATCATTGGTGGACGAGCAGGGGGAAGTGCCCCTGCATCCCACCTGGTACGACTCCACTTATTTTGACGAAATCTACCACGCCCGCACGGCCTATGAGCACCTGTTGGGGGCGGAACCCTATGAGAACACCCACCCCACCCTGGGGAAGCTCATTATGAGCCTGGGCATCCTGCTCTTTGGCATGAACCCCTTTGGCTGGCGGTTTATGGGGGCCCTGTTTGGGGTGCTGATGCTGCCCATCCTCTATCACCTCATCAAACGGCTTTTCGGCAAGACCTGGCTGGCAGCGGGGGGAACTATTCTCTTTGCCCTGGACTTTATGCACTTCACACAGACCCGCATTGCCACCATTGACACCTACGCGGTGTTTTTCCTGCTGCTCATGTACGACGCCATGCTGTGCTTCTGCCAGCAGGATGTGCGGGCCGCGCCCATGAGAAAGCTCCTTTTGCTCCTGTTCCTCTGCGGGGCCTTTACCGGCCTGGGCATTGCCGCCAAGTGGACGGCGGCCTACGGGGCAGTGGGGCTGGCAGTGCTGTTTTTCTGGCGGCTGTGGCGGGCCTGGCGGGATTGTCCCGCAGAAGAGCGGTCCGGCCTGGGCCGGCGGACAGCGGGCCTGCTTTTGTGGTGCTGCCTGTTTTTCCTGGTGATTCCCTTCGGCATTTACTACGCGGCCTTTTTGCCGGTGCTGCTGCTCCCAGGCCATGACGCTTCCCTGTCCGGCTGGTGGGGCTATCAGATGCATATGTACAATTACCATTCCACCCTCCAGGCGGAGCACAGCTTTTCCTCTCCCTGGTATCAGTGGCCCATCATGGCCCGGCCTGTGTGGTACCACATCACCTATGACGCCGGGGGCGTGCCCGGAGCAGTGTGTACCATCTCCTCCTTTGGCAACCCGGTGCTCTGGTGGGGCTCTATTCCGGCCCTGCTCTGGGCTTTGTGGCGAGGGATTGTCCGGCGGGATCGAAAAGCGGGCTTCCTGCTCACCGGATTTTTGGCGGCCTATCTGCCCTGGGTGCTGGTGCCCCGGCTTACCTTCCTGTACCACTACTTTACCGCCTTGCCCTTTGCTTTGTTAGCCCTACTGCTGGTGTTTGACCGCTTGGAGGAATCCGGCCGGTTGACGGGGGCTCTCCGGGTGGGCCCGGTTTCCATAGCCCTGCCCCGGTGCCTGTGGGGCGGCGTGTTGGTGGCGGCGGCAGTGTTGTTTGGAGTGTTCTTCCCGGTGATTTCCGGGGCCGTCACCACAGCGGACTACGCTCACAGCCTCCAATGGCTGCCAGGCTGGTTCTTCTGCGGTTGACCGCCAGGTTGCACCTGAGATTCCGCAAAATTCAGATACAAATTGTCATAAAACAACTTTAAAATACAAATCGTATAGAAAAATGGAGAGAATTTCCCTATGAGAATGCGAAAAAAAGACTGGGCACGGCCCGAGCTGGCGGCCTGCTCTTATTACACCGATGCACCCCAGGAACTGAAAGGGGCGTGGCAGTCCCGGTTTGCCAAGGAGCAGCCCCTCCACCTGGACTTGGGCTGCGGCAAATGCACCTTCCTGGCAGAGCTAGCTTTTCGCCATCCGGAAGTGAATTATATCGGCATTGACCAGAGCCCCGATGTGCTGGGGGTAGCCCGGCGGAATATTGAGGCGGTTTTCACTGATGGAGACCGGAAGGTGGAAAACGTCATGCTTACCGCCTATGATATTGAAAAGATTTCCGCGATTCTGGATGGGGAGCGGGACCAAGTAGAGCGGATTTACATCAACTTCTGCAATCCCTGGCCCAAGGCCCGGCACCACAAGCGCCGCCTGACTCACACCATCCAGCTCAAGAAATACCGCTCTCTGCTCCGGGAGGGCGGGGAAATCTGGTTTAAAACCGATAACGACGACCTGTTTCTGGCCACCCAGCGGTATCTGGAGGAGGCGGGCTTCGCCATCTACGCTAAGACCTTTGACCTCCACGGGGAGAACGACCCGGAGAATATCGAGTCGGAGCACGAGGTGATGTTCACGGCCCAGGGCATCCGCACCAAGGCCTTAAAGGCCCGGATGCTGCCCCTGTCGGAAGAAGCGGAGAGCGCTGCCGGCCAATGAAAAATGGAGGCCCGAAGGCCTCCATTTTCCGTTACAATAGGGGGAATCAGCAGCGGTCGCTGCACCCGCAGTCTCCGGCCTTAGGCGGGAAGAATTCATCTGTGGGGAACTCGATGCGGCGGAACAGCTCGCAGGGGTTGTCGGAAGAAGCTTCGCATTCTTTCTCGGGAATGCAGAAGTCGTAGGCGGGAATGAGCATCTGGACGTTGCGGACAATCTGCACGATGATAAACAGGCCAATGGTGGCGTACACCGTGCGGGGGCAGGAGCCGGTTTCGAATTCCCCGCCGTACCGGCTGCAGATGCATTCGGGAATCCGGCAGCAGGATTCGCAGCCGCAGGGGCTGCCGTCGCAGATACGGGCGGAAAGGGCAATGGGCTGGGCCACTTGTACCGTAGCTTTGGGAAGCACTTTGCAGTCGGTGCTGTCGATTTCGTCGGCGGAACCGTCGGAAGAGAACATCTTCACGTTGCCCTCGCTGCCGTACAGGATCACCTTCTTGCTGAAGATGGAAATGCCATGTACTGCAATGGGGCCGGACGCCGGAGCCCGGAACAGGTCCAGGGAGACGTCAAAGAAGAAGGTCATATCCACGGAGTAGAAGCCCTTGTTAAAGGGCACGGGCTGCAAATCCAGATAGACTGTCAGCACCTCAACGTCCCGAATACGGACGTTGGTGGCGCAGCTGACCAGTTCCTGCTGGGATTTGGGGAACAGCACCCGGATATCTTCCAAGCAGTCCTTATCGCTACACGAATCATAGATTCGCATTGCATCGATACAGACGGCTTCTTTAAAGCTCCCACTGGCGTCAGGGGAAAAATCATGCTCGGCCATATGAAATCCTCCTTTTCGGGCGATATACGCCCTGGTTTCCTTCCTATAATATGGAAACCGGCGGGTTTTGTGCATTTGGAGGATTCTCTGGGGCCTTAGGTTCCTTCTGTCAGCTCCAGAAAAATTTGACGGTCTACTTGCGGGTTTAAGGCCCGGTTAATGGCCATCCCCACCATGGAAGCCGCCCGGGCAATGAGCAGGTCTACTTCCCGCACAGTCACTGTCAGGGGAGGGAAGGCGGCCAGAGGCTCTAACCGTTCCCGTTCGGTTTCGTCCAGGTGCAGCAGCCCTGCCGCCAGGGTCATGCCGTCCACCACTGTGGGCACCCCCACCCCGATCACCGGCACCCCCATGGAGTCCTGGTCCAGCCGGGGCCGGCAGTTTCCCACCCCAGATCCCGGGGCAATGCCGCTGTCGGAAAGCTGCACCGTGCGGCCCATCCGGTGCAAATCCATGGCCGCTAAAGCGTCTACTGCCACTACCGCCGCCGGCTGCAGCTCCTGCACCAGGGAGCGCAGGATTTCCGCCGTCTCAATGCCCGTAATCCCCAGAACCCCAGGGGAGGACACCGCCACGGGACGCAGATTTTCCAGCCCCGCCACTCGGGCCAGTTCTTCCCGGATGTGCCGGGTGGCCAGTACCCGGTCGGCGGTTTTGGGGCCCAGGGCGTCGGCCGTCAGGGAACGGTTTCCCAGACCCATCACCAGGATTTCCCCTTGCGCCGGCAGCATTTCCCGGAGCTTTTTGGCGATGAGGGCTTCCCCCTTGCCCTCCGGGTCTACCGCATCGGAAAAGGGGGGCAGCTCAATGGTGCAGTATTTCCCCATGGGTTTTTGCAGGCGCTCTGCCGCTTCAGGGGTGCGGATTTCCACCGTGACGGCGCTTCGGCCGGAAAAGGCTTCCCGCCGGACGGTATAGCCCTCCTGTCCGCCGCCAAATGCGGCTGCTGCTTCCAGGGCTAGGTCGGTACGATACATCATTGCCAAAATTCTTCCTTTCTCAAAAGAGATTTCTGTCATCGGAAAAACAGGGAATTTTCAAAAAAATCTTGCATTTTCCCCGTTTCCGTGCTATGATTACTTGTACGCGAAAACGTGTAGAAGGAGGTGTGACCATGCCGAATATTAAGTCTGCCAAGAAGCGCGTTAAGGTGATTGCCACCAAGACCATGCGGAACAAGGCCATCAATTCCGCCCTGAAGACGGATATGAAGAAGGCCAATATTGCCATTGAGAACAATGCTGCCGATAAGGCCGAGGCTGTCCGCGTTGCCATCAAGAAGATTGACCAGGCTGCTGCCAAGGGCATTATGCACAAGAACACTGCTGCCAGAAAGAAGTCCGCTCTGGCCCGCAAGCTGAACGCCAGCGCCTGATTGGGATCAGAAGCGGTTTCGGCCGATGGTCCAACTCTTGATTTACCGGAACTTCCGGACTTAAAAGAAGCAGAGTATTGCACTCTGCTTTTTATTTTTGCCCGAAAAACAGGATTTTATTTGACTTTTTCACAAAATTTGGGTATCATAAGGGATAGGAACCTTTTGATTTGTCAATTCGTTTCTCTCAATGTGATTTTTCTTGAATTTTGGAGGTGCTCAGGTATGAAAAAGTGCAACAAAGCCGGTCTGATTATCGGGATTGTTACGATTGCGGCAGCAGTGGCCACTGCTGTCACTGCGATCCTTCTGTTCCTGGATCGGAAGAAGAAGGACGAGGAAGAACTGGAGCGCTATCTGGACTGCTCTATCCAGTGATTTCCCGGTTTCCGCGTGTTGGGATTCCGCCTGCCCGGCGGAGTCCCATTTTTCTTATCTGGAAATCCCCAAAAGGCCATGAGAAAGGAAGATTCGCCTATGTATATTGCCGACCTCCATATCCACTCCCGGTTTTCCCGGGCCACCAGTAAGGAAGGGGACGCGCCCCATTTGGACTTGTGGGCCCGGTATAAGGGCATTGGGGTAGTGGGTACCGGGGACTTTACCCATCCGGCCTGGCGGCAGGAATTAGGGGAGATGCTGGTTCCCGCCGAAGAGGGCTTTTACACCCTGCGTCCCGAGCTGCGTCTGGAAGGCGCTCCGGCAAACGCGCCGGACCCCCGCTTTGTTATTACCGGGGAGATCAGCACCATTTACAAAAAGAACGGCCGCACCCGGAAGGTTCACCACGTGATTCTGCTCCCCAGCCTGGAAGCGGCGGAATCCCTCTCGCAAAAGCTGGAGGCTATTGGAAACCTCCACTCCGATGGCCGGCCCATTTTAGGATTGGACAGCCGGGATTTGCTGGAAATTGTTCTGGAAACCTGCCCGGAGGCCGTGTATATCCCCGCCCACATCTGGACGCCTCATTTTTCTCTGTTCGGGGCCTTTTCCGGCTTTGACACCATAGAGGAATGCTATGAGGATTTAACCCCCTATGTCCACGCTTTGGAAACAGGCCTTTCCTCAGACCCGCCCATGAACTGGCAGGTTTCTGCCCTGGACGGCCTGACCCTGGTGTCCCACTCCGATGCCCATTCTCCCCAAAAGCTGGGCCGGGAGGCGGATGTAATCGACACAGAGCTTTCCTATCCCGCCATGGCCCGGGCCATCCAGACCGGGGAGGGCTTTGCCGGCACTCTGGAATTTTTCCCGGAGGAAGGGAAATACCATTTGGACGGCCACCGGAACTGCCGCCTGTGTTTGGAGCCCTCCCAGGCATTGGAGCTGGGGGGCCGCTGCCCGGTGTGCGGGAAAAAGCTCACTATCGGGGTCCAGCACCGGGTAGAGGAACTGGCCGACCGGCCCGCCGGGTTCCGCCCGGCCAACGCCAAGCCCTTTGAGAGCCTCATGCCCCTGCCGGAGCTCATCGCCTCGTCTACGGGGCTTTCCGCGGGTTCCAAAAAAGTCCAGGAGCAGTATTTCCACATGCTCCGGGCTTTGGGGCCGGAATTCACCATTCTCCGGGAAGCGCCCCTGGAAGAGGTCTCCCGGGCCTTCGGGCCCCTCATTGCCGAGGGACTCCGGCGGATGCGGGCCGGGGAAGTGCGGAAATCTGCCGGCTATGACGGGGAATACGGGGTGATTTCCGTGTTTTCCCAGGAGGAGCGGGAGAACTTTTTGGGCCAGACCTCCCTGTTCCAGGTAACAGAGCAGGCCATCCTCCCCAAGAAGCCGGCCAAAAAGCCGGTGCAGAAGGCCGCCCCTTCTCCGGTGGAAAACGCCCCGGTTCCGGTCGCCGGCCTGAATCCGGAACAGCAGGCGGCGGTGGAGTCCACAGCGGCGGTCACCGCCGTGGTAGCGGGCCCGGGGGCGGGCAAGACCCGGACCCTCATCGCCCGGATTGCCTGGCTCCTCCAAAGCGGTCGGGCCAAGCCCTCGGAAATCACCGCCGTCACCTTTACCCAGGCGGCGGCCCAGGAACTGCGCAGCCGTTTGGAAGAGGAGCTAGGGGGCAAAAAAGCCCTCCGGGGCCTGACGGTGGGCACCTTCCACGGGGTGAGCCTCTCCCTATTGGAGCGGCGGTCCCTGCTCTCCGACCGGGAAGTATTGGAGGAAATCCGCAGCCTGCTAGCGGAAATGGGGAGCAAGGAATCCCCCAAAAAGGTGCGGGCCGCCCTTTCCAACCTGCGGAACGGCCTTCCCGGCAGCGAGGAAGCCCTGGAAGCTCTGGCCCCGGGAATGGCCCAGGCTTATGAAACCCGGCTGCAATCCCTGGGGGCCCGGGACATGGACAGCCTGCTTCTGGACGCTTTGCAAATGGATGTGGCAAAAAAGAAGTGCTTTACCCATGTGCTGGTGGACGAGTTCCAGGACATCAACCCGGTGCAGCGCCAGTTGGTGGCCCATTGGAGCCGGCACGGCAAGAGCCTGTTTGTCATCGGCGACCCGGATCAGTCCATCTACGGCTTCCGAGGAGCAGACGCCGATTGCTTTCACCGGCTGCTGGCTGACTTCCCGGAGGCCGCCTGTATCCGCCTGACGGACAACTACCGTTCCGCCCCGGCTATTTTGCAGGCGGCGGGGGTGGTGATCGGCCACAATCCCGGTGAAGAGCGGGTGATGAAGGCCCACGCTCCGGGGGCCAGCCCGGTGCGGCTGGTGCAGGCCGCCACCCCCTTTGACGAGAGCGTGTGGATTGCCAAGGAGATTCGCCGGATGACCGGCGGCGTAGATATGCTGGAAGCCCAGGAAATGGGTGGCCCGGAGGAAACGCCCCGCTCCTTCTCGGAAATCGCCGTGCTGTGCCGTACCCGCCGCCGGTTGGAGCAGGTGGAAAAGGCCCTGGTTCACGACAGCATCCCCTGTGTGGTTTCCGGCCGGGGCCGGCTGCTGGAAGAGGACGATGTCCAGGGGGCTTTGGCCTTTTACCGGTTTTTGCTGAATTCCCAGGACACCGTGGCCCTGGCCGCTTGTTTGCGCTTGGTGTGGGACTGCCCGGCTCATTTAGTAGGCTGGATGCAGGAAATCTTTTCCACGGAGAATCCCCCTGGACTGGAGCCTTTGCGGGAAGAGCTGGGGGGCTTTGGCCATCTGGCCTTGTGGCTGGAAGAATACGAAAAGGGGCTTCCCCTGGTGAGAAGGGAGAAGCCCCGGAAGCTGCTGGACGGCTGGCGGGAGCGTCATGGGGACAGCCCCGCCATGGAGCAGCTGTGTGAAACTGCGGTGTTTTACGATACCATGGCCGATTTGCTCAGCGCGTTGGATTTGGGAGAAGAGGGCGACGTGCGCCGGGGCCGGAAGCGGTATCCCTCCGGAGCGGTGCGCCTGATGACCCTCCACGCCGCCAAGGGGTTGGAGTTCCCGGTGGTGTTCCTGGCCGGGTTGGAAGAAGGGACCCTTCCTTTAGAGCGGGAGGGAGAGCCGGTGAATCTGGAAGAGGAACGGAGATTGTTCTTTGTGGGCATGACTCGGGCCCGGGAAGAGCTGCTCCTCACCAGTGGGGGCAAGCCCTCCGCCTTTGCCGGGGAGCTTCCCAAGGAAGTGCTGCGGGAAACCGCCCGTTCCTACCGGAAGCCGGAGGTGCAGCAGCTGAGCTTCTTTTAAAACGTCAGGATTTGTTCCGAGGCTTGGAGATCAGGGCTGCCAGTAAAGCGAAGAATACCGCAGCCGCCACCCCGGCGGCACAGGCAGTGACGCCTCCCATAAAGGCCCCTAAAAAGCCGTTTTCCAGGACAGCCTGCTCCACCCCCTTGGCCAAAGAGTAGCCGAAGCCGCTGAGAGGCACTGTGGCCCCGGCACCGGCCCACTCCACCAATGGTTCATACAGGCCTATGGCTGTAAGGATGACCCCCGCTGTCACGTATCCCACCAGGATGCGAGCGGGGGTCAATTTTGTTTTGTCGATGAGGAGCTGCCCAATGAGGCACAGGGCGCCTCCCACCAGAAAGGCATTGAGATATTCCACCACAAGCCACCCTTTCCATTTGAAATATGCTCCTATTTTTCCCGGAAAGGGCGGGGTTATGTGCTGCTGTGTTCCGCGATTTTATGCAGGCAGAAACAGGGACAATATCACCGTGATAATACCGCTGATGCCGATGGACACGCCGCTCATGGCACCCTGGATTTCCCCCAGCTCTACGGCCTTGGAGGTGCCCACAGCGTGGCTGCTGGTGCCAATGCCCACCCCTTGGGCTACCGGATGGGTAATATGAAAGAGCTTAATCAATAGCGGGGAGAGGATGGCGCCCAGAATCCCTGTGAGGATGACGGCTGCCACTGTTACCGCCACCAGGCCTCCGTGCTGGCGGGAAATCTCCATGGCAATGGGGGTGGTGACGGATTTGGGAATCATGGCGGCGGTGAGGGCGTCATCCAGGCCGAAAGCCATGCACAGCCCGGCGGCGCTGGCCATGGATACCACAGAACCTGCTAGGCAGCCGCACACCACCGGCAGGAAGTGCTTTTTGAGGACTGCCAGCTGGCTGTAAACCGACAGGGCCAGCACAGCTGTGGCCGGGGCCAGGAACAGGGAGATGACGTCTCCGCCTTCCATAAAGTTTTCCAGCGGGATTTTGAATACCTGCAAAACCGCGATTACCAGGGCAATGGCAATGAGAAGGGGATTGCACAGAGGCGTTTTCAGCTTTTTATTGAGCCATACCCCCAGCTCAAAAGTAAAGATGCACAGCACAATGCCGAACAGGGGCGATGCGGTCAGGGTGTCGAGAATTTCCATTTACACTTCCTCCTTTTCCGAATGAGACCGATGCTTTTCCTGTAACCGGATCACCAGCTGTGCTGTCAGGGAAGAGGCGGCAAAGGTCAGCACGGTGGTTATCAGGCAGATCAGCAGCAGGGGCAGCAGTACCGGCAGCAGGGTATCTGCGTATTCCAAAATGCCCACGCCGGCAGGAATGAAGAAGAAAGCCATGTTTTGCAGGAGAAAATCGGATTTTTCCCGGATATGCTCCGGGCGCAGCCGGCCGGAAAGCAGCAGCAGAAACAACAGGATCATGGCGATGACGCTGCCCGGGAAGGGGATAGGGAGCACCAGGGAAAGGGCTTCTCCCAGCAGGCAGATGCCCAGCACCAGGCCAATTTGCAGAATGATCTTCATAATGGTTCACATCTTTCCGTATAAGAGATAACAATATATTGTACCATGTTTTTTGCCGGAACGTCCCTACAAACTTCCAAATTTCCCGACGAATTTTTTATTATTTATTTACAAAAAATTTTTAAAAGCATTTCCAGGATTCGACGGCTTTTTCTTGGCCCTGGCGGTATACTGGTTGCTGCGGCCAAAAAGGCCACACCATACTTACTGTCCGGAATTTCTGCCCGGGAGGATTCCGGCAGACAAACTATCCTGCCGCCCTTTTCGCAAAAGGGGCGGCTTTTTTGTATGATGTAGGAAGGGCGATACATTTATATTTGCAAAATCGGCAGGTGTAAATTTTTCCGTAAATGGGCTTATCAAGGCTTTCAGCTGCGGAGCGGGCAGCGAGCGTTGTCTGGCGCCGGGAAATTGGCAAAATATCCGGCGGAGGAAGTGGAAAAGTAACCTTGTGGAAAGGAGGTGAGAATGGAAATGGAAACGGAAAAGGCTTCTTCAAAAAAGAGGAAGCCGCCTTTTTTACAGCGTTTTTTCCGGTGGACCGCCGCTGCTGCCGCCGCCTTTTCCCTGTGCATTGGAGTGGCAGGGGCTGCGGCCTGGAAGCTGTCCCCGGATTCTTTAACCGTAACCGGGGAATCGGGAACCCAGCTGCAATCCCAATGGTATCAGGTGATAAGCCAGCCCCAGGGAATGGAACGCCAGGCTTCGGCTACCGGCAGCCCTCGGGAGGCGCAGATCAGCCTGCTTGGGGTTGTGCCGGTGAAGTCGATCTCTTTGGAATATTCCCAGGAAGCGCCCCAGGTGTTGGTTTGCGGTACTCCCTTCGGCATGAAAATGGAAGCGGAAGGCGTAGTAGTCGTGGGCACCGCAGATATTACCGGCAACGGAAAAAGCATCAACCCGGCTAAAGAAGCCGGACTGGAAATCGGGGATGTGATTTATCGGGCCGGGGGAAAAGAAGTTTCAGAAAATAATGAGCTGGCCCAAATTTTTGAAAATAGCCAGGGCAGTCCCGTTACGATTGAGGCCGAGAGAAGCGGCCAGGAATTCACAGCCGTTTTGACCCCAGTGTTCAGTGAAATCGACGGCCTCTATAAAGGGGGCCTTTGGGTCCGGGACAGCACCGCTGGTATCGGCACCCTGACCTTTTATGACCCGGATACCAGCGCTTTCGGCGGTTTGGGCCACGGTGTCTGCGACGTGGACACCCAAGAGCTGATGCCTTTGGGCTCGGGAGAGATTTTACCGGTATCCATCAGCGGCATTATCAAAGGCCAACGAGGGGCAGCTGGGGAATTACAGGGCTACTTTGCCAGCGATATGGCCATGGGGGAACTGTCTGCCAACACAGATACCGGCGTTTATGGCGTCCTGTTCCAGCCGCCAGAAGACGCCCAGTTGCTTCCCATCGCCATGAAGCAGGAAGTCCGGGCTGGAAAGGCGCAAATCCTCACCACCATTGATGGAGGATCGCCCCAGTATTATGATGTGGAGATTGAGGCTGTCAATTACGATGAAAGCCAAAAAACCAAAAATCTTTGCCTGCGGGTGACAGACCCGGAGCTGCTGGAAAAAACCGGCGGTATTGTCCAGGGCCTCAGCGGCAGCCCGATCATACAGGAAGGGAAGCTGGCGGGGGCAGTGACGCATGTTTTGGTAAATAATCCAGAAAAGGGTTATGGAATCTTTGCCGAAACCATGTGGAAATGTACCCAGGAAGAGGAAATCTCTGCAAAAGCATCTTGAGAATTCTCCCCGGTATACCGGAATTTCCTTTCGATATACCGGGGATTTTTTGCGGAAAATTTGAAAACCTCGTCGAATCAGACAATCCGTTGGATTTGCATGGGAAAATCTTCCAAAAATTTTGGGAAAAGCCCTTGCTATCATTCCCACAATATGGTAATATAACCATGAAGAAAATTTGAAACTGGGGGTAACGCTATGAATAAGCCGGTAAAAATACTCATCGCAGGGGACTCTGACGAATGGGCTTTGAAAATGGCGGAGGAGCTGAGCCGCTTAGGCGCTTCGCCGTTTTTGGCTGCACGGGACGGGATGGCGGTGCTGGATTCCATGGAGGACAGCCAGCCGGATATGGTGATGATGGAGCTGTTTATGCCGCGGCTGGACGCCATTGGCGTGATGCACGCAGCCCATCGGGAGAAGGAAGGGGAAGGCCCTGTTTTCGTGGTGGTTTCGGGATACACCAACGCCATGCTGGAGCGGGAGGTCATGGGAGCCGGAGCTTCCTATCTGGCCCTGATGCCCCTGGATATTTCGGAGACGGCCCGGCGTATGATGCAGCTTCTGCACCACCAGGAATCCAATCCCCATGTTCCTCTGGAAATGAAGATTACGGATATCCTTCATGAGATCGGCGTACCGGCACACATAAAAGGCTATCACTACCTTCGGGATTCCATCCGCATGGCGGTGGAGGACCCGGGGATTATCAACGCAGTGACCAAGCAGCTTTATCCCGGCGTAGCCCGGGACTACAATACCACCAGCTCCCGGGTAGAGCGGGCCATCCGCCACGCCATTGAGGTGGCCTGGGACCGGGGCGATGTGGATATCCTCAATTCTTATTTTGGCTATACCATTCACAACACCCGAGGAAAGCCCACTAACTCGGAGTTTATCGCCATGATTTCTGATAAGCTCCGCCTGGAGATGAAAAATGCCGGATGACATTAGTTCCCCGCGAAAAACCAGCAGGCAGCGAAGGACAAATCCCTTCGCTGCCTGTTTTGCGTTTGCCGGATGTGCTATACTGTGGGGAGAGGTGATGGAGATGGCGAATTTTTGCCGGGACTGCCGGTGGTTTTGGGAAGACCGCCGGGCCACGGACTACCGCCGGGACGGCTATTATTTCTGCCGGAAAAAGGGCTGCTTTTTCAGCCGGAATTACCGTATAGGGGAAGGCACCCGCATTGCCCGGGACCAGGCTGCCTGCGCGGCGTTTGAAAAACGGGAAGGAAGCGATTAAAATTGCTCGATGCGCCGCTGTTTCCGGAGCTCCTGGCGGCGTTCCGCAGCTTCCCAGGCGATTTTTTCCTCCTCTGTTTCTATCATCAGGGGAGGCACGGAGACGGGGCGGTCGTTTTCATCCAGGGCCACCATAACCAGATAGGCGGTGTTGATTTGCTCCCGCAAGCCGCTGATATCCTCCACATAGGTGTCCACCCGGATTTCCATAGAGGTGCGGCCCGTGTGGGTGACGCGCCCCCGGAGCACCACAATGTCGTTGATATGGGCGGCTTTCCGAAACCGGAGGTTGTCGATGCAGGCGGTGGTAACATTGCGCCCGGCGTGGCGGCGGGCCACTACCCCGGCCAGAACGTCAATCCAGGCCACCAGCTGGCCGCCAAAAAGGCGGTTGTAACCGTTGATGTGCTGGGCCAGGACAATCTGGATCATTTCCGATTCGGGGTCGCGTACACGTTTGGGCTGTAAGTTTTCCATGATAGGTTCATTCCTTCCTCTCGAATATGGAGAACGCCGTGTTTTTGGCGCGAGGGCGTCCCAAAAGGCCAAAGGCTGGTTCCTTTAAAGGACAAGGGCCTCTCTTTTCCCTGCCAAAAAAACGAGCAGGATTTTGGAGGGTATGCCCTGTTTCTGTGCCGAAAAGCACAAAGGGCGAAGGGCTCGTCCGCCTTCTGTCGCTGGGTATTCCCTAATAGTATACAGGAATTTTCTATAAGATACAAGAAACCAGGCGGATTTTTCCACAACCCAGGAGAAGAGTTACCATTTTCCAATATCGTTTCCAAAGTGTAAAATCGACAGATATTCCAAAGGCTTTCTTGCAGTAAAGGGGAAAAGGTGCTATACTATACAAATGCAGGCCTTGCCTGCGGACTTCCGGGAAAGGATGGTGCTTTTGAAACGCATTGTCATTGTCTGCGGCCACTATGGCTGCGGAAAGACCAACCTGGCCCTGAACCTGGCGGTGGACGCGGCCGGGGAGGGGGAGCAGGTGACCCTCATCGACATGGATCTGGTAAATCCCTATTTCCGCTCTTCGGAATACGGGGACTTGCTGGAGGAAAAGGGCGTCAGGCTCATCAAACCCGTATACGCCAATTCCACGCTGGATTTGCCGGCGGTTTCCCCCGCAGTGCATTCGGCGGTCTCCGGCGATGGGGAGGGACTGGTTATCCTGGATGTAGGGGGCGACGACGCCGGGGCCATTGCCCTGGGCCAGTATGCCCGGCTGATTTCTGAAAATCCCCGCCCCTATGAGATGTACTATGTGGTAAACCGCTACCGGCCCCTCTCGGCGGATACCCGGGAGACCACGGAGCTGCTGGAAGAAATCCAGGCGGCATCCCGGCTGAAGGCCACGGCAGTGGTGAATAACTCCCACCTGAAGCAGGAAACGGCGGCGGATACCATTTTAGAAGCCGCAGCCTATGGGGAAGAAGCCGCCCAGAAGCTGGGCCTGCCCCTGGCCTTTACCACTGCGCCGGAAGGCGTGGCGGAAAAGCTCATGGGGAAAATCCCGAACCTGCGGTCGGTAAAGGTCTATGTCCGCTCTCCGTGGGAGTAAGACTAAAAAGAACGCAAGGCGCCGGCGAGATTGTCCGGCGTGTCAAGATAGTAGAGAAACAGGGAAGGAGGTGCCGTCACATGGCACGGATTATTGTCAATGAAGAGACCTGTAAGGGCTGCGGCCTCTGCGCCAACGCATGTCCGAAAAAGATTATCGGGTTTGTAAAGGAAAAAACCAACCAGAAGGGCTATCATCCGGCCCGCCTCATGGAGCCGGACGATTGCGTAGGCTGCTGCGCCTGCGCTATGATGTGCCCGGATATGGCCATCACCGTAGAGCGGTAACACAGAATACCCAAAGGCCCGGCGGGAAATCCCCCGGCGCCTGTTTTAGAAAACCAGTCAGAAAGGAATGAGAGAAATGCCTGAAAAGGTATTGATGAAGGGCAACGAAGCCCTGGCTGAGGCCGCTATCCAGGCGGGCTGCCGCCATTTCTTCGGTTACCCCATCACGCCCCAGACGGAACTGGCGGCGTATATGTCCAAACGGATGCCCAAAGTAGGGGGCACCTATCTCCAGGCGGAATCCGAAGTGGCCGCCATCAACATGGTGTTGGGGGCTTCCGCTGCGGGAGTCCGCGCCATGACCTCCTCCTCCTCTCCCGGCGTCAGCCTGAAGTCCGAGGGAATCTCTTACATCGCCGGCAGCGACCTGCCCGCCCTGATTATCAATGTGCAGCGGGGCGGCCCGGGCCTGGGCGGCATCCAGCCGGCACAGTCCGACTATTGGCAGGCCACCAAGGGCGGCGGCCACGGCGATTATCATATGCTGGTACTGGCCCCCTCCACCGTGCAGGAAATGGTGGACCTGGTGTCCGATGCTTTCGACCTGGGGGACAAATACCGGATGCCGGCCATGATTCTGGCTGACGGTATGCTGGGCCAGATGATGGAGCCCGTCTCCCTGCCGGACCGGAAGGATAAGCCCCTGCCGGAGAAGCCCTGGGCGGCTAACGGCCATCAGGGGAAGCGGGAGCACCACATTATCAATTCCCTGTATCTCCAGCCCCAGCAGTTGGAACAGAAAATTCGGGAGCGCTATGAGCGCTACCATACCATAGAAGAAAATGAGCAGCGTGCCGAATGCTACCAGACCAAAGACGCAGATTTGGTAGTAGTGGCCTATGGAGCTTCCTCCCGTGTGGCCCGCAGCGCTGTAAATAAGGCCCGGGAAATGGGCCTGAAAGTGGGCCTGATTCGTCCCATCACCCTGTGGCCCTTCCCCACTAAGGCTATCCAGGAAGCCGCTAAGACTGCCAAGGCATTTTTGGCGGTGGAAATGAGCATGGGACAGATGGTGGACGATGTGAAGCTGGCTGTCCAGTGCGCCGTGCCGGTGCATTTCTATGGCCGTACCGGCGGCATCATCCCCACTCCCGGCGAGGTGCTGGAGGAAGTTCAGAAAATTCTGGGAGGTGACCGGTAATGGGAATCGTATTTTCTAAACCCAAGGCCATTACAGATGTGCCTATGCATTACTGCCCGGGCTGCACCCACGGCATTATCCACCGGCTGGTGGCGGAAGCCATTGACGAGCTGGGCGTAGAGGGCCGCACCGTTGGCGTGGCCTCTGTGGGCTGCTCCGTTATGAGCTATGACTATTTCGGCTGCGATATGGTCCAGGCGCCCCATGGCCGTGCGCCGGCCGTGGCCACTGGCCTGAAGCGGGCCATTCCCAGCAACGTGGTGTTCACTTATCAGGGTGACGGCGACTTGGCGGCTATCGGCACGGCGGAAACCGTTCACGCGGCTACCCGCGGCGAGAATATCACCGTGATTTTTGTCAACAACGCCATTTACGGCATGACCGGCGGCCAGATGGCGCCCACCTCCCTGCCCGGGCAGGTGACCCAGACCACCCCTTATGGCCGGGATACCAAAACCGCCGGCTATCCCATCCGGGTGTGCGAGATGCTCTCCAGCCTGGACGGCGTGGCCCTGGCCCAGCGCGTTACCGTGGACAGCGTGCGCCATATTGCCGAAGCCAAAAAGGCCATCAAAAAGGCCTTTGAGAACCAGATCGAGGGCCGCGGTTACTCCATTGTGGAAGTTCTCTCCACCTGTCCCACCAACTGGGGTCTGGCGCCAGCAGAGGCCCTGGAATGGCTCCAGAACAACATGATTCCCTATTATCCTCTGGGCGTTTATAAAGATGTGACAAAGGAGGGAGAGGTATGAGCATCCAAAAGGATTTGAACATTGTCATCGCCGGTTTCGGCGGGCAGGGCATCCTCTTTGCCGGAAAGGTGCTGGCCTATGCCGGCCTGCAGGAGGGCATGGAAATCTCCTGGCTCCCCTCTTACGGCCCGGAAATGCGGGGCGGCACTGCCAACTGCAGTATCTGCCTTTCCCATGAGCCCATTGGTTCCCCCCTGGTGGTGACCCCCAATGTGCTGGTGGCCATGAACCTGCCTTCTTTGGATAAGTTTGTGGACGCGGTAGAGCCCGGCGGATTGATTCTGGTGGACAGCAGCCTCATTGACAAGAAGGTCACCCGCACCGACGTCACAGTCCGGTACATCCCCGCCACCCGTCTGGCTGAGGATAACGGCCTCAAGGGCTTGGCCAACATCATCATGATGGGCTGCCTGTATCAGGAGATCCCCTTCTGCTCCGAAAAGAACCTGGACGAAGGGCTGCAAAAGTGCATCCCCGCCCGCAAGGCCGCCATGCTGGATTTGAACCGCAAGGCCTTTGCCTTGGGACAGTCCCTGGAATAAATCAAGAATCGGGCCGTTTGGCCTGCTATATCAATCAAAGAAGCGCTCCGCTTATGGGCTTTGCGTTCTGCAAGGCCTCGGCGGGGCGCTTTGGTTATGGGAAAGGGACTTCTGAAATCCCGCCAAAATGAATCCCATAGACTTTGTTGTGTTTGGCCGGGAGCAGGGCTTGATATGTACGATAGGTGAAAAATTATTGAGTGATTCACACAAAATTTTGCATGGTTCTTCGTGAAAGAGATTCTAATGATAATTCTTTAAAAGAAAATAATACGATTTTTGGTATGATATACTAAAACAAAATGCGATTTGGGTTGTCGTTGTTATATTTTTAACAAACCACCGGCGCGGATGAATCTCGGCTGCCCTTGATTTAACTGGCAGAGAATTTGTGCGGTGCGGTTTTTGATAACAATTATGGCTGCTTCGGTTGCACATTTTTTAATTTGTTTAAGGGAGGAATCTCATTTATGCAGAAGCGCATTACCAATCTGCCCTTTAAAGGAACCCCGGAACAGGAGGCAAAACTGCGGGAAGTGATTGCAGAGCACAAGGGCCAGCAGGGCGCCGTCATGCCGGTGCTTCAGAAGGCCCAGGAGATCTACGGCTATCTGCCCATGGAGGTACAGGCCATGGTGGCAGAGGGACTGGGGGTTTCCTTGGAAGAGGTGTTCGGCGTGTCCACCTTCTATTCCCAGTTTTCGCTGACCCCCAAGGGGCAGTATAATATCTCCATCTGCCTGGGCACCGCCTGCTATGTCAAGGGCGCGGCCGCTGTGATGGATAAGGTGTCGGAAATTTTGGGCATTCAGCCGGAGGAATGTACCGAGGACGGCAAGTTTTCCCTCACCGCCTGCCGGTGTGTGGGCGCCTGCGGCCTGGCCCCGGTGCTCACCGTCAACGAGGATGTATATGGCCGGCTGACCCCGGACGAAGTACCGGGAATCCTGGCCAAGTATCAATAAAAGGCCATGCGGGAGCTTTCGCTGAATGTCATGGACGTGGCCCAGAATTCCATTACTGCCGGGGCGTCCCTCATTACCATCCGGGTGGAGGAGGACCGGCAGAAAGGGGAAATGGTCATTTCCATTGAGGATAACGGCAAGGGCATGAGCGAAGAACAGGTCCGCCAGGTAATCGACCCCTTTTATACCACCCGCACTACCCGGAAGGTGGGGTTGGGGGTGCCGCTTTTTAAAATGGAAGCGGAGATGACCGGCGGGGACTTCTCCATCCAGTCCCGGGTGGGGGAGGGGACCCTGGTGACCGCTCGGTTTTGTACGGACCATGTGGATATGATCCCTTTGGGGGACATTGACAATATTATTTTACTATTGATTACCTGCAATCCTGACCGTGATTTCTGTTTTGTCCACCAGGTGGACGGGCGGCAGGCCGAGCTGGATACTCGCCAGCTTCGGGAGGCTTTGGGAGGAGAAGTCCCGCTGAATGAGCCGGACGTGGTGCAGTGGATCCGGGAATATTTGCAGGAACAGACAGATTTGCTACAAGGAGGAGACGCAACATGAAATCATTAGCAGAGTTGAAAGCCATTCGCGATAAAGCGCGGGCCCAAGTCAGCCTGCGGGAAAAGTCCGACAACAGCATCCGGGTCCTGGTGGGTATGGCCACCTGCGGCATTGCCGCTGGCGCCCGTCCAGTGCTCACCGCCATGGTGGACGAGGTGGCCAAGCGCCACTTGGAGAATGTGGTAGTTACCCAGACCGGCTGCATCGGCATTTGCCAGTATGAGCCGGTGGTGGAAGTGGTTACCCCCGATGGGGAAAAGACTACTTATGTAAAGATGACCCCGGAAAAGGCCCTGCGGGTGGTCAACGACCACCTGGTGAACGGGAATGTGGTGACCGAATACACCATCGGCGCCGCCAACATTTAACGAAGGAGGCTGCGAAATGTATCGTTCCAATGTACTGGTGTGCGGCGGTACCGGCTGCACCTCCTCCAACAGTGAGCTGATTATCCAGCGTCTGAAAGAGGAAATCAAGGCCAAGGGCCTGGAAAAGGAAGTCAACGTGGTGCGTACCGGCTGCTTCGGCCTGTGCGCCCTGGGCCCCATTATGATTGTCTATCCCGAGGGCTCCTTCTACAGCATGGTCACCCCGGAGGATGTGCCGGAGATCGTGGAGGAGCACCTGCTCAAGGGCCGTATCGTCAAGCGCCTGCTCTATCAGGAGACGGTGGTGGACGACAACACCATCAAGTCCCTGAGCCACACCCCCTTCTATGAGAAGCAGAAGCGTGTGGCCCTGCGGAACTGCGGCGTCATCAACCCTGAAAAAATCGACGAATACATCGCCCAGGACGGCTACGCCGCTTTGGGCAAGGCTCTGACGGAGATGACTCCCCAAGAGGTCATTGACGAAATCAGTAAATCCGGCCTGCGGGGCCGCGGCGGCGCTGGTTTCCCCACCGGCCGCAAGTGGAGCTTTGCCGCTGCCAATCAGGCGGATCAGAAATATGTGTGCTGCAACGCCGACGAAGGCGACCCCGGCGCATTTATGGACCGCTCCATTCTGGAAGGCGACCCCCATGCAGTGCTGGAGGCTATGGCCATTGCGGCCTATGCCATTGGCGCCAGCCAGGGCTATATTTATGTCCGGGCGGAGTATCCCATCGCCGTCAAGCGCTTGCAGATTGCCATTGACCAGGCCCGGGAATACGGCCTGCTGGGCAAGAATATTTTCGACACGGATTTCTGTTTTGACGTGGAGCTGCGTCTGGGCGCCGGCGCTTTTGTGTGCGGCGAGGAAACGGCCCTGATGACCTCCATCGAGGGCAAGCGCGGCGAACCCCGGTGCCGTCCGCCGTTCCCGGCTGTAAAGGGCCTCTTCGGCAAGCCCACTATCCTCAATAACGTGGAAACCTACGCCAATGTTCCCCAGATTATTCTCAACGGCGCCGATTGGTTCACCTCCATGGGCACGGAGAAGTCCAAGGGCACCAAGGTGTTCGCCCTGGGCGGCAAGATTAAGCACACCGGCCTGGTGGAAGTCCCCATGGGCACCACCCTCCGGGAAATCGTAGAGGAAATCGGCGGCGGCGTTCCCGGCGGCCACAAGTTCAAGGCAGCTCAGACTGGCGGCCCCTCCGGCGGATGCATCCCGGCGGAGCACCTGGATGTGCCCATTGACTACGACAACCTCATTGCCATTGGTTCTATGATGGGTTCCGGCGGCCTCATCGTCATGGACGACACCACCTGTATGGTGGATATTGCCAAGTTCTTCCTGGAATTTACCGTGGATGAGTCCTGCGGTAAATGTACTCCCTGCCGTATCGGCACCAAGCGTTTGCTGGAAATCCTCAACAAGATCACCAGCGGCAACGGCGAGCTGGAGGACATCGACAAACTGGAAGAGCTGTGCTACTACATCAAGGAAAACGCCTTGTGCGGCCTGGGCCAGACGGCTCCCAACCCGGTGCTTTCCACCCTGCGGTATTTCCGGGACGAGTATATCGCCCACGTGACGGAAAAGCGCTGTCCTGCCGGGGCCTGCAAAGCCCTGACCAACTACTATATCGAGCCCGACAAGTGCAAGGGATGCACCCTCTGCGCCCGGAACTGCCCGGTGAACGCCATCAGCGGCACCGTCAAGCAGCCCCATGTCATCGATACCCAGAAGTGCATCAAGTGCGGAGCCTGCATGGAGAAGTGCAAGTTCCAGGCGATTGTGAAGAGATAAGGAAGGAGTGTGCCCCATGGAAAATATGGTCAATATTAAAATCAACGGCATGCCCCTCTCGGTGCCCAACGGTTCCACCATCCTGGAGGCTGCCCACTATGCGGGGATTGACATCCCCACCCTCTGCTACCTGAAGGATTTGAACCAGATTGGCGCCTGCCGTATGTGCGTGGTGGAAGTGAAAGGCGCCCGTTCCCTGGTTGCGTCCTGCGTATATCCGGTGAACGAGGGCATGGAAGTTTTCACCAATACCCCTAAAGTCCAGAAGTCCCGGCGGATGACCCTGGAAATGCTGCTCTCGGTTCACGACCGTCACTGCCTTTCCTGTAAGCGCAGCGGCACCTGCGAGCTGCAGACCCTGTGCCAGGAGCTGGGCGTGGAGCAGGACGACCGGTTTGACGGCGATGTGCCCGACAGCATTGTAGACGAGTCTTGCAGCCATCTGATTCGGGATAACGCCAAATGTATCCTGTGCCGCCGCTGCGTAGCTGCCTGCGAGCAGCAGCACGTTGGCGTCATCGGTCCCAACAGCCGCGGCTTTGATACCCATATTGCCTGCGCCTTCGAGCGTCCCCTCTCCGAGACCACCTGCGTCAACTGCGGCCAGTGCATTGTAGCCTGCCCCACCGGCGCGTTGCAGGAGAAGGACGAATGTCAGAAGGTGCTGGATGCCATCAACGACCCGGAGAAAATTGTCATTGTCCAGACCGCGCCGTCTATCCGCGCCACCCTGGGCGAATGTTTCGATATGCCCATCGGCACCAACGTGGAGGGCAAAATGGTCGCCGCTCTGCGCCGCCTGGGCTTTGACAAGGTCTTTGACACCGATTTCGGCGCCGATATGACCATTATGGAAGAGGCCACGGAGTTTATCCACCGGGTCAAGGAGGGCGGACCCCTGCCCATTATCACCTCCTGCTCTCCCGGATGGGTCAAGTTCTGTGAGCACTACTTCCCGGATTTGATTCCCAATCTGTCCACCTGTAAGAGCCCCCAGCAGATGACCGGCGCTCTCATCAAGACCTGGTATGCCCAGAAGGAGGGCATCGACCCCAGCAAGATTGTTTCCGTATCCATTATGCCCTGCACCGCCAAGAAGTTCGAGGTGGGCCGCGACGATGAGGATGCGGCTGGCGTGCCCGATGTGGACATCGCCCTGACCACTCGGGAATTGGCCCGGCTCATTAAGGGAGCCAACCTGAACTTCGCCCGTCTGCCTGACGAGAAATTCGACGACGCTATGGGCGTTTCTACCGGCGCGGCGACCATCTTCGGCGCAACCGGCGGCGTGATGGAAGCTGCTCTGCGCACAGCGGCAGAGGTCCTGGAAGGCAAGCCCTTGGAGCAGGTGGACTTTAACGAAGTCCGCGGCACCGAAGGCTTTAAGGAGGCCACCTACAAAGTGGCCGGCATGGACGTGAAGGTGGCGGTAGTCAGCGGTCTGAACAATGCCAATGCCCTGTTGGAGAAAGTCCGCAGCGGCGAAGCTGATTATCAGTTCATCGAGGTCATGTGCTGCCCCGGCGGCTGTGTCAACGGCGGCGGCCAGCCCATCCAGCCGGCAACGGTCCGCAGCTTTACTGATTTGAAGGCATTGCGCGCCAAGGCCCTCTATGACCAGGACGCCAATATGCCCCTGCGCAAGAGCCACGAGAACCCCATCCTCAAGAAGTGCTATGAGGAGTTCCTGGGTGAGCCCGGCGGCCACAAGGCCCACGAGATTCTCCATACCAGCTATGTGGCCCGGAAGAGATTCTAATTTCCTTTTCTAAAAGCAAAAGCCCTCTGTTTCCCGGCAAATGGGAGACAGAGGGCTTTGGTGTGTTGTGCCGGCTATGCCAGCAGGGAGAGGGTTTTTGCATCGGGTTTCCCGTGGTAATATTTCTCCAAGACCTGCTGAAAGAGGGAGCCTTCCCCAGCGGCCTGGGCGAAGAGGGTCATAGAGGAACGGAGCTTCAGGTGGTCGGGGGAACCCATCACCTGATGGGGGTCGCGCTGGGGCAGTTCCAAAAGGGCCTGGGTAATCTCCCGCAGGTTGGCCCCCAGCATGGGGTCCTGGAGAAACCGCCGGGCTTCTTCCAGGTCCTCTAACCCGTAGTACACGGCGTAGTCGCTGTATCCCAACCCACGGAGCTGAGGGAAGATGTACCAGATCCAGTGGCTGCGTTTTTGCCCGGCGCGGATCTCTGCCAGGGCCTGGGGGAAATCCCGCTGCTGGGCTTCCCGGAACGGCTGTAAGTCGTAGTGTTTTCGTTCCATAGTTTCCGCCTCCTTGTGCTGTTTTTTTAAAGGTACCGCCTTTTATTCTGCTTGTCAACGGAAAATTTTCACAGCATTCACAGAGGTTTCTTGTACAGTTTATAAAGGCGCTTATAATCATAACCAGTAATATTTTGAAATTCCCAGGAGGTGCAAGGTATGAGCCGAAAACAGGAAAGGAAAATCCATCCGGTGCAGTGGGTGCTGCTGCTGATTCCCGCAGGGGGCTTTCTGTGGTTTTCCCAAAGCCTCCTGGCGGGTGTGATGGGCGTGGGAACGTTGATAGGCTGGGCCGCCTGCCTGGCCGGGGCGGCGCTGATTTTGGCTGTCCCCGCCATGGTGCGAAAAGGGGGAGCCCGGCGAGTCATTGCCTGGGTTTTTACAGGGATTTTCGCTGGGGCAGTGGCCTGGTGCGGGTATCTTTCCACTTTGATTTTCTCTGCGGTGGAAAACACCCCGCCGAATTCCGCCACGGTTATTGTGTTGGGATGTTTGGTGTCCCCCAACGGGGAACCCAGCCTGTCTTTGGAGAACCGCATTCAAAAGGCGGCGGAGTATCTTCAGGCCCATCCAGAGGCAGTGTGTATTGTCAGCGGCGGCCAGGGGAG
>ERZ1643246.1559-NODE-1559-length-24667-cov-10.306030_pt1 | contig 24667 bp, 20 predicted proteins | sample MGYA00579265_ERZ1643246 | MGnify/ENA primary metagenome ERZ1643246 (study PRJEB29033, sample SAMEA4952261) | chicken gut metagenome | biome: Broiler Chicken; feature: Gastrointestinal Tract; material: Caecum | place: Ireland | collected 2018 | study: Broiler...
GTGGCAGTTGCCCCCAGCAGGGCCGTGACAGTGAGCTTCCGCACGCTGATACCGCGAGCAGGCCGAAGGGTTTGGGTTGACATGGAAAATTCCTCCTTGTAATTTGCAGTCTTTTCCGCGCGCGGCGGCAGGAGGAACGCAAAAAGCCCCTTTGCAAAAGATGCAAAGGGGCGCAGGAACACCTTCTGTTCACCGCTTCTTCCATCCGGACTATACCGTTGGCCCTGGAATCACACCAGATCAGCGGCGCAAACGCGCCGGTCGCGGGCTTTCCGACAAATCGGATTACCGCCAGTGGGGAATTGCACCCCGCCCCGAAGACAGCATTTATTTTAATTTAACGATAGCACGGCAGGGAAACTTTGTCAAGAGCTTCCAGCGGATTTTTTCTGGGGCGTTACGGTTTTCCCTTCCCCTCCCGCTGGTTCTCCATATGGGCCTTATACTTCTTCCCCACCTCCAAAGAGGTCTGATAGGCGGAACCCAGCTTGATGGTATCCAGCCCAAACCGCCCCCGGAGGTCGTCCAGGGTATGGTCTAACCGGCGGGCCTTTTCCCGCTTTTCATCCCGGAACAGGGTGGTCTGCATGGCGTCTTCCCGGACAATCTGGGTTAGGGAAATGCCCAAAAGCCGCAGCGGCGTCCGGCCCTTCCACAGCTCTGCCAAAAGGCCTTTGGCAATCTGATATACCTCCTGGGTGATGTCCGTGGGCTCTTCCAGCTTCCGCTGATGGGAGCGGTTTTGAAAGTTACTGCTGCGGATAGACACCGCCACACAGCCAGCCCGGAACCGGTCGGCCCGAAGGCGGGCGGTGACACTGTCGGCCAATTCCAGCAAAATTTGATTGGCCTCTTCCAAAGTGGTGACATCGTTTGCCAGGGTCGTGGAAACACTGTAGCCCTTGGCCTCCTCCGGCTCCGCCAACACCGGAGAATCATCGATTCCATTGGCATACCGGTGAAGCTGCTGGCCGAATTTGTTCCCCAAAAGCCCCTGGAGCCGGGCCAGGTCTGCGGCGGCCAGTTCCCCGATAGTGTGAATATATGCCCGCTCCAGCTTCCGAGCCGTGGCCCCGCCTACCGAGAACAACTCCCCCACCGGCAGCGGCCAGAGCTTGCGGGGAATTTCTTCCGGGAACAGGGTGTGGACTTTATCGGGCTTTTCAAAATCGCTGGCCATTTTGGCAAGGAGCTTATTCACGCTGATGCCCACGTTCACGGTAAAGCCCAGCTCTTCCCGGATCGCGTCCTTGATAGTACAGGCCACCTGCACTGGGTCGGAATACAGTCTGCCGGTGCCGGTCATATCCAAAAAGCATTCATCGATGGAGAACTTCTCCACCACCGGGGCCACCCGGCGGCAGATATCCATAAAGGCCTGGGAATTCTTCTCGTATAAACGGAAATCCGGACGGGCCAGCACCAGCTCCGGGCACTTTTTCAGGGCCATGGCCACAGGCTCCCCGGTGCGGACGCCGTACTTTTTTGCGGGGATGGATTTCGCCAGAATCACGCCGGTGCGGTTTTCCGGGTCGCCGCCAATGGCAGAGGGAATCAGGCGCAGGTCTTCCCCGCCCTGGGCCACCCGGCGGGCAGCTTCCCAGGACAAATACGCGCTGTTCACATCCACATGAAAAATCAAGCGTTCCACAGAGTCCCTCTTTTCTCGTAAAACCGGCGTTTTATGTGCGAATCCGGAAGGTGCGGGGCGCAAAACGGTAGATGAGGAAGCAGGCCACCCCGCAATACAGCAGACAAAAAGCGATGCACAGCAGGCCAAAGAGCAGAATGGGCATCCGGACCTGCATGAGGAAATAGCACACCAGATAAGTGGCCATCAAAATCAGCCGGTAAGTGCCGCTCTTCATCTCCGTGCCGGCGTTATAGGGCTGCAGGAGATAGTAAATGGTGAGATAGTGTACGGAGAAAAAGACGCTCATAGACAGGATGGACACAATGAGCACCCCGTATTCCAGGGGATTTTCCGTCCCACCGGAGGCATAGAGCAGCACGGCCAGGCCCACGCCGATAACCGCCGCCGGCAGCAGGTTGACTTTGATAATCTCCCGCAAACGGATAGCGAAAAGCCGCAGAATCATTTTCGGCTGCTTGAAAAAGGAATAGGTCAACAGGCTGTGGTCACAGTTCATAAACAGCGCCTGGGTAAAACTGGTGCCCCGGTTGATGGCGTACATGATAAACACAAAATAGGGCAGGAAATTCAGCAGCACCTCGTTGGTCTCCTTCCGGAAATCCGGCAGGAGGAACAGCACCAACAAGAGCCCCAGCACCAAGAACAGGCATACCGCCGCAATCCGCTTGGTGGATTTCCAGAGGATTTTCTGATGCCGGCGGATAAAAAGCTCGTTGAGGTACTCAAAGCCCTTGCGCCGGCTGGTAATGGCCGTATCGGCGGAAATCATTCGCCGGCTCTGTTTTTGGGCTGCGTGGCCGACATCGTCCATTTGGTGCAGCATTTGGGAGAGAAGCTCCTGGTTGACCTCCCGATACTGGGAAAACCGGAGGATTTTCCTGGCGCCCAACACACCCGCCGGGATGCAAAGCAGCAACAGGCACATGGACGCCATCTCCGGCAATACCAAACCCGCAGCTGGCAGCCCGTAGGCGGCCGCAAGGAACAGCCCCACCCAAAGCCAGGCGTATTTGCCCACCTTATTCTCATTATAGGCTTTCCCGCTCCGCTCATAATACCGCAGGGAAAAAGCTGCCACGGCCAGCTTGGCTCCGGCCACGGAGAAGGGCAGCAGCAAACACATCCACAGGGGCACGCCGCTGTTCAGGCCGAACAGCAGACAGAAAGGCAGGAACCCCACCAAAACCTTCAGGATGGCGTATCCGTAATTGACCAGGGTATATTCCCGAGCATCCATGCGCATCAGAATAATGGCATAGTATTTATCACGGGTGGGGTTAAAAAGGCTGGTGTTCAAAATCGTGCCGACAGCGGTGAGGAACAGCAAAAGATGGAGAAAGAGCCCGGGCCTGGAAGCTCCTTCATAGAGGGGCATGGCCAGAAAAATCATCAGGATGAAATAGAGAAACTTCCCCAGAAAAACGGAAAGAATCTCCCAGAACAGGGAAATCACATTGGCAAACTGCTTGAGGGCCCACACTTCGTACAGGGAATCCGGCAGCACCTTTTTCAGCAGGGGAATCTGCTTGAGGGAATAGAGGATGCTGTTGACCCGGTAGGTATTTTTCAGGGAAAAGGAAATCCGAAGGGTCTTATTCATGGCCTTCCTCCCGCAGCGCTGCGATAATCTTATCCTTGAACTCCCCACTGTCCAGGTTGGATTTATCCACGGCTTCCAATTCCCCGTGGTTCAGAAGGACAATCTCGTCACAGAGGTCCAGGGCCAAATCCAGGATATGGGTGGAAAAGATAGTGACCCGGCCCGCCTTCAGGGAGCGGAGAAGCTGCTTCATTTCTTCCGCCACAACCACGTCCAAAGAAGTCAGGGGCTCGTCCAACAGCAGGAGATTGGGCTGGGCGATGATGTTGATGAGCATCTGCATTTTGTTCTTCATGCCGTGGGAGTAATCCTTCAGCAGTTTGTCCCGATCCTCCGGGGCGATGCTCATCATTTCAAAATATTCGTCAATGGGTTTGGGGTCGGCAATGCTCCCCTCGTTGATGTCCAGAAAAAATTTCAGGAACTCCCGGCCGGTGAGAAACTCCGGCACTGTTGGTGTGGACAGGACATAGCCGATGTCCTCCGGCCCCACTTCCCGGCGCTGGCCGTTTTCTTCCAGCCAGAAGCTGCCGCCGTCGGCCTTTAAATCCCGGTTCAGGCAGTTGAAGAGAGTGGTCTTGCCCGCGCCGTTGCGGCCTAAAAGGCCGTAAATTTTCCCGCTTTCGAAGGTGAAGTTGATCTCCCGCAGCACTTGCTTGGTATCAAAGGACTTGGACAGGTGCTCAATGAGGAATTTCATGGATTTTCTGTTTCTCCTTTTTCGATTTTCTCTGGTTACCGGGATTCGCAATCGGCAATTTTTTAGCAACTCCATCTAAAAAAGTACAAGTTCTTTCCGTTGCTTATGGTTAGTTCCGGTCACATTTCCTATTATACCTGCGGTTTGTCGGATGTCAAGTAGACTTTCTCACAAGAGGCCGGACGCTCCTGCGAGAACGTCCGGCCTCCTAAGCCCCGGCAAAAATCCGGTCAGATTCTGTTTGCGAAATAGCGCCGCAATCCACCATGCTGTCCAGCACCTGGCGCATCCGCTGGCGGGCCAAGGCGGGGTTGGCGTCCAGAGAATAGACCGAAGGGGCGTTGGGCAGGCCCGCCAGCATCACAGCTTCCGACTCCGTCAGGCCGGCGGGGTCTTTGCCGAAATAGCCCTGGGCGGCATCGTGAATACCGTAATACCCGCTGCCAAAATAGATGGTGTTCACATACAGCTCGAAAATCTCCTCCTTGGTGTATTCCCGCTCCATGTCCCAGGCGGCGAAGATTTCCGCGAATTTCCGCTCGAAGTTTTTATCCTGGGTGAAGTACTGGTTTTTCATCAGCTGCTGGGTGATGGTGCTGCCCCCTTCCACAAAAGACAGAGAGCGCACATCGTTCCAAGCAGCCCGGGCAATGGCCAGATAATCCACCCCATGATGGCTCCAAAACCGCTTGTCCTCCACCGAAATCACCGCTTCCACATAGAGAGTGGGGAGGTCTTCATATTCCGTAAATCCAGGGGCGCTGCGGATACTGGCTGCCTTTTCACTAATGGGCACTTCCTCCACTGCGTCCCGGTACATCTGATAGCCTTTTATCCCAAACCATGTCCCCACCAGCAGAAGAATCACCAGCAGGATCGAGAAAAGGGAAAGAATCAGCTTGCAAAAACCTTTGAGAATCCCTTTCAAGGGTATCTCCTCCTTTCAAACCGGCCCGGGTTGGCTTGCAGCCTTCCGGGCTGTGGCTTTATTGTAACAAAAAAGGAAAATGCAAACCATCGAATAGGCTTACATTTTCCTCTTTGCTCTTACAATTGTGTCACTTTTTCGGAAAAGGCTTCCCCCTGCTGTTCCGCAAAGGGAGTTCCCTTGCTATGAAAAGCAAAAGGGAGAGAGCCGAACTGGCCCTCTCCCCTATTGGTTGGTTTTTACTGCTCGTAGCCCGCCAAACAGCTGGGATAATGATACCCGTAGGTGTTCTTTTTATAGTTGGAGCTGGACATATGGGCTGCGTCATAATCGGCGTAGGAGTATACCTTGGCCTCTGCCAGACGGCGATACAACAGGCCCGGCAAGCACACGCCGCCAGCCTTGTGCCACGCCAGCATTTCACTGCCAAAGGCAATGGCATCGGTATACTTCAAATTGTGGGTCAGGCTGGAAGCGTTATTAAAGGCGATGTAGGCGCCTCTGGCCCAACCGGTGGAGCCGGAAGAAGTGCGAATCTGGTACCACATTTCGTTGCTGGATTCGATGAACTTGGTGGCCAGGACGCTGACCGACACGCCCTTGCTCAGGGTGGTAACCCGCCCGCTGGACTCGGAAGCGCTCTTATACACCGTCAAGGAAGCGGTGGTCTTGGCGGCTGCGGAACCGTTAATCTTCGGCGGCTCCACTGCGTTGAGCATAATGGTGCGCAGGTCAAAACTGGCGCTGGTGTTGTTCCAGTAGCCGGAACCGATATTGTAGGAGAAACTCACCATGGAATCAAACTGGGACTGGTTGGCCAGCAGATTATTGTTCTGAATAAAGCGGTTCACCTCGGAGGTGTAGGAATCCTCGTTGACGGAATTGCACAGCAGGGCCCAGGCCTCCCGCTTGGTCAGGTTATTGTAGAAGACCTCGCCCTTGGCCAGGACATAGCCATAGCCCAGGGTGGGGATATTATACGCCAGGGAATCGGGGTACACCGCCGCGCTGTAGCCTTCCATCTCGCTGATGATGTCCAGCATCTCATCGCTGGCCCGGCGCTCCTCCGAAGAGGTATTGGACAGAGTGGACACCACAAAAGCGGTGATTTCCTCATAGTCGCTGCTCATTTTTCCGTTCTTCTGGGAGTAAACCCGAACCCGATAGCTGCCGGGCTGGGAGAAGGTGACGGACTGCTGCCAAACGCGGGTGTTGTTGGCGGCCAAGCCCTGGCTGGCACCGGAGCTTTCGGATGTATACTTGGTCACGTTATAGGTTTTGTCGCTGCTGCCCATGTCCACTACAAACCGCACGGCTTCCCGGGTGGAATCGGTGATAGCCACCAGGTTGCAGCTCTCCCCTGCCAGAACCACGTTGGGGTCAGTATAGGCGGACTTCACCGGGGCCGCTTCTGTGACGGTGACGCTGATGGCAGCGCTCTCTCCGCCGGCGGAAGCGGTAATGGTGGCGGTACCGGGGGCAACGCCGTAGATGTAGCCGTTCTGGACAGTGGCCACCTTGGTGTTGCTGCTCTTCCAGGAAAGGGACATCCCGGAGGCGGAGCTGCCGGTGGTATAGATGGTGCTCAAAGCGGGAATGGAAACCTTGGTGTGGGACAGGCTGATAGAGCCGCTGCCGCTGACCGCCTGGACATACTGGGCGGAAACATAGCCCTTGGTGCCGTTGCTGTCGGAGACATACACCCAATCGCTGTTGGAATCATCCAGCACGGTGAGGACCGTACCGGTGGGCAGGGTGCGGATTACCGAATAGCTGGTGCCGGGACCCGTGCGGAAATTCACCGCCGTGGTCGTGCGGACATAGGATTCCTCCGGCTCTTCACTGCCGTTGCTGCCGCCGCCCTCTCCGGGGAATTGCAGGTATTCCCGGCTGCAATAGCCCTGGGTGCCGGAAGCCGTGCGCACCTTTACCCAATCGCCGTCGGGATCTCCCAGCACCGTGACGGTGGAACCCTTGGCCATAGTAAAGAGCACGTCATAGGACATCCCCGGGCCTTTCCGGAGATTCAGATAATCGGTGGTCTTGGCCACGGTGGTTTCCTCTTCTTCCTCTTCTTCATCGCCGGGGAAGCGGAGGTATTCCGTGCTGCAATAGCCTTCCTTGCCATCACTGGTGCGGACCCTGGCCCAATCTTCGCTGCGGCCGGAAAGCACGGTGATGGTTTCGCCCTTGCCCATGGTCTCGATCACATCATAGGAAGTGCCGGGGCCGGTGCGCAAGTTCAAATAGTCGGTGGTTTCCGCAGAAACCGGGTCTTCATTGGTATCCTCGGGGAAAATCAAATATTCCCGGCTGCAATAGCCCTGGGTGCCGGAAGCGGTTTTGACCTTGACCCAGTCGCTTTCCGTATTTCCCAGCACGGTAACGGTGGAGCCCTTGGCCATGGTGAAAATCACGTCATAGGACATCCCCGGGCCCTTGCGCAGGTTCAGATAGTCCGAAGTCTTGGCAGGGGTGGTCTTGTTGTCCTCTTCAGAGGTATCGGAAAACTTCAGGTATTCCCGGCTGCAATAGCCTTCATCACCGGAGGCCGTGCGCACCTTTACCCAGTCCGCGTCCGCATCGCCCAAAATGGTGACAGTGGAACCCAAAGCCATGGTATAGAGGACGTCATAGGACATTCCCGGGCCTTTCCGCAAATTCAAATAAGCGGTGGTCACAGCTGTGCCGGACTCAATTTCCTCTTCTTCCTCATTTTCGGGGAGGTCCAGGTACTCCCGGCTGCAATAGCCTTCATCCCCGGAAGCCGTGCGCACCTTTACCCAGCCGCTGCCGTCATCCTCCAGCACGGTGACCGTAGAGCCTTCCTCCATGGTATAAAGCACCCGGTAAGAGGTGCCGGGGCCCGTGCGGAGATTCAGATAATCGGTGGTTTTGGCAGTGGTTGTGGAAGCATTGCCGCTATTAGAAGAAAAAGTCAGGTACTCCCGGCTGCAGTAGCCTTCGGTGCCGGAAGCCGTGCGCACCTTCACCCAGTCGCCGCCGTCATCCTCTAACACGGTGACTGTGGAGCCCTCTGCCATGGTAAACAAAACGCCGTAAGACAAGCCGGGGCCCTTGCGCAGGTTCAAATACGCGTTAGTCTTGGCGGCGGTGGTTTCGCTATTGCTGGAGCTTCCGGAAAATTCCAGATACTCCGTACTGCAATAGCCCTCTGTGCCGGAAGAGGTCCGCACTTGGGCCCAATCCCCATTGAAATTGTCCACTACCGTGACGGTAGTCCCCTCCGGCATGGTCATAATCACCCGATAAGAGGTGCCGGGGCCTGTGCGGAGATTGAGGTAATCCGTGGTTTTGGCCGTTGAGGCGGCTAAAGCCTGGATTCCCGGAATGCCGGCCACACAGACCGACAACACGCACAACAGGGAAAGGCACACGGCCAATACCCTTTTGCTGATTGCCTTCATTTGTTGATTCCTCCTGTTCTTCAAGGCTTTTGTGCTTTTTCTCTTTTCGGGATGCGGTGCTATTTCCCAAAAGGAAAAACCATAATTAAACTTATTATAGCGAATTTCCCCTTTTGCTGCAAGCAGATTTTTGAATTTATGTTAACTTTTGTAAATGAAAAAGGATGCGGCCCTCTTTCTCAGAGAACCGCATCCTCCATGTGATGGACAGTTCGATTTTATTTATCGGAAATCTCCGCGTGGAATTCCTGGAGGGATTTCACCGGGATCTGATGATGCTTCTGAGCGGAGCGAATTCCCTCCACCGCCGCTTTGGCGGCTGCCATGGTGGTAAAGTAGGGAATCTTGCTCTTAATGGCCGTCTTGCGGATATAGCTGTCGTCCACAGCGCCCTTCTTGCCGTTGGGGGTGTTGACAATCAGCGCCACGCTCTTGTTGGTGATGATGTCCAGGACGTTGGGCCGGCCCTCGTTGATCTTGGCGATCTCGGAAACGGGGATGCCCGCCTCCTTCACCATGGCACAGGTGCCCTTGGTGGCAATCAGGGAGAAGCCGCACTCGTAGAGGCCTCTGGCAACCTCCAGCAGCTCGTCCTTGTCCCGGTCGCTGATGCTCAGCAGGGCCTTGCCGGACACCGGCAGGATGCTCTGGGTGGCTTCCTGGGCCTTGTAGAAGGCATCGCCAAAGTCGGAAGAAAGGCCCAGCACTTCGCCGGTGGAACGCATCTCCGGCCCCAGCAGCGGGTCAACCTCAGGGAACATATTGAAGGGGAACACAGCTTCCTTCACGCCATAGTGGGGGAACTTCTTCTCCTTCAGCTCCGGCACCGGGGACTTGCGGCCGGTAAAGGGCGCCGTCATAATGTCGGTGGCGATCTTTACCATGTTAATGCCGCAGACCTTGGAAACCAGGGGCACGGTACGGGAAGCGCGGGGGTTGGCTTCCAGCACATAAACTACGCCGTCTTCAATGGCGTACTGCATATTCATCAGGCCCACCACGTGCATTTCCGCAGCAATGCGCTTGGTATATTCCTTAATGGTGGCAATCTGCTCCTCGGTCAGGCCCTTGGGGGGCAGCACACAGGCAGAGTCGCCGGAATGGACGCCCGCCAGCTCGATGTGCTCCATGACGGAGGGCACAAACACGTGCTCGCCGTCGCTGATGGCGTCGGCCTCGCACTCGGTGGCGTGATGCAGGAACCGGTCAATGAGGATGGGACGGTCGGGGGTGACGCCCACAGCGGCCTGCATATAGTAGGTCAGGCTCTCGCTGTCATAGACCACTTCCATGCCGCGGCCGCCCAGCACATAAGAGGGGCGCACCATCACGGGATAGCCAATGCGCTCGGCGATAGCCAGGGCGTCTTCGGTGGTGACAGCCATACCGGACTCCGGCATGGGGATGCCCAGCTTCTCCATCATTGCCCGGAAGTGGTCGCGGTCCTCGGCCAGGTCAATGGTCTCGGGGCTGGTGCCCAGGATGTTGACGCCGTTCTTCTTCAGGTCTGCCGCCAGATTCAGCGGAGTCTGGCCGCCGAACTGAGCGATGACGCCCAGGGGCTTCTCCTTCTCATAAATGCTCAGCACGTCCTCCAGGGTCAGGGGCTCAAAGTAGAGCTTATCGGAGGTATCGTAGTCGGTGGAAACCGTCTCCGGGTTGCAGTTGACGATGATGGTCTCAAAGCCCAGCTCCTTCAGGGCCTTGGCTGCATGGACGCAGCAATAGTCGAATTCAATGCCCTGGCCGATACGGTTGGGGCCGCCGCCCAGAATCATAATCTTGGGACGGTCGTAGTTTACAGGGCTCTTATCCTCCGGCAGGTGATAGCTGGAGAAGTAATAGGCGGAATCCTGGGTGCCGCTGACGTGGACGCCCTCCCAGGCCTCTACAATGTGGTTTTCCTTGCGCTCGTTGCGGATGTCCTCCTCCGGCACCGAGAGAATCTGGCTCAGGTACTTATCGGAGAAGCCGTCCAGCTTAGCCTGGCGCAAAGCCTCCGGGGCAGGCAGATGGCCGGCGTTGGCCTTGAGGGCCTCCTCTTCCTCTACCAGCTCCTTCATCTGCTGGATAAAGTAGTGCTTCACCTTGGTCAGGTTGAAGATCTCTTCCACAGTGGCTCCCTTGCGCAGGGCCTCATACATAATGAAATGACGCTCGCTGCTGGGGGTAGCCAGCAGGTTCAGCAGCTCTTCCTTGGACTTACTGGCGAAATCCTTGGCGCCGCCCAGGCCGTACCGGCCGTTTTCCAGGCTGCGGATGGCCTTCTGGAACGCCTCTTTGTAGGTCTTGCCAATGCTCATGACCTCGCCCACTGCACGCATCTGGGTGCCCAGCTTGTCCTCTACGCCCTTGAACTTCTCAAAGGCCCAGCGGGCAAACTTGATAACCACATAATCGCCGCCGGGGACGTATTTATCCAGGGTGCCGTATTTGCCGCAGGGGATTTCGTCCAGGGTCAGGCCGCTGGCCAGCATGGCGGAAACCAGGGCAATGGGGAAGCCGGTAGCCTTGGAGGCCAGAGCGGAGGAACGGGAGGTACGGGGGTTGATTTCAATGACGATAATGCGGCCGCTCACCGGGTCGTGGGCAAACTGCACGTTGGTGCCGCCGATGACCTGAATGGCCTCTACAATCTTATAGGCCTGGCGCTGAAGCTCCTTCTGCACATCCTCAGAGATGGTGAGCATGGGAGCAGAGCAGAAGGAATCGCCGGTGTGAACGCCCAGGGGATCGATATTCTCAATGAAGCACACGGTGATCATATTGTTCTTGGCATCGCGGACCACTTCCAGCTCCAGCTCTTCCCAGCCCAGAATGGACTCTTCCACCAGGACCTGGCCTACCAGGCTGGCCTGAAGGCCACGGGCGCAGACGGTCTTCAGCTCATCCACGTTGTACACCAGGCCGCCGCCGGCGCCGCCCATGGTATAGGCAGGGCGCAGCACCACGGGATAGCCCAGCTTGTCGGCAATGGCCAAGGCTTCGTCCACGGAATAAGCCACTTCGCTGCGGGCCATTTCAATGCCCAGGGACTCCATGGTGTGCTTGAACTCAATGCGGTCTTCGCCCCGCTCAATGGCGTCCACCTGCACGCCGATGACCTTGACGTTGTACTTATCCAGCACGCCGGCCTTTTGCAGCTCGGAGCACAGATTCAGGCCGGACTGGCCGCCCAGGTTGGGCAGCAGGGCGTCGGGCCGCTCTTTGGCGATAATCTGCTCCAGGCGCTTGACGTTCAGCGGTTCAATATAAGTAATATCCGCAGTATCGGGATCCGTCATAATGGTTGCCGGGTTGGAGTTTACCAAAACAATTTCATATCCCAGCTTTTTCAGGGCCTTGCAGGCCTGCGTGCCGGAATAGTCAAATTCGCACGCCTGGCCAATGATAATCGGGCCGGAACCGATAATCAGTACCTTGTGAATGTCTTCTCTCTTCATTTATTCAACCCACGCCTTTCCGTACCGAGACGCCGCCCTGCCGGGGGACGTCCGCGTTACAAATATATTGTCTTTTATTGTATCATATTTTTCTTGCCGCAACAATTCTTCCGGAAGAAAAAAGTCACATATCAGAGGAAACCATAGAAATGACTTTCTTAAAAGGCCGTGATTTCATATTTTAACCAAAATGCAGTTCCCACCGAAACCTATCCCACAAAGGGCCACTGCCATTCCTCCGGCGTCTGCACATACCAGTCCGCCAACTGCCGGATTTCTTCCGTTTCCTCGGCGGCGCTTTCGTCAAATACCGCAGCGACCAGGAACCCCTCTTTTTTGGCAGTCCGCATGGAATACAGGGAATCCTCAAACAGCACGGTTTCCTCCGGGCGGGTGCCCATGGCTTTGCAGGCTGCATAAAAAATCGCCGGGGAATCCTTGCCCGCTCCCACTTCGGAGCAAGTGAGGAACACGTCAAAATAGGGCAGCAGGCCCGTGCGCTCCAAGGCCTCTTCAATGAGGCAGCGGTCGCTGGCAGTGGCCACTGCCAAAGCCACCCCTTTCTCCCGGAGCATGGAAAGCAGGGCTTTCACGCCGGGCTTGGGCTGCACCTCATTCCGGTATTTTTCCAGCACCATGCCGTTAATTTCGTCAATAATCTGTTGAGCCGGCTCCGTCATGCCGTACGCCTCCTGGCAGTACTGGGCAATCTGCATCATGCTCATAGTGCGAACCCGCTCTTCCATATCGGGCAAGGGTGTGATTCCCTTTCCCCGGAGATAATCATCCCCCACACGGTCCCACAGATACATAGAATCCAGCAAGGTGCCGTCCACATCAAAAATGGCGCCCCGTATTGTTTTCGGCTGCATAGCCGCACCTCCTAAGTATTACAGTTTTTCCAATTCTTTCAACAGTTTCTCTTTCATCGTTTCCAGGAGCGCTGACGATGGCCTGTTGGAATCGTCATACATCCGCTCCATAGGATACCACCATACGGGTCCCTTTCCACCGTTGCCGTATCCTTCTAAATCCCCGGCCTGCCGGGGAAACAGGTGCCAGTGAAGATGGGCGTCTCCGTTGCCCAATAGCTCCAAATTCATTTTTTCCGCGCTGAAAGCCCGCCGCACAGCTTCTGAAACCAGGGACATTTCCTCCAAAAATTTCAGCCGGCGGGTTTTGTCCAGCTGATACAGCTCCGTCACATGCTCCTTGCATAAAAAGAGGGTATATCCCTGAAAGTGCTGGTGGTCGCCGATTACCACATAGCCGGTTTCCAGCTCTTTCACAAAGTACGGATTTTCCCCTCTTTGGAGCATGGCAATCCGTTCACAAATTAAGCACACAGCGTTCCTCCTATAAGAGCTCCTACTCACAAAAACGGCGGAATCCCAGAGGACTCCACCGCTTTTTTATTGTTATCCCAGAATAATCAAGGCCATAAGTGCCAGGGGCTCTTCCCCAGTGTTTTGCAATCCGTGGCTGTCCCCATCCTTACAGAAGGTGATGTCCCCAGCTGCCACCGGGCGCTCCTGGCCGTTGTCCGTATAGACGCCCTGGCCCCGGAGGATGTAGTAGGTTTCCGTCTCCCCGTGATGGCTGTGGTTCCCAATGGAAGCCCCGGGCTCCAGGGTGACTTCCGCATACAGACGGCATTTCCCATTCAGCTCCTGCTCATTGAGAATGTGCCGCAGGGTCACCGTGCCGCTGCCGCCGGCCATATCCTTCTTGACTTCTACTGCGCGATAGGAATTTCCCATGATTTCCGCCTCCCTGTATTCTCAGCAATCCCAGGGGTTGGGGGTGAAGTCGCCGCCCCGGCACCACTTGAGATAGTGCAGCGCATGAAGCTGGGCGGTCATTTCCCATTCGCCCTGATACACCGGGTCGTGGTAGCCCTCTACGCAGATGTCGCTCTCATAGCCGCCCTCGTGGAGGATGGAGAAGATGTCCCGCCAGTTGGTGTCGCCGAAACCGGGGGTGCGCTGGGGCGCGAAGTCATGGGCGCCGAACACGCCCAAACGCCGGACCGCGTCCATGTCCACGGTAGCGTCCTTGCCGTGCATGTGGATGACCTTCCAGACCCACTGGCGCAGCTGGGCAACCGGGTCGATGAGCTGGATGATCTGATGGCCGGGCTCCCACTCCAGACCCAGGTTTTCCGCCGGAACCTCGTTGAACATCATCTCCCAGGCCTTGGGGTTAAAGCCGATATTGCAGGTGCAGTGCTGCCAGCTGCCGCCCATGGGGCAGTTTTCAATGGCAACTTTCAGGCCCTTATCCGCAGCCCGCTTGGTGATGTCGGTGAACACTTCCTTGAACTTGGGCATGGCGTCCTCGACGGATTTCCCCTCATAAGCCCCGGCAAAGGTGCTCACCATGGGCGCGCCAAAGAGGGGCGCCATCTCCACCACATGGCGCAGGGTCTCCCAGTGGTCCGGATTCTCAATGGCGTTGCAGTAATATCCCAGCGTGGCTACCCGCACGCCGGTGCCGTCCAGCATGGACTTGACCTTTTTGGCCAGCTCCTCCAAATCCACCCCTTCCAGAGACATGTGGAAATTGATGGCCACGCACTCAAAGCCCGCGTCTACCATATAGGGAATCCACTTTTCCGCCTGGGTACCGGGGATGCAGGTGCCGATTTGAATCTGTTTCATTTTCATGGTACATTCCTCCTGGGTTTCTTCCCCTGTTCTTACAGGAAATGAAAACGATTACAAACCCGGATAAATCCTTCCGGGCTTTCTCCCCCCTATCCTATCATTCCCCATTGCTCCTGTCAACGGATTTCCAAAAATAAAAGAGGTTTCCGCTGTGCTTTTTCGGAAACCTCTTTGGCAGAAATTTAACCCAAGAACCCCTGCTTTTCCAGCTGGTCTGCGATGGTTTGGAACACCGCCGCCCCCTGTTTTCCGTTATCTGTACTGTCGGCCCGCAGAACCGTCACTACATAGCGAGGCGCCTGGGCGGGAAAATAACCGGTATACCACAGCTGCACCACTTCCCCCTCTTCCGTGGACTGGCCGGTTTGAGCAGTGCCGGTTTTAGCCCCGGCAGAAACCGATGCTGGCTTGCCTGCCTTGGCCGTGCCCTCCTCCACGGCCTTTTCCATAAAAGAGCGGAGCAGGGAAGCCGTCTTCATGGACATCACTGTCCGCTTCTCCCCGGTGGGCTGCAAATACTCGTACTCTCCCGTAGAGAGGTCCGCCACCCCCTTTACCAGAGACGGTTCCCGGTACAGGCCGCCGGAAGCCACCGCCGCCGTCATGGCCGCCACCTGCACCGGCGTAGCGGTGAGGTCTCCCTGGCCAAAGGAGAAATTCGCCAGGGCCCGTTTCACCAGCAGGGAATCTTCTGTAGGGAGGGTCCCTGCCGCCCCGGTGTATCCCGGTGCGAAAACGGATTCCTGGCCAAACCCCAGGCTTTTGGTCATCTCCAAAAATTCCGCCGGGTCCACCTGCTGCATCAGGCTGACAAAATACCCGTTGCAGGAGCGGGAAATGGCGTCTGCCATAGTCACCGTCCCATGGGCCGTACCGTCAAAACAACGGAATTTTTGGCCGTCTACCTGGATGCTGCCGTCACAGTAGTAGGCGTATTCCGGGGTAATGCCTGCTTCCAGGGCGGCGGCGGCGGAAACCAGCTTAAACACCGACCCTACGCTATAAGCGGAAAGGGCCTTGTTGAGAAGGGGCCCGTCCGGGTTCTCCAAATCCTCCGCGATGTTGTCCGGCTGCAAAGAGGGCAGGCTGGCCAAGGCCCGAATTTCCCCGGTCTCCACCTCCAAAACCACCACGGCCCCTTTGTCCAGCTCCGCTTCCCGGCAGGCCTCCTCCACGATTTTCTGGATGCGCCGGTCAATGGTCAGGAACACCCCTTTTTCCCCTTGGGTACGGGTATCAGAAATTTCCCGGTCGGCGCTGTTCAGCACCCGGTTGACGGCATCCACCGAATAGGTCACTTGCAGGGCGCCGTCCAGATGCAGCGCAGCGTCAAAGGCCTTTTCCAATCCCGCCGCGCCGTTTCCCCGGCCATCCACATAGCCGATGAGGTTGGACGCCAGCTGTTCTTCACTGTAGCGGTCTGTGACGGAAAACACATCGATGCCCACAGAGGATTCTGTCCCCGCCGGCACCCGAGCCAAAAACGGCGTGCCGCTGGCCAAGGCGCTGCCCACTGCCTGCCGGTATTCCCCATCCACTAAGCTGGCCATCCGCCCGGCGGCCTCCACGGTAGGAGCCACTGCCGCAAGGATTTCCTGGTTCCTGCCCGTGAGCTTCTGGCCGGTGCAGTCGTAGAAATCCCCCCGGGAACGGCTCACTGTCAGCTGATAGGTGCTCTGCCGGGCCGCCGCCTGGGCCAATTCATCGCCGTGGAAGGCCGCCCCCATGACCCCCAGCACACAAATGAGGAACCCTGTCATCAATAGGCCAAACAGCCCTGCAATCCGCTTTTCCCGTCCCAACTTGCCACACCCTTCCCCTTTGAGATAAAAAGAGTATGGCCAAAATCCGGAGAATTATCCCGAACCCGTTACAGACGCACCGGCACCTCCTGCCGGATGGTCATGGTGTCCGGCGTCACCCGGCAGTCCACGGCCCGAATCTCCACGCCCTGGGCGGCTGCCTCCCGAAGGGCTGCGGCGAAGTCTGGGTCGGTGGCTTCGTTGGGAGCGAAGTACGATACGCCCTCCATCTGCACCACAAAAAGCACATGGGCAAAATAGCCCTCTGCCTGGCACCGGCACAGCTCCCGGAGATGGCGAGCGCCTCGCTGGGTAGGGGCGTCAGGGAACCGAACCACGCCGTCCTCCTCCAGGGTTACGCCCTTCACTTCCACAAAGTGCCGCTCCAGGGTATCCCCCTTCCGGCTTTCCCCGTAAAAGTCAAACCGGGAATCCCCATACCGGGTTTCCGGCTTGAGAAGGGTCACCGGCGCAAAGAGGCCCCCCTGGGCCAGCCACTCTCCGGCTGCCCGGTTGGGGGCCTGGGAATCCATATTGATGAGCCGCTCCCCTTTTTCCACGGCAATTAAAGAGAACCGGGTTTTCCTGCCGGGGTTTTTCCCCTCTTCCAGATACACCGCCGCTCCGGGCACCAGCAGCTCCCGGCAGCGGCCCGTGTTCTTCACATGGCAGACCTCTATGCGGCCGTCCTCCATTTCCACATGGGCCACAAACCGGTTGGGGCGCTGTAGGAACTTTCCCTTGAACACCTGGGCATACTGCAAACAAAACGCCTCCTTTTCAGGATTGTACCGGGCCCTCCGGCTGCATCACTTTCCCCGCCAGCAGGGCCTGGATCTCCTCCCGGGACGCCAGCCACTCCTGGAAAGCCGTGGCGCTGCCGGAAGCCACCCCCAATCGCATGGCCTGGGCATAATCCCCGGTTTGGAGCCAGCCTGCCAGGAATCCCGCCAGCATGGAGTCCCCTGCCCCCACGGAGTTGACCACCTTCCCCTGGGGCGCGGAAAGGAAATAGGTGTCCCCCGTTTCCGTCACCAGGCAGGCGCCGTCCCCGGCCATGGAAACCAGCACATTGCGGGCGCCCTGCTTTTGCAGGAGACGGGCGTACTGGGCCGCCTCTTCCGGGCTGGAAAGGCTGCGGCTGAAAAGTTCTCCCAGCTCCAAATGGTTGGGCTTAATGAGGAAAGGATGATGGGGCAGCACCCGGAGCAGCAATTCCCCGGCGGCGTCCACCACGGTTTCCACCCCTTTCCCCTGCAAACGCAGAAGAATCCGATCGTAAAGGTCCTCCGGCAAGGAACCGGGAATGCTCCCGGCCAACACCAGGAAGTCCCCCTCCTGCAAAGCGTCCAGGCGGCGATACAGGGCTTCCAGCTCTTTGGGGCCGATTTCCGGACCTCGGCCATTGATTTCGCTCTCCTCCTGAGCCTTGACCTTCACGTTAATCCGGGAAAAGCCCGACGGCAGGGAGATAAAATCCGTCTCACAGCCGGCAGTCTCCATGAGGCGGCGAATCTCCGCCCCGGTGAACCCGGCGGTAAATCCCAAAGCCCGGTTGGGAATTCCCAGATTGGCCAGCACCACCGACACATTCAGCCCCTTGCCGCCGGGGACAATGGTCTCTTTGACAGCCCGCCCAAGGCTTCCGGGCCGCAGCTCGGGGAGATAGACAATGTAGTCCAACGCAGGGTTAAAGGTTACGGTTACAACCATGGGAATCCTTCCTTTCAAAAATTATCACAGCTCCGGCGGCGCTAAAAAGGAGAAGGCCGGCAAATTGCGCAAAACCGTGAAAAGCAGCAGCCAGGCAATCATCCCCCACAAAAGGACTTTCTGCCAACGGGCCATTTCCGTGCTCCCTGTTTTCACATAGCCCACAGCCTGGGGAAGAAACACTGCCGCTCCAAAGGGCGCCGCCACCAGGATTCCCATATTATACCGCGCCGCCTCCATCCAGTCAAACCGGAGCAACGCCAGGCACATCCGGGATACCCCGCACCCCGGGCAGTACAGCCCGGTCAGGGCATGGATGGGGCAGGGAATCGCAATGTGAAAAACACTGGCAAAAAAGGCGTACCCCAGTCCTATCAGAAGGACCAGGGCCGCCTTTTTCAGCAGATTTTGCAGGCGGAGACGGGAATCAATATCCGCCATAGCCGCCAAAGCCGCCGTTGTCGCCAACGATGAGCTTGTTGACCTCATCCTGCATCAGGCACCAACCGACAATGGGGAAAATCAGCTGCAGAATCAGGTAGAGGACGCTGTTGCTGCTGCCCACATAGCCCCGCTGGGCCTTCGCAGCGTACAGGGCCTCGCCCATCTGGTATGCCCAGTAAATGCCGTAGATGCCGCAGGTAACCAGTTCCAGCAGGAATGCCGTGCCGCCGGAGGGGCGCTGCCGGCCGGACAGGCGGTTGACGTCATCAGTCAGCACAATGAACCAGTAGAGCGCATAGATGCCGCAGGTGACAATGCTGAGGATGATGCAGACAGGAATACTTCTTGTTTTCATAACCATACCCTTCCTTTACATATGCACAAAAATATATACTTTTTTGTTCCCGGTAAGACTATGGCCAATGGAGTTCTGAAAGGCTCGAAAAAAGATTTACTGTGCATGAACGAAAAGGTATACTTACAAAAACATTTTATCAAATTAGAGAAAAACTGTCAATGCGTTTTCGGGCTTTTCCCGCGAAAATTCGGCAATTTTCCGGGGAAAGCCTTCCCGTTCTTCTGCATAAACCCAAAATCTGCGTTTTTCTCCTGGCTTTCACGAGTGAAATCCCGCCCTTCCCTTTTCAATTCACAGTTTATTCATAAAATTAAGATATACTTCCCTTACACAAACTTGCTTTACTTTTTGGAAAGGCGGGATTTCTCCGTGGGAAATTTTCAAAAAAGAGACACCTTTATCCCCTATAATGTGCCGGACATCACCGACGCGGAAATCAACGAGGAAGTGGATACCCTGCGCTCCGGCTGGCTGGCCAAGGGACCCAAAACATTGGAATTTGAAAAGCGGTTCGCCGCTTATCTGGGGGCCAAGCACGCAGTGGCCGTGAACTCCTGCACCGCCGCCCTCCATGTGGCATTGCTCTCCCAGGATATTGGCCCGGGAGACGAGGTCATCACTACCCCCATGACCTTTGCCTCTACAGCCAGCACCATCCTGCATACAGGGGCCACCCCGGTGTTTGCCGACATCGACTACCGCACCGGCTGCATCGACCCGGCGGAAATCGAAAAGAAGATCACCTCCCGGACCCGGGCCATTGTGCCGGTACACTACAGCGGCCAAGTGTGCGATTTGGACCGGATTTATGAAATCGCCGACGAGCACGGGCTGTTTGTCTCGGAGGACGCCGCCCACGCTCTGTGGAGCCGCTATAAGGGCCGGCTCATTGGCAACGGCCTGCGGGGCACCGCTTCCTACAGCTTTTACGCCACCAAGAACCTGTGCACCGGCGAGGGCGGGATGCTGGTCACCGACCGGGATGACATCGCCGATCGGGCGCGAATCCTCACCAGCCACGGCATGAGCCGCAACGCCTGGAACCGCTATGCCAAGGGCGGAAGCTGGAAATACGACATTGTAGAACCGGGCTTTAAATACAATATGTTTGATATGCAGGCCGCCCTGGGCCTGCACCAGCTGGAACGCCTGGAGGATATGCAGGCCCGCCGCCTGCGCATTGCCGCCCGGTACCAGGAGGCCTTTGTCCCCATGGACGCTCTGGATATGCCGGAGGTGCCGGAGTACGCCACCCACTGCTGGCATCTCTACGTCATGCGCATCCGCCCGGAGATGCTCACCATTGACCGGGACCAGTTTATTGTGGAGCTCAACGAGCGCAATGTGGGCACCAGCGTCCACTTTATCCCGGTGCATCTCATGAGCGCCTACCGCAACCGCTTTGGCTATCAGGAAGGAGATTTCCCCAACACGGAAAAGCACTTCGAGCGCATTATTTCCCTGCCCCTCTATCCCACCATGACCGACGAAGAAGTCCAGTACGTCATCGACGCGGTGCAGGATATTGTGGAGAAGTATCATAAATAAAGAAGCGTTTCCATTCAAAAGAGGCTGCCGGAAAAGCCAATGTCAGATAAGAATGTGCCTTGACGGAAGCACTCCATATTCTTTAAAGAGGACTATAACAAAACCCGCCTGTATCAAGTACGCAGGCGGGTTTTGTTATATCGGCTCTGTACTTCTATTTTTGTCCTGACATTTGTTTGTCGCTTTAAGCTACGAAATGATATTTGAAGATCATAGGCGTTATTTAATTGCTGCCATCATTTCAAACAATGATATTTGAGAATTCTCTGCTAATATCTCATTCCCTGTTCCTGTTACCGTATAGTTAGTCAGCAACGCTTCAACAACAGGGTTTCTGTTTGTTTGCTTTGCTCCAACATGATAAAAGTGCTCTCGCGTAATCTTTTGACAATCGCCCCATAGCGTCTGGATGTATTCGTTTCTCCTATAATCGTTATGATCCCATGTTGACAACATAAACTTCGCTTTACTACTAACCAACGCAGTATGTAACGCAATTTCCGATTCTTCATCCCAACTGTCATAATAATCTACATGGCGGCCTATATATGGAGGATCGCAGTAAATAAAATCGTTCTCTGTTGCCATGGCAATGGTTGTCTCAAAGGATTGGCAAAGGAATTCCCATGAATGCATTTGAAGCAGCTGTGACACATGGGCAACCTGATTAACTATTTTGGTTATATAAGCTTTCGCAAAACGCTGTGGCTTATGTCCATATGGAACATTAAATTCATAGTTTTTATTGAACCTAATCATACCGTTAAAACAAGCTCGATTTAAAAATAAAAAGTCTAACGGGTTGTGTTCGTTATTAAAACGGTTTCTGACAAAATAATAGTGTTCAGCATCTTTTTGTTCCAATAGCTTCCCTTCATGCTCAAGAAATGCGCGTACACTATAGGGCGTGATGATTCCCGCCTTCATTTGATTATAGAAAGCAATAATATGAGGATTTGTATCAGCAAAAATAGCCCGCTGGGGTTCAATATTGAACCCCACTACGCCTGAACCCATAAAGGGCTCTACCCACACGGACTTATTGTCCATAATAACACTTTTCCGAATAAGCGGAACCAATTTTGTCTTTATTCCTTGTATTTTTATGGGCGGAACAAACACCTTATCATTCATCATATTTTCCTCTTTGAAGCTTTTGGATTATTTAAATTCAATGGTAATCCACGATAACGCAAGTATTCTTCAAAAGATGACAGCTTTTTTCGCTTTCCATCGGAAAGAATTTCAATTTTCCCGAAATTAACCCAATAATCATCGAATAATTCTTCTCCGGCTTTTGCAAATACTCCGTTACCATTAAGAATATCATCTATCTTCTGAATACTGCCAATATTTGCGGTATTCCCGCTCCCGCTTTTATCACTTGCTATTCTCCATTTTTCTTCAGCAAAGAACAAAAAGTTCTTAATTACCGATGGAATGCTTTCTAATTCATCAAGTGAATAAACGTGTGTTTCTTCATTTTTATCCAAATCTGCTCGTGAATAGATTATCCCCAAACAGAAGTGACCACTATACTCATTATAAGGATATTGGATATTCTTTGTGCTGGTGCGTTCAATAAAATACTCGCCGTGTGAGCCTAATGTAAATCCGTTACAAAATCCAGGATACGCATTATCCCGATATGTAGTTTTTAAATCCACAGCAAACTTAACTCGCCGATTCGTTTTTGAAATGAAGGTCAAATCAGGATACCAATTCTGATAGGCTGCAAGTTCGATTTCATATCCTATTTTTTCAGCAAAAGAAAGCAGGCAAGGGAAAAGATGCAGCTCCAGAATTTTGGATATGACTTTCGTATCGGTAGAAATGGTATAAATATTCTTAAATATATCAATAAAGCCGCGGATCGTCCACTCATCGTTAGCAGCAATATGAGTTTCCAAAGTAGCCGCCAATTTTTTCAATTGTTGGCTGAACCATGCTTTTTCAGCTTCGTACTTCATAAACTGATCTTCCTTATATTTCATAATCGTCTCGCCCAGGCAAATTGCAAGCTATTAACGCAAATATGCCGTATAAGCGTTCTCCGCACAATGAAAAAGCGCGGCAGACAAGGAATAATCCGCTGCCTGCCGCCGCTGTCAATAGTTTCACGTTTTGCCCTGCCCGCCTGCTTCAATACAAGCGCAAGCCCTCTTTAACAGCCCTCAAAGGTGTCTATGCAGGTCATGCCATATAGAAGATTTCTTGTAACCGCTCCCCATATAAAGCATCTCTTATCTGGATTGCCAAACCCGACAGCCTCTTTTTTCATGCTCTAAAGTTCTAAAATAATTTCTTAGGGAAGATTACACCTTTGCCAGAGCCTGGGCGATGTCCTCGATAATGTCCGCCGGATTCTCGATGCCCACGGAGAAACGAATCAGGTCGGGGGTTACGCCGGCCTCTGCCAGCTGCTCGTCGTTCATCTGGCGGTGGGTGGTGCTGGCCGGATGGAGAACGCAGGTGCGCAGGTCCGCCACATGGGTAACAATGGAGGCCATTTCCAGGCTATCCATAAACCGGGTGGCAGCCTCCCGGCCGCCCTTAACGCCAAAGGAAACCACGCCGCAGGTGCCGTTGGGCATATACTTCTGTGCCAAGGCGTGATAGGGGCTGGAAGGAAGGCCGGGGTAGTTCACCCAGCTGACCTTCTCGTGGCCTTCCAGGAACTTCGCCACCTGCAGGGCGTTGCTGCAATGGCGCTCCATGCGCAGGGCCAGGGTTTCCAGGCCCAGATTCAGCAGGAATGCGTTTTGGGGGCTGGCCTGTGCGCCCAAATCCCGCATGAGATGGGTGCGGGCCTTGGTGATATACGCGGCCTTGCCGAACTGCTCCGTGTAGACAATGCCGTGATAAGACTCATCGGGCTCGGTGAGCATTGGGAACTTGCCGTTCTTCCAATCAAAATTGCCGCTGTCCACAATAACGCCCCCCAGCTGCACGGCGTGGCCGTCCATATACTTACTGGTGGAGTGGGTGACAATATCTGCACCGAACTCAAAAGGCCGGCAATTGATGGGAGTGGGGAAGGTGTTGTCCACAATCAGGGGCACGCCGTGGGCGTGGGCCTCCTGAGCAAACATCTCGATATCCGTGACCACCAGGGACGGGTTGGAGAGGGTTTCGGCAAACACGCAGCGGGTATTGGGCTGGAAGGCCGCTTCCAGCTCTTCCCGGGTGCAGCCAGGGCCCACAAAGGTGGACTCGATACCCATTTCCTTCATAGTCTTGTAAATCAGGTTGAAGGTGCCGCCGTAAATGGCGCTGGAAGCCACCACATGGTCGCCGGCGTGGCAGATGTTCAGCATGGAAATCAGGGAAGCCGCCTGGCCGGAAGAGGTGAGCATAGCGCCCACGCCGCCTTCCAGGGCAGCAATCTTCTTTTCCACCGCGTCCATGGTGGGGTTGCCCAGACGGGTATAGAAGAAGCCCTCGGCCTTCAGGTCAAAGAGGTCGCCCATGGCCTCGGAGCTGTCATAGGTATACGTTGTGCTCTGCACAATGGGCACCACCCGGGGCTCCCCGTTGCCGGGATGATAGCCTTCCTGGATGCACTTGGTATCAATGCGGTAATCGCTCATATTCACCATTCCTTTGCTTGAGAATTGAAACGGATAGGGATAGTATCCGATTTTTTCATGGAATTATTGCAGGCTTTGAAGCCAGGACCACAAATTCTGGGCTGCCCAGTCGGTGGCGGCCACAACGGCCCACACCAGCAAAATAAAGGCGATAGCCGAGGTGATCTGCACAAAAATGCGCTTGCCCCGGGGCATTTCCTCCTCCGGCTCCTCGGGTTGCCCCTGAGCCTTTGCCGCTTCTTTGGCGGCCTCCGCCTCCTCCTTGCGGAACTTGGCAACCACCTTTTCCGCTTCCTCTAACTGGGGAAGCAGCACATAAAAGCTCTGGTTGGAGAGGATGGCGTCGCTGTTATAAATGGACGGGATGCCCTCAATGCTGGAAGGGTGCATCTCATAGGGGATGTCGCTGGCCTTCATCACGGGCTCCAGGCGCTGGGCCTCCATTTCCGTCACCGTGACCAGGAGCACCTTGTCCAGCTGGGTGGGCTCCCGGAGCTTCCGCCGTCCGCACTCGGGGCAGCGCACTGCGGAATCCTCGCACAGGGCCTTGCATTTGGGGCAATAGAGCATATGTTTCCCGCCTTTCTCCTAATATCCCGCCTTCTTCCGGGATTTGATCATATCACATTTCCTGGGAAAAAGCAAATTCCCACCGGCCTCTGCCGGCCGCCTTCACAGCTCCATGCCGTCGCTGATCCACTCGCAGCAGACCGCGTAGTCCACAGAGAAGTTGTTCAACTCGCCGAAGCAGGCCTCCACCGCCTGCCGGTACACTTCGGGGGACGCGCACTCC
>ERZ1643246.1560-NODE-1560-length-24666-cov-6.558287_pt1 | contig 24666 bp, 22 predicted proteins | sample MGYA00579265_ERZ1643246 | MGnify/ENA primary metagenome ERZ1643246 (study PRJEB29033, sample SAMEA4952261) | chicken gut metagenome | biome: Broiler Chicken; feature: Gastrointestinal Tract; material: Caecum | place: Ireland | collected 2018 | study: Broiler...
TCTTGCCCTATTTTCCCTACAAATAAGCAGAGGAATGCCCGTGTTACCGAAATATAATACCACAATCCCTTGCGCTTTGCAAGAGTTTTTTCTGCACAAAAACCAATATTTTCACTTTCGCTTGTTTTTTTGGCAAATCATAGTATACTGGTAGTGACTCTATTTGTAAAGGAGCAATTTTCATGTGGGCTTACGAAAGCGTATTTTATCAAATCTATCCGATCGGGTTCTGCGATGCGCCGCGCGTCAACGACGGCATCACCGTCCCACGCATCCGCAAGGTGGCGGATTGGGCTGAGCACATTGCAAAGCTCGGCTGCAACGCTGTCTATTTCTCCCCGATTTTTGAATCCGACAGCCACGGCTATGATACCCGCGACTTCCGCAAGATCGACTGCCGCCTCGGCACCAACAAGGATTTTGCCGCCGTCTGCGAAACGCTGCACGAAAACGGCATCAAAATCGTGCTGGACGGCGTGTTCAACCATGTCGGCCGCGGCTTCTGGGCGTTCCGCGACGTGCAGGAAAAGAAATGGGATTCGCCTTATAAAGACTGGTTCCACATCTCCTTTGACGGTAACTCCAACTATAACGACGGCTTCTGGTACGAAGGCTGGGAAGGCCACTACGAGCTGGTCAAGCTCAATCTGAAGAATCCCGCGGTAGTGCAGCATATTTTCGACTGCATCCGTCTGTGGGTAGAGGAATTCGACATTGACGGCCTGCGTCTGGATGTCGCCTACTGCCTGGATAAGGATTTCATCCGTCAGCTGCGTGCATTCTGCGACAGCTTTGACCGTGATTTCTTCCTCGTCGGCGAGCTGCTGCACGGCGATTACAACCAATTTGTCGGCGACCAGATGCTGCACTCCTGCACGAACTACGAGTGCTACAAGGGCCTGTATTCTTCGATGAACAGCCTGAACCTGTTCGAAATTACCCATTCCCTGCTGCGTCAGTTCGGCCCGGAAAACTGGACGCTGTATCGCGGTAAGCACCTGCTGGACTTTGTGGACAACCACGATGTGACCCGCATCGCATCCATTTTGCAAAACCCCAAGCATCTGCCGCTCGTTTATGCGCTGCAATTCGGCATGCCCGGCATCCCCTGCGTGTACTACGGCAGTGAATGGGGCGCGATGGGCGAAAAGCATCAGGGCGACGATGCGCTGCGTCCCTCCTTTGAAAAGCCGTTGTGGAACGATCTGACCGACTGGATTGCTGCGCTGGCCAAGGCGCACCGAGAAAGCAAGGCGCTGTGCTACGGCGACTTCAAACAGGTTGTACTGACCAACAAGCAGTGCATTTGGGAGCGTATTGCAGAGGACGAGCGCGTGTTGATTGCGGTCAACATTGACGATCAGCCTTACGTCGCGCATTTCGATGCGAAATGCGGGCAAGCGGTTGACCTGATTTCCGGCAAACTGCATGACTTCGGCGGCGGCAGCGAACTGCCTCCCTACTCCGCTTTCTTCTGGAAGTGCGAACGGTAAAACACAAAAAAGACGGCGCTTGCAAGCGCCGTCTTTTTGGCTCTATTCGGTTAGATATAATCAATCACCAGCGTGTAAACCGAGTCATCACTCATCGTCACAGTAAACTCGACCAGAGCGCCTGCCTGCCGGAATTGCTCCAGGCATGTTTGTGTCAGGGTCAACGTATGGTCTGATGTCGTATAATCCGTATTTGCCACCAATTCCGATGCCGCTCCATCTTGCATTGCCGTAACGCTGCGCACAGTCAGAGTGCTCAGCGGCAGCGTAAAGCTCGGCTCGGTCGGCGCATATGTATTATACTCCGCAACATAGGCGTGCATGCCGGACGGGGTCGAATCGGTCACGGTCAGATTGAATGTGCTCACGCCACCATTTTTCAGGTCTGCCGAAACCGTATAGGTGCCCGTCCGCAGCTGCGCTAACACACCACGGCGCAGCACCAGCGAACGATTTATGTTGTCAAACTCATAGTCAATCCCGGAAAAGCCCAAAACCACATTGAGAATGTCGCTTTCCGATACGATACTGCTCAGCTTTACGCGCACATCCTGAAAACCGGGTGCACGATAGTACCGGTCAAAGGTAACCGTTTGAACCGGCGTATCTTCTTCCGAATTGGCGACAGAAAGCGCAATGCTTTCCCGTGTTCCATTAGAGAGCGTGAGCGACAATGTGTAGTTGCCTTTGGCAAGCGATGTCAAATACGAGGCTGAAATGATGATACCGGAATCGATCTTCGTGTAATCCAAGGACTCCGTTAATCCCATGCCATTGCAATAAACGCTCGATACCGTCACACCATTCGGCACGTTGACCGTCACATCGGTTACCGACGCAGACGGATTGGCCAAATCAACCGAAATGCTTTTCGGCACGACCCCTGCCGTGCTGGAACCGCTCACCGATTTTCCAGCAATGGTTGCCGAAACGCCGTCTGCCATTGTATAACCAGATACGGTCACGCTGCTGGCAAAGCTCACGCCGTCAGTGTGGATATTGGCCTGATAGACCGATCCATAACCGGTCACTGACGCTGCCTTTTCCACCGTCATTTGATAAATCTGCGTACCGGCCGTCGTGCTGACCGTGGACTCTCCTGTAAGATTCAGCTCCTCCACATTGGCATCCAGCGTCAACGAAACCCGATCCTCACCGTTTACGACAACCTCCGAAAACCCGGCATCCTGCGCCGGGGACAGGGATTTTTCATACAGTGTCGCCGCCGACTGCACTTCTGTCTTGCTGATGCGAGCAGCGCCCGTTGCAGTTACCTGCAGCAGGCGCCCCATCGGTGACGAAACAATCATATGATCGCTCGACGTATTCATCATTGTAATCGTACCGCCGGACACGATAACAGACCCCTTGACCGTAACATTGTTCAGCGTTACTGCATCAGAACCGAGGCCCTCGGTGATATACAGATCGCCTTGGATCGTCGCATCGGACAGCGAGCAGCTTTCCGAAATGGTAACGTTAGTAGTGTCGGTTTTCAGATCGGCCCCCGTATACGCTTTACCCGGAACGGATAACGAAGTTCCCATATAATAATACAGAATTTTTGCCACTTCACCACGCGTTACGATACGATTCGGCTGGAAAGACCCATCCGAATAGCCTGCCAAAAAGCCTTTATCCGCCGCTGCCTTGATGTAGCCCGCACTCCAGCTGGATATCTTATCGCTGTCGGTGAACGTCAGATCCGAGGGAGAAATGTTACCTGGATCTGCTTTAAACAAACGACCGATGATAACCGCCGCCTGTTCGCGCGTCACCTTGCCCACCGGGTCCATCTTGTTGTTGCCCACGCCATTGATATAGCCATATTTCTCAGCGATCTGAATGGTTTCATAATACCATGCACTGGCCTGCACATCGGAATAGGAGATCGAAGTGGTTTCGGTAAAATGAAACGCACGGTTGATGTAACGCATGAACTCTGCCCGCGTTACGTCTCGATCCGGCTCATAGGTGCCCTCCGTCTGGCTCGGATTGATTACCCCTTCCTGATCGAGATATTCAATATAAGTTTTTGCCCAATGCCCATCCAAATCAGATGCAGCCGCAGCCAGCGGAAGCATTGCCGTCAGCATAGCCATACACACCAAAACAGATAGCAGACGTTTTTTCATATCCTTACAACCCCTTATTGATGCTGTCAATAGTATACCATATACAATTGATCTTGACAACCACTATTCTTTTCATGCGTTTTTGACAAATTCCAAAAACAAACGTCCTTTTCTGCTTGTGCCGCCGAAGGCAGTGACCCGCGCACGACCAATGCCACGCACCGTCAACTTGTCCCCTTCTCCGATCAACCGTTCGGGTTTCAGGCACGGCGCATGATTAACAAAAACCAGCCCTTTTTCAATGCGCTCCTGTGCACTTTTGCGCGAAATGCCAAACACCAACGCCACCACACTGTCCAGCCGTGGCGAGGCCACGGACCCGCTGCCCGATATTTCCTGCGCAGGTTTGCAGCGCAGCGTCTCCAGCGGCTCGCGCGTCAGGGAAATCTGTTTGCGCCCCGCCTTGGCAAAGTGCAGCAGAATGAATTCCGCCATATCCTCCAAAACCAGAATATCCGCGCCTTCCTCATGCACCAGAATATCCCCCACTACCGAACGATCAATCTGCAATCCCATCAATGCACCCAGATAGTCACGGTGAGTGAGCGTATCCTCTTTTCGCTTGTGCGCGCGCAGCAATGCAAGGGGCGCTGCCTGTTTTGCGCTCTCCGCATCCAGATAATCCGGATAAAACAGATAAATACCACGTTCGGCATCCTCGTATCCGCCCCAAAACAACGCATGTCCTGTCGCGCCGCAAAGGCGCACCGCATCTGCACACAGCGCCCGTTCGCTCATGCTGAGGAATTTGGTGTGCGTCAGATAACCGCGCGTCATGCAGGTTTGCTCCTTGTCCAAAAGCCCTGCCAGCAGCAGCCGTTCTTCTCCCGTTCCACCCAGCGCGTTTAAAATCTCATTTTTGCTTTTCAACCGTTTTTCCTCCGCTCATAGCCGCAGTTTTTCCCAAAGCTATTGTACTATTTCTCACTTTCGTTTACAATAGAATTATTGTTCACCAAGGAGGCACAAAGCATGGCGGTTAAAGATGCGGTATTGCAGGCGCTTGAACAGGCACGCGGAAAACGGTTGTCCGGCGGACAGCTGGCACAGCAGCTTAGCGTATCACGCGCCGCAGTGCACAAAGCAATCGACGCGCTGCGCAGCAGCGGTATGGCGATCGACGGCGTACCGGGTGAGGGCTACCGACTCGCGCCGGAGGACGATAGTCTGACCGCCGCCGGGGTTCAGGCGCTGCTCGATACCCGTTTTGTCGGACGCGAAATGGTGGTTGTGCCCAGCTTGAGCTCGACCAACACTGTTATCAAAGAGCGGTACCTCGACCGTCCGCACGGCTTTGTCCTGCTGGCTGAGGAGCAAACCGGCGGCCGCGGCCGTCTGGGACGTACGTTTGTCTCCCCCGCGGAAACCGGCGTCTACCAGACCATTCTGCTGCACCCCACCCTGCCCGTCGGGCATATCCAGCTTGCCACCATTGCCGCCGCTGTCGCCGTGGCCGAAGCGGTCACGCAGACCGCCGGTTTCTCCCCAGAAATCAAATGGGTCAACGATGTATTATATGAAGGGCGCAAGCTCAGCGGCATTCTGACCGAAGCATCCATCGAGGGCGAAAGCGGCACAGTCAGCTCGCTGCTGGTCGGGATTGGCGTCAACCTGCGGCCCAATCCGGCGTGGCCGGAGGATGTGCGCGCCGTTGCGGGCGCGCTGAGCGAATTCGGTCGCACACCGCGCCGTGCTGAGTTGGCGGCGGCTGTGCTGACCCATTTCGAGCGCGCTTATTCCCTGCTCGAGCAGGATCGCGCGGATAAGCTGCTCGACCAATACCGCAGCCGTCTGTGCTGCCTTGGCAAGTCGATCAAAGTGATCGGCCCCGCTGAAACCTATCAGGCCGATTGCATCGGTTTGGATGGCAACGGCTTTTTGCTGGTGCGCGACGAGACCGGACAGACCCGCACGCTCTCCAGCGGAGAAATCAGCATCCGTTTCTGACCATGTACGACACCATATTATATAATGTAAGGAGTATCCCCTATGTTTCAAACCGCCGCAGGCGTCACCGTTCCTTTTCCGGACAAACTGCGTGAGCAGTACCAGCTGGACGGAGACACCGTTATCTGCAATCTGAGCTTTGAAAAGCTGTCTGACTTCATCCACGCCTTTTATGCCTCCCTGACCGAACCGCTGTTCCTCGCCATTCATCCGGATGCGGAGCAGGAAGAGGTCTGGTATCTGGACGGCATGACCAAAAAGCAGCTGACCATGATTCTCGATGGTTACGGTGAGCTGCTGCTGCAAGACGGCCTGTCTGCATTCGCCATCGGCTCGCTTGCTACCGAAGAAGAGCTGTTTGTGCAGAAATACAAAGTGCTGTCCATATACAGCCCGCAGATCAGCCGTATCGAAAAGCTGCTTGCACGCTTTGAAGTACCGCGCACGGATGCCATCGTCACTGCATGGGACACCTTTTCCGAAGCCCATCCAGGCGAAGCGCAACGGCTGGAGATTGCAGGCATGACTGTGCCGGACATGATCACCGACCTGAAAAAAATCGGCATGTATAAAGGCTGACGCGATTGCGTCAGCCTTTTGCTTTGCTCACAGGAAGATGCTCACCGCCGCGCGACGGCGATAGCCTTCCTCGAGTTCGGTTTTGTGATATAAGTAGCCGGGGTCATCATAGTATTTCGCGCCTTTCGGGCATTTCTTGACGCATGCCCCACATTTGATGCAAATGCCGGTAAACTCCCGCACATTCTCCGGATTGATCGAACCCATCGGACAGAGTGTTGCGCACAGGCCGCAATCGTCGCACTCTTGGCTCGTTTCGGGCTTCACTTTACGGATATCCACCGGATTGCCTGCGCGGTCGCGCGGCTGGTAGTACGTCCGCTCCTCCCGCGCCCGTCCGAGTACAGCAATCAGGGACGTATTCGCATCCACCGCTTGGACACGCGCAGCCACCTGCGCGGCAAACTCCACCGCTTGCGCCAGATCGTCCGCGTCCGGCCGCCCCGCGGCAAGCGTAGTGGAGAACGAGTGCTCACCCACAAAAGCCGCCGCAGCAAACGGAACAAAGCCATGCTCTGCGAGAATGTCACGCAGCTCGATCAGGGAATCATCAAACGCGCGGTTGCCGAACGTGACCACCGGCACCGCCGCCGCGCCGCGTCCCTCGACGGTCGCCAGATACTTCAGCAGCACATTCGGCACACGCCCTGCATAGGTCGGCGTGCCGAAAATCACCAGATCTTCCGGTGCGAAGTCCGGCGCTCCCTGCCGCGCGGCCGGTAAGGTAAAATCATATTCTTTCAGCGGCACGCCCAACACCTGCGCCGCTCGTGCCGCAATCGTCGTTACCACTCGTTTGGTTGTCCCTGTTGCACTCCAGTACATTGCCCATACCCGTTTTGCCTGCATACGCCGCGCCTCCCTTGTCCGTATAAGGTTAGTATAACAGATGCACCGGTCGCCGTCAAAAGGATACACCGCGCAAGGCACAAAAAAACAGCCGCGTTTGCGGCTGTTTTCTTGCGTTTAGATTTCCATAATGATGGGCAGCACCATTGGGCTGCGCTTGGTCTTTTTGAACAGATAATCGCTCACATCGCCCTTGATGGCCGACTTGAGACTGTTCCAGTCGCGCAGGTTTTCCACGGCGCAGCGGTCAAGCGCCATCTGCGAGATGTTTCGCAGCTCTTCCATCAGCGCCTCGGCTTCCTTGACATATACAAAGCCGCGGGAAACGATATCCGGGCCGGCAATGACCACGCCCGTCGTCGCGTCCACCGTGACAACGACAACCAGCAGTCCGTCCTCAGACAGGTGCTTACGGTCGCGCAGCACCGCCGTACCGACATCACCGATACCCAGACCATCAACCAGCAAACGGCCCGACGGCACGGGATTACCCAAACGAGCGGAGTTTTCGCTGATTTCAACCGGGCGGCCGATTTCCGTAATCAGCACATTTTTCGGGTTCACGCCCATCTCACGCGCCAGACCTGCATGCTGCATCAGCATACGGTATTCGCCATGCACCGGAATAAAGTACTTCGGCTTGCACAGGCCCAGCATCAGCTTGAGGTCCTCCTGACAAGCGTGACCGGATACATGGATCGCAGCAGAGCGGTCGTAAATAACCTCTGCGCCCTGCTTATACAGCTCATTGACCATGTTGTTGATCGACTTCTCGTTACCAGGGATAGCAGAAGCAGCAATCAAAATACGATCGCCCGCATTGACCTCAACCTGCTTGTGGCTGCCATAGGCCATGCGGTACAGCGCGGACATGGTCTCGCCCTGCGAACCGGTGGAGACGATAATCAGCTGACTGCGTGCATACCGCTTGATCTCGGAAATATCGATCATCACCTTGCCGGTATCCTTCAGATACCCAAGCTCGCCCGCCACCTTGGAGATCTTCTCCATGCTGCGGCCGCACACCGCAACCTTGCGTCCTGCCTTGGCAGCAATATCCAGAATCTGCTGCAAACGCGACACGTTGGATGCAAACGTGGCGATAATGATACGCTGGTCGCTCTCCATGATGAACTTCTCCAGCGACTTTCCCACGATCTTTTCACTCGGCGTATAGCCCGGACGCTCAACATTGGTCGAATCGCTCATCAAGGCAAGCAGGCCCTTTTTGCCCAACTCACCAATGCGCACCAGATCGATCATCTCGCCCGAAACCGGCGTCAGGTCGATCTTGAAGTCGCCGGTGTGCAGAATGGTACCCAGCGGTGTGGTGATGGCCAGCGCAACCGAATCCGCGATCGAATGGTTGGTGTGGATGAATTCCACCCTAAAGCAGCCCAGCTTGATCGTATCGCCCGCGCGCACACGGTTGAGCTTGACCTTCTGCGGCATCTTGTGCTCACTGAGCTTGGTTTCGATGATGCCGCATGTCAGGCGCGTAGCATAGATCGGTGCATTGCACTCTCGCAGCACATACGGAATCGCGCCGATATGGTCCTCGTGGCCGTGCGTGATCACATAGCCGCGCAGCTTATTGATGTTGCGCTTGAGGTAAGTGGTATCCGGGATAACCAGGTCCACGCCCAGCATATCGTCATCCGGGAACGCCACACCGCAGTCGATTACCAGAATATCGTTACCATATTCAATGACGGTCATGTTCTTACCGATCTCATTGAGGCCACCGAGCGGTATAATCTTCAATTTTTCTTTCATAACAGCTTTATCACTTTCCTTTATACATTCGTTTTAATACCTGTAAACAACAACCCGGGACATCTACCCGTGTTTGTTACAAAGACAGACCTGCATCCCGTTCGTCCGCCTTTATGCACGATTTTATCTCTGCGCTGCAGTCCGGTTCCGCCGTATGACAGCGGCGCATCCCCGCACGGGCTGCAAACACTTATTTTTTATGATACCACATTCCTCTTGCGGTGTAAAGTTTTTTTGCGAGCCCCGAAAAGCTCACGAAAAGCTCAGTATTCCATCTGATTGTTTCCGCGCCGTTTCTACATTCTTATATATAATAGTATACTCACGCATGTATACGTTTATCCATATCTGGGAGCTGTTCCCCACTCCCCCCGTCTGCATTATCCCATCCCTTTCAGCCTTCCCCACCTGCTATCGAAAAATGTCATTTTGTAACCGTTCCTTGTGCACAATCTTGTTCGGAGGCAAAAAATACGACCGTTTTTTTCATACGTCTATACAGATATGCTGCTTATACACAGAAACAATTATACAAATTGAACAAAAGTTCGAAAAAGTATTTGACAAATGAGCAATTGTACAGTATCATAGGTTACAGATCGGAAACAGATCGACAACAAACCAGTAACAACCAGAAAACAGATCGGTAACAACCGATGCCGCGTATTCGCGGGTTTTCACAACAATGTAGGAGTGTAACACATGTTCTTTTCTATGCGAAAGCATGCATCCAAACTGATTGCTGCAACGCTGGCAATCGGCACGATGGCTTCCATCAGTGCTGCGGCACTCGATCAGCCGGTTGCAACCCTCTCTTCCAACCTGAATGCATCTGTCGGCACGGTTCTCACCTCCGACCAGATCAGCACCGCTGAGCAGGCGCTTTCCAAGGCCAAGGCAGAAGCGGAAGCCAAGGCTAAGGCAGAGGCGGAAGCAGCTAAGGCGGAAGCAGCCAAGACAGAGGCTGCACAGCAGGCCGCTACAAGCACGACCACTTCCACGCAGCAGCCCTCGAGCAGCAATCTGGTGACTGATCCGGTGTCCGCCAAAACGGTTGCTTATTCCTCTTCTCTTCTGGCAACCGACGCCATCAAAAACAGTTCAACGGCGTTGGGTAACTACAAACTGACTTTCTATTGCCCCTGCGAGCTCTGCAACGGTGTTGCCGGTGCAAAGACCGCTTCCGGCACGACGCCCACTGAGGGCCGCACGATTGCGGTAGATTCCTCCGTGATCCCGCTGGGCAGCCGCGTTTATATCGAAGGCTACGGCGTGTTCATTGCAGAGGATACCGGCGGAGCGATCAAGGATAACAAGATCGACGTTTTCGTTTCTTCCCACGATCGTGCTTATGAGCTTGGCGTGCAGTACGCAAACATCTATCTGCTGGGCTGATACAAACAGATTTTAGGGACTATGCTTGCATAGTCCTTTTTCTTTTGCTATGATAGGAATACTAAGGAGTGACTGCATCATGAACGCTGCTGAACGGCGCATCAAAATCACCCATCTGCTCATGCAAACACAGAAACCGCTGTCGGCTACCGCATTGGCTGCACAATGCGGCGTGAGCCGACAGATCATCGTCGGGGATGTCGCACTGCTGCGCGCAGGCGGGCTGTCCGTACTGGCCACGCCACGCGGCTACATTTTAGAGAACGCCTCCTCTACCCCCATCCACACGGAACGGCGTGTCGTATGCCACCACAGCGATGACCGATTGATGGAGGAACTGTACACGGTCGTCGATCTGGGCGGTGCGCTGATTGATGTAACGGTCGAGCATTCGGTTTACGGCCAAATCTGCGCCCCGCTGCATATCTTTTCCCGTTATGATGCCGATATGTTCTGCCAGAAGCTGAAAAGCCCCGCTGCGCGCCCACTCTGCGATCTCACGGGTGGCATCCATTTACACACGCTGCGCGCACCGGACGAAGCAACGCTCGACCGGGTGATACAGGGTCTGAAAGAGAAAGGCTTTCTGCTCACAGATGAGAAATAATCCGCCGCAGCCATGCCCCCTACATATAAGCAAAACAATAACAAAAAGCCGCAGATTTTACGATCTGCGGCTTTATCTTATTTCGGGACTGTGTCACTTTTGCAGCGTCTTGGCAAAGCTGTCCTTGAGGGTAACGATACGGTTAAAGCGGCCCTCTTCCCTGTCCTTAACATAGTAGCCCATGCGGACAAACTGGAAGCGATCCCCTTCCTTGGCCTCCGCAAGCGACGGCTCAAGCTTGCAGCCGGTCAGCTTTTTGAGCGAGTCCGGGTTGAGGTAGTCCAGATAATCCGTGCCTTCCGGCACGTCGTTTACGTTTTCGAGCGTGAACAGGTTGTCATACAGGTAGAGGTCGGCATCGAGCGCATGCGCGGCAGATACCCAGTGAATCGTACCCTTGACCTTGCGGCCGTCCACCGGCATACCGTTGCCGGTCTCCAGATCAGCCGTGCAGCGGATCTCGACGATCTCACCATTCTCGTCCTTGACAACTTCATTGCAGCGGACGATATACGCGCCCATCAGGCGCACTTCTCCGTCCGGCTTGAGTCGCTGGAACTTCGGAGGCGGCACCTCGGCAAAGTCGCTCTTTTCGATATACAGCTCGCGCGTAAACGGCACCTTGCGCGTGCCAGCGGCTTCGTCGCGCGGATTATTCGGCACCTCGAACTCCTCGCACTTGTCCTCCGGGTAATTGGTGATAACCAGCTTGACCGGCTCGGTGACCGCCATGCGGCGCAGCGCGGTCTCATTGAGTTCCTCACGGATGCAGTGCTCAAGCAACTTGATATCCACCAGCGAATCCGCCTTGGCAACGCCTGCACGCTGCACAAAGTCCAGAATCGCGCTCGGCGTATAGCCGCGGCGACGCAGCGCGCACAGCGTAGGCATACGCGGATCATCCCAGCCCTCAACGTGGTTTTCAAACACCAGCTGACGCAGGTAACGCTTGCTCATGACCGTGTGCGTCACGTTCAGGCGCGCAAACTCACGCTGCTTGGGGTGATGCGGCAACGGGCAGTTGTCCACGACCCACTCATACAGCGGACGGTGATTCTCAAACTCGATCGAACACAGCGAGTGCGTAATGCCCTCGATGGCGTCCTGAATCGGGTGCGCAAAGTCGTAAAGCGGATAGATGCACCACTTGTCTCCCTGCCGATGATGATGTGCGCGCACAATGCGGTAAATCGCAGGGTCACGCAGGTTCATATTCGGGCTTGCCATGTCGATCTTGGCGCGCAAGGTCTTGGAGCCATCCTCGAATTTGCCCGCGCGCATGTCCGCGAACAGCTGCAAATTCTCCTCCACCGAACGATTCCGATACGGGCTTTCCTTGCCCGGCTCGGTCAGCGTGCCGCGATAGGCGCGCATTTCCTCCTGCGTCAGGTCGTCCACATAGGCCTTGCCGTCCTTAATGAGCGCGACTGCGCAATCATAGCAGGTCTCAAAATAGTCCGAGCCGTAGAATACACCGCCCGACGGCTCCTCGCCGGTCAGCCATTTGATATCCTCCCAGATCGAGTCAACGTATTCGGTATCTTCCTTGACCGGGTTGGTATCATCATAGCGCAGGTTGAACAGACCGTTATATTTTTTGCCGATCGACCAGTTGATAAAGATCGCCTTAGCCGAACCGATGTGCAGATAACCGTTCGGCTCGGGCGGAAAACGGGTATGGATGCGCTCATTCAGGCCCGCAGCGATATCTTCATCAATGATTTCGGTCAGAAAGTTGTTTACATTTTCCATCATAGCGTTTTTCTTCCCCCAAAAGCGAAATTAAAGCGCATTCGCGCAGCGTTCAAGCCGGTCAAGCACTTTTTCGCGGCCCAGAATGCCCATAACCGTCTGCAAATCCGGCGCGTTCTGCCGTCCGGCAACCGCAACACGAATCACCATAGACACATCGCCCACCGCGCCCTTATAAGCGGACGGGTCGGCCTTGTATGCCTTGGTATCCGCAGCATAGCCGTGATCCGACGCGATCTGCTTCATCTTTTCAAAGAAGCCGTCCGGCGTGTCGTTTTCATCAAATATCTTCGCAAAATCTGCGAGAATCGCCTTGGCATCCTCCGCGGACACGCGCTCCGGCATGGTGTAATCCGGCTGGAACAGCTCATCGAACATGAAGTCCATATAGCCCTTCGCGTCCGACCAGAGCGCCAGATCCTTACGCGGCTTCTTGCCACCGCGGCCGATGGCGAGATACGCCTTGGAGAACGCCGGGTCGCGCGTGAGCAGATCGTGGAACGGCTTGTCGTTCTCCGCACTCCACGCTGCGATATAGTCATACACCGTATCGGCCGACATGCGCGAAATCACATTTTTGGAAACGTCGTGCAGCTTTTCAATGTCAAACAGCGCACCCGAACCGCTCATCTTCTTGGTCGAGAACGGGAAATCGTTCATCGGCAGATCGGGATTGGCGCGCCGCCACTCCTCAAAATTGGAGTTGAGCAGCGTCATCAGGTACTCAAGCACCGCCGGCACCGGATAGCCCTCCTGCTCATAGAAGGTCAGCGCCAGCTCGGGGTCCTTGCGCTTGGACAGCTTGCGCTTGCCGCCGGTCTCGGGGTCAATCTTCATCAGCTGCGCGGTGTGCGCATACTTGGGCGCTTTCCAGCCCATCGCGCGGAACAACTGCAAATGTACCGGCAAGGTGGCAAGCCATTCCTCGCCGCGCACGACCACAGTCGTACCCATCAGATGGTCGTCCACCACATGCGCGAAATGATAGGTCGGGATGCCATCCGACTTGAGGATGACGATATCCTGATCGTTTTCGGTGACCTCCATCTTGCCCTTGACAAGGTCCTCATGGCGGATCTTGTTCTCAATGCTGCCCTCCGAACGGAAGCGCACGACATAGGGCGTGCCTTTATTGAGCTCGGCCTCGATGTCCTCCATCGGACGGTCGCGCCAGACGGCGTATTTGCCGTAATAGCCGAAATTCTCCTTATTGGCCTCCTGCTTTGCGTGCGCCGCAGCAAGCTCTTCCTCAGTGCAGAAGCAAGGATAAGCCATGCCGCGCTGCACCAGACTTTTGACAAAGGTCTGATAAATCTCTGCACGCTGGCTCTGACGGTACGGGCCGTATGCGCCGTTGTCGCCGTCAAGCGTTGCGCCCTCGTCAAAATTCAGGCCAAACGCGCGGAACACCTCGATGATGGTGCGCACGCCGCCCTCGACCTCGCGCTTTTTATCGGTATCCTCGATGCGCAGATAGAACACGCCGCCCGACTGGTGCGCCAGACGCTCGTCCACCAGCGCGCCGTACAGGTTGCCCAGATGCATAAAGCCCGTTGGACTCGGTCCCATACGGGTCACCTTTGCGCCCTCCGGCAGCGTACGTTTGGGATAGCGCGCCTCAATTTCCTCAGGCGTGGTATTGATATGCGGGAACAACAGTTCCGCCAAACGGTTATAATCCATTTTGTTCACTCCAACTTCCTTGATGGACATTTTAGCCCATGATAGGAATATTTTATCACAGTGCTTCGCACGGTGCAAGGCACAAAGCGCATCAATCGACGGCTTCCGCGCACTTGGTTTTTGGCATGGTTGAAAAGACAAAGCGGCATGGCTGACCCGCCATGCCGCTTTGTGCAGCCTTCGCTTTTTTACGGATTGACCGTTTTGGGATTGGTGTCCGCCCCGGTATCCGCTGTGCCGGTTGTGGTGCCATTGTCGTTGCCTGTCACCGCATCGCCCACATTATCCATGCCGTTATCGATGGCATTTCCGGCATTATCCATGCCGTTCTCGACAGCGTCGCCCATGTCGTCCATGCCGTTCTGGATGTCGTCGCCGACGGTGTTGCCGTTATCGACCACGCCGTCATTGTTCTGATCCTCGGTCACGTTATTATCCGTTCCGTTCTGATTGTTTTCGTCCGCCGTGTTGGAGCAGCCGCAGGCAAACACCATGGTCAGCGCGGCCAGCAAAGCGATCAGCCTTTTCATTGCATTTCCTCCTTGTATATTTGCCGTTAGTATAGGAGGCGCTTCGCTTTTTTATACGTTAAAATCAATTTTTTGCATATGCGACAAAACAATTGAGCAGGTCAGCCCGGTCACAAGGCCGAGCGGCACGCTCATCACCAGCAGAAACGGCAGATACGCCACCACCGCACCGGTCTGCATCCAGATAACCGCCGCGATGATCTGCCCGATGTTGTGCGCCGCCGCGCCCGCAACGCTCACCCCCAGGAGGGAGCAGAACCGTCCTTCGACGCGCAGCAGCAGCCACATGACCGCGAGCGACAGCAAGCCGCCAAACAGCGAAAACAAAAACGCGGTCACGCTGCCCACGAGCAGGCTGGACAGCGCCACGCGGCACAGCAGTACCGCCAGCGCATCCCGTGCGGACAGGCGCGTGAGCGCAAACAGCGTCACCAAGTTGGCAAGCCCGAGCTTGACGCCCGGCACGGGCACGACCGCGTCCAGCGGGAACAACCGCTCCACGAGCGACAGCACAACCGCGAGCGCGGTCAGCATCCCGCAAACCGTCAGCCTTTTCGCTTTCACGCTTTCACGTCCTCTCCGTTATGATACGATCGCGTCGATTTCGCCGCTCTCGCCCACGATCTTCAGCACCACACGATTGGGCAGACAGACCGCAACCTGTCCCGCCCGCGCCAGCGTACCCGTGCGCACGCACACCTGATCGCGGCAATCCGCCGATGCCATACGCGCGCCTTTGCCCGACAGCACGATCACGTTATGCCCGTCCAGATCGATCGTGCGGTCGGTCCCATCGTTCAGCGCTACACGCTCAACCAGCTGATTGTCCTGCCAGACCTCGGCATAGAGCCGGTCGCCCTGCGTGCCTGCGCCAAACGCCGCGGTCAGCGCCGCTGCCAGCAGCAGTACCACAGCGACGATGACCGCATCCCCCCATTTGAGCCTACTGCGCATCCGTATACCCCTTTTCCTCTCCGAGGAAGGTATAGGTGCAGACCGAAGCGACCGCATCCGTGGTATAAATCTGCTTGTCCGAGGTAATAAACACCGCCGCGATGTTGTTTTCCGCGCAGAATCTCATCCCGTCGTCCAGCCCCATGACAAACAGCGCGGTCGTCAGCGCGTCCGCACGGGTGGAGTTTTGGTCGATCACGGTCACGCTGCGCAGGCCTGTATCCGCCGGATAGCCGGTCTTAGGGTCGAAAATGTGATGATACCGCTTGCCGTCCTGCTCAAAATAGCGCTCGTAGTCGCCCGAGGTGACGACCGAAGCATCCCGTACCTCAGCCGTTGCCACAAACTCGGCGTTATCGTCCGGGTCAGCAACACCGACCACCCAGCTTCCGCTGTCGCGCGACGGATTTTCCCCGAACGCACCAATGTTGCCGCCCAGCTGCACCAGCGCGCCGGTGGCCGCGCCCTCCGGCTGCTGCGCCAGCAGCGCGAACACCGTGTCGGTTGCATATCCCTTGCCAATACCGCCCAGATCAATCTGCGCCCCGTTCAGCAGCTGCACCTGATTGTTCCCAAGCAGCTGAATGTTCTGATAGCCGACATGGGTGAGCGCTTCGTCGATCTCCGCCTGCGCGGGCACATGTGCGTTTTCCGTATTGATGCCCCACAGATCCGTGAGCGGCGCCATGGTCGGGTCAAACGCGCCGCCGGTCAGCTCCGCGTACTGCACCGCCGCTTCAATGGCGGCGTAAGTATCCTCACTGACCTCGCACGCAGCACCGCCGGCATGATTTAGGCGATACAGATCGCTGTCCTCCCGCGTGCGGGACAGCGCCGGTTCGAGCGCATTGACCTCCTGCTCGCAGGCCACAGCGGCCTCCTGCGCGCTGTTCTTGTCGCTTCCGTAAACAGAAACCGACATAAAGGTGTCCATCGCAAAAAAGTCCGTTGTGTAGCTTGCCTGACGCCCTGCGCAACCCGTCAATCCCAAAAACAGCAAAAATGCTGCAAGAATCCGCTTCATATCTTGCTCCTCATCACAAAAAATCATGTACCATTATAATACACCGCGAAAAAATGCGCAAGGTCGGCTTTTTCCTCTTTACTCTACCGTCTTCTTCGTCGTAGAAAGGACAAGGACGCTGCGGCCCAAATCGCCACAGCGTCCTTACTGATTTGTTCGGTTTATCCGAGCACAACCTTATGGAAGGTCTTTTTGCCCTTTTTGACCATGCGCTCCTGCTGGAAGAAGTCCTTGTCCAGCATCTTTTTAAAGTCTGCGATCTTCTCACCGTCGATCGACACGCCGCCGCCCTGTACGAGCTTGCGTGCTTCACCGTTCGAAGCGGCAAGACCGCACTTGACCAGCAGCGTCAGCACGCCAATCTGGTCATCCGCGAAGTCCGCATCGGTCAACGTCGTGGTCGGCATGTTTTCACTTGCGCCGCCGCCGACAAAAATGCTCTTGGCCGCTTCCATCGCCTTTTCGGCCTCTTCCTTGCCGTGCACCAGCGCGGTCAACTCGTAAGCGAGGATTTCCTTGGCCTTGTTCAGCTGCGCGCCTTCCCACTTGTCCATCTCCTCGATCTGCTCGAGCGGCAGGAAGGTCAACATACGGATGCACTTGAGCACGTCCGCGTCGTCCACGTTGCGCCAGTACTGGAAGAAGTCGTAAGGCGAGGTCTTGTTCGGGTCGAGCCATACCGCGCCCGCCGCGGTCTTGCCCATCTTCTTACCCTCGGAGTTGAGCAGCAGCGTGATGGTCATAGCGTGCGCGTCCTTGCCCAGCTTGCGGCGAATAAGCTCGGTGCCGCCGAGCATGTTCGACCACTGATCGTTGCCGCCAAACTGCATGTTGCAGCCGTAGTGCTGGAACATGTAGTAGAAGTCATAGGACTGCATAATCATATAGTTAAACTCGAGGAAGCTCAAGCCTTTTTCCATACGCTGCTTATAGCACTCTGCGCGCAGCATGTTATTGACCGAGAAGCAAGCGCCAACCTCGCGCAGCAGCTCGATATAGTTGAGCTTCATCAGCCATTCGGCGTTGTTGAGCATGATCGCCTTGCCCTCGCCAAAGTCAATAAAGCGCTCCATCTGCTTTTTGAAGCAGTCGCAGTTGTGCTGGATGGTCTCGACCGTCATCATCGAGCGCATATCCGTGCGGCCGGAGGGGTCGCCCACCATGCCCGTGCCGCCGCCGATCAGCGCGATCGGCTTGTTGCCCGCCATTTGCAGACGCTTCATCAGGCACAGCGCCATGAAGTGACCGACATGCAGGCTGTCCGCCGTCGGGTCAAAGCCAATGTAAAACGTGGCCTTGCCGTTGTTGATCATTTCGCTGATTTCTTCCTCATTGGTCACCTGCGCGATCAGCCCGCGCGCTTTGAGTTCTTCGTAAAGTGTCATCTGTTTTTCTCCCGCATTTATTTCGTTTTTTTCATCCGTATACGCCGCGCATCCTGTCACGGAGCGCGCTCCTTATACCGCTCGTCGATAATCACCATGCGTCAGCCCTCCTGCCCTGCCCGTTCCAGCAGCTCTTCGGCATTGCGGCGCGCCGCATCCGAAATCTGCTCGCCGGACAGCAGGCGCGCGATCTCGTCGATGCGCTGCGCACGGTCCATCGGGCGAACGTCGGTATAGCTGCGCCCTTCGCGCACGGATTTGGCAATGCGCAGATGATGGTCGCCCATCGCCGCAATCTGCGGCAGATGCGTGACGCACAGCGTCTGTTTTTTCTTTGCGATCGCGGACAGCTTGCGCGCGATCTGCTGGGCGGCATGGCCGGAAACGCCGGTATCGATCTCGTCGAAAATCAGCATACCAACATCCTCGCCCGCCGTCAAGACGTTTTTCAGCGCCAGCATGATGCGGCTCAGCTCACCGCCGGAGGCCACTTTGGACAACGGCTTTTCCGGCTCGCCCGGGTTGACCGAAATTTCAAACGTCACGGTGTCAAAGCCGTGGGAGGCAAGTTTTGCCCCCGTGTGTACCGCGATGCGCATTTTCACCTTGTCCATATCCAGTTCGGACAGTTCGTGCACGATTTCTTTTTCCAGCCGAACTGCGGCTTTCCGCCGCTTTTCCGAGATCTGTCCGGCAAGCCGCTTGGCTTCGGCCAGTTCCGCGCGGTACTGTTCGCGTAATTCCTCGCGCCGGTTATCCGAGTCGGCCAGCGTTTCAAGCTCTGCTGTGATGCGCTTGTAATAGGCAGCAATTTCTTCGAGTGTACCGCCGTACTTCTGCTTGAGCCGATAGATCAGGTCGAGCCGCTGCTCTACCCATTCGCGTTCCGCCGACGAAAAATCCAGATTTTCGCTGCGGCTTGTGACGCTGTCCCGCAGATCAGCAGCCAACAGCCGCACTTCCTCGGCCTGTTCCGCCATTGCGTCAAACGCTTCGGACACCTCATGCAGCCCGGCCAGTGCTGCCGCGGCCTGATCGAGCAGCGCGCACGCGCCGCCGACCTCGTCGTCCCCATTCAGGGCCAGCCGCGCCTGTTCCAGCGCGCCCGCGATCTTGCCCGCATGGTCGAAATACGCCTTGCGCTGGGCAAGCGTTTCATCCTCCTCCGGCTGAAGCGCCGCCTGTTCGATCTCCTCCTTATGGAAAGAAAGCATGTCGATCCGCTGCAAGCGCTCCTGCTCTCCGGTTTCCAGTGCGGTGATCTCGCGCCGCAGCGCGAGCAGCGCCTGATATTTGGGCCGGTACTGCACAAGCAGATCGTCCAGCCCCGCGTAACCATCCAGATAATCAATATGATGCTGCTCATCCAGCAGCTTCTGGCCGTCATTCTGGCCGTGAATATCAATCAGATAGGGCGCAAGCTGCCGCAGCACGGAAACCGACACCGGTTTCATGTTCACCCGGCAGGTGCTTTTGCCGTCCGCTGTGATCTGCCGTTGCAAATGCAGCGTATCCGGCTCGTCGCCCGTGAGGGCCAGCTCGTCGAGCAGCGTAATCAGCCCGTCTGAAAGATCGGTAAACACCGCGCTGACAAAGCCCTTCTGTGCGCCTGCACGCACCAGATCGCGGCTGACGCGCCGGCCGAGAATGGCGCCGATCGAGTCGATCACGATCGACTTGCCCGCGCCGGTCTCACCGGATAGGACGGTCAAGCCGTCCTCCAACTCGATGTCTGCCCGTTCAATGACCGCGATATTTTCAATATGGAGTAATTGAAGCACTGCCGCTTCCTCCCCTGCTTACTTTAGAATGTCGTGTGCCTGTCGGCAGAAACTCTCTGCGCTCTCATTGTCGCGCATGACGGCAAACACCGTGTCGTCGCCGCCCAGCGTGCCGACCACATCTGAGGCGCGCATCGCATCGATCGCCATGGCAGCCGCCTGTCCCAATCCGGGCAGCGTTTTGATAACCACCATGTTCTGCGCGGCGTTGATCTCGGTGACGCATTCGCGGAAGATATTGCGCAGACGGGTGGTAAAGCTATCCGCCGTGCCGCCGGCCGCCACCGTATATTTATACTTTCCGGTCTCCGCAGAAAGCGACTTGATCAGCCGCAGCTCCTTGATGTCGCGCGAGACTGTCGCCTGTGTTGTATTGTAGCCGAACGCGCGCAGATGATCGGTCAGCTCCTCCTGCGTCTCAATCTCAAACCGGTCGATCAGTTCGAGGATTTTTGCCTGTCTTTGAAATTTCATATCCTCTCCCCCTGTCAGAGCTTTTTCTGCAATATTTTATAAAAGCTGATCCCTTTGAGCCGCACCAGACGGGTGCGCAGCGGCGAGCGCGTGATCTCCACCCGGTCATCCGGACGGATGGCAAAGCCTTGGCCGCCGTCCGCCGAGAGGAATACCTCGCTGCCGCCCTCGCAGGCGGCGGAAAGCGCGATGCGCCGCTCAGGGGCAAAAACAAACGCCTTTGCCGCCAGCGCATGCGCACAAATCGGGATTACGGCCAGATTTTCCGCGCTGGGCTCGATCACCGGGCCGCCTGCGGACAAGCCATAAGCGGTTGACCCGGTCGGCGTGGCGACAATCAGGCCGTCGCCGTTAAAGTGGGTCACATCCTCATCATCCGCCGAAATGCGCACGCGCACCACACGAAACGCTGTGCCCTTGGCCAGCACAATATCGTTGAGCGCGTCGTTTTCATATACCACCCGGCCCTGCCGGTACACCGCCACATGTAGCATCATCCGACTGTCAATCGAATAGTCGCCGCTGAAGAGCTTTTCCATCTCGCCCAGCTCGCCCGGCTCAAGCTCGGTCATAAAGCCGACATGCCCGACGTTGATGCCCAGCAGGGGCAGCTCCTGCTGCGCGGCCACGCGGGCCAGACGCAGCATCGTGCCGTCGCCACCCAGCACCACCGCCAGATCGGCAAACTGCACCGCCGCGCCGGTATCCATATAGTCCACGCCCTCCAGGTCGAGCGCCGCCGACCGCAGCTGCATGGGCAGCATCAGGCGAACGCCCTCCCGCCGTAGCTGATCGCACACCGGCGGCAGTACGGCGTATGCGCCCTCTTTGCGCATGTTGGGATAGATAAAAAAGTTATTCATGCCTGTCTCAGCCGTCCAATTCTTCATGTGCCTGCCGCACAACCTCGTTCAGGTCGGGCACGTTGTCCTCGCCCTGCTTCCATAAGTAGCCCAGAAATTCGATATTCCCTTCCGGCCCCTTGATGGGCGAAAACGTCACATCGCGCACCGCAAAGCCCGCTGTGTGCGCGTTTTCCACAAACTGCTGCAATACTTCCAGATGGATCTCCGGCTCGCGCACCACGCCTTTTTTGCCGACCTTGCCTTTTCCTGCTTCAAACTGCGGCTTAATCAGACAGGCCACACGCCCATCCTCAGTCAGCAGGCCGGAAACAACCGGCAGCACCAGCCGCAGCGAGATAAACGACACATCGATCACGCACAGAGACGGCGTTTCCTCCAGCATGTCCGGGGTCACATAGCGAATGTTGGTGCGCTCCATGCACTTGACGCGCGGGTCCTGCCGCAAACTCCATGCAAGCTGCCCGTAACCAACGTCGATCGAATATACCTTGACCGCGCCGCGGCGCAGCAGGCAGTCGGTAAACCCGCCCGTGGACGCGCCTACATCCATCACAACCAGCCCGGACGGGTCGATCGCAAAATAATCCAGCGCTTTTTCTATCTTCTTGCCGCCGCGGGAGACAAAGGCATTTTCGTTGCCGCGTACTTCCAGCTCGGCGTTTTCATCCACCATATCGCCCGCTTTGCCCGCTTTCTGGCCCGCAATATAGACGATGCCTTCCATAATCGCCGTTTTTGCACGCTCACGCGAGGGACACAGTCCCTTTTCAAACAGCAATACATCCAAACGTTTTTTAGCCAAGGTCGTTTTCCTTTCCCTTTCGGTTTTTGATGACAAACGAAGCAATGCCTTCCGCATCGATGCCGCAATGGCGGTACAGGTCGCTCACGCCGCCATGCGGCACAAAGCGGTTGCCGGTGTTCAGCCGGTCCACTCGTCCGCCACGATGGGCGGCCACCCATTCGCCCAGACTGCCGTTTTCCACGACATCCTCGACAACCACGCACCAGCCGGACAGCGCCGCTTCCCACTCACGGAAAGCGCCCTCCAGTGCATCGCTGATCTCATTGACTTTATATACCTGCGCGTGCACGCCCTTTTTCTCCAAAAGATCGGCAGCGGCAATCGCTTCATTGACGAGCGCGCCGTGGGTCAGCAGCGTTACCTCGCAGCCTGCCGTCTCTCGCACACAGGCGATCGTTTCCGCAGTCGTGTCTCCCCGGAACGCGCCTTCGCCGCCGCGGGGATAGCGGATCGCCACCGGACCGCTTTCATGATAGATCGCGTGCGACATCATGCTGCGCAGTTCGGCAAAGTCCGACGGGCAGAAGATCTTCACGCCCGGAATCGAGCGCAAAAACGCCACATCCAGCACGCCGTTGTGCGTTGCGCCGTCCGCGCCGACAATACCGGCGCGATCCACGCAGAACACCACATGCAGCCCTTCAATGGCCACATCATGCACCATCTGGTCATACGCGCGCTGCAAGAACGTGGAATACATTGCGACCACCGGCACCAATCCCTGCGCCGCCATGCCCGCCGCCATCGCTACCGCATGCTCTTCTGCAATGCCGACATCAAAAAAGCGGTCGGGAAACCGGGAGGCAAATCGCGTCAGCCCCGTGCCGGACGGCATCGCCGCCGTGATGGCACAGATACGCGCGTCCTTTTCCGCAAAGGCGCACAATTCACGACCAAAGCAAGCGGAAAAGTCCTCTTTCTTTGCCGCCTTGAACGCACCGGTCAGCGGGTCAAAGGGCGAAACGCCATGATATTTTTCCGGCTCGCGCTCGCTGGGTGCATAGCCGCGTCCCTTTTGCGTCATCACATGCAGCAAAACCGGCTTTTTGATCTTCTTTGCCTGCGAAAGCAGCTCGCACACGCTTTTGAGATCATGACCGTCCACCGGACCGAGGTAGATAAATCCCATCTGCTCAAACAGAGAGGTCGGCAGCAGCAGCCCTTTCATGCGCGCTTTCATGCGCGAAATACCACGCGATACCGCACCGCCGCCGGGAATACGCGCCAAGCGTTCTTTCACCCGCGCTTTAGTGTGCAGATAGCGTGGGCTAACGCGCAGACGCGACAAATGCCGGCTCAGTCCGCCGACATTCTTTGCAATCGACATGTTATTGTCGTTGAGCACGACCAAAAGGGGCTCGCCTGACGTGCCCGCATTGCTGAGTGCCTCATATGCCATGCCGCCGGTCAGCGCGCCGTCGCCAATGACGGCAATCACATGGTATTTCTGGTTTTTGAGTGTGCGCGCGTGCGCCATACCCAGCGCCACCGAAACCGAATCCGAAGCATGTCCGGTCACGCAGGGGTCGGTGATGCTTTCCTCCGGCTTCATGAAACCGGAAAGACCGCCGTACTGTCGCAATGTATCAAAGCGGTCACGGCGGCCGGTTAAAATTTTATGGACATAGCTCTGGTGGCCCACATCATAGATGATGCGGTCGCGTGAGGAATCAAACTCCCGCTCAAGCGCGACAGCCAACTCCACAACGCCCAGATTGGAGGCCAGATGGCCGCCTGTATGCGAAACTGAATCGACGATAAACTCGCGCAGCGAAGCGCACAACACCCCTAAGGAGTCGTACGATAATCCGCGCAGATCCGCGGGGCTTGTGATATTGTCCAAAATCCCGTATCTCTTCATAACTTCATTCCCACCAAGGAATCATTTTCTATCTCTTGCTGTCCAGCGAAAACGGCAGAACGGACAACACCCGTCCACACATGGCCAGCACCCGGCTGCTGAACGCGATCGCCACGCCTTTACCAGCCGCCTTGCCGCCGATGGTCATAGCGGAGATCAGGCCGGTCACCAAAAGCGACACCAGCACCACCTGCACGCCGCTCAGCCCGACCGTGATGTTGGTGACGATCAACGCGCCTGTTGCACCGGAAATGATGCCGCAGATATCACCGACCACATCATTGCAGATGCTCGACACCTTTTCCGCGTTGCGGGTCATCCACACCGCTTCCTTTGCGCCGCGCACGCGGTGCGCCGCCATGGAGTGGAACTCCTTCTCGGTCGCGGAGGCGGCGGCAATGCCGATCATATCAAATACTATGCCCAATGCGATGAAGAAAAACAGCACCACAAAGGACAAAATCGTGCCCGCGCTATTGAGCGCTTCATTCGACATATAACTCATCACAACCGACAGCACAAAGCTGATCGGCATGATGGTTGCCACCCATTTGGTGTTGATCAGCCGCGGCTTTTGCGGCGGCTGGTTCTTTTTTCTCGGTTTATCGGATGCTTCCAAAAAAATACTCCTTATTTCAAAAAACCTTTCGGTTGTTTCCTTTCAATAGAAGTGACGGCAGGCCGAGTTAATCTTGCGGCTTGAGGTTCGGTTGGCTTTCCCCGCGGACTGCCACGCGTCGCCGTCGTGGGGGTTTCCCATTATAGTCCGT
>ERZ1643246.1561-NODE-1561-length-24659-cov-7.115550_pt1 | contig 24659 bp, 27 predicted proteins | sample MGYA00579265_ERZ1643246 | MGnify/ENA primary metagenome ERZ1643246 (study PRJEB29033, sample SAMEA4952261) | chicken gut metagenome | biome: Broiler Chicken; feature: Gastrointestinal Tract; material: Caecum | place: Ireland | collected 2018 | study: Broiler...
ATCAGTACTTCGTTCCGAAATGGCTTCATAATGTAGTAGGCCGCACCTTTGCGGAATGCATCTTCTGTAATCTTCTCCTGCCCAACCGCTGTGACAATGATAAAATCCGGCCGTTTCTGGATTGTTTTGTCTTTATTGACCATGTCCATTACGCTTAATCCGTCGACTTTGGGCATGATCAGATCCAGTAATACGACATCAGGTTCTTTTGTTTTTATAATCCGGTATACGTCTTCTCCATTGTTCGCCTTTCCGGCAAGAGAAAGCTCCTTGTCCGATGCGATGATATGTTCCAAAAGTTCCAGCATTCGTTCATTGTCGTCTGCGATCGCTACATTTACTTGATCCATTTTCCTTTCAACCTCCGATTTCTCCCATTCTTTCCTAAAAAACGCTACGTTCACTATTATAAATTTCGCATTTTGCCAAATCAAGAAATTGCTGTCGTAACAATTCGACATCTCCCTTCATTCTTTGTCCTTATTTGACATGATTCAGCATGCTTCCAATATAGATCCCATATCCCATCCTGGCATCCTGGACAAACACATGGGTCACAGCTCCTACCAGCCTGCCGTCCTGGAGAATCGGAGAACCGCTCATCCCCTGTACAATTCCCCCGGTTGCATCAAGCAGCTTTTCATCCGTCACTTCCAACACCAGGGCCTTATTGGCTTCCCTTGCGTTCCAGTCGATTTTTGTAATACGAATCTGATACTCCTCTACTTTTCCGCTGACCGCACACCGGATCTGAGCATCCCCCGTATGAACCTCCTCCATGGAAGCCGCCGGAACCGGCTTCTGATCCGAAAACAGCGCATCAATCCGGTCTATCTTGCCATACAGCCCATCCTCTGTATTCTGCTCAACCGTACCAAGAATATTGTAATTATTATAGACAATCACCCCTTCCATCCCGCCGGGAGTGCCGGATTTCCCCTTCCGGATATCCTGGATGCTCGTTGTGTAGAGACGCCCATCTCCGATTTCCAGCAGTTCATTCGTATCCGTATCCCTGATCCCATGTCCCAGGGCGCCAAACCGGCTCTGGCTGTCCAAAAACGTAATGGTCCCAAGCCCCTGCTCATTGTCCTTGACCCAGATCCCAAGTTTTTTCCCCTCCTCACTGTCAACCAGACCGGTCTTCACATCCAGATACTCCTCATCCCGCCTCAGATGGAGGACCACCTCATCTGCCTCCTCCTGCCCCACTGCCTCCTGAAGCTCCTTCTTCGTCCCGATTTCCTTCTCATCGATCCCCACAATATAGTCCCCGGCCTTTACCAGGTGCCTGGCAGGCTCCTTTTTTACCCCTCCTGTATCTTCCACTGCCTCCGTACCAAGGACCATCACCCCGTCTGTTTCCAGATAAATCCCCACCGGCATGCCACCCGGAATCAACAGATTCTCATCCAGATTTGATGTACTGACCTCCTGCTCAAACTGTCCCTGTTTCCATTCCAGAAAACAGTAACTCCCGCCAAGCAACATAAACGCCACCAACACAATCAACACACCCCTACGATACCATTTCACCCACATATCGACGCCTCCTAAAAAAAACTGAATATTCTGAAAATGATCATTGGGGACGGGTACCGTTGCATCGGTACACGTCCCCAATTAGTATTTTCAAATCTGTTTATTCTATTCAGAGGGTCTTATCTGTTGTTTTCTTTTTTTGTTTTTTCGGCCAGTTGTTTCATTTCGGCTGCTGTTTGATAGACGGCTTCGGTGATTTCGGCTCCGCCCAGTATTCTGGCGAGTTCCTGGATTTCTTCCTCTGGGCCAAGCAGTCGGATGTTGGTTGTTGTTTTCTGATCTTTGGTCTGTTTTTCGATCAGGTAATGTGCGTCTGCCATGGCGGCGATCTGGGCCAGGTGGGTGATGCACAGTACCTGGTGGCGTTTTCCGAGTACTGCCATTTTTTCGGATACTTTCTGTGCGGTTCTTCCGCTGATTCCGGTGTCGATTTCATCGAAGATGAGTGTTTCTACTTCGTCTTTGTCTGCCAGCACGGATTTGACCGCAAGCATGATCCGGGAGAGTTCTCCTCCGGATGCCACCATACCGAGTGGCTTTTTCTTTTCTCCGGGGTTTAGGGAGATCATAAACTCTGCCTCGTCTTTCCCGGATTCTGTATAGTCCGCAAGCGGCCGGATCCGGGTCTCGAATTCTACATTGAGAAAATTTAAGTCCAGAATGCCCTGTCGGATTTCCTCGGACAATCTGCCGGCATAGGATGTGCGGATCCGGGTCAGTTTATCCGTCCAGATCTGAAGTTCCTTTTCTGCCTGGTCCTTCTCCTTTCGGAGCCGCTCCAGATAAGCGTCGTAATCTGCCAGCAGCGCCAGTTTTTTTTCGGTTTCGTCGGCATATGCCAGAATCTCTTCGATGGTATTTCCGTATTTGGTTTTCAGGCGGTTCATGGTATTGAGACGGTTTTCGGTCTCGTAATACTCTTCCTCGGAAAAGTGGAATGCTTCCTGGCAGTCGGAGAGTTCCCGGTTGAAATCATTCAGCAGACTGTCGACTTCCAAAAGCTCCTCATAGAGTTCTTTGATCTGTTCATCGTATGCCGATACTTCCGACATGGCGTGAATAGCCCGGCTCAGGAGACTGGATGCGGATGTGGCGGAAAGATCTCCGGTACACTGATATGCTTCCTGGATGCTGTCCGTAATTTTCTTTGCGGCAAGCATCTTTTTATACTGCTTCTCTAATTCCTCATCCTCCCCAGGTACGAGGGAGGCATCCCGGATTTCCTCTGCCTCAAAGGTGAGGAAATCAGCTTCTTTTCGCCGTTCGGCCTCTTCTTTATCTGCCTCTTCCAGTCTTCTGGCTGCGTCCCGGTATACCCGGTAGGCTTCCCGGACTTTTTTCTTGACCGGATCCGCCTCGTCTTTGGCGTAGGCGTCCAGAATCTCCAGATGTTTTTTCTTGTACAGAAGGGACTGGTGTTCGTGCTGTCCATGGATATCGATCAAAATCTCTGCTGCCGCTTTGAGGCGTCCCATGGGAACCATCTCTCCGTTAATCCTGCTGATGCTTCTTCCGTCCATCAGTTTTCTGCTCAATACGACCATTCCGTCTTCCGGCTCAATGTCCAGTTCCAACAGCTTTTCTTTCTGCTTCCGGTCCCGGATATAAAAGGCCATTTCCACCAGTCCATAATCCGCTCCTTCCCGGAGCATGGCGGCGCTGTATTTTCCTCCAAGAGCCAGGTGGACCGATCCTAAGAGCAGGGATTTTCCCGCTCCGGTTTCCCCGGTCAGGATATTAAGTCCGTCCTTCCACTCTACTTCCGCCTCTTCGATCAGGGCCAGATTTTTTACATGCAGACTTTGTAACATGTCTCCTCCCTTTTTTTCTGTATCTGTTCAGCCACGGGACCGGTTCTACATCACCATGCCTCTGAGCCGGTCCATCACTTCTACGGTTTCTTCTTTGCTCCGTATGGCACACATAATGGTGTCATCTCCTGCAATACATCCGGCAATTTCATGCCACTGCATGGCATCAATGGCAGCCGCAACCGCCATCGCCATTCCCGGAACAGTCTTGATGACCAGGATATTCTCTGCCATATCCATGGAGGCAAATCCATCTCTTAAAATCCGGATGTATTTTTCACTCATTTCTTTCCCGTCATGCCTGAGAAGCGCATATTTTTGTCTGCCGTTTTCGGCAGGCACTTTGGTCAGTTTCAAATCCCGGATATCTCTGGAAACCGTTGCCTGGGTCACCTTGAATCCCGCCTCATTTAAACGTTCCGCCAGCTCTTCCTGTGTCTCGATATCATATTTCCGGATCAATTCCACAATCTTTGCGTGTCTGTTTACTTTCATTCGGCTAATTTCCTTTCATTTTTTCCCTCAGTGTCTCCAGGAAACTGATCTTGCTAAGCCGGATCAGTTTCGTCACTTCTTCTGCTTTGCGGATCCGTACCCGTTCTCCTGTCTTCAGTCTCATAATATCCGTGCCGTCAAAGGTTACGACCGCCTCTTCCTCTTCTTTGTTTCTCCTGGACCCGATCTCCACTTCAATCAGATCCGCGTCCGATACGACGATGCTACTGCTGTTCAGGGAATGAGAACAGATCGGCGTAATCAGAATCAGGGACGCCGTCGGCTCCACAATCGGTCCCCCTGCCGACAGATTGTAAGCGGTAGATCCGGTAGGTGTGGAGATAATCAGACCGTCCGCCTGATAGGACGTAAGATACTCTCCGTTCACATACAGATTCAGCCGGACGATATGAAGGGATTCACTTCTTGTCACAACAATGTCGTTCAACGCCACATCGGTCCGCATGTCCTTGACCGTGCCGGAAAGCATCATCCGGTTTTCCACGGAATAATTGCCCGAAAGGAGCTGGTCAAGGGCAGGAATCAGATTTTGTACCTCCGCCTCCGTCAGATAACCAAGCGTCCCCATATTGACTCCCAGGATCGGCACATCCTGTCCAAGCAACTCTCTGGCCGCAAGAATCAGTGTCCCGTCTCCTCCAAAGACGATGGCGCAGTCCAGATCTGCGTGCTCCGCCTCGTTCCTGTCCAGGATGCAGTGTACACCACGGCTCTCCAGGTAGGACGCCGCCTGTTTTGTCACTTTCAGATGTTCGTCTTTTACGCTGTTTGTAATCATATAAACCTGCTTCATGATGCGTTATTTTGCCAGTGTTTCAAATGCCTCCGCCACAATGCTTCTGACCGTCTCGTCTCCTGGCACCTCCGGGACCTCCTCCCCTTGTGTTTTCTTTAAGTGAACCAGATATTCAATATTTCCTTCCGGTCCTTTGATCGGGGAAAATGTCAGGTTCTTCACCGTAAATCCGATGGAGGCGGCATAATCCGTCACCATCCGGATCACTTCCTCATGGGTACTGCGCTCCCGCACCACGCCTTTTTTCCCGACTTTTTCTCTTCCGGCTTCAAACTGAGGCTTGATCAGCGCTACAATCTCGCCGTCTGCTGTCAGATACTGATAAATCGGAAGCAGCACCTTGGTCAGGGAGATAAATGAGACGTCAATGGAGGAAAAATCAACCGGCTCACCCAGATCTTCCGGCGTCACATAACGGATATTGGTCTTTTCCATACAGACCACCCGCTCGTCCTGTCTGAGTTTCCAGGCAAGCTGCCCTCTTCCCACGTCAATGGCAAATACTTTTTTTGCTCCGTTTTGCAGCATGCAGTCGGTAAATCCTCCGGTGGAGGACCCCACGTCTGTGCAGACCTTTCCCTGGACCTCCACATCAAATTCTTTCATGGCCTTTTCCAGCTTAAGTCCTCCTCTGCTGACATATGGCAGTGCATGACCGCGCACCTCAATGCTGACATCCTCCGGAAAGGTGGTGCCGGCCTTGTCCTCCCTCTGCCCGTCCACAAACACATTGCCGGACATGATGACCGCCTTTGCCTTTTCCCTGGATTCTGCCAGATTTCGTTTTACAAGTAATACGTCCAGACGTTCTTTCATGTTCTACTTGTCTCCTTTTTTCCTTGCTGTCTCATGCTGCATGCCTGCATAAACGGTCAAAACCTGTTTCAGGATGGAATCTTCATCCAGCATGACTTCTTTTCGCAGTGTGTCCACACTGCCGTGTTCTATATAATCATCCGGAAGGCAGATCGTTAAGATCCGGACGTCCAGATTCAGCCGCATGGCTGCTTCCAGGACCCGTTCTCCAAATCCTCCGCTTCCTACATTTTCTTCAATCGTCACAAGCAGGCGGTGGTCCTCCGCCAGCTTTGCAATCATCTGTTCATCCAGAGGCTTTACAAATCTGGCGTTGATGAGGCTGGCATTAAACCCTGCCGCTTTTAATTTTTCCCGCACTTTTGCTGCAGTCTCAAACATATGTCCCACGCTGATCAGTGCGATATCTTCTTCTTCAAAAACGGCCTCTGCCCTGCCATAGACAATCGGAGGCCGAAACTCCCGATATCCATCATAGGCCGTTCCTCTCGGATACCGGATGGCTACCGGCCCTTCCTGATACCCAATGGCAAACCGGAGCATGTCCGCAAATTCCCACTTGTTCTTCGGAGAGAGAACCGTCATATTCGGGATCATGGACAGATAGGACAAATCAAAGATCCCCTGGTGGGTTTCCCCGTCACTTCCCACAAGCCCACTTCTGTCTACCGCAAATACTACCGGCAGCTTCTGAAGAGCCACATCGTGGATGATCTGGTCAAAGGCTCTTTGAAGGAAGGAGGAATACACCGCAAAAACCGGCTTGAGACCGCCTGCCGCAAGGCCTGCCGCAAAGGTTACCGCATGTGCTTCCGCAATTCCCACATCAAAAAACCGGTCCTTGTATTTCCTGTGAAACGGGGCCAGTCCGGTCCCGTCTTCCATGGCCGCCGTTATGGCTGCCAGGGAGGGTTCCTTTTCTCCCATCTCATACATGACTTTGGCAAACACATCGGTATAGGTATCTTTTTCTTTTTTCTTCAACGGTTTCCCCGTCCGGATATCAAAAGGTTCGGTCCCGTGAAATCTGGAAGGCTCCTCCTCTGCCGGAAGATAGCCTTTGCCCTTCTTGGTCAGAACATGAACCAGCACGGCCCCCTGAACCTTTTTGGCCTCATGAAAGGTCCGGACAAGCTCCCGGATATTGTGGCCGTCCACCGGTCCCAGATACGTGATGCCCATATCTTCAAAAAACATGCCTGGAACGAAGAGCTGCTTGATGCTGCTCTTGGTCTTTCGCAGATGGTTCATGATCTGCTCTCCTCCAGAAGGGATCTTCCGGATCGTTTTTTCCAGATTCTTTTTCAGATTCGTGTAGACATCCGCCGTACGGATTCCGTCCAGATAGCGTGACAGGCCTCCTACATTCTGGGAAATGGACATCTGATTGTCGTTTAATACAATGATAAAATTCTTTTTCAGATAGGAGGCATTGTTCAGCGCTTCAAAAGCCATCCCGCCCGTAAGCGCACCATCTCCGATGACGGAGACCACATAATAGTCCTCCCCCCGGATGTCGCGGGCCTCCACATATCCAAGTCCCGCGGAAATGGAGGTGGAGCTGTGCCCCGTATTGAAGGCATCGCATTTACTTTCGTTTCTCTTTGGAAATCCGCTCATGCCGCCATATTTTCTCAGCCCGTCAAAGCCTTCCCTTCGTCCGGTCAGAATCTTGTGGGTGTAAGACTGGTGCCCTACATCCCAGATCATCTTGTCTTCCGGAAGGTGAAAGCACAGATGCATGGCAATCGTAAGTTCCACCACACCCAGGTTGGAAGCGAGATGCCCTCCGGTACGGCTGATCTTCTCCACCAGAAACTCCCGGATTTCCTGGGCAAGGATTGGAAGCTCTTCCTTTTTTAATTTCTGAATATCATTTTCTTTTTGTATCCTCTCAAGTACCATAGAAATCCCTCGCTATTTCTTTCTATGTATCAATTCCTTTATCAGCCACGTCAGATACGGATTCTCTACAGAGAGTCCGGCAAGAAGCGTAAGGGCCTCTCCGGAAATCCGTTCTACATCTTTCTTTGCCTGTTCCAGTCCTCGAAGCGTCACATAGGTAGTCTTTTCATTCTTCTCGTCACTGTGAACCGGTTTGCCAAGCTCGGCTGTCGTACTGGTCACATCCAGAATGTCATCCTGAATCTGGAAGGCCAGTCCGACGTTGGAAGCGATCTTCTCCACTGTTCGGATCTCCTCCTCGGATGCACCTGCAAGGATGGCCCCGATCATCATGGAGCTCTCAATCAGCGCACCGGTTTTCAGTTCATAGATAAAATCCAGCCGCTCCTTTTCGATCCTGCTACCGGAAGAAGCCACATCCACGACCTGACCTCCGATCATCCCGTAGATGCCTGCCTTACGGGCAAGGACCTGCAGGGCCCGTCCGATGGTCCGGGCAGATTCCGGCTCCATGTCAAAAGCACCGGAAGCCGTCTCAAAAGCATAATTCAACAGCGCGTCTCCTGCCAGAATTCCCATATCTTCTCCGTAGACAATATGGGTCGTCCTGCGGCCTCTCCGGTATTCGTCATTGTCCATGGCCGGAAGATCATCGTGTACCAGGGAATAGGTATGGATCATTTCCTGGGCCGCAAGAAACGGACGGATGATGTCCGATGTTCCTCCAAACATCCGGTAGGTCTCCAACATCAACATAGGGCGCAGACGTTTCCCCCCTGCCATCAGACTGTACTCCATAGCCTCCATGATCACCTTCTGAAATCCCTCCGGTTTTGGAAGATAGGAGGCCAGAATCTCTTCCAGCTCCTTTACCTTGTTTTCTCTTTCTTTTTCCCAATTATTCAAACTCATGCTTTTCTCCATTCTCATCGAGCATCTGCACCTTCTGTTCCACCGTGCCGATCTGCTCATCACACTGTTTTAAAAGCTCCATTGCTTTTTCATAATACGCAAACGAATCTTCCAGAGACAGTTCCTCAGACTGCATCTTCTCCTGAATCTCATCCAGCTTTTCAAAGATTTCATTGATCTCCATTGTCTTTCTTGTCCGTCCTTTCCACAATCGTATGAATCGTTCCATCTGTCACGTAAAGAGTCAGCCGGTCTCCCTGCCGGACCTGATCCACACTCCGGACCGGATGGCGGGATTCACTCTGCACAAAGGCGTATCCTTTATTCAGTCTTGCCATGGGAGAAAGTCCTGTAAAGGTCTCGATTTGTACGGCAAGCCGCTGCCGCTGTCTTTGTATGCTTTTTTCCATGGCTTCCCGGATCCGCATCTCCAGATTGGCAAGCCGCTGCCGCTTCCCTGCGATCTGCGCTCCCGGATGAAGGCGGCGGAACACTTCCTTCTCCCGCTGGAGACGCATTTTCTGAACCTGTATGCTTTGGACCATTTCCCTTTGAATGTTCCGGCGTCTTCTGTCCTTCTCCTCCTGAAATGCCCGGTAATCAAAGACTGCAAGCTCAGCTGCCGCAGAAGGCGTCGGCGCCCGCAAGTCCGCCACATAATCCGCGATCGTTGTATCAGTCTCATGTCCCACCGCGGAAATCACCGGAACCGGGCAGTCAAAAATGGCTCTTGCCACTTCCTCTTCATTGAACGCCCACAAATCTTCCATGGAGCCTCCGCCCCGCCCGACAATGATGACGTCCACGTCTTCCTTCTGGATCCGCTCCAGCGCCCTTACGATACTTGGCGCCGCCTCCGCCCCCTGAACAAGAGCCGGGGAAAGAAGCAGCTCCACATACGGATTCCGTCGCTTCGCGATATGGATGATATCCCGGATGGCTGCCCCGGACGGTGCGGTCACAATTCCAATCTTTCTGGCATACGAGGGAATGGGACGCTTATACTCCGGCGCAAACATCCCCATCTCCTCCAGCTCATCCTTTAATTCCTGAAATCTCTGAGCCAGAATCCCTGCTCCGTCCAACGTGATCTCCCTGGCATAGAGCTGATAGGTGCCGTCTCTCTCATAGACAGAAATGGATCCGAATACGGCCACCTGCTGTCCGTCCTGCATCCGGAACGCCAGCCCTTTTCTGTTTCCCGCAAACATAATACAGGAAATCGCTCCGGTTTCATCCTTCAGTGAAAAATAAATGTGTCCTTTCGGATGGTATTTACAGTTTGAAACCTCTCCCCGGACATAGATCCGGCCCAGCATAAAGTCCTGGGCAAACATGTTTTTGATATACTGATTGACCTGACCGACGGTATATACGTTTGGCATCGCCGGTTAATCCGCAAGCTTTGCGAGAACACCGTTGATAAACGCCGGTCCTTCATCGCTGCTGTACTTCTTGGCAAGCTCCACCGCTTCGTTGATCGCTACTTTCACCGGGATGTCATCATCCCATTTGATCTCATAGACCGCAAGCCTTAGAATCGTCAGGTCCACTTTATTCATCCGGCCGGTCTTCCAGCCTGTGGTATGTTCGTTAATCAGGGCGTCGATTTCCGGAATCAGCTCTTCGATCTTTTTGCTTTTCTCCTCAATATACGCTTCATCCGCCTCTTTTACTTCCCGTTCTGTCTTCAGAAGATCCATGTACAGTCCTGCCTGCTCTCCAAGCTCCTCCTGTGAATGGAATTCCTTTCCAAATAAAATTCTGAAAATATGTTCTCTGATTTCTGATCTTCCCATAATCCTTCCTTTCTTTCTCTCTGCCAAGGGCAGGGCACCTGCTTGTCAGAGAAATCTTCTCCGGAATCAAAAAGGGGCATCATCCCGACACCCCTCATTATACTGTACCTTCTGCCTTTCAGCAATCTTTCCTGCATAAAAATGCATTAAAACTGTATATTTATCGTTTACAATGTGCGGGTTCTAGCTTTCTGTGTCGTCGTCAACTCCTACGACTTTGATATTGACATCGGCAACGGAAAGTCCTGTCATATTCTCAATCGCGGTCTTGACCTTTTCCTGTACTTTGGAAGACACTTCCATAATATTTTTTCCAAATCGTAAATTCAGGGACAGGGATACTGTCACAACTCCGTCCAGGACATCCACCTTCACTCCCTTTGAGAGATTTTTCTTTCCAAGCTTGCTGATGAGATCTCTCGTGGATGTACCCGCCATGGAAGACACGCCGTCCACTTCCATCGCCGCAAGGCCCGCTATGATCGCTACCACCTCATCGGCAATCTGTACCTGTCCGATCTCCTCTTCCTGGATCGTATAGGTATTTCTTTCTTCTTTCCCCATATCTGAAACCTCCTATCTCGGTTTTGCTGCATATGTCCTGTGCATAGAATGCACAATTACTGTGATCATTATACCAAATTCCCAGGATGCTTACAAGGCGATTTGGCGAAGTTTCACCAAATCCTGACCGGAGCATGAAAAACCCTGCCCCAGGCTGTCATCCCAGGCAGGGTTCCCTTCTTTTTTTATCAGGACCGGCCAAACTCGGAGAGCTGTAATCCTTCGTTTCTCTCCAGCGTCATCCGGATACTCCACTCGTGCACAAACAGCAGAAGCGGCCGGCCTTTTAAATCCTTGATCTTCTTCATATCAGACGTGCCCGTCAGGCGGTCCATATCAATCTCTTCGTTTTCAATCCAGCGGATATGCTCATAAGGCAGCGTCTCCAGAATGATATCCACACCATACTCATTTTTCAGACGGTATTTCAACACATCGAACTGCAGCACACCGACTACGCCCACAATGATCTCCTCCATTCCGGTGTTGAACTCCTGGAAAATCTGGATGGCACCTTCCTGGGCGATCTGATTGATTCCTTTGATAAACTGCTTTCTCTTCATGGTGTCCACCTGGCGCACCCGTGCAAAATGCTCCGGCGCAAAGGTCGGAATCCCCTCGTAGGCAAACCTTTCCGGGGATGTAGTGATGGTATCTCCGATGGAGAAAATACCCGGATCAAAAATGCCGATGATATCTCCGCCGTATGCCTTGTCGATCATCTTCCGCTCGCTTGCCATCATCTGCTGAGGCTGGGACAATCTGACCTTTTTGCCTCCCTGGATATGGAAGGCATCCATCCCGGCATCAAACTCCCCGGAACAGATCCGCATAAAAGCGATCCGGTCCCTGTGGGCCTTATTCATATTCGCCTGAATTTTAAATACAAAGGCTGAGAAATCTTTTTCCGTCATCGGATCGATATCCCCTTTGTTCGAATGTCTTGGGAGCGGGGATGTGGTCATCTTCAGGAAATGCTGGAGAAACGTCTCCACACCAAAATTGGTAAGAGCCGACCCGAAGAAGACCGGGGAAAGCTCGCCTTTGTCTACCAGATCCTGGTCAAACTCCGCGCTTGCCCCGTCCAGAAGCTCGATCTCGCCCAGCAGCTGCTCCTTCTGGTCCGCATCCATGTACTGGTCCACGTCTGGATCGTCCAGACGGATCTTTTTTACTTCCCCTGTGGTGGTTCCCTTTTTGGTATCAAAAAACAGCTCGATCTCCTCTTCGTTTCTGTCATAGACACCACGGAATGCCTTTCCCGATCCGATCGGCCAGTTGACCGGACAGGTGGCGATACCAAGCTCCTTTTCAATATCGTCCAGAAGCTCAAAGGTATCCATCGCCTCCCGGTCCATCTTGTTGATAAAAGTAAAAATCGGAATATGGCGCATGACGCAGACTTTAAAAAGCTTTCTTGTCTGGGCCTCCACGCCCTTGGAGGCGTCAATCACCATCACGGCAGAATCCGCCGCCATCAGTGTCCGGTATGTGTCTTCGGAGAAATCCTGATGTCCCGGCGTATCCAGGATATTGATACAGTACCCTCCGTAGTTAAACTGTAACACGGAAGAAGTGACCGAAATTCCCCTTTCCTTTTCGATTTCCATCCAGTCTGACACCGCATGCTTTGCGGTAGCCTTTCCCTTTACGGAACCAGCCTGATTGATGGCTCCGCCATATAGTAAAAATTTTTCAGTCAATGTCGTCTTCCCGGCATCCGGGTGGGAAATAATCGCGAACGTTCTCCGCTTTTTTATTTCATCTGTAATCTTTGACATGATACTCTCCTGTATATTCTTTATTCTGACCGGAATCTTCCATATGATTCCACAATTTCTTATTTTAACATAGGTAATACGGCTTCCGCAATAGCTTTCTTCCTTTCTCTATTCCTCTGCGGACGCATCCTCGGTATTCTCTTCCTGGGCTTCCGAACCCGATGTACTGCTCTCTGCGTTTGCCGTGTTCTGATCTGCCTTTTTATTGACCGGGGTGATGACAATATTCTCCGGCGCCACTCCGGTTTTTCTTGTGACAATGTCCTCGATCTGAGCCCGGTTTGCCTCCGTCATCTCTACGTTTCCGACCACAACATCCGCCTCGCCTTCACTGACATTGACTACCGTCTCCGTAAATCCTTTGGATGCAAGCAGCGTCTCCGCCGCCGACTCCTGCTCTGCTGTTTGGGTAAGCTCAATCATCTGGTTGACTGCTTCCTCTTTCTGTTCTTCCGTCACCGAGGTGCTGTCAATAATCCCCTGAAGGGTTTCTTTATTTTTGGCCCGCACCTGTTCCCTGGATACCTTTGCCTGGGCCACGGTATTTTTCACCTCTCCGCTTGTCAGTACGGCCTCCCCAGGCGTTCCTTCCACATCCCCGTCCGTCTCTGTGGAAGCATCCTGATCCTGACTTTCAATATCTCCGGATCCGGTCTCAATATCTTCCTCGGAAATGTCCAAAAGCTCGCTGTTGGCCTGCTGGGACGTGCCGCCCTCATCCCCACTGTTAAACAGTTTTCCGGAATAATTCAGATACCCCGCCGCCGCGATCATCAGCGCAAGCGCCGCCACAATCACCTGATTTTTCTTAATCAATCGTTTCACCGTCATTCCTCCTGCTTTTCCTATTTCATCTTTACTACCTTTATCTTATGTGACTCTACGGGAAATAATGCCTCTACCGCCTCTGTAATCTGCTGTACCACAACCGGCTCGTCTCCTCCCTCACAAAGTACAACTACGCCTCCCACCGCAGGTGTGAGTTCTTTCGCCACATAAGGCGTCTGGCCCCGGTCCGCCGTCTCCTCATAAACCGTGGTCTCACTTGTGCTGTTCTGGGATTCATCCTGTGACGTCTCCTCATCCTTTTCCACAACTTTTTCTGAAGAAGAGGAAAGAGTGATCATGACCTTGACTTTTCCGGCACCTTCCATCTGAGTCAGAATCCGCTCCAGCTTCTCCTCTGCCTGAGACGCATAATCCTCTTCCACTTCCGTCTCCTTCTTCGTTCCTTCCGTCTCCTGCTCTTTTGGACCGGAAACCGGAAGGGCAAGGACCAGCAGCAACACCCCCGCCAGAAGTAGAAGGATCCATTTATTCTGTCCCGGCACTTTCCCCTTTTTCAGAAGGTTCCAAAGCTTCGTCCCGCTGCCATTCAAAATATCCCTCCTCTGCCGCTTCAAACTGTTCTCTCGCCCGCTCCATCTCCTTTCTGTTCTGCCGGTATTCCATACTGTGGTACAGATTTGCAAATTCTTCCTCCAGATGAAAACCCCCCATCAAAGGCCTTGCCAGAATGAGAATCAGAACCAGGCCCGTAAAAAAACGGATATACTTCTTATAATCCGAATCCGGAATGATCTGCATCAGCATGGTCATCAAAATCAGATAAAAAACAAGATGCTTGATCCAGTCATATATATATGTAAACATGTCTCCTCCTATGACCGAATGGCCGCCACAATCACAATGGTAATCAAAAACAGGACACCGCTGGTATACACCGTTTTCATCAAAAGAACCGCCCCGTCCCCGGCGCCGGCAATACAGCCAACCATGCGCCTGTCCGAAACCGGCTCCAGAACCGCCGCCATCAGCTTATAAAACAGAGCCATCACCGCAATCTGTCCAAGAGGAATCAGGCAGATTCCCACACAGACCACCGCCCCGGCTGCGCCAATTCCATTTCGGATTAAGGTCAGAGCCGAAAGGACAATCTCTGTCATACCGCCCAGGGTATTTCCGATTCCCGGAATGGCCTCCAGTCCTTTCTGGATACCGCTTCTTTTCACCTGGTCCAGCACCGGACTGATCAGTCCCTGAATCAGATTCATACCTACCACCCCTACCATCATGGTTTTCAGAATCCAGCTGACTGCCGTTCCCACCAGATCCGCAAGACGTCCAAGAAACGGTTCCGAAGAAAGGCCGTCCATCATCCGGATCATAAAGTACACGTGGATCAACGGCAGAATCAGGTAGCAGACCACATTTTGTACCAGGAAAATCAAAAACAGCAGCAGATTATAAAAGGATACGGAAGTCGCACTTCCTGTCACTACAGACGCCGCCACCAGATAGACCGGACACAGCACCTGCATAAACTCCGCCAGAAGGACCAGGCTTGACGTCACCGCTTCCATCATGACCTCAAAGGTCTGTAACAAAAGCGTCATAAACAGCAGATACAACATAAAAAATCCCGTATCCGCCGCCTGTCCCGCTGCAAACACATGACTGAAATTTGCAAAGACCGCAGCCAGAAGTGCTGTCACAAGAATGTAAAGCATGGCGGTTTTATTTTCCACAAGGATGGAAAGCATCCTGTGGGACAATGCCTTCCCGGCAAGACGGAGTCCTCCGGAAAGATCCCCTTCCATCAAATGCTCCAGGATGTCCGAAAACCGGATCTTCTCCTGAGGAAACAATTCCCCCATCATCCGTTCCACATCCGAAAAATCCAGATCCTCCAGAAACTCCTGGGCCGCATCCGGGGGCTCTTCCCCGCTTTTTGCCTTTCCTGTGATGCTGCTGATATTCCAACAAAACAGGATCCCCATAAGCACCGCCAGCAGCATCCATTTTCCCCGGCCTCTCATGACAAAAACACCTCAATCGTCCGAAGCAGGGTCAGCAAAACCGGCATCCCAAGAGCCAGCACCGCAATCTTCCCAAAGAGCTGAATCTGGGAGGCAATCGTCTGATACCCGGAATCCTTGCAGATACCGGACGCAAACTCCGCCACATAGGTAATCCCAAGCATCTTCAGCAAAACCGGCAGATACGATCCTTCCATGCCAAGCAGAGAACCGATCTCCGATACCGTATCAAGCACCGTCCCAAGCTTTCCGAGAATTCCGGCTCCCAACAGAAGTCCTGCCACAATACTGATATAGATCCCATATTCTGTTTTTGCACCTTTCATTTGCAGCGCAAGCAGTGCCGCACACACTCCGATGGCGGCCGCTTTTTGTATTGACATCCTCTTCCTCCTTTTTGAGCCTTTTGCTCCCGGTTACAAGGCAAACAGACGCCTCATGGTCTCAAACAGATCATAGATATACGGTACGATCCAGATCAGAACCAGAATCAGCCCCGCAAGGCTTGTCAAAAAGGCCTGTTCCTCTCTTCCGCTGTGCTTTAGCACCTGGCTCAGCACCGAAACCAGAATCCCCACAGCGGCAATCTTAAAGATCAGACTGACACTCATACGCACTTCCTTCCCTTCTTTTTCTTACAGCAGCAAAATCGTCAAAAACACCCCGCCAAGCACCCCAAGGCAGCTGCCGATTCTCCTCTTCGGTCCGATTTTCTCCTCCGCATCCCGGATCCAAGACTCCCAGCGCTCCCCGGAAAGTTTCAGCATCCCGGTCTGCATCCGAAGATCCAGATATCCGGTCTGACTGCCAAGGGAGAGAAACAGCTCCCACTCTTCTTTCGAAAGCCTCTTCTCTTTCCGGTATGCTTCCAGCGTACGGGAGGCATAGGAGCGGAACCACTCCGGAAACCGGAGACTGCCCTGCTCCTCAAAAGCCCGATGGGCCTGGACAAACAAGGAAGCATAAGGCTCCTTGATCCGGGAGGAAACGGCAAGCATGACCTCCGGAAACGGTTCCCTGGTATATTCAATCTCACCCCAGATCATCCGGTACAGTTCCCGCAGAAACCGCAACTCCTCCAGATGCTGGTTCAAAGAACGGCCATATCCCAGCCCCAGCCCCGAACAGGCGGCCACCACCAGAACCGCTCCTGCAGCTTTCAATAACACGGCTGTCCCCTCCTGTCATAAATTCCTTCGATCATCCCAGGCCTCTCTCCCTGCTTCAAAACAATATACCGCTCAAACCGCTCCTCCTGAATCAGCCGTCCAAGCACCGGCTTTCTCTTAAGCTCCTGAACCGAATTCCCGTGCGCCGTCACAATCATCCTGCAGCCACAATGCATGGCATACTCAATCGCCTCCACATCCTCCCTGGTCCCAATCTCATCCGCCGCTACCACCTTCGGTGTCATGGAACGGATCAACATCAACATTCCCTCCGCCTTCGGACAGGCATCCAGCACATCACTGCGAAGCCCAATATCATTCTGGGCTGCTCCAAGATAACAGCCCGCAATCTCCGAACGCTCGTCCACAATTCCCACCGTACAGCCCTTTACATAGGCATTGCCGTCCGAAACCTGACGGATAATGTCCCGAAGAAGCGTTGTCTTCCCACATCCAGGCGGCGAAATAATCATCGTATGACAGATCTCCTTTTGCCTGGAAATATAAGGAAAGACCCGGTCCGCACACCCCTTCACCTCATGGGCCGCCCGAATATGCACCGACGACACATACCGGATATTCTTCACCCGGTCCCCCTCCGTAATCGCCTTTCCCGCCAATCCCACACGATGGCCACCCTCAATCGTCAAAAACCCCTTTCTCATCTCCTCCTCAAACGCATAAGGCGAATACCTGCTCATAAAATTCACGATCTCCTTTAACTCCTCTCTCCCCGGCACATAATCAAACCGGAGCTCTCTCCCATCCACATACACCCAAACCGGCCTCCCAGCCCTGATACAGATCTCCGTCACCCGGTCAAAATCCAGGTTCCTCCCATCAATCACAGCCCGAAGCCGCTCCGGAAGAATCCGGAAGATCTCCTCCTTCTTACTCATGATTGTCCACCACCTTTTACAACCAAATATATGCAGGGGGACGTGCTCTGATGCATCGGTACACGTCCCCATTGAAAAAATTATGAAATTGTGTTTACGTTGTGTTTTCTTTTTTGTTTCATTTATGTTTCTTTTTGTTATCATATCGTTTTTCGTTTTTGGGAATTCTGGTGTCTGACTTACGTTTTTTAGCGTTCTTTTTGTTTTTCTTGATTTGTCATACTTTTGTAATATCTGAGTTCTATAAGTAGAATAAGATGTGTTTTTTGTAATTGTCTGATTTTTTTCATCGGTACACGACGAAGTTTCTTGTTAATTAAAAAACGGGAAACATATCCGGCGCTGATCTGCTCTGATATGCTTCCCGTTTCGTATGAACCTCTCTATTTGTTTGTGATTTTCCTCTGGGCTTCTTTTACAGCAGTTTCTTATAGTAGGATTCTGCCGTATAAAGTGCTGCCACAGGATTGTGTCCCAGTACCCGGTCTTTGGTCACGGCGGTGGTGACTGGAGCTTCTGAATATTTGTAGAACAGGCTGTCATGTCCTACACAGAGACCGACTACCACGTTGAGATCGGTCTTCTCTTTGTTCAGGTATTTTGCCTGTAAAATCGGATTGCACATGTGGCATCCGATCTCCTGGCATTCTTCTGGAATTCCGATCCTGGTTTTGTCTACCGCGCCTGTTTTGCAGGCCACCCCGAACACTTCCAGACCGTGAGCCCTCAGGATTTTCGCCAGAGTCCGGCTTTCTCTTATAAGACCAACGCAGGTGGCGATTCCGATCTTTTTGGCTCCGATTTTCCCTGCAAACTTGATGATCTCTTCGACTCTTGTCAGTTTCAGGTATCCTTCATACTCGACCTCTGCAGCCGCGATGGCAAGCTTATGATTCTCCGGCTCTTCATAGCAGGACAGTGCATCTTCCAACAGCTCCTCATCCATGGAGGCTGTCAGGCAGAAATCCGGATATTTCCCGTCTTTTTTCTCGCAGGCTGTCACCGCACAGTCTACGCAGGATCTTCTGATCTTTTTTTCTTCCATACTCGTTTCCTCCCATTCTGTCTTTGTTCATCATACCACATTTTCAGTCACAAAAAAAGCTCCCATACCTTCTGGTATAAGAGCTTTTGATTCTCCATATCTTATCTGTTTTCCGGAGCGACATCTTTGATGCTGAAGCTGATTCTTCCCATCTTGTCTTTTCCAAGGCAGACTGCCTTGACTTTGTCGCCCAGTGTCAGGACGTCTTCTACGTGGTCGATGCGCTGTTTGCAGATCTTGGAAATGTGGACCATTCCTTCCTTTCCTGGAGCAAATTCGAGGAATGCGCCGAAGTCTTTGATGCTGACTACGGTTCCTTCCAGTACCTGTCCTGCCTCGAAATCAGTTACAATGATGGTGATCAGACGTTTTGCCTCCTCCATCATCGCCTTGTCGGTACCGCAGATGGATACACTTCCTTCATCGGAAATATCGATTTTCACGCCGGTTCTCTCAATGATAGCGTTGATCGTCTTTCCTCTCTGTCCTACCACATCGCCGATCTTCTGCGGGTCAATGCTCATCTGAATGATCTTCGGAGCATATTTGCCGACTTCCGCTCTCGGCTCTGCGATTGCTTTGTTCATCACTTCATCGATGATGTAGAGTCTTGCCTGTCTTGTGCGGGCAATGGCTTCCTCGATGATCGGTCTTGTCAGTCCGTGAATCTTGATATCCATCTGGATTGCTGTGATTCCCTTATGTGTACCTGCTACCTTGAAATCCATGTCTCCGAAGAAGTCTTCCAGACCCTGGATATCCGTCAGGACAATGTAGTCGTCATCTGTCTCGCCTGTGACAAGTCCGCAGGAGATACCTGCCACTGCACTCTTAATCGGTACGCCGGCAGCCATCAGTGACATACTGGATGCACAGACACTTGCCTGAGATGTGGATCCGTTGGACTCGAATGTCTCAGATACAGTACGGATTGCGTACGGGAACTCTTCCTCAGACGGAAGTACCGGCACGAGGGCACGCTCTGCCAGAGCTCCATGTCCGATCTCACGGCGTCCCGGTCCTCTGGACGGTTTGGTCTCGCCTACAGAGTAGGACGGGAAATTGTAGTGGTGCATATAACGCTTGGATGTCTCGGACTCATCCAGTCCATCCAGCTTCTGTGCGTCAGAGAGCGGCGCAAGTGTGGTAATGTTGCAGATCTGTGTCTGTCCTCTTGTAAACATGGCGGAGCCGTGTACTCTTGGGATCAGGTCTACTTCTGCCGCAAGCGGACGGATCTGGTCGATGGCTCTGCCGTCCGGACGCTTGTGATCCTTGAGGATCATCTTGCGGACTGTCTTCTTCTGATACTGATAAAGCGCCTCTCCAATGCGAGGAAGCCACTCTTCATTTTCCGCGAACATCTCTTCCAGGCGATCCTGAATCGCGCGGATATTGGCCTCTCTTGTCTGTTTATCATCGGTAAATACCGCTTCTTCCATCTCTTCTGCCGGAATGATCTTCTGGATCTCTTCCATCAGGTCTGCCGGTACTGCAAAGCTTTCATACTCATGTTTCGGCTTGCCGCACTCTGCCACGATCTGATCAATGAATGCGATCACTTTCTGATTGACTTCATGAGCCGCGAAAATGGCGTCAATCATGACGTTTTCCGGTACCTCATTGGCACCTGCTTCGATCATGATAACTTTTTCTCTTGTGGAAGCAACGGTCAGCTGCATCTCAGATGCTGCCTTCTGCTCTGCGGTCGGGTTGAATACGAATTCCCCATTTACCAGTCCTACCTGTGTAGATGCAGTCGGTCCGTCAAACGGAATATCGGAAATGGAAACCGCGATGGCGGATCCAAGCATGGCTGTCAGCTCAGGGCTGCAGTCCTGCTCTACAGAGAGAACCAGGTTTTCCAGTGTCACATCATTTCTGTAATCCTTCGGGAAAAGCGGACGCATCGGACGGTCGATGACACGGTCTGTCAGAATCGCGTTTTCAGACGCCTTTCCTTCTCTTTTATTAAATCCTCCCGGAATCTTTCCGACTGCGTACATTTTTTCATTGTACTCTACGTTCAGAGGGAAAAAGTCAATCCCCTCTCTTGGCTTTTCAGAAGCCGTTGCTGTGGAAAGCACTGTAGTGTCTCCATAGTGCATCAGCGCTGCACCGTTTGCCTGTTTTGCTACTCTTCCGATGTCAACACGGAGAGTACGTCCGGCAAGTTCCATCTCAAATGTCTTGTACATAAGATCCTCCTTTTTCTTTCTTTTTGTTCTGCGGAGAATCCCGAAACTACTGAAAAACAAGTCATATGCTGGCTTGCTTTTCAGTGGTCCCGGTGTCTCTCTCCGCATACAGTTCCATGACTTTGACAAGTTTTGAAAACCGGAAATTTTCCGGCAGTATAAAAGAGGACGGATAAGTGTTCCGTCCTCTTTGAATACTCTGACTATTTTCTGAGTCCTAATCTTTCAATCAAAGAACGGTATCTTTCGATATCTTTTTTCTTTAAATATGCAAGAAGACCACGTCTCTGACCTACCATTTTCAAAAGACCTCTTCTGGAATGATGATCCTTTGGATTTGCTTTGAAATGTTCTGTTAATTCGTTGATTCTGGCTGTCAGGATTGCAACCTGAACTTCCGGAGATCCTGTGTCTCCTTCGCTTCTTCCATACTCAGCAATGATAGCTGCTTTCTTTTCTCTGTCGATCATGATTTTATCCTCCTTATTTTTCAAACGCCTGATACCAAGCGGCGGTCGGAGTCTTCCGTCCACTGGATACCGGCTCACTCATACTTTTTGAGTATATCATGTCCCTGTAAGGGATGTCAATTCTTTTCTTCATTTTTATGTTTGATCTCCAGCAGGGTGCGTCTGCTCTCCATCGTCAGCAGGAAATGGCGCTTTCCTTCCCGGATATCGTCCTGAATCTGCTGCTTTAATTCTTCCACATCCTCAAACTTCTCTTCCGGTCTCAGGTAGTGATACAGCTGCAGGACAACCGGTTTCCCGTCCGCCTCCCCTGTCTCTTCGTAGCAGAACAGATGCACGGAAAGAATCGTTTCCTCCTGGTCGGATACCGTAGGCTTCTGACCGATATTGCACACTCCCTGGTACCACTCTTTATCTACCTGAAGCTTACAGACATAGGCGCCGGAAGGGGGCAGAATTTTCTCCTGGCATGGATAAATATCCATCGTCGGATACCCGATCCGCCGTCCCAGTCCTTCTCCCTTTGTGATGGTTCCCACAATCGTGTACGGATAGCTCAGCAGTCTGTTTACCAGATCAATATTTCCGGTTCTCATCACCTCTTTGACATAGGTGCTGCTTACGATCCGGTCCCCGTAATATTCATTTGGGATCACTTCCAGTCTGTAACCGTACTGTTCCTGGTACCGGGCAAGCATTTCCACATCTCCACGTCGTTCATGGCCGAACCGGAAGTTTTCTCCTACTACGATATATCTGGCATGAAACAGCCCTGAAAGAATCTTTTCGATAAAAACTTCCGCCTCCATCTCTTTCACCGAAAGGAACGGACATTCAATCAGATAATCCACACGTCCCTCCAGCCTGAGAGCACGTTCTTCATTCATCATCAGCTTTTTCTGATCAAGGTGACGCATTTTTTTGAATTCGGTCATCTCAAAAAAACAAACAACACTTTTTAAAGACGGATCCTGCTCTACATGTTCCATGATCCGCTCCACCAGTTTCCGGTGCCCCCGGTGCAGACCGTCAAACTTTCCAAGTGTTATGGCCGTTCTGGCTTCTTCTTTGTAATGTTCAAATCCTGTAATATATTGCATGTTCTTTCCTCTATTCCGGGCTGTAAAACATTTTCTCCACCTTATATTTTTTCTCCCTCTGATCAAACCGGTACAGGGCCAGGAAGCTCTGGTCCGGTCCGTAGACCCGGATCTCCTCCCCGTCTTCCGGGCTGAGCGTTTCCTCCAGCTGATCCGGCACAAGGGCGTTGCCATTGTAAACTGCTCTTTCCTGTCCCCGTCTGACGGAAACCTTCGGCGCCTCCGGAAACATGGCGTCGACCGGAATCAGGATCTCTCCGATCCGTCCCTCTTTGAGAAACGTGTCGATCTCGGAAAGGGTATGGCTGTCCTCCAGCGTAAATGTTCCTGAGCGTTTCCTCAGAAGTGATCCCATACAGGCTCCGCATCCAAGGGCCTGACCGATATCACTGCAAAGTGTGCGGATGTAAGTCCCTTTGGAACAGACCACTTCGAATTTCACCTCCGGAAGCTTCATCTCAAGAATCCGGATGGAACGGATCTCCACCCGGCGCGGCTTCCGCTCGATTTCTTTTCCTTCCCTTGCCAGTTCGTAGAGTTTCTTTCCACCTACTTTGACCGCCGAATACATGGGCGGAATCTGGTCATAGCTTCCCTCAAAAGAATGAACGGCCCTGCGCACTTCCTCTTCTGTCAGCCGGTCCGTTTCCCCGGTCTTCAGCACAGTGCCGGACAGATCCTGGGTATCGGTCTCTTTTCCAAGCACCATCACCGCTTCATACACCTTTTCCTTGTCTGTCATCCGTTCGCAGAGCTTGGTAGCCTTTCCCAGACAGACCGGGAGTACCCCTTCCGCATCCGGATCCAGCGTCCCGGTGTGGCCGATCTTTTTCTGCCTGGTCATCCCTCGAAGCTTTGCCACTACATCGTGAGAGGTGAATCCCTTTTCTTTCCTTACGTTCAGAATCCCGTGAATCATGCCTCTTCCTCCATCTGAATGGCGATCTGATTCATGAGGTTGTTGACTGCGTCATGCACGGTTCCCCGGAAAGTCAGTCCTGCGGCACGCACATGTCCACCGCCTCCAAAGAACTGGGCCACCTTGCTGACGTCCACTTTTTCTCTGGACCGGAGACTGACTTTGAATTCCCCGCTTTCCAGTTCGTAGAGGAAAATCGCGACCTCCACACCGGCTGTCATCCTCAGCTGGCTGACGATTCCTTCCAGATCCTTTGCCTTCACTCCAAAGAAATTCATACTTTTCTTTGTAATATAGGAAAAGATCACCTTGCCGTCCATGACACGGATACTCTCCAGAAGCGCTTTTCCAAGAACCTGGTTCTGGGCATAGGTTTTCTCGTAAAATGTTTTTTCAATAATTTCCGGTCCGTTGATTCCTTTTCGTAAAAGTTCCGCACCGGCCTCCATGGTCGAAGGCTTTGTGCAGGAATACTGAAAGACTCCGGTGTCATGCACGATTCCAAGATACAAGGCTTCCGCGATCTCTTTGGTGATCTTGTCCTTCTCCAGCAGATCGTAGATCAGCTCCGATGTGGAGCTGGCATCCGGAACAATATGATTGACATCCGCAAAAGCCTGATTGCTCACATGATGGTCGATGCAGACCGTCTTTTGGGCCTGTTCAAACAGTGCTCCTGCAAATCCAAGTCTTCCTGTATCCCCGCAGTCCAGTGCGAAGAATACATCGTATCCGGTATCTTCCGGGAGCTGGTGGCAGATCTTGTCCGCCCCTGTCAGCATATGGAAGGAATTGGGAATCTCTTCCAAATACACATCCGTGCTGACTTCCGGATAATACAGACACAGATACTGGTAAAGCGCCAGGCAGGACCCGGTACAGTCGCCGTCAGGCCTTACATGTCCCGCAATGCCGGCCCGCTTTACTCCTTTCAGTACTTCATCCAGTTTCAGCATAGTTATTCTTCCTCTTTCTTCTGGCCTTTCGTTACATCATCGATCTTCTTTGACATCGCCACTCCGTACTCGATCGACTGATCCAGGATGAACCGGATCTCCGGAGTGTTGCGAAGGTTCAGATTGTGGGCAAGCTGTCTCCGGATATATCCCTCTGCGCTCTGAAGTCCCTTGATGGTATCCGCCTGTGCTTTTTCGTCGCCAAGGACGCTGATATAAGCTTTGCAGGTCTTCAGATCCGGTGCCACTTCCACGGCAACCACCGAGGTAAACTCTGCCACGCGGGGATCTTTGATCCCCCCGCGCAGAATGCTGGACAGCTCATGCATCACTTCTGTATTCACCCTCGTGTTTTTGATACTGTTTTTTCTCATATTCTCTTCCTATCTTGGTTTTTCCACCATCTTGAATGCTTCTACCTGGTCGCCTTCCTTGATGTCATTGTATTTCTCAAATACGAAGCCGCACTCGTATCCTGCTCTGACTTCTTTGACATCGTCTTTGAAACGCTTCAGGGAAGCAAGTTTTCCTTCAAATATTACGATACCGTCACGGATAATTCTTGCGGAGCAGTCACGCTCAAAGACACCGTCCAGAACGTATGCACCGGCAATCGTTCCGACTCCGGAAGCCTTGAATGTC
>ERZ1643246.1562-NODE-1562-length-24636-cov-8.539360_pt1 | contig 24636 bp, 18 predicted proteins | sample MGYA00579265_ERZ1643246 | MGnify/ENA primary metagenome ERZ1643246 (study PRJEB29033, sample SAMEA4952261) | chicken gut metagenome | biome: Broiler Chicken; feature: Gastrointestinal Tract; material: Caecum | place: Ireland | collected 2018 | study: Broiler...
CGCGGTCAGTTTCAGACGGTGCACGGCACGGTGCAGACGCCGGCCTTTATGAATGTCGGCACCTCGGCGGCCATCAAGGGCGGCATTTCGTCCTATGACCTGAAGGATTTAAAGTGCCAGGTCGAGCTGTGCAACACCTACCACCTGCACCTGCGTCCGGGCGACGAGAAGATCAAGGCGCTGGGCGGCCTGCACAAATTCATGGGCTGGGACGGTCCGATTCTCACCGACTCGGGCGGCTTCCAGGTCTTTTCGCTGGCGCAGTTGCGCACCATCAGCGAGCTGGGCGTGCGCTTCCAGTCGCACATCGACGGCAGAAGAATCTTCATGGGACCGGAGGAGAGCATGCGCATCCAGTCCAACCTCGGTTCGACCATCGCGATGGCCTTTGACGAGTGCATCGCCAACCCTTCCACCCGGGAATATACCCGCAAGTCGATTGACCGCACCGTGCGCTGGCTCAAGCGCTGCCGGGCGGAGATGACCCGGCTGAATGCGCTGCCGGACACCGTCAACCCGCACCAGATGCTGTTCGGCATCAACCAGGGTTCCACCTTTGACGATCTGCGCATCGAGCACATGAAGCAGATTGCAGAGGTCGACTGCGACGGCTACGCCATCGGCGGCCTGGCGGTGGGCGAGCCGGCGCCGGTGATGTACCACATCATCGAGCAGGTTGAACCCTATATGCCCAAGGACAAGCCGCGCTACCTGATGGGGGTTGGCACACCGGTCAACATTATCGAGGCGGTCTACCGCGGCGTCGACCTGTTCGACTGCGTCATGCCCAGCCGCAATGCGCGCCACGGACACCTGTTCACCTGGCAGGGCATCATCAACATCAACAACGCAAAATATGAGCTGGACAATTCCCCAATCGACGCGGAATGCGACTGCCCGGTCTGCCAGCGCCACAGCCGCGCCTATATCCGCCACCTGCTCAAGGCGGGCGAGATGCTTGGAATGCGTTTGGCGGTCATGCACAACCTCTACTTTTACAATACCCTCATGGAGAAGATTCGTGCGGCGCTGGACGAGGGCCGCTATGAGCAGTTCCGGGCGCAGATGATCCCGCTGCTGGGCAGAAGAATTTAGCAAAGAGGCCTTTTCTGCACGGGCTTTTTCCCCTTTAAACGCAAATTGCCAAAAAATACTTGCAAAAGCAGGGTCCAAAAGGTATAATATTGCTTGTATACAAAATTGCAGGAAGAAAAAGGGACAGCAATTTTGGTCAAATTTACGGAGGTGCTAAAACCCATGACAAACCTTTACCTGACAGCAACGACAACCGATTCTGTGTCGATGCTCGCCACCTTTATCCCGCTGATTCTGATGATCGTCATCTTCTATTTCCTGCTGATTCGTCCGCAGAAGAAGAGAGACAAAGAAGTTCAGAAGATGCGCGAGAACATTGAGATCGCAGACGAGATCGTCACCATCGGCGGCATCATCGGCAGAGTCGTCAGCATTAAAGACGACACCGTTGTTATCGAGACAGCGAGCGACCACAGCAAGATCCGCATGGCGCGCTGGTCCATCCAGCAGAACATCACCGCCACCGAGAGAGCTGCCCAGGAGCAGCAGGCGAAGAAGGAAGAGAAATAAAGTTTTCTCAGCAGCTGGGAAAATTTGCCTTCCAGAATGAATAAGAAAAGCTCACCCCGAATATCCTGTTCCATAGAAAACATCGTTGGACAGCAGGACACGGGGTGATTTTTTTATGCATCAAAACAAGAAGAAAGCTTCTCCGCCAAAGAACTGGCGAGGGAAAGGGAATGTCCGGGAGGCAGATAAGGCGCGACCGGTTTTTAACGCGAGGATGAAAGCGGTGGGATGGGGGTGCCTGATCGCGGTGGCGGTGGGCGGAATTTTACTTTGCCTGCTTTCCATTCTGATGGCGGGCGGCAAGGTTCCGATCTGGGCAATCAAGGGGATTGGCCTGGCGGTGGGCTGCGTGATGGCGGCGGTTGCTGCGTTTAGCTGCGCCCGCTTTTCCCGCCAGGACGGATTCTTTCTGGGGCTATTGTGTGCGGCGATTTTGTACGCGGTATGTCTGTTATGTGCACTGTCCGTTGGGGAAAGGCCGGATCTGTGGGGACTGATTAAGCTGCTTTCAATGCTGCTGTGCGGCTGCATTTTTGGGAGCGTGGGGGTTAATGTGCGCAGAGCAAGATAGAAAAAAGGCCGAACCCACAAGATTTGGGTTCGGCCTTTTTTGAAAAGCAGCATTATCACTCTGCGCTTTGCTGCGAAGCCTCGTCGGTGGTGCTTTCCTCAGTTGCCGTTTCCTCGGTGGTTGGTTCCTCAGAGGAGGTGTCTGCCTGCTCATCGGCAGTCTCCTCGGTGGTACCGGCAGTATCGGTTGTGGTTTCGGTCGAGGAAGCGGTGTCGTCTGGCTGGGTGGCTTGCTCGGTGCCGGTCGAGGTGGTGGCTCCGGTGGCGTTGAGAACCTCCAGCGCCTTTTTCAGCTGTGGATCGGTGGTCTCGTCGAGGGTATCGAAGGCCTGCTGCTGTTCCTCAGTAAGGGTGACCTCATAGTCGGGGGTGAGGCCCACGCCGTCATAGTTGCCGCTTGTCGGTGGATTGTACTGCGCGACGGTGATGCGGATGGCGGAGCCGTCCTTGAGCGAGTGGGTGACCTGCATGACGCCTTTGCCGTAGGTGGTGGTGCCGACCGACTGGGCGACGCCGTAATCGCGCAGGGCCTGGGTAAAGAGCTCAGCCGCGCTGGCGGTGTTTTCATTGGTCAGGACGACCATCGGCAGTTCCACACAGCTGGCATCGGAGGTGCCAAGCACCTCGGTGGAGCCGTCGCGGTAGGTGGCGGTGGCGATGGTGCCCTCCGGCAGCAGCATATCCAGCATCTTGATGGCCGGGTCAACCAGGCCGCCAGTGTTGTTGCGCACGTCAAAGATGAGCGCTTGGGCGTTCTGGTTGCCGACCAGATCCTCGACTGCCTGTTTAAACTGGTCGTAGGTGTTTTCGTTGAAGTCGGTGATCCTGATGTAACCGGCGTTGTTGATCATACGGGAATAGACGGTCGGGGTGACGACGACACGGCGGGTAATTTCGGCAATCTCCTGGTCGGTGTTGTCGCGGCGCACGGTGAGGCTGAGCTTGGTGCCGGCCTGACCGCCGATCTCAGCGATGGCGCTGTCGTAAGTATCGTTGGTGACGTCGATATCGTTGACCTTGACGATCAGGTCCCCGGCCTGGATGCCCGCTTCCCGTGCAGGGGAGTCGGGGTAAACTTCGGTGACCTCAATAAAGCCGCTCTCGTTTTTGGTGGCGCGGATGCCGATGCCGACCAGCTGACCCGCGTTTTCCTGCTGCAGGGTGGCGTAGTCGGAAGCGGAATAGTAGGCGGCGTAGCGGTCGGACAGTCCGGCGATATAGCCTGTCGAGATGTAGTCGTTGAGGTTGGTTTCATCGATGGTGCCGTAATAATTTTGCCGGACATAGCTGTCGATTTCCGAGAGCTTGTCGTACATCGCCTGCTTTTCCGAGATGTTGGTGATGGTGGTGGAAAACATCTGCCGCGAGAAGATCATGGTGACCGAGAAGGTCACTGCGGTGATGATGAGCATGAGGGCAAGCGCCGCTCCAAGAGAAATTTTCTTATTCATAGAAAGACTCCTACTCCTGAAAAATAAATGTGGTCATAAACAGTTACATGATAACCCATTTATTTTACCACAGAATTTATGAATTTGAAACACTTTATGAAAGATTTTCTGCGTGGGAGGGCTTTGTGAACAGGGTCGTTAACAAAAAAGCCAAAAAGGAAGGTCGGTTCGGGCTTGATTGAGGGCAGCAAAGGGGATATAATAAGGGCAGAGCTTATTTTTTAAAATCAAAAGGAGGATGGAGATGAAACGGTTTCAGGATTGGAAATTTTTGGCAGCGATGGTAATGACGGCAAGCGTTGTGGCAATGACAGCAGTGGTCTGTGCAAAGTCGGTCTCGGTTTTGTTTAAGCTGGACAAAGCGCTGACCCTCTACCTGCGCGAAAATAAAACCGCAAAAAGACCGGCTGCGGTAAAACCGGTGGAGGAAGATGAGGATCTGTTTGGCATTTAAGCTGGTTTGGGCTGGAATATTTGGCGGGCGAAAAGCCTGGTTTAAGCAGAATAGATAAAAAAAAGAAAATATTTCAGCGAGGTTTGACGGATCAGCACTAGACATTTTGCGGGGAATTGAGTATACTTATCTTTAAAGAAAACATCCACAGATATTGAATCCTGAAAGCAATCCTTTAAGACGGTCCTGTGAGGCTGGCAAGGTGGTTTGATGGGGTACCATATTCCAAGGCGTTTTCTGCTTTGGGGTGCCGGAAAAGTTTTCCGGGAAATTCTGGTGACGATCAGCTGTCTGCAGCCAAAAGGGCGCAGGCAGCTTTTTTGTATGTCCTTTGTAAAAAAGGACAGCGGGAGAATTGAGCGGACAGAGAACCTGACTTTGGACGGGAGGAAAGAAGATGCTGGTCGAGAAAACCCAGATTATGGATCAAAAGGCCATGTCCAGGGCGATCACGAGAATTTCGTTTGAGATCATCGAGCGCAACAAGGGCGCGGGCAACCTCTATATCATCGGCATCATGACCCGTGGGGCGGAGCTTGCCCAGCGGGTCGCCAAAAAGATTTCGGAGCTGGAAAAAAGCTCGGTGCAGGTGGGCTATCTGGATGTGACCGCCTACCGGGACGACAAGCGCACCGGAACGTCCGGGGAGGACAAGACCGACCTGCCGTTTCCCATCGAGGGCAAGCAGATTATCCTGGTGGACGACGTCATCTATACCGGGCGCACCGTCCGCGCAGCGATGGACGCTATCCTGCAGCGGGGGCGGGCCCGCAGCATCCAGCTGGCAGCTTTGATCGACCGCGGACACCGCGAGCTGCCGATCCGGGCGGACTATGTCGGCAAAAACCTGCCCACCTCCCGCGATGAGTTTGTCAAGGTGATGGTGGCCGAGCGGGACGGCGAGGACCAGGTGGTCATCTGTGTGGAAAAGCAGGACGAGTAATGTTCTATCATACATCAATCAGAAAACGAAAGGAAGGGATTTGATTGGACAAGCTGCTGATTACAAACGCGAGGATTTTGGACCCATCCTGCCAGCCGCCGCTTGATTTTGTGGGCGACATTTTGGTGGAAGGGGAGCGCATCGTGAAGGTGGGCGCGGAACTTTCCCGGATGGAGATTGCAAAGGACGCCAAGGTGATCGATGCTGCCGGCCTGTGCGCCGCGCCGGGATTCATCGACATCCACGTCCATCTGCGTGACCCGGGATTTACCCACAAGGAGGATATCCTCACCGGCTGCCAAGCGGCCGCGGCGGGCGGCGTGACCAGCGTCTGCTGCATGCCGAACACCAAGCCTGTCACCGACAGCGAGGAAGTCCTTTCCTATATTTTGAATAAAGCCAAGGATGCCGACGCCAGAGTGTACCCAATTGCCTCAATCACAAAGGGAATGCATGGCGAGGAGTTAAACGACTTTGCCATGCTGCACGCCTGCGGCGCGGCGGCGGTCAGCGACGACGGCCGCCCGGTAGAAAACGCCGGCATGATGCTCGAAGCGTTAAAGAAGGCTTATCGCGCGGGTGTGCCGGTGGTCAGCCACTGTGAGGATCTGAGCATCATCGACGGCGGCATCATCAACAAGGGCAAGGTTTCCGAGGAGCTGGGCGTCCGCGGCATGGACCGTGCCAGCGAGGACAGCATCACCGTGAGGGAGATTGTGCTGGCGGAAAGTTCCGACACCGCCATCCACATCGCGCACGTCAGCACCAAAGGGTCGGTTCAGCTGATCCGTGAGGCCAAGGCCAGAGGGGTCAGGGTCACCTGCGAGACAGCGCCGCACTACATGATGATGACCGACGAGCTGCTGCGAGGCCGCGACGCCAACTTCCGCATGAACCCGCCGCTGCGCGAGGAGGAGGACTGCAAGGCGATCATCGAGGGCATCTTTGACGGCACCATCGACGCCATCGTCACCGACCACGCGCCGCATGCTCCGGAGGAGAAGGAAGATTTCCTGCGGGCGCCAAACGGTATCGTCGGTCTGGAAACCAGCTTTGCGGCGGCCTGCACTGTGCTGGTGCATCAGCAGGGCATGGGCCTGATGGAGCTTGTCAGGCTGATGACCACCAACCCCGCCAACATCATGCGCCTGCCGGGCGGAACCCTGCGGGAGGGCTCGCTGGCGGATATCGTGCTGTTTGACCCGAACCTGACCTGGACGGTCGAGGCGGACAAGCTGCACAGCAAGAGCAAAAACACACCGTTTGATAAGATGAAATTGACCGGACGGGTGGTCCGCACCATCCTTGGCGGCAAGGTTGTCTATGAACTGTAATATACAATACAGCAGAATGGGGAGGAACCAGAGATGAAAAGACTGATTGAAAGAATTGCGCAGCTGCAGAACCCAAGCGTTGTCGGCCTGGACTCGCTGCTCGACTACATTCCGCAGCACATCAAGGAGGAAAAGTTCGCACAGTACGGCGACACCTTCGACGCGGCAGCGCAGGCAATCCTGGCATACAACAAGGAGATCATCGACGCCATCTGCGACATCGTCCCGGCGGTCAAGCCGCAGGCAGCTTACTATGAAATGTACAGCTGGCAGGGCATGTGGGCGCTGTGCGAGACGGTAAAATACGCGCAGCAAAAGGGCATGCTCGTCATCATGGACGGCAAGCGCAACGACATCGGCTCCACCATGCAGGCCTACGCCAAGGCGCATCTGGGCGTCAGCGAGGTCAACGGCAAGGAACTTTCCGCCTTTGGTTCGGACATGCTGACCGTCAACGGCTACCTCGGTTCGGACGGCATCGAGCCGCTGCTGCCGATCTGCGACGAGAAGGATAAGGGAATCTTCGTTTTGGTCAAGACCTCCAATCCTTCCTCCGGCGAGCTGCAGGATCAGAAGATCGGCGACAAGAGCATCTATGAGACGATGGGCGCGATGTGCGAGCAGTGGGGCGAAAAGACCCAGAACAGCTACGGCTATTCCAGAGTGGGTGCGGTTGTCGGCGCAACCTATCCGCAGCAGCTGAGCGAAATGCGCCAGAAGATGCCGCACACCTTCTTCCTGGTGCCGGGCTACGGCGCGCAGGGCGGCGGCGCAAACGATGTCGCCGGTGCGTTTGACAAAAACGGCCTGGGCGCGATCGTCAATTCCTCCCGCGCGATTCTGACCGCGTGGAAGAAGGCCGGCACCGACGGCAAGGACTTTGCCCAGCAGGCAAGAAAGGCGGCCCTGACCATGAAGGAGGACATCATGGGCGTGGTCGGCAAGATCACACTGTAAGTCATTGTTAAATAAAAGATAAAAATAGAGAGATCAACACAAGGAAAACGGAGGTTAAGCGTATGGACATTTTTAACAACGCGCAAAAGGCATGGCTCCTGCTGGAGGACGGCACCATCTATGAAGGATACGGGCTGGGCTGCAGCGAGGACGCGATCGGGGAGCTGGTCTTTAATACCGGTGTAGTTGGTTTTCAGGAGATCCTGACCGATCCGGCCAACGCAAACAACATCATTGTCGAGACCTTCCCGCTGGTGGGCAACTACGGCGTGACCAGCGAGAACGATCTGCACGACAGCATCACAGCAAGGGGTTGGGTCGTACGCGAATGGTGCGCGCAGCCTTCCAATTTCCGCAGCGAGGGCAGAATCGACGAGTTCCTTGAGCGCAAAAAGATCAGCGCCATCTTCGATCTGGACACCCGCGCCATCACCAGAAAGCTGCGCGACGAGGGCGTGCAGCGCGGCCTGATTACCAGAAAGAATCCTGCCGGCCACGAGCAGGAGCTGATGGAGCAGATCAAGTCCTGGAAAGCGCCGGCTTCCGCATGGGTCAACTACGACGAAAAGATCAACTACGACAAGCTGGATGCAAAATACAGCATCACCATGCTCAACTACGGCATCCGCAACGACGTCGTCAAGGCGCTGATGGAGCGCGGCTGCCGCATCACCATCGTTCCGGCCTCCTGCACTGCACAGCAGGTGCTGGACACCAATCCTGACGCCATCGTCCTGTGCGGCGGCGCGGGCCTTGAGGCCTTCGAGCAGAACCCGGCCTGGAAGGAAACGGTAGCGGAGCTGATCAAGTCGGACAAGCCGGTCATGGGCATCGACCTTGGCCATCAGGTGATGGCGCTGGCGATGGGCGGCTCGGTCGAGAAGATGCACTGCGGCCACCGCGGCGCAAACTGCCCGGTCACTGAGACCGCGAGCGGCAGAACCTTCATCACCTCCCAGAATCACGGCTATATTGTCAAGGAGATCCCTTCCTGCGCGACCGTCAGCCATCTGAACATCAATGACAAGAGCTGCGAGGGTCTGGAATATCCGCAGATGAAGGCGATGTCGGTGCAGTTTATTCCGGAAGCGGAGATCGGACAGAAAAACTTCGACGGTATCTACGAAAGATTCCTCGGACTGATTGGATAAAACACCCGCAACATAAAAGCGCAAGAAAGGTTGATCAAATATGCCGTTAAGACAGGATATTAAAAAGGTACTGGTAATCGGCTCCGGCCCGATCATCATCGGACAGGCAGCGGAGTTTGACTATGCCGGCACCCAGGCCTGCCGCGCCCTGAAAGAGGAGGGCCTGGAGGTTGTACTGGTAAACTCCAACCCTGCCACCATCATGACCGACAAGGCGATGGCCGACCACGTCTATATTGAGCCGCTGAATCTGGATGTCGTCAAGAGAATCATCGAGATCGAAAAGCCGGACAGCGTCCTCTCCAACCTCGGCGGACAGACAGGCCTTACCTTCTCGATGCAGCTGGCAAAGGAAGGCTTCCTGGATTCCCACAACATCAAACTCCTGGGCGCCAAACCTTCCACCATCGACAAGGCGGAGGACCGCCAGATCTTCAAGGACACCATGGAAAAGATCGGCGAGCCCTGCATCCCTTCCAAGGTTGTCAACACCGTCGAGGACGGTCTTGCCTTCATTGAGCAGATCAAGTACCCGGTCATCATCCGTCCGGCGTTCACCATGGGCGGCACTGGCGGCGGTATTGCTCACGATGAGGAGGAGTTCCGCGAGATTGCCGGCAACGGCCTGCGCCTGTCCCCAATCACCCAGATCCTGGTTGAGAAGTGCATCTCTGGCTGGAAGGAGATCGAGTTCGAGGTTATCCGCGACTCCAAGGGCAACATCATCACCGTCTGCTCGATGGAAAACGTCGACCCGGTCGGCGTACACACCGGCGACTCGATCGTTGTAGCGCCGGCGGTCACCCTGGCTCCGCAGGAATTTGCGATGCTGCGCAAGGCCGCGCTGAACATCGTCGAGGAGCTGGGCGTAGAGGGCGGCTGCAACTGCCAGTTTGCCCTGCACCCGGAGACCAGCGAGTATGCGGTCATCGAGGTTAACCCGCGTGTATCCCGTTCCTCCGCGCTGGCTTCCAAGGCGACCGGCTACCCGATTGCAAAGGTTACCACCAAGATCGCGATCGGCTACACCCTGGACGAGATCGTCAACGCCGTCACCGGCACCACCTATGCCTGCTTTGAGCCATCGGTCGACTACCTGGTCGTCAAATTCCCGAAATGGCCATTTGATAAATTCGTCTATGCAAAGCGCACCCTGGGCACCCAGATGATGGCGACCGGCGAGGTCATGTCCATCGGTACCTCCTTCGAGCACGCGATGATGAAGGCGGTCCGCTCGGTCGAGCTGGGACTGGACACCTTCAACCTCCCGAAATTTGCCGATAAGACCAAGGAAGAGCTGCTTGAGCTGCTGCACAACTGCGACGATGAGCGCATGTTCTGCGTCTTTGAGGCGCTCAAGAAGGGCATCCCAACCCAGAAGATCCACGAGATCACCATGATCGACAACTGGTTCATCGACAAGCTGGACAATCTGCGCAAGATGGAACAGGCTCTGGCCAACTGCGACGAGCTGACCGAGGAGCTCTATCTGCGTGCCAAAAAGTATGGCTATCTGGACAGCACCATCGAGCGTATCTCCGGCAAGAAGGTGGAGCATCACAGAAAAGGCGTCTACAAGATGGTCGATACCTGCGCTGCCGAGTACAAGGCACAGACCCCATACTTCTACTCCACCTATGACGAGGAGAACGAGGCCGAGGAGTTCATCGAGGAGCACGACTCCGGCAAGAAGAAGATTCTGGTATTCGGCTCCGGTCCAATCCGTATCGGTCAGGGCATCGAGTTCGACTACTGCTCGGTACACTGTGTCTGGGCGCTCAAGAAGCTGGGCTATGAGGCTTCCATCGCCAACAACAACCCGGAGACCGTCTCCACCGACTTTGATACCTCCGACCGCCTGTACTTTGACCCGCTGACTCCGGAGGATGTCGACAACGTCCTGGCCAGCGAGAAGCCGTGGGGCGTCGTTGTCCAGTTCGGCGGCCAGACCGCCATCAAGCTGACCAAGTATCTGGCCAGCAAGGGCGTGCGCATCCTGGGCACCTCCGCTGATTCGATCGACGAGGCTGAGGACCGCGAGCGCTTTGACGAGCTGCTTGCGAAGCTGGACATCCCGCGTCCAAAGGGCGAGACCGTCCTGACCAAGGAGGAGGCTGTTGCCGCCGCCAACCGTCTGGGCTTCCCGGTTCTGCTGCGTCCTTCCTACGTCCTGGGCGGACAGAACATGATTATCGCGCACGAGACCTCCGAGGTTGAGGAGTACATGGACATCATCACCAGCCACATGAAGGACAACCTGGTGCTGATCGACAAATACATGATGGGCAAAGAGGTCGAGGTAGACGCCATCTGCGACGGCGAGGACTACCTGATCCCGGGCATCATGGAGCACATCGAGCGCGCGGGCATCCACTCCGGCGACTCGATCTCGGTCTACCCGGCACAGACCCTGTCCCAGCGCATCAAGCGCACCATCATCGACTACACCGGCCGTCTGGCGCGGGCGCTGAAGGTTGTGGGCCTGGTCAACATCCAGTACGTCATCTACAACGATGAGGTCTATGTCATCGAGGTCAACCCCCGCTCCTCCAGAACCATCCCGTATATCAGCAAGGTCACCGGCGTGCCGATGGTCGAGATTGCAACCCGCATGATGTTCGGCGAAAAGCTGCGCGACCAGGGCTACGGCATTGGCCTGTATCCGGAAGCGGAGTACGTCGCGGTCAAGGTTCCGGTCTTCAGCTTTGAGAAGCTGCACGACGTGGACACCCTGCTTGGCCCGGAGATGAAGTCCACCGGCGAGGTCCTGGGCATCGCCAAGACCTTTGAGGAGGCGCTGTACAAGGGCCTGGTAGCGGCCGGCTACAAGATGAAGCACGAGGGCGGCGTTCTGGTCACCGTCCGCGACACCGACAAGCAGGAGGTCGTTCCGATTGTCGAGAAGTTCGAGAAGATGGGCTTCAACATCTACGCCACCGCGGGCACCGCGCTGACCCTGAACCAGAACATGATCGCGGCCAACACCGTCCGCAAGATCGAGGAGGAGGAGCCGAACATCCTCACCCTGTTCGATCAGAACAAGATCGACTACATCATCACCACCTCCAAGAAGGGCAGAAAGCCGCAGCGCCACTCGGTACAGATGCGCCGCCGCGCTGTCGAGCGCTCGATTGTCACCATGACCGCGCTGGACACCGCCAACGCTCTGGCAAATTCCCTGATGAGCAAGCGCACCCTCAACGATGTGGAACTGGTGGACATCACCAAAATCTAATCGCATTTTTTCAGAAGGCTGTCGGAATTTTCCGGCAGCCTTTTTTTTAAAAAATTTTTTTCAGCTTGAAGAAAAGCAAAGCCTCCCCTTCGTTTTATAAAGGGAAATTTGAAGAAGAAGATAAAACCTTTCCCGATTTATGGATACACCATGTACAGAGTATGAACAGGAGTGAATTTAGCACAATTTCACGAAAACGCCCGCTTAAAAAATCGTCCCTTTTGAGAATAGTAACAGAAAAGCAAGTGTGATATAGTTAATATACTTAAATAAAAAAGGGCACTTGACTTTCTCAGAGAAAGTTGGTATTATTGTATTAAGTCAATAATACAATAGGGAATCCAAAAAGGAGACTTTGTTATGTCAAAGAAAAAGAAAATCATCGGAGTGGTCTGCGGCGTTGTGGCCGTTGCGGTTGTGGGAGGATACCTGCTGCTCAATCAGAACAGCGGTGCGGCCGTGATGGTTTCCACCGAGACGCTGCAGCAGATGGATTTGCAGAACACCGTCAGCCTGACCGGCGTTGTGGAGAGCGAGACGGACAGAAAGGTCTATTCCACCCTGTCCTATCTGGTGGAGTCGGTCAACGTGCAGGTGGGCGACGTGGTGCAGGCGGGCGACGTGCTGGCCCAGCTGGACACTGAGCAGCTGGAGATGGACATCGCCCAGCAGCAGGCGGCGGTGGACGCCAGCAACAGCCAGTCGGCGCATCAGATTGAGGTCAACCGCAAGGCGTATGAAAACGCGGTGGAAAACTATGAGAACGGTCTGGACTCCAACGCCATCTCGGCGGAGTCGGGGGTCAACCAGGCGGAAAGCAGCCTGACCCAGGCCGAATACGGCGTGGACAGCGCCCAGCTGCAGGTGGACGCCGCGGAGGCCGCTGTGCGCGACGCGCGGGAAAACTACTACATCACCCGCGACCAGCTCAACGGCAACGTCGATGATGCCCGCGAGGCGCTGGACGATGCCGAGGACGCGCTGGCGGAAGCGGAAGCGACTTACAATAAGGCGGTGGCTGGACAAGCAGGACTTCAAGAACAGGCAAAAGCCACATTAGAGCAGGCACGCACAGAATACACTGCTGCTGAAACGGCATGGAATGAATATAGTGAAACCCATCGTCAAGATTATGAATCTGGACGGGAGGAACGAGATAAGAAAAAAGATGCCTACGATACAGCTAAACAGAAATATGAGGAATCAATTACAGAACAAGTACCAGATGGAGACAGCGATCTACAAGATCAAATGGAAGAAGCTCAGAAGGCATATTGGATAGCAGAAGCTGAATTCACTGCTGTAAAGATGGATTATGAAGGAGAGCGGTCTAAATATCAGGCGGCTGAAACAGCATGGAGTCAGGCTCAGGCAGACTACCAGAATCAGTTGGCTTCCATAGAATCCTCTGCCAGTGCTGCTTACAGCGGCGTCGCTTCCGCCCAGACCGGCGTTGCCAGCGCCGAGGCGCAGCTGGATGCGGCCAGGGACGCGCGCAACGGCTCCACCCTGACCCAGCTGGAGCAGGGCATCGCCAGCGCCAACCGCAGCGTGGACAGCGCCGAACTGCAGGAGGACATCGCCAAGGCCCAGCAGGACGCCGCGGAGCAGAGCGCCGACACCGCCAAACAGCAGCAGGCGGCCACCGAAAACTCGATTGCGCAGCAGATTGACACCCTCAAGGACAACCTGATCGGCAGCCAGATCGCCGCGCAGTCCACAAAATCCCAGGAAATCGCCATCCAGTCGCTGCAGGACACCCTGGCTGACGCCACCATCACCGCTCCGGTTTCCGGCGTGGTCACCGCCGTCTATGCCGAGGAAGGACAGCCCGGCAACGGCCTGCTCTTTGTCATCGAGGACACCGACGCGCTGAAGATCACCACCAACATCCGTGAGTACGACGTCGGCAACATCGAGGTCGGTATGCCGGTTGTCATCCGTTCGGACGCCACCGGCGACAAGGAAATCTCCGGCACCGTCACCTACATCGCGCCGGCCGCTAACAAGACCGAGAACGGCAACACCCTGACCGCCGACGATTCCACCGTCGAGTTTGAGGCCGAGGTACAGGTCAACGACGCGGACAGCGGCCTGCGCATCGGCATGAACACCCGCCTGACCGTCCTGCTCGAGGAGCGCAGCGACGTCTACGGCGTGCCGTATGACTCGGTGGTCGAGAAGGCCGACGGCAGCGAGGTGGTCTATGCGGTAGAGCCTAGCAGCGAGAAGGAAGGCAGCTACGTCGTCACCGAGGTTCCGGTCACCACCGGTCTGGAAACCGACTTCTACATCGAGGTTTCCGGCGACGGCATCACCGACGGGCTTTCCATTGTCAGCGACCCGCAGAGCGTCGCTCCGGGCATGGAGGTCACCCCGGACTTTGTCGCCACCGGCACCACCCCGGTCACCACCGGCCTTTCCAGTGAACCGGTCGTCGGACTTTCTTCGGAGAGCGGGGCGGAATAGAGCCATGGCAAAGACAATCATTGACATGAAGGGCATCGTCAAAAAGTTCTACATCGGCCAGCCCAACGAGCTGACCATCCTCAAGGGCATCGACCTTGTGGTGGAGGAGGGGGAGTTTGTCTCGATTGTCGGCCAGTCCGGCTCGGGCAAATCCACCCTGATGAACATTATCGGCGCCCTGGACCGCCCCACCGAAGGGGAATATCTGCTGGATGGCGTCTCGATCAATGGGGCCAACGACGCCCAGCTTTCCGCCATCCGCAACGAGAAGATCGGGTTTGTGTTCCAGACCTTCAACCTGATCCCCCGCACCTCGGCGCTCAAAAATGTCGAGCTGCCGATGCTCTATGCAAGCGTGCCGCGCTCCAAGCGCACCGCCCGGGCCAAGGAGCTGCTCAGGATGGTGCAGATGGATGAGCGCATGAGCCACATGCCAAACGAGCTTTCCGGCGGACAGAAGCAGCGCGTGGCCATCGCCCGGGCAATGGCCAACGACCCGGCCATCATCCTGGCCGACGAGCCGACCGGCGCGCTCGATTCCTCCACCGGACGGCTGGTGATGGACCTGTTCCACAAGCTGCACCGCGAGCAGGGCAAGACCATCGTGCTCATCACCCACAACCGGGAGCTGGCCGAGGAGACCCAGCGGGTCGTCACCATCCGGGACGGCCAGGTGGTGGATGTGCGCCCCGGCAGCGGGGTCCTGCCGCCGGACAGCCTTTACCGGGAGGGGCGCAGGAGCCCTCTGCCGCATCCTGACACACAGCACCTGCAGGCGGGAGGAATCGTATCATGACACAGCTTTTGGAAAATATATCCCTTGCCGTCTCCGGCCTGCGCGCCAACAAGATGCGCGCTCTGCTGACCATGCTGGGCATCATCATCGGTATCGGCGCGGTCATCGGCATTGTCATGGTCGGCGACTCGATGACCAACATGCTGACCTCCACCCTGCAGGATATGGGTGCGAACAACATCGAGATCAGCATTCAGCAGCGCCCCTCGGACAACGGCGGCTACTCAGCGGTCACCATGGACGAGGAGGACTTTATCAGCAACGAGATGATCGACCAGTTTGAGGCCGATTACGGCGAGATGATCGAGGCGGTCAGCGGCAGCGAGAGTATGGGAAGCGGCCAGGTCCAGGATGGACACCTGTACGCAAACGTTTCGGTCAGCGGCGTCAATGGAGGCTATCAGGACGCCAACCACCTGACCATGATGGACGGCCGCTTTATCGGCGAAAAGGACATCAAGGGAGAAAAGAATGTGGCGGTTGTCTCGGACAAACTGGTCAGCAATATGTTCCCAAATGGGGAGGACCCATTGGGGCAGGAGATCAAAGCACATCTGGGCGACGAGATCTATACCTTCACCATCATCGGGGTCTATCAGTATGAGCAGGATGCCATCACCGCCTCGATGATGTCGATGATGGGCATGTCCTCCGACAGGGACATCACCACCGATCTGTACATCCCCATCACCACCGAGTGGAAGCTCTCCGGCGCGGTGGAGGGTTACTCCTACATCACCGTACTGACCCGCGAGGGCGCCGATGCCCGCAATCTCGCGGGTGAGTTTGAGGATTACTTCAACCGGTTTTACACCCGCAACCGCGACTTTCAGATCACGGCCATCAGTCTGGACTCGATCATCGACCAGTCGATGACCATGATGAGCACCATCCAGATTGCGATTGTGGTCATCGCGGCGATTTCACTGCTGGTCGGCGGCATCGGCGTCATGAACATCATGCTGGTCAGCGTCACCGAGCGCACCCGGGAGATCGGTACCCGCAAGGCGCTGGGGGCGCGCAACAGCGCCATCCGCCTGCAGTTTATCGTCGAGTCGGTCATCATCTGCCTGATCGGCGGCGTGATCGGCGTTCTGGTCGGCCTGCTGCTGGGCTATGTGGGCGCGACGCTGCTGGGCTTCCCGGCGACGCCGTCGGTGCAGGCCATCGCCATCGCGGTCAGCTTCTCAATGATGATCGGCGTTTTCTTCGGATACTATCCGGCCAATAAGGCAGCCAAGCTCGACCCAATCGAGGCGCTGCGCTACGAATAAAAACTTTCCCCAAAAGGACGCGCAAGTGTGCTGCGCGCCCTTTTCTGTGGGCTGTTAAAAACAAGCAGGAGGGGTTTGCATGAGCTCTATCTCAAATCGTTATCAGAGGTCCAGCAGGCTGCTGGAGGGGGCGCTGGCCGTGTTCTGCGCGGCGATGGCGGTCTATAATTTCTTTTTCTCGACGCCGTACTACGTCTTTCTTTCGCTGCTGGGTCTGCTGATTGTCTTTGTCCCGCGCCTGGTGGAGCTGGTGCTGCGGCTGCACGCCGACTACCTGCTGCATCTGGCGTCCCATCTGTACATCCTGTTCGTGTACGGGATCGGGATGATCTTCAACGGCTACGACCGCATCCCCGGTTACGACAAGGTGATGCACACCATCACCGGCGTGGTGTTTGGCCTGTGTGGGCTGATTGTCTTTTATCTGCTCAAGCCCAAGGAGCAGGGTGAGATGAAGGTGGAGAAGGGCGAGTTCTGGCAGGCGGCCCTCTTTGCGGCGGGGATGGCGGCGATGATCGCCATCGGCTGGGAGATTGTGGAGTACTGCATCGACCTGGTGCTGCACAACGACCCGCAGCATGTGTTGGACACCGGCGTGAACGACACCATGTGGGACATGATTGTCTGCATGGCAGGGGCGGTGCTGTTCTGGATTCCGATGCGGCGCTACTACACCACCGGCAAGACAGGAATTTTGATGGGTGTGTTCGAGAGCTTTCGCCAGAGCAACCTGCATCGGGAACAGGAACAATAGGACTGTATCCAAAAACATGGAAAGAGAGTCGGTCAGGCTCTCTTTTTTTGTTGCTTTTTACCCAGTGCGTCAAGGTGGGACAAAAAAGCCTGCAAAAAAAATAAACGTACAGGGAATGGTTGACAAGGGAATAACCATGTGCTAATCTAGAAAAAGATATTTTACTTTATAATCAATCAAAGGAGATGAGAACAATGTCAGAAAAACGAAAACTAAAAAAAGAGCTTGGCGTTTTTTCGGCTACCTCGGTTGTTGTGGGCTGCGTCATTGGCGCGGGAGTATTCTTTAAGCCCTACGCAATCTATCAGGCAACCGGAGGAGCGCCAGGCATGGGAATGCTGGCGTGGATCGTCGGGGGTCTGGCCAGCATTTTTGCCGCATTGACCTTTGCGGAGGTGGCGGTGCTGATTCCCAAAACGGGCGGTATGGTCGCCTATTTGGGCGAGGTTTTCGGAGAGCGGATCGGCTTCCTGGCCGGATGGATGCAGGTCGTCATCTTTTATCCGGCATTTTTGGCCGGCTATGGTGTCAAGGTGGGCGAAGAATTGAGCAAGTATATCGGCGCGCAGTTCGAATTACCTATCGCCATGGCGGTTATTATCATTATGGTGGCGCTCAACACGCTGGGAAACAAGACGACAGGCCGCATTCAGGTCGTCTCGACGGTCTGCAAGCTGGTTCCGTTGGTGCTGCTGATGATTTTCGGCTTTGTCCTGGGCAGCGGCGACAACCCGATCTTCACCCCGCTGGTCGCCGAGGGCAAGAGCGCACCGGCGGTTCTGGGCTCGACGCTGCTTGCCGTGCTCTTTGCGTTTGAGGGCTGGACCAACGTCGGCGCCATTGCGGGAGAGATGAAAAACCCCGGACGGGACCTGCCGCGCGCCATCGTCGGCGGCGTGTCGATCATCATGCTGGTTTATTTTGTCATCAATATGGCCTACCTGTGGGTACTGCCTGCGGATGAGCTGATGAACCTCGAATCGCCTGCGGCGGCTGTGGCCATGCAGATTTTTGGCCCAACCGGCGGACTGCTCATCGAGATAGGCATCATCATTTCGGTTATCGGCGCGGCCAACGGCTTCTTGATGTCCGGTTCGCGCGTGGCCTACCAGCTCGGCGAGCAGAAGGCGATGCCGGCCAGCCCCGCGCTCAGCAGGCTCAATGCGCACAGCGTACCTTCCAATTCGGTTATCCTGGTTGGCGTGCTGGCCTGCCTGTACTCCATCAGTGAGCAGTTTGATATGTTGACCAACCTGGCGGTTTTCTCCTGCTGGATTTTCTACACACTGACCTTTGTCTGCGTCATCCGGCTGCGCCACACGCACCCCGAACTGGAGCGCAAATACAAGGTGCCGGGCTATCCGGTGGTGCCGATTCTGGCCATCATCAGCGGCGTGTACGTCATCATCAGCCAGCTGGCCCTGTCTGGCTTGGGCAACACCCTGCTGTCCATCGGCAGCATCGTTGTCACGCTGATCGGCCTGCCGGTATACTCCGCAGCCAAAAAGCGTTACAGCAAATAAAAGTTCCTGCCGCCGCTCTCCTCTGGCAAGCTGCCTTGAGGGGGACGGCGGCTTCTTTTAACAGAGGAGGGCCTAACCTACAAAAAAAGCTTGACTTTTTTCGAGCAGCCTGATATAATAATAAGGCACTTGCGAGTTGAGTGTACACAGCAAGAACCATTATGGAAAGATGGCTGAGCTGGTCTAAGGCGCACGACTGGAAATCGTGTGTGCCCTATAAAGGCACCGAGGGTTCGAATCCCTCTCTTTCCGCCAAAAAAGTGATCCCACATAGTGGGGTCACTTTTTTTATGAATTGGAAAGAGGGGGATTCGAATGAGCCGGCAGCAGAAACGAAGTTTCTGCTGCAAAAACAGTCCGGTGGACTGTTTTTAGGCGAGGGGTAACGGAGTGAATCCCTCTCTTTCCGCCAAAAAAGTGATCCCACACGGTGGGGTCACTTTTTTTGAATTGGAAAGAGGGGGATTCGAATGAGCCGGCAGCAGAAACGAAGTTTCTGCTGCAAAAACAGTCCGGTGGACTGTTTTTAGGCGAGGGGTAACGGAGTGAATCCCTCTCTTTCCGCCAAAAAAAGTGATCCCACATAGTGGGGTCACTTTTTTTATCGAATTGGAAAGAGGGGGATTCGAATGAGCCGGCAGCTGAAACGGAGTTTCAGCTGTAAAAACAGTCCGGTGGACTGTTTTTAGGCGAGGGGCAACGGAGTGAACCAGGCTGAGCCTGGACGCAAATCGCGTCAGGGTTTTGCTTGATCTGAATTTTTTTCCCTCGCGGTACAGGGAGACAGGGTGAATAACACAGCTTATTTGTGAGTTGAAACAAAGATTTTCATGAAAAAAGAGTGAAGCAGATAGGGGACGGAGAGAAGGTACAGATGAGAACGAGAAAAGACCTGGCAGAAGAAGCGCACCGGGCCGCGTTGAAGCCTTTTCATGGTGATATACAGGGCGAGGAGTCAAACCTGGAGCCCATCATCAGCTTGTTTCCAAAGTGGAGCGTCCAGCAGGCGGATGGACTCTGGTGCGCCGCCTTTTTTTACTACTGTTGTCTGTTGGCGGGCTTTGACTTTCCTTACAGCCCCAGTTCCTGTGTCAGCTGCAGCCTGGCGGGCTGCGGGGGCAGGGAGGAGTTTGCGCTGGGCGACAGCCAGATTGGCTATCACCGCCGGGAAGAGCAGGGTTTTGTCCCGCAGGCCGGAGATATTGTCCTGTACGACCGTGTTTTTAACGGACAGGAGCACGATCATATAGGGGTGGTGCTGGAGGCTTCTGACGGCGGCCTGGTGGCGGCGGAAGGAAATGTGCCGGGGAAAAACTGCTCCGGTCTGGTGCGCCGCAGACGGGATGAACACATCCGCGCCTATATCCGCATCCCGGACGGCTACCGGTATGAGGAGGATAGCGAGACATAGCGGTATCATGTACGGAGAGGGCCTCCCGCTTTGGGAGACCCTTTTTCAGGTGCTCTGCGATCTTTTTACATCGCGGAGGAGCTGCTGTTCGGCTCCTCCAGTTCACAGCACCGGAAGTCGGAGTCGATATAGTGGGCGATAAACCGCGCCTTAAAGTTTCTGGCGTTGCAGATGGCGGGTGGGTTCTCGCCGGAGACATCCATGTCTTCGGGCAGGACAAACTTGATGCATTTGACCAGCACGTCCCGGCAGGTTGGGGAGTTGTGCGCGGGGATGGTCATGGTCTTCATGCCGCGCTGGTGCTCGTTGCCTTCCTGGTCAACCTCGGTTAGCACAACGCCGAGCGCGGTGCGCTTGCCGGGGCAGACGCTTTTCAGGTTGACGTCCAGCTGCAAAATGCGGCCGAGCGATTCCAGCGAGACGTCGCCCGCGTCATAAACCAGCGAGTCCTGGCACCTGCCGACAGTGATGTCGACCGGTTCCGGGCAGGGTTCCGGCATCACCACGATGCCGCAGTCGACCATCACCGACGGGGTGGGGAAGATGGCCTGGTTGTTTTCGCTGTCGGTGTAGGTGATCGACTGGTTGACCAGCTTGTTGCCTGAGCTGTTGCCGACGTGTTTGATCCAGAATTCCAGCGAAGCGCCCTCGTTGGCGGTGACGCCGAGCTGGTCGATGGTCCAGCGCAGGGAGGTCTGGTTAATCATGGTGGCGGCGCCCTTGGTCGGCATCGAGATGCTGGTGATGGTGAAGTCGGGGTTGAGCGCCTCGTCGATCACGATGTTGGTGGCGCCGGGCTTGGAGATGTTCTCCGCCAGGTCCTCGAACAGGTCCTCCAGCTCAGAGTCGTCCGGGGTGATGGCGACGTGCGAAGCGTCCGGGTCGGTTGCCCAGTCGTTGAGGACGTCCGGGTCGATGCCGTCCGCACCGACCAGACCGATGCAGTAGATGATGATGCCGGAGGCGCGGGCTGCCGCGGCGACTGGGCTGGGGTTGACACCTGCGGTTGTCTTGCCGTCGGTGAACATGACGATGACCTTGCCGTTGGTCGAGTTGGGGTCAAACATGGCGGCGGCCTTGGTGAAGGCGTCGGCGTGGTTGGTCGAGCCGCCGGCACTCAGGCTGTCCACCGCCGTTTTCAGCGTGTCCACCGAGGTGATCAGCTGGGTATTCTGGGTGGCGGTGTCGGCAAAGCTGACGATGCCGATCCGGCTGCCGGAGCCGATCTGGCCGTCCTGCGAGCTGTCGGTGGCCTCGTCGATGATGTCGATAAATTTTTTCGCGCCGTTTTTCATGTTGGTCAGCGGGCTGCCGGCCATGCTGCCGGAGCGGTCCAGCACCAGCACGATGTCGGTGGGGGTGCTGCTGATGTCCGGGGAGGCGGACAGCGCCAGCGTCACCTTTAAGGAGCCGGAGCAGTCGATCCGGTCGATGCTGATGGTCTTATTCGAGTTATTCAGTCCCATTGTCATTTCTCCTTTGATGTTTTGGGCACTGGGTGGCCCTGGTACAGTATATGCGCAGCAGGCTCAGCCGGCATCCGGTTTTGTGCGGAAGATTCTTTGGCGTTTTGTTCTCTGCTTGCGGACAAGAGGAAAGGCGCAGTGTTTTTGTTAGGACACAACAACTTTTTGTGTGCGCAAGTCAGCCCTTCCCTCAAAACCAAAGCGCGGTTTGGCTTCAGGCAGAATTGACAGGGAAGAAGGGTTGTGCTATTCTATCTTTGGAAGGATAAAACCGCCAAGAAATTGACAAAAAAGGAGCGAATTCATGTGGATATGACTAAAAAACTCTCGGATGTTCTGCGCCTCAATCTGGCCCCAAAAGCGACCTCGGTTTCCTACGCGATTATGATCGACGGGGAGATTGTCGCCGCCGATGCGCTGGGCCACGACGGCACCAAGGAGAAGAATCCGGTTACCTTAAACCACACCTACAACGTCTGCTCGATCTCCAAAATCTTCTGCACCGTCGCGGTGATGAAGCTGGTGGAGCAGGGCAAGGTCAACCTCGACACCCCGATCTGCGAGTACCTGCCGCAGTTCACCATGCTCGACCCGCGCTACCGCCAGATCACCGTTCGCCACTGCTTAAACCACGCCAGCGGCCTGCCAGGCACCCAGTGGAAGCACTTCTCTGCCACCCATGTGGGCGAGGCGGATAACGAGGAGTACTATCAGGAGGTCTACAACTACCTCTCCAAGTGCCATCTGAAAGCCAACCCCGGCGAGTATTCCACCTACTGCAACGACGGCTTCACCCTGGCCGAGATGCTGGTCGCCAAGGTGTCCGGGATGAACTTCGGCGCATTCTGTGAAAAGTACATCACCGAGCCGATCGGCGCGCACTCCACCCGCGTCTCCACCACCCAGAACCCGGACTATCCGCTGGTGCGCGAATCTGGCAAGCCGGCCGAGCACTTCTACCTGCAGGGCTGCGGCGGCTTCACCACCACCATGACCGACCTGTGCAAGTTCGGAAACCTCTTCCTCACCAAAAACGACGTCATCAGCGAGGAGAGCAAGGCCGAGATGGCCAAGATGCAGGGCGCTACCTTCCTGCCGGAGGACACCGCCGCCACCCGCTTTGGTCTGGGCTGGGACAACGTGCGGGTGGAGGACCCGGAATTTGACCTCGGTCAGGGCGTGCTGATGAAGGGCGGCAACAGCTTCCAGTTCACCAGCAAGCTGTACATCGTCCCCAAATACAACGCCGTCCTGACCATCAGCGAGACCCACGACTGCAAGATCGACACCATCACCGAAATCTTCCGCCTGTTCGCGCTGTACCTGCTGGAGGCCAAGGGCATCAACATCTACAAGCAGTACCAGGTCATCCCGCAGGAGCTGATTGAGAAGTTTGACGGCACCTATCTGGTACCGAGCCGCATCTACAACACCCACTTCTTCGGCACCGACCTGACCATCACCAGCGACAGCACCTATGGGGAGCACACCGCGGTCTACAAGAACCTTAAATTTAACGGCAAGGACTTTGTGGACCAGACCGGCGAGCACTATTTCTTCCGCGAGTCGCCCAAGGGCAAGTTCTTCTTCTCCACCATGCGCGGCAAGGTCATCCCCAGCGCGCAGAAGGCCGAGGATTACCCGGCGGTCAGCGCGGTGTGGAAGGAGCGTGTGGGCAAGCGGTACCTGCTCATCAACGCCAGCGAGCAGGACATGGCCTGCGGCGAGATGATGAACGGCATGACCATCAAGATGCTGCCGGGCTATGAGGGCGTGATGATTGCCTCCTTTACCTCGGTGCCGGACGGGGAGATCTACGGCCGCTTTGAGGGCAGCTTTGTGCCCTGCGACGACAACACCGGCCGGGGCATTTTGCAGACGCCGTCCAACGGCAGCCGCGACCTGGTGGACCCGTACTTCTTCACCAGGGACGGCGTAGAGTACTGCTGGATGCTCTCCTACCTGTACAAGGAGGAATCCGCCGTGGCCGGCTACGAGGGCCAGAGCTTTGGCGAGCTGGCACAGGGCGAATACAACGACGTCTTCCGCCTGACATCCAAGCTGGAGAAGCTGCCGGAGGTCCCGGCGGGACGGCGGCTGATCGTGCTCAACAAGGGGATGGAGGTCGTCTACGACAGCCAGAATCCGAAGGAGTTTAAAGCCCTGGAGGAGGGCTTTATCGCCTTTATTTAATGTTGCAGGGGGGGCTCTGCCCCATACCCCGAGAAGTTGTGCGGGGCTGGGAGCCCCAGCCTCCCCTGATGCAGGCGCTCCGCCCTGCACCCGGGAGTTTGTGCGGGGCTGGTAGCCCCAGCACCCACCGATGCGAGGAGGGGCTGGCGCCCCTCCAGGAGCAAGTCGTCAGACTTGGCTCCTCGCTCCTCCCCAAGTGGGGGCTGCGCCCCCACGACCCCCATGGGGAGGGCGCTCCGCCCCTCCACCCCGGGTGACTTTCCCGTCGCGGAGAAAGTCACCAAAGGCGCGCCAAGGGCTGCGCCCTTTGGAATCCCCCGGTGCGAAGTCTCCGCCCTTTTCGCGCTCGCTGCGCTCCGCTCCGGCTCGCGCCGGGCTACCTTCAGCCACTAACCCAGACCGATTTGCCACTTTGAGATGGGTGGGTAAATCGGTCTGTTTTTCTTCCTGAGACTGGCAGAGGTCACACCTTCTGCTTTCAAACCGTGGCTCGGTGGGCGGGCCGATTAGGGGGCAGGAGCTGTTCCCCGATGAGGGGGATGGGAACAGGGAATGGGAACAAGGGAACAAACATCTCTTTCTCCTATATATCCATTTCTATATATATCTTTTATAAATAATAGATATTTGTTCCCATCAGGATTTGTTCCTTCTTCAAAAAACCGCACAACAAAGCCATTTGTTTGATTCTTGCGGTTTCGTAAAAATGGGAACAAACTAGGCAACAGGCATAGGAACTGGCATGGTAACAAGCTGGGAACCGGCTGCCGTTTCATTGGCTATTTATGAATAAATTATTGCCAGAATAAGGCCGAATTGATTTTACAAAACCCGAAATTCCTCCGTTCCCACCCCTCTGTTACCATCAAGCCACCCCTCCCGCGCCACGGTTTGAAAGCAGTGGGTGTTCCCCCGATGGAGCTTCAGGAGAAACAAAAGCTAGTTGCTGCACCACCTCAAAGTGGCAAATCCGGCTAGGTTAGTACCGCTTACCCTTTCTGGGGGGAGCGACGCAAAGCGTCGCTGGGGGGATGGGACTGAAAAGTGGAA
>ERZ1643246.1563-NODE-1563-length-24628-cov-14.148089_pt1 | contig 24628 bp, 19 predicted proteins | sample MGYA00579265_ERZ1643246 | MGnify/ENA primary metagenome ERZ1643246 (study PRJEB29033, sample SAMEA4952261) | chicken gut metagenome | biome: Broiler Chicken; feature: Gastrointestinal Tract; material: Caecum | place: Ireland | collected 2018 | study: Broiler...
GATGCGAGAAAATCTTAACGCTCAGAAGCCTCTGCGGGCGGGACAGGCGAAGTGCTTCACGCACTGAGCCTGAGAAACGCTGAGACGGGAATGCATCCGGCATTCCTGTCGAATCGTTTCGGTGCCCGCCCGCAGAGGCTTCTGAACGTTTAGATTTTCCGCATCCCTGCAGCCGCCCGCCGCACACGCATGTCCGCTGCCGCGGGATCCTTTCGTCCGCCTGAAACCACCTACTAATAAAAGCCCCGCAGTTCCTCCGGCTGTTTCCCGAGCATCAGGCTTTCTACCACGTAGGCCACCCCGTCGTCCTCATTGGACGGAGCGATCAGATCCGCCACTGCCTTGATCGCCGGCTGTCCGTTCTGCATCGCGACGCCGAGTCCGGCGAATTCCAGCATTGAGCGGTCATTGAATCCGTCTCCGAAAGCCATCATCCGGCTCCTGTCTTTCTCCAGAAGCTCCAGCAACCGCTCCAGCGACCGGGCCTTGTCAATCCCTTTGGGCATTACCTCGAGGAAATACGGTTCGGAGCGCAGGACGCTCAGTTCCCCGTGGAAATACTCCTTTACTTTTTCCTCCACCTTCGCCAGGTAAACGCCGTTATCCATCAACATACATTTCACCACAGGAAACGTGACCTCTCTCCGGAAATCGGAGAGCTTCCGCACTTTCATCTTCGTGCAGATCACTTCCTTCCGCACGTACTGGTTGTCCGGCGTCTCGGTCAGGATCTCGTCTCCCTGGTACGTCAGCAGCGCGGTGCCGTACTTCTGCGCCAGGTCCGCCATCTGCTGCGGCACACCTTCGGGCAGCCATTTCTGGAAAATCCGTTCCCCGCTGCGGCAGTCGGTGATCAGCGCGCCGTTGAAGGAAAGCATATAGCCATGATATTTCTCCAGTTCCAGTTCCTCCGCCAGCGGCGCCACGCCGTAGGTCGGGCGGCCGGACGCCAACACGACGGTTCCGCCGGCCTCCTGATAAGCCCTCAACACCTCTTTCGTGTGTTGGGTGATCTCTTTTTTGTTATTGGTCAGCGTACCGTCCAGGTCCAGCACCAGGATCTCATATTGCATGATCGTTTCTCCATCTCTCTATCATATTTCCGCAATCCTCCGGCGGACCGGACGGTTACGGATTTCTTTACGGTTCCATATTTTCACAGATTTTCCGCAGGATCCGCAGAAACTCACTGTGCTCCTCTTCCGTCAGGTCTTTGCAGATGACTTCGTCCATCTGCCGAAGCACTTCCTGTACTTCTTTCGCCTTTTTCTTCCCGGCCTCCGTCAGACAGATCTGATAGGACCGGCGGCAGTCAGGATTCTTTTCCCGGCGCAGAAATCCCTCTTCTTCCAGACGGTCCAGAGAGCGGGACATCGTGGTCACATCCAGATGACACAGATCCGCCAGCTCTCTCTGGGAGATGTTCGGTCTCTGTAAAAGGCGGTTCAGGATTCCCACCTGCCCCTGGCCCGGCGTCAGCCCCAGTTCCTGCAGTTTCGGCCGGATCAGCTGCTTGCGGGATCTCTCTGCCCGAAGCAGTCCTTCTCTTATCTCTCTTTTTTCCATCCGATCTCCTCCTTTCGGCATCAACTCTGTGCTCCTGAATGGAATATGCCGCAGCCGCCCGGTCCGTCAGGCGGCTGCGGACGGTCTCTTATTCCAGTTCAAACTGTCCGGTATACAGCTGGTAATATCTTCCTTTCTGCTCCAGTAATTCTTCATGGCTTCCCCGCTCGATGATCGTACCCTTCTCCAGCACCATGATAGCCTTGGAATTCCGTACCGTGGACAGCCGGTGCGCGATAACGAACACCGTCCGCCCGTCCATCAGTGCGTCCATGCCTTTCTCGATCAGTTTCTCGGTTCTTGTATCAATCGAACTGGTCGCCTCATCCAGGATCAGCACCGGCGGCCGGGAGATCGCCGCCCGGGCGATGGCGAGAAGCTGCCGCTGTCCCTGGGACAGATTGGCGCCGTCCCCTTCCAGCATCGTGTCGTATCCTTTCGGAAGTCTCCGGATAAAGGAGTCCGCATTGGCGATCTTCGCCGCCTGGCGTACATCCTCCTCGGAGGCATAAAGCCTTCCATAACGAATATTATCAGAAATCGTCCCGGTAAACAAGTGGGTATCCTGGATGACCATGGAGAGGGACCGCCGCAGATCGTCCTTTTTCATGTCCTTGATATTGATGCCGTCGTAGAGGATCGTGCCGCTGTTGATCTCGTAAAAACGATTGATCAGGTTGATAATCGTCGTCTTTCCGGCGCCGGTAGAGCCCACGAAGGCAATCTTCTGTCCCGGTTTCGCATAGAGACTGATCCCGTTAAGGATGATCTTATCAGGCACATATCCGAAGACAACGTCGTAGAACCGCACGTCGCCCTTCAGCGGTACCAGAGAGTAGGTCACGCCGCGGGCGTCCCGCAGTTCCCGCTTCGTCGGGATCCGCCCATATCCGCTCTGCATCTGTCCGCCGGCTGCCGGCATACCATTCTGGATCTGGCCGCCGGCTGCCGCCGTACCGTTCGGTATCTGTCCATTGGCTGCCGCTGCGCCATCCTGCGATGGGCACCCCGGCTCTCCTGCGAAGTTTCCGGAAGAGCCGGCCACATCTCCGGGCGCAGCGGGAAGATGCGGCACTTTCCACGCAAACGTTCCGCAGTAGTCTCTGCATTCCTCCAGGCTGCCGTCCTCTTTCACGCGGACATTGCAAAGGGTCACGGTGCCTTCGTCCACCTCCGGCTCCTCGTCCATCATCTCAAAGATCCGCTCCGCGCTGGCCAGCGCCACCAGAAGAAAGTTGATCTGCTGGGTAAACTGGTTCATCGGCAGCGCGCTCTGTCTTACATAGACCAGGTAAGACGCCAGGGTTCCGAGATCCGTAAGCCCCGCCAGGGCAAACAGGCCGCCGGCACAGGCGGAGACAGCATAGTTGACATAGGAGAGCGCTACGACGGTCGGCACCGTCATTCCGGAATAAGTCAGCGCCTTTGTGGACGCCACCCGGAGGGCCTCGTTGCGTTTACAGAATTCCTCGAAATCCTGCGGCTCATGGTTGAAGACTTTTTCCACCTTCTGTCCTGCCACCATCTCCTCGACGAATCCGTTGATCTTTCCCAGGTATTCCTGCTGTTCGGAGAAATACTTCTTGCTCAGCTTTCCGTTGTGCCGGATATAGAGCGCCATCAGAAACAGGAAGAGAAAGACGATCGTCGAGAGCCGTACATCCAGGACCAGCAGCATCACGATCGTTCCTCCCACCGTGATGAAACTCTGGATCAGCAGCGCGAAACTGTTGTTCAGCGCCTCGGAGATCGTATCCACATCGTTGGTGAACCGGCTCATCAGTTCCCCGTGGGTGTTGGCGTCGAAATATTTCAGCGGAAGTTTCTGTACGTGGGAAAACAGATCGGCGCGGATCTCCTTCACCACCGTCTGGGAAGTGTGGACCATCAGCTGGTTGTACCCGAAGCACGCCAGCGCTCCTGTTCCGTACATCACTCCCATGAAGACAATCATCCGGATCAGGCCGGGGATATCCTTCTGCAGCACATAGGTATTGATCACAGGCTTCAGCAGATACGTTCCGTAAATATTGGCCAGAGCGCTCACTGCCACAAGCACGGCGATCGCGGCCATCGTCATCTTATGGCGGCCCAGATAGCTGAAGATCCGTGCAATGGTTTTTCTCGTATTTTTCGGCCGTTTATAACTGGTTGTCCTTGCCATTACAGATTCGCTCCTTCCTGCTGAGAATAGTAGATGTCCTGGTAGATCTGATTTCTCTCCAGGAGTTCCCGGTGGGTTCCGATGTCGTTTAGCTTTCCGTCGTCCAGGATCAGGATCTGATCTGCGTGCAGCACCGAGGACACCCGCTGCGCGATGATGATCTTCGTCATGCCGGGCAGTTCTTTTTCCAGCCCTTCACGGATCTTTGCCTCCGTCGCGGTGTCCACCGCGCTGGTGGAATCGTCCAGGATCAGGACCTTGGGCCGCTTCAGGATCGCGCGGGCGATACAGAGACGCTGCTTCTGTCCGCCGGAGACATTGACGCCTCCCTGTCCCAGTTCCGTCTGATAGCCGTTTTCCAGCCGGTCGATAAATTCATCCACACAGGCGATCCGGCAGGCGGTGTCGATCTCCTCCCGGGTGGCGTCTTCCTTTCCCCAGCGCAGGTTGTCCTCGACGGTTCCGGAGAACAGGGTATTTTTCTGAAGGACCATCGCGATGGAATCCCGCAGTCCCTTCAGGGGATATTCCTGCACCGGATGGCCGTCCACCAGTACTTCTCCTTCCGTCACATCGTAAAGGCGGGGGATCAGCTGCACCAGCGTACTTTTCGCCGATCCGGTCTGGCCGATGATGCCGAAGGTCTGGCCCGGAAGGATATGGAAGCTGATATGCTCCAGCACGTTCTCCGCGGCGCTTTTCTGATATTTAAAGGATACGTTGCGGAATTCGATCTCGCCGCGCTGTACCTGGATATCCTTTGCCCGCTCCTCGGTGATGTCGATCTCCTCGTCCAGCACCTCCCGGATCCTGCGCCAGGAAGCCAGACCTCTCGTCAGCATCAGGAAGACGTTGGACAGCATCATCAGAGAGTTCAGGACCTGCAGCACATAGCTGAGGAATCCGGTCAGTTCTCCAACTTCCATACTTCCGACCATCGCCATGTTGCCACCGAACCACAGGATCGCCAGGATCGTCCCGTACATGACGAACTGCATCGCCGGCATGTTCAGAACAGCGGTGCGGAAAGCCCGCTCGGAATTACTTTTCAGGTTCTGGTTCACATCCTCGAACTTCTCGATCTCATGGGCGCCGCGCACATACGCTTTTACCACGCGGATCGCCGTCAGGTTTTCCTGGATGATCCGGTTGACCTTGTCCACGGCTCCCTGCATCACCGCGTACATCGGCCGTACCCGGGTGATGATCAGCAGCAGCAAGATCCCCAGAAGCGGCGCCGCGATGAAAAAAACAATCGCCAGCGTGTGATTCAGGTAAAACGAAAAGCCCAGCGACGTCAGCATCATGACCGGCGCACGGAAACCCGGGCGCATACCGGTGGAGACAGAATTCTGGATCGTATTTACATCTCCGGTCAGACGTGTGACGAGAGACGCGCTGCTGAAATGATCCGTGTTGGCGAAAGAAAACTCCTGCAGCTTTCTGAACTCGGCTTTCCGCAGCTCCGCGCCGAGCCCCTGGCCGCAGGCCGCCGTGAACCGGGCGCACCCGTGGCCCAGGATCAGACTGATCAGGGCGTATACAACCATCTGGAGCCCTTTCATCAGAATATAACGCCTGTCGCCGTTCGCCACGCCGACGTCGATGATATCCGCCATGACCATCGGGATCAGCAGCTCAAAGATCGTCTCCGCCTCAATGCAGAAAATCGCCAGCAGCGTCTCCTTCCGGTAGGGCTTCAGGTAGGTCAGAAATTCCTTCATAATGTTCCTCCTCGAAGTGTTTTAAATGTTCCACTGTCGCAAATATTGTCAGTGCAACAGTTGCGCATGCAATAATTGTATGAGCGCTTTCATTGATTGTCAACACATTCCAGAAAGAATTTTTCTGAATCACACCAGTAGATTCCGTTTCCGGCGCTGCTGATGGAGGATATTTTTACCTCTCCGGCACGCTCTGCCCGCGGAACAGTTAACTTCCATCGGCGGCCAAGTCTTGGCGGATATAATCGTCTCTCTCCTCCTCTGTTCTGATTCTCAAAACTGTTTCCCGGATCCCGGAAATCCGCCGGTACGGTTTCCGGCGTTCCGTGCAGAAGGATCCGCTGGAAGGCCCTGGCCGTCCCCGGTCCTGTCCGGATCTGAAGATTAGGCAGATGTGGAAAGTTTTCTTCCGGAAGGACAGACAAAATAAAGCTTCCGGGAAGAAGCATCTCTCTGGCCTCCGCCAGAAAACTGCTGAGAATTTCGCCGAATTCTCCGGTGTAAGCGTCGGTATCCGGCAAAATATAGCGATTGATCAGCTGATCCAGAAACATCCAGGCCCGCTCCTGCTCCTCTGCCTGAACATAGATTCCCCGCATCCAGATACCGTCGCTCTCCTTTAGAAAAGAAAAAATCCACAAGCCGGATGCCACGGTCAGGAGATACAATGTCTCTCTCCCTTCGCTTCGGGCAAAAAACGCCTTGTGTATTCTGCAGGCATATTGAAAAAGCTGAAAGAAAAGCTGCTCCTCGCCTTCCGGATACGACGCACGGCAGCCACGCCACAATTCCATTCTTGCCGCAAATCTCCGGACTGTGATCCGATGTTCCGGCATGGGAATTTCCAGCCACTGCAGCGGAAGCTGCAGCTGCACCGGCGCCTCCCTCCAGATACGCCACACCGGACGATAGCCGTAAAAATCCGCCAGTTCTTCTATCTGTGTTTCCATACCGGCCAGCAGCCAGAGGTCTATTCCCTCCTTCCCGACAGGAAGATAGTCCTTCCACTCCAGAAGTACGGTACCTTCAGGATCGGCCAACCCGGCCCCGGCCTGATAATTCTGTTCTTTCTTTTCAAACGTAAGAAATGCCCGGACGAGTTCCTCTTCCCCGGAATGTACCCATGCGATCCCGTCGGAAAGGTAATGCTTCCTCTCTTCGCCCCACTGATAACACCTTTCAAAAAAGGCAGGCAGAAATGCCTGTGTCCGGTTTCCGTAGAGGAAAGAATACAGCTTGCCGGATTTCCGTGTTTCTTCCAGCATGTTCAGAAACGAGTCATCATATTCATGAAATTCTTCCAGAAGTTCCTCCGTATCTTTGATCAGATATTCATCCAGGACATCCATGCGCAGCTGTCGTGTGTACGGCCTCTGTGCCGTCTCAGAAAAAATCTGGTATTGTTTTTCCAATGTACGGCCATAAATCTCCTGAATCAGAAAAGGAAGAAGTTTCCAGAAGATTCTGCTGTCCTTTTTTTCACAGGCAAGTCCTTCCAGCGCATAGATTTTCCTCCCGCTGCTGTCGCAGCGGTCAGTAAAATAAAGATACACCAGCACGCAATAATTCCTTTCTGTCAGGAAAAAGCAGTTGTGCGCTCCGTCCCTCTCAAACACTTCCAGATTTCTCTGATTCTCCGCCGCGATAAGCAAAGGCCGCAGCAAGAGATTGATCGAGTGATCCACATAATCCGGGCAGCAGAACCATGTATAATCTTCTTTCATTGTCCTGGTCATTAAAAGGACGTCGAACTTCATACCTGTCTTTCCTCCGGTTCTTTCCTGAAATAAACATAGTTCTCATCGACCGACTTCAGTCTTCCGGCATTAATGGTCTCGATCTCCCTGGTAACCTTGTGCATCTGCTCATCGATCTCAATCAGCTGTTTTCCGATGTTCTCCCATTCCGCACCTTGCCTCTGTGTCCAGAGAAAACCTGTATGAAATCTTCCGGACGGCTCCATCTTTTCCTGCTCCTCCCGAAGGCTGTTCCGCCTCTCTTTGAGTTGTGAGTGCTTTTTTTCAAGCGCCGCGCGGCAGGCATACAGGATCACTCCGTCCACATTCATCGGAGCCGGCATTACCGCTTCTTTCATGTGAGAACTGTACATCGTTTCTCCATTCTCCGTTTTCTCAAAATCATTCGTACGCCCCTCTCCGACGGCAGATACCGGAATAATCGCAAAGGAACGGCAGTTACTTCTGATCTGCGTACAGATCTCCATGGCTTTCTCACAAAGAAGCCGGTAATTGTCCTTCTTATCCTCCGGCAGGACACTGGAATGGTCTACTTTCGTCAGCACAACGATCACATGGCTGTTCTTCCATTTCAGCACTTCTGAAAAGATCAGTGACAGCATTCCCATTCTGCAGTTGTTATACCGGACCTGCACATCGCTGCTCTTGCTGACCTGAACAGCGTCCAGAAACAGAAGAATATGATCGCTCTGCTCCAGCTGCTTTCTGAGCTTATCCGCTTCCTCCGGGCTGATCGTGCTGTCCGGTGAGCGTCCTGGCGCGATCTCCCTTACGTATGCTCCCCGGTAATCCATAAATTCAAAATCACAACATGGCTTTGTATTAATATACAGGGACATCCCGTAGATTTTTGTCTCACTGGTTCCGGGCGGAAAGTCATTGATCGTTCCGTCCATCCTGACCATGGCGATGCTCTCAATAGAAGTATATCCTTCCTCTCCATCATATTTGCTGTTCATCCGGAGAGCAACTCCTTCATCCTGATGCAGGAACAATGTCTGGTAGACGCCTGAGAGAAACGCTGTTTTTCCCACAGAAGTCGTGCCAAGCATTGTGATACGCATGGTCTTTTCCCGCTGTTCAAAGTCTCCGGATCCTTCTGTTTTCCCGGAAGTTTCTGTATCCTCTTCTTCCGAAAAATGTTTGCGGATCGAATTCTGCAGTTCCTGCATACCGCTTTTTACAATGTTTCTGAAATCATCCTCATATTTCTCTTTCATCTTCTTCTCTCCCGTAAAACGGCTGTTTCAGTTTCAATGAGTCAATTCCGCACACATTTGCGAACTCCTGTTCCCATCCTTCCCACCGGTCATCCGGCTGTGCCAGACATATGACATAGATCGGCATCTTTTCTTTCAGTCTCCGGTATCTCACAAGAATTTTTTCCAACAATTCCTGATCCTCCGGCTCTGTCTCGCCTTCCCGAAGCAGAACAAGAAAATACCGCTGCTGCTTTTTTTCTCCGGCATGAGCGCGGAAAAGTCCATAGCTCAAAACGAGATTTTCCAACGTCAGAAAGGTTCCGACGCCGGTCTCTGGATCCGTCTGCGCACGGAATCCCCGCGGATATTCCTGAAACGGCACCGACGCCGGAAAACTCCGGTTAACGGTAAAAGCCTGCAGGACCCGGTCAAACCCTTCCCCTTCGAACAATTCCTGTACCATCTGCATCTGGCGGTCAATTTTTCCGGCCCCGTCTTTCGCATTTACCAGACAATAGCAGACCAGAGCCGTCTCATCCTTTGTTCCCATTTCCAGCCCCCCTCTATTCTTCGTTCATAAGATTCATATATGTCATCAGACCAGACCACATGGACTCTGTCCACGGCTTCATCAGCGTTTCCAGTGACCACTGGAGGATCGGCATGGCGATCTGTACATTCCCGCCTGATCCCGTCATCCGGAAGCGATATCTCGCATGGGAATTCTCCGGAAGGAACAGAAACACACGATTTACTCCATGTTCCTGCTCCAGCCGGATCTCGTTCTCCATCCGGTAGTCGGAAAAGAAAAAGACTGCCTGTTCTCCGGCCTCTCCGGCCATACTGCTCAAAGCGGTTTTCCACCCCGCCTCCACATCCTCGTCCGACGTCATCCGGTTTCCCCTGCACAGAGTCAGTCCGCGCACTGCGCCAAAAAATTCCACCGGATCCCGTGTACTCATCCGGCCGTCCGAAAATACGACATTGCCGTTTTTTCCGGAGGAAAACCAGGTCAACTGATATTCGAGATCCAGAACTTCCGTATTCCGGATCCGATCATCCATTTCCTGAAGGAACAGATAAACCGCGCCGATACACGTTTTCATGGACATGGACAGATCCAGAATTACTTTTATCTTCTTTCTCTTTTTTATCATCTCTCACCTCTCAGATTCCATGGGTTCTTCTGCCCCGTTTTCCGGAAACCGTTTTTTCTGTGCCGATGCCCTTCTGCGGAAGTTCGATCTGCAGGACCTTTAATTCAAGATCAGCACATGAAATCGTCATGCCTTGCTCCAGAATGACCGGTTCCTCCCCCTGATGCATGGAAAAAAAGCAGATCTTTCCGTCCGTTTCCAGCAGATATCCAAGAATCCGGTCCAGACCATACTCTTCTTCCACAGCATGCAGGTTTCTTCCACAGATATTTTCTCCATAATACAGAGGGATCAAGGTTCCCTGATACAGCCGATAATAATGAATAATACCGGGATCATCCGTCTCCGGCGCCTGCCCCCCGGAACGCTCTGATTCCCGGACCAGGATCTCCGCCATCAAAGACGGCCGTTCCATCACTTCTTCCGCCGACGGCGAAAGCTCATTGCTGCTGCCCATAACTGTTTCCTCCTCTCTCAACTGTTCCGGATCAGATATTCATAGACAGGCACCAGATCCCGGAACAGATCGGCGCCGTGCTGACTGTCCACCCAATACCGGTTTACCGCCACCACATACCGGGGCTGATCCGCCGGCGCATAGGAAACAATCCAAAGGTTATTCTCAGTCCCATTCTCTGTCAGATCCGCGGTGCCGGTCTTTAACGCTACGGACCAGGTTTCTCCGTCGGCTGAAATCCCCTCCTGGCTGGTACCGGAAAGTCCCAGCGTCGCCTGAACATTTCTGTAGGCCGCCTCCATGGCATCTCCGATAGCATCTGCAGTCTGCACATCCGTAATCTGATATTTTTCCCTTGTGTCATATCCGCTACGGCTTTCCACCTCGTCGCCAAGCCGATATTCCCAGGTATCTTTATCCACCAGATAACCGTCTGTCTCATGAACCGACTCGACCATATATGGCCGGCACATGACCCCGTCATTGGCAATCCCCTGTGCCAGCATTGCGGCTTGTACCACATTCATCTGAAGATCTGCATAGCCATATCCTGTCCTCGCAAGCATCTCATTCGGCCTGCTCATATCATAAGGCTGCACTCCGCTCTCAAAAGTGGAATACAGCAAACCGAAATCACAGCTGATCCTTCCGCCGATGTGACACCTTTGCGCCAGTTCCTCCATCTCGTTCCATCCCAGGTAATCGTATGCCATACGGGCAAAGTATATGTTTGAGGAATATACGAAAGCATCGTGGAAATTCAGAGCCCCGTATGCGTTCTCCATGTTATTGTTTACCTCGAATTCTCCGTAATTGTCGACAGAACTTCCTCCGTCGTCAATCCGCACATTTTCCAGACCGTTTTCCAGAATCCCGATGCCGGTAACAATCTTATAAATACTTCCCGGTCTGGTAGGGTTCTGCAGCTGGAACAGAAGTTTTTGCTGACCGTCAAGCATCAGTTCTTCCCAGCCGACCTTTTCCTCGTCCTGCCCGGACACTGCCGTGCGCAGCTCACTGACAGAGAAGGATGGAGCATATGCCAGTCCGAGGATCTCGCCCGTCACTGCGTCCAGAACTGCGATGGACCCCCGCTCTCCCTCACCCTGAGAGATCTGTCTCCAGAGCAGTTCCTGAAGTCCGGCGTCCAGGGTCAGAACCAGGCTGCGACCTTTTTTATTCTCCTGATCCGCATACAAAAGATCGCTGCTCATACGTTTCATCAGATAACCGGATCCTGCCTCTTCCAGGAAACCTACTGTCATCGTGTAGGCGCTGTCATCCCGATACCAGTTTTCACCATCGTCTGTGCAGGATATGAGCATTTCACCATTTCGATCATAAATATCTCCGGGAATCGTTCCTTCCATCTGGAGAGCTTCTATCTCATCCTTCTTCTTCTCCTCCGCTCTGTCGACTACATCTTCATCCAAAGGCAGATAACCCGAGACCGGAAAGATCAGAACGCACATTGCAGATGCCACTGCCATACAGCCTGCGAACAGTCTTCGAAAACGCCGGGCGAAGACAGACTCCTTTACATCCACCTTTTTCACAGTTCTTCCTCCTCTCCTTCCCTGTCATCATAATATTCATTATAAACCAGAATCCTCCACGGAGAATCCAATCCGCTTTTTCCGTAAATTGAGAGTTCCTTTCCCAGCTTCTCTCCTTCATCCCCGAGAAGCCCCCGATCCGTGTAGATTTTCTTATGTCCCAGCACATTCTCGCCCGGAAAATAGACCGGTCTGACCATTAATTTCCGCTGTACTTCCAGGATTTGAAACCAGGTTGCGTAGACACTGAGTTCCCCGATGTCCTTCTCATCCACCATATCCTTCGATTCAATGATCTTTACGATTTTCACATCGTTTCCATATTTGTCTTCATCAGAAAACCCGAACCGGATGCCCTGTCTGCCGGGTGCGCGGACGGTTTTCCACAGTTCTTTGTCCCGATAAAAGATCTTGCAGTGTACGACACTGCGGAACCCTTTCTCTCCCATCTGATTTTTCAGTCTCTGCCACCAGAACAAATATGCACTCACAGCCACCGCACCGGTTACCAGAAATACTGCCAGGCTTATTATCCTATCCATTCTGTCTTCCTCTCTTCCTCTGTAAAATCAGTCCCACAGTTCCCATCGCCGCAAATAATATGCTCACCAGCATGGCCGGCAGACGAACGTCCCGGGTAAGTTTCAGCAAAAACAACTGAAAAACCCATACCCCAAGAGCAAACACAAGCGCCGGATAAGCAACTGTCTTCAGTTCTTTCATGTAAGCGCGGCAGAAATAAGCAGCAATCACGATACCTGCCATCAGCAATACGACAACTGTGACAGCCAGCGGTGCCAGATCAAACGGATCCAGCATACACCACACACAGGATAGAAAGCCCAAGATTCCACCAAGCTGGAAACCGCTGAAAATATCAGCCGGGAGATAACGCCGCCGTCTTTTCCTGTCCTGCTCTTCATACGCTTTTTCAAACTTATTCAGGATCTGGTCCTTCATACGGTCAGAGAGATCCATGGACTCAATGCATCGGATCACACGGTCTTCCTCATCCCAATAGGCAAGCATCAGATCATAGATTTCTCCGAACTTTTCCGTTCTTCTTCGCTCCCCCTGCTGGCAGCTTTGAAACAGCAGCTGAAAAAATTCTGCCGCCAGAGATTCCGGAAGCAAGTCCCGCATTTCATAGACACTTCTTGCCGTCTGGTCCCCGGCTCCTTCTTTGCGGAAACTCCGATAAATCCGGTAAAGGCGGCAGATCATTTCATTCTCCCAGTCAAGGATATCGGAAAAATGTCCTGCGTCGCCCTCACTGTCTAAAATCGCCGGAAAATCCGAAATCCCGATCCCGCTCCAGAACTCCCGGCAAAGTCCATCGCTCTCCGGGGTTTCACCGAATTTTGAGGCCGTATCCATTATTTTTACCTGCCAGTAAACTCCTTCCTGGCCGCGGCAAAGTGCGAGCATGCGGTACAGGACCAGGCAGATGCTGTCCATACTGCAATATCGGCTGATATCTTTCCGTCTTTTTTCCAGTTGAACTAAGACGTCTTCCACTTCGTGAATATTCCGGACCTTGTCAGCGACTGCCTGCAGCCAGACACGATACTCCTCCCTGACGTCCGGAGTTTCTTTCCAGATCTGATATCCCAGAAGTTCATTCAGCGAACGATCTCTGATCCTCTGCCGGGAACTCATCCGCGCCATATTGTTGTACAGATCCACTGCCTGTCTATAAGACGGACTGTTTTCCTGTCCGCTGGGATGCCATGCCAGAAAACGCTTCATGTTATCCAGCAACTCCTCTCTTTGTTCTCCGTCTGACGTCGTTCTGCATTTTCTGAGAAATTGTTCCAGAAAAACATGATATACCTTCCGAACCGCCCGGGTGCATGCATCGAAATCTGCTTTCCTTTTCCTTTCCTGTTCAAAACGACAAAGCAGATCTCCCATTCCGATCAGCGCCTCCATCTGTTTCGAAGGCATAGGAACCTTAAGAGTTCCGGAAAACGCTTCATACTGTTCACTCACCTGTCTCAGCAGCGCGGGGGAACGTTTCCAGAGCTTTTCTCGTTCCATCAGGTAATCTCTCCATCCGCGCAGATCCAATGTTTCCAGAAAGGGCTTCGTTCCCTCTGCGAGATATCCGCGGATCAGATTCAGACACTTCTTTTTGTCAATCATTCCCCCGCACACTACCAGGTTCTGAATTTCCTTCAGGGACTGGCCGGCTGTCATCCGCGCTCCGATCTTTCTGATCAGAAGTTCCCGCACCCGCTCTTCCGTCATCAGCGAACGGTGTTCCGGACGATCCATCCATTCCTGAAGTCCGGCAGCGCTCCTGACATCCTGAAGTTCCAGAAATCTTTCCAGTTCTCTTTCATCGGAGCCGATCTTTCCGCTGGAAATTCCATAACAGATCAGGGCATAGTACAACCGTGAGGAACTGCCGCGGATCTGCTCCAGAACGCGTCGGAACATTTCCTGTCCCCCCTGCTCCTGTGCATAGAGGGACAGCTGTCTCCACAGTTCTTTTATCTGCTCCTCTGTATACTTCTCTTTCCGGTTCATAAACTCAAGATACATCTGAAGCCGAATTTCCTGTCCGATCTGCCCCTCCTGCTTCATGGACTGTGTCAGCAGCCATCCATAGAGTTCCTCCGTTTTCTCAAGTCCGCTGTGCTGCTGCTTTTTCAGTCTCTCCTGAAGTTCCTGAAAAATTCCCTCTGTCAGCCGCAAAGGTTCGTTTCGATCCATTCTGTAATAATAAAAATTCCAGACAAGGCTGTCGTAATCATTCGCTTTTACATAATACCAGTCGATCTGCTTCGGCAGTTGCTCTGTATCTGTCCCGGCCAGAAACTGTTCCGCCGCCGCCCGGATCATCGGCGCATCCATATGATCTTCGACCGGCGTCTGACGCACTGCCAGATCGATCCCATTCCCCGTAAACGGATACCCTGTTGCCTGAATACAAAATCCCCGGCATTTTTCCGGACGGCCGAAGCAGGCAAACGTATATCTGTTTTTTCTTCCCTCCGGAAGAAAACGGTAAGCCATCGCTGCTATCCAGACAGCCGTTTCCGCCCCTAATCCCCGGACGCTGTCCGTGATCCGGATCGCTTCTCCCTGCTGAGCGCAGATATACCGCAGCCACTTTGTCAGAAACGCCTCCAGATGATTCTGGTCAAAACCGAAATTTTCACCGAATCCGCTCAGCTTCTCCGGATTCTTATACCATTCCGGAAGATCTCCGCCGCATTCCCACTGCCACAACTGGCAGAGACAGAAATCAAATCCGTCTTCCGCTGCCCGCAGATCCACCGGAATCCGCAGTGTCAGCTGCATATTCAGACGCTGGTCTACCTGTTCTCCTTTATCCGCCCGTACCACCACAAATCTTTTGAGTGCTTCCGAATAAAGCAAAAAACCGGCAGTTCTCTCATAGGTATCGTAGGAAAAGCGATTCAGGATCCTCAGCGCATCCCGCTTGAACTTTGTATACTGTGCGCTCTCCACAGCATGCTCGTCGGTGACCAGATCCAGACCGCCTTCCTTAACCTTTCTTGTCGCAAGAAATTCCAGATAATTATCCATCGCATTCTCCTCCCCGCCCGGCTCTGCCGGACAGCATTCCCCTATATCCTGTATTCTCCATCCTGCTTTTTCCGAACGAGATAGTCACTGACAAGATAAACCAGCGGTTCTTCCACGCGGATCGGATGCAGCGTCGATTCATTCTCTCTGTATGCAGCAATAAAATGGAACGCACATTCACGAAACTTATGGATATCATAAGCCAAAAGTCCCTGTCCGCCCGGAATCCGTCCGCCCTCGAGCAGGATCTTCATAATCTTATCACGTTCCCCCTTCTTATTACGGTAACTTTCGGTAAAATACGCTTCCTCTTCACCAAACAACAGCCCTTTTTCCTTCTCCTGGAAAAGGGTGGAATAGATCATCTTGTCGATTTTAGTGACAACGACCGAGAGATATTTATCCCGGACAATCTCTGCCATGTCCGCGCTTCCCAGTTCTCTTGCCAGCGTGCGGAGAATATCTCTGCTTCCTGCCCCCGCGCCGACATTGCTTCCGCTCATCCGCAGCAGCAGCTCTTCGATTGTGATCTCCGGTTCCAGCGGATTTTCCTCGATCATTCTCTGTTCCTTTCCGGACATGACCTTACACTGCCTGAGAACCTGCTCCTTTTTCTCTTCACTCAGACCGAGGCTGTAACGGTCGTCGCTCCGGACTTCATCCTTCTCCGTCAGAGGCAGCAGACACAGAAGCGCATCCATCCCCCGGATTTTCTGATTAAAAGTCGATCCGAACTCCTGAGCCTCGCTGCTGTCATGCGTAAGAAAAATTTCTCCTCCATTATCGTACAAAGCCAGAATCACCGTCTCCTGCTCCTCTCCCGTTCCACAGGTGAATTTAAGAAACAACGGCGGAATAAACTTTACCAGCGTCGGCGGCAGATTCCGGTCTACGTTTTCAAACAGCTCTGCTTTCCTGACAAAGAAAGCATAGTAGGGATCCACCGTCTCATCCTGAATGGGTTCCCATCGGATCTTCCCGCCGTTGACTCTGTTAAACGCGTCTTTATGGCGGTAAACAGAATACAGCATACTTGTTTTTCCGGACCAGGGAATTGCAGCCAGATACACTTTCAGGATATCATATCGGTACAGATCATCAGGGATCAGATTAAAGCAGTGAGGGCAGACTCTTCGTATTTTCACGATGATATGATCTCTGACCCCACAGGCGATATCCATCTGACAGTCCATCGGATCCCGTTCGTTCCGTGGCAGACAGAAATAGTTTTTATGCCCCTGTCCTTTTACCGATATTCCGGGCGCAGATCCGGATTCCCCGTTTTCGCTGACTGCCGGTTCCCTTCCCTGGCGCAGCAGATCCGCGTTGACTCTTCTGCCCGGTTTCAGAATGATCTCATGATCCTGCGGCTCCTGCCGCGGTTCGGAGCGCAGGCCTTCCCGGACCCATCGCTGGATCATCCGTATCTCCTCCGCGCTCAGAATCATATCCTGGGGCTGAAAAAGCAGTTCCTCTGCCGACCCATAGTTATAGTTTTTCCAGACACGCTCAAACCGCTGTCTCCGGCGTTCATCAGACGCCGGAACATGTTCTTTCAAAAGTTCCTTCAGATCCCTGTATTCGTCATTCTCATAACTTCCATCTTCTTCCTGGCACCAGTGAAAAAGATAAGCCGCGTCTTCTCCGGGATCCAGAAATTCCCGGCAATATGGACACTCTCTCATCGTTTCATGCCTCCGTTTCTATCGTAATAAACGCCTCGCCTGTTTTGTCTGTCTTCCACAGGAACTGCATTCTGGTTCCGCATTCGCACAATTCTCTGTCTGACGGCGACAGTTCCTCCAGGGAATCCCCTTGTAACCGGAAGATCTGCGGAAACTCGCATTCCATCCACAGCCGGTGCTCCGGATCCGAGTAGAAACGGATACCGGAAGGCTGACCGAAGATTTCCCCAAACGTCTGCCCGGATATCGCGTAATCTCTCCCCACGATCAGGGGGCTGCATTCGTCAAGTGCAAAGCCCCGGTCGATTTTTTCTTTGTTCACGCAATATTCCTCTGCGTCTGTCCGCACGGTAATATGAAGCGTCTTTTCCAGATATCTTTGCATCTGTGTCCGGAGCGCATCTCTTTTTCTCCTGCGTTCTCCCAGCCGCAGAATTTTTTCATCCAGTTTGTTTTCCTGCTCCTGAAATTCATTTCTTTTGTCTGCCAGTTTTCGGACGATCTGATTAAAATATTTTTTTGTATCCTCACGGTTCCACTCGCTGGCATATTTTTTTGAACTTCCGAAATAAGAGTTCAATCTTTCCCGCGCCTGTTCATAATCATCCATTTCCTGAGAGTAATCTGTCTCCATACCGGAGGACGTTTTTTCGCTTTCTCCCATAAAATCGGGATCCTTTTCCACCAGTTCCTGATATTTTCTCTGTTTATTCTTCAGCCTTGCTGCCGCTTTCTCCAGATCATCGTAAACCTCATCCAGCGAATCCTGCTGATTTTTTATGGAGATATCCTCACTGAAAATGGGTGTACTTTTTCCTCTTTTCCAGCCGAACACCAACGCACAGATCAGTCCCGCAAGCGCCGCCGCCAGCACAACGAAAACAATTATGAGCACCGTGCTTCCCGTCGTGATCTTCACATAATATGCGGAATCGGAGGTGTTCCCCATCAGGTCTGTCAGCTTCACCTGAAGCTCGGCATCCGTATCCCTGCGGGCGCGGATCTCCCAGACGCCATTCTCCAATTCCTTCGTCTCCAGAGAATCCGGAACATGATCCAGCGTCACAGTGAAGATCCGCCCGAACAGTTCCAGATCCGTCCAGTCAAACAGAATATCCGGTGCCTGCGCAGCGTCCTCATCGGACGCCTCCCATTTTTCTGTTCTCAGTTTCGGCCACTCGCAAATGCAGTTCGGCAGATTTTCCGTAACCGTGAGCGGCGTTTCACCATTGCATTGAACCGTCACTGTGATCTGGTAGATGCTGTAATCATCGATGGAAAACTGTGTTTTGTTCTCCTCCTGTTCGTCCTTCCCTTCACTCTCTGTGGCATTCGTCAGTTCCAGAGACATTTCAGAACGGTATCCGACGCCATCCTTCACAGGAACCATCGGCACATCCATCTTCGTTTCGGGATCTGTCCGGGTGATCTCCGCCGCTACTGTCCAGTCCTCACCCTGCCGGGGCTTTCCATCCTCTCCATATACTTCCGCATAAACCCATAACTGACCGTTCTGCACTCCGGTGCTTCCCATCGGGATCAGATAAAACTTCAGTTCCTGCGGCATCTGCGCTGTATCCTCTTCCCCAACACTGCTCTCTCCCGGCTGTTCCGCTGCCGCTGTCCGTGGAAATACGGTCAAAAGGCAGAACACTGCCGCCATATACAAAAGAAACCGACCTGCTTTCCGTTTCATCTCCTCGCCTCCCTCTCAATCCTCTTCGCTGAATCCTTCCCATTCTTCTGTCGTCTGTCTGTCGTCCGCCATTTCTTCCTTTTCCTGCTCCTCGGTTTTATCGTCAGGCGCATTGTCCGGACGGTTTCCTTCTTCCGGGCTGCGGTAAGGATCCGCAGACTGCTTTTCCGAACATCCATACGAGCCGTATGTAAGATCCTCCGACTCCTCCTGATCGTCCCTTTGCTCCCCGTGAAACAGTCCGGCGGCAGCCTCCGTAAATCCGGAGAAGCGTTTTGATCTTTTCCGGCCGGGATCACGTGATATGCCGGAACATCCATACCAGTACTCCGGCACCGGCCTTGCAGCTATGACGATCAGCAGGACAATACTGACCACACTGACCACCAGCGAGGAACCGCCGGCAGACACCAGCGGAAGAGTGATCCCCGTCAGAGGGATCCACCGGCAGTTTCCGGCAATGATAATGACTGCCTGCAGGAACCAGGAACTTCCGACAGCAATGCAGACCCCCTTCTGATACCAGGAAGACGTCAGCATCGAGATTTCCAGCGCTTCCTTGAGGATCAGCATATTCAGGATGATCACGGCGATCCCGAAAACTCCTCCGAGTTCAGAAACGATCATGGCGAATACCATATCCGAGTCACTGGCAAACACGTCCCGGTTCATCACCACCTCCGGTCCGTTGCCGAACAGTCCGCCTGTCGCCATGCTTTCAATTCCGTTGTTGATCTGATAGGCACTGCCCAGAGCCTCTTCCTCCGGGCGGAGAAAACCGGTAAATTTATCCTTGATTTTGTCCATTCCTTTGACATAAAGAAGCAGGACCCCCTCCTGGCACTTCCTCAGGACTTTTTCCGGACCGGATACTTTCTGATAATTCTCCCGGAATGCAGCCAGCATCCGGTTTGCATAGATATCACTGCTGATAAAATAATTATTAAAAAGTTCCCGGAACAGATCACTGCCTGCCAGAGTGGTGATCGCCGCGATATATCTCTGCTGGCGCTGCGCTTCTTCCGGAGATTCTGTCTCGGAATACAGGCCATCCGGATATGACAGATCCACATCCTGATCCGTCAGATCCTCTTCGAGAAACTGAAGAAAATTTTCCATGTCCATCTGCACGACTGACGGTGCAGCATTCTTCCCGTCTTCATCTCCCCGGGCGTCCTCCTTGATATCCTCCCAGTTTTCCCTGAGAACCTGGATCAGAACTTCCCGGTTTGCCGTTGCAGAAAACTGTTCTCCAAAAATCTCATTGGAAACCTCCATGGGAAAATGACGGTAGATCTGAAATCCACCCACCACACAGAGTCCGGCCAACAACAGAACTCCCAGTACCGCAAACGCGATCCACTTTCCCGCTGATTTTCTGCTGAACAGATACAACAGAAAAAGGCCTGTCAGCCCCAGAACCAGTCCTGTTCCGAACTCGTTCAGTCCAACCGCAACACCTGCCGCCATCACGCCGATGAACACAATCAGTCCGATCTGGCGTATCAATGACAATTTCCCCCGAATGCATATAATGCTACATGCCGCAAAAATAAACAAAAGCTTCAGGATTTCCGTCAGCTGTACCGACATGCCTCCAGCACGGAGCCATAGTTTCGCGCCGTTTTCTTCTGTTCCAAACAGAAGAAGGATTCCAATACAGGCGGCAGAAAGCCCGATCAGCAGCCATGTCCCCCTGAGATCCCCCATCAGAAGATACAGGTATTTATAGCAGCCACGTACTATAACCGACAGAACAAGCGCCACAAACAGAAAACGCCAGAAATTCTCAGCGTAATCGTCATAAGCTTCCCCCTGCTGAAGGATCACCTGGATCAGCTGGCCGACGGACAACAGTGAAACGGACCAGAGTACCAGCCGGGCAGCGCAATCTGCGCCGGTCCAACGCAGCACAGCAAAGATCCCGATCACTCCGAGGGCCAGCTGAACCCCCGCAAATGGAAGATACCGGATCCATACCTGCTGGATACACGCCATGATCAAAAGCATACCCTGAATCGCAATACAGGCGATCAGGAACCTCTCAAAAGTCCTAACCTGCGTTCTGCTCATCTTTCTCATGATTCCCCTCCCAGAATTTCTCCCATTTCTTCCATCATTTCCTCATCCTTCAGGCGGAATTTGATCTCCACACGACGGGACGCATCCATGTTTTCCTTATTATCCTCGTTGTAAATGACATTGGTGTTGGATCTTCCGCTGACGGACAGCATCTGCAGCAGTCTCTCTGTCTGTTTGCTGTCCAGCTGCCGCTCCATCATTTCTTTGCAGAACAATGCCACTGTCTGTGCCCGTTCCTGGGAAAGGATCAGATTATCCTCATAGCTTCCCCTGGAATCACAGTTTCCCTCCACGATGATTTCCGATATATAGTCCCGGTAGCTGTCGCTCAGAAGCACTCCGAAATAGACAGGAAGAAAACGGGAAAGGTAGGATTCTCCAGATTCCAGAAGTGTCGACTCGTTCGTATCGAATAAAATCTCTGCTTCCAGCCGAAGAGCTCCCGTTTGCCGGTCGAGACTGATGTCTATATTTTCTTTTTTCAGTTCTGCATCCAGTTCCTCTATGATCTCCGCTTTGATCCCGACAATTTTTTCCAACTGTTCCTGCGCCTCCAGAAGCTGACTGTTCAGGCGCATATATTCTGTCCCCTGTTTTTCCAGAAGCTCCTTCTGTCCTTCCAACTCTGACTGCTGTTCTTTCAGGCTTTCCTGCTGTACCCACAGCCGAACGAACGCCGACGCAATCACCAGCAGAAAGATCAGAAGCAGTGCGGCCATCATGTCAGAATACGACTGCCAGTAATTTGTTTCCGATAGTTTTCTTCTTCTTTTCACATCCGTCCCTCCTGTCACATCCTGCTGATCAGGTATGCTCTTCCTGCTGTTCCAGTTCTTTGTTCCTGCGGAAAAATCTTCTGTTCCGTAATCTGTTTCCGCATCGCTTCAGAAATGTCTGTTCTCGATTTTCCTGTACCGTCCGGATCAGCTGAAGCAGCAATTCATTCGTCTGAAGCTGAAGATCCCGCAGATCCTGATCGTGAGCAGAGGCCTCCGACTCTCTCTGAGCGGAAAACGACGTTTCCCGCTGTTCCAGTTCTTTACGATACTCTCTCGCCGCCCTTTCGCCTTCCTGCCTTTCCTCCCGCATTGCTTCCATAGCTTTCTGCGTCTGAGAAACAGCGGAAAGCTGAACAGCCTTCAGTTCCGTCAGAATATCAAACATCTTCTGCTCATAGCTTCCCGTCTTCTGCAGGACAGCCGCAAGATTCTCCCTGAATTCTTCCTGATGTTCCGCCATTTTCTGCGTGACGGACAGATTCGCATCTGTCTGGCGGGCAAAATCCGTCTGTATCTTCTCAAGAGAACTGCAGGCAGCCATGATCTGTTTTTCATGTTCCTGCATCATGGCTATCATACGGCTCTGTTCATTCATACTGTCATAAAGTTCTTTTGTGTAGTTCTCCACGATTCCGAAGGTATCATTTACATGCCCCTGCATGCTGTTCAGACGGTCCATATACGTTTCAAAGCGAAACAGGATTTTTTTCGACTCTTCATTTATCTTTCCTGTATCCCGGGCCGTCCGGGAAATCTCCTGCAGCAGACCGTTCAGTTCTGTCGTCATTTCCTCCTGAGATCTGCTCAGACGTTCCACACTTCCGCCAAGAACATTGATATGTGAATCCAGCTGCTCGCTCATCTGTCTGACGAATGCTTCTACAATATAACTGAGAGACGCGGACTGTTCCGCTCGAAAATCTCCGATCACACGTTTCAGAGATTGGTTGATCTCTGTGAAAATCGGCTGAAGCCGTGTGCTGACCGCATCTCCCAGTTCTTTGCTGAGTCCCTTTCCCAGAGAAGCCTCAATATTCCGAAGCGTGAGGAGTTCCTCTGTATGCAGTTCCGCCAGTTCTTTTCCACTGTTCTCTGCCTGAAGCGGCGGAAGGTTTCTGTGGACAGTCTCCTGAAGTTCAAAGAGTTCGTCACAAGTCTTCTGCACTCGGCTGCGATAAATGATGTTATACACAATGGACAGTGCAACACCGTAAATCGACGTATAAAACGCCACATGAATACCGCTTACAATATTTTCCATCGTCGCCTCGATCTGATCTGCACTGTCAAAAGAAAAACTCTCCATACTCATGACAAGGCCAAGAAAAGTACCAAGGATTCCCAGTGCTGTCAGAAAGCCAGGAACCATCTCGCAGTATCCCTTCTGGCTTCGTTCCAGGATCAGGTTTTCATCCAGTGCCTCTTCAATCTCATCCGGATTTTTCTTCCTGCAGAAATTTTTCCAGCTGCGGTCCAGCACTGCATCCGAAAAAGAAACCATCGGATCCTGTTTCAACAGATCCCAGAGTCTGTTTTTCGCTCCGTCTTCTGCCGGCAATCCGCCGGTCAGTTCTTCTATTTTTTCCCGAACTGTTCTGCAATCCCGGGCGGCCTGTTCCAGTACCTGCATTCCTCTGCGGTCTGCTGCAAAAATCAACGCTGCCATAGCCGCAAGAAAAACCAGGTTGAACAGCATAGAATCCGGTTCCGATCCCGCCAGCAATAGTACCGTCACTGTAAGCATGAGGATCAGGATCAGATACAGAACTACTTTACTGTTTTTGAAAAGGTCTCTGATCATCGCTTCCGCTTTCTTCTTTTCCATGGCGACTCCCTCCAATACTTTTTGACATTTTTCATAAAATTGTAGATTTATTTTACACCATCTCGGATAATATGACAATTCTCTGGAGCAGTTTTCTTAAAAATAACAGGAATAATTCCTGAAAATCAAAGGGCTGCCACAGTAAAGTCACACAAATTTTCTTTCCTGTGGCAGCCCTATTTTATCGTTTACCATTAAATGGCGCTTCTATTAAAAAAAATGTATACAAAAAGAGAGCAGAAACGGTACCAGCGCAGAGCAGATCACGCCATTGATCACAGAGAGAACGACGGTCTCTTCGTTGGTGTATTTCATCATCATCGGCAGCGTGGTGTCTTCACTGGTGGCCCCTGCGGGGGCGATGCAGCTGTAATAATTCAGATGCTTCGAGATCCACGGGATCATAAAAAAGGAAAAGATCTCCCGCATCAGGTTGCTGAGAAAAGCGATGCTTCCCACCTGCGCGCCCGCCAGATTTCCGATCGTGATGCCGGCGAGGCTGTACCAGCCGAGACCGCTGGCGATGGCGGTGCTCTCATTGACCGGATGGCCGGTCAGCAGCGCGCAGATCAGACCGCCGGCGATGGATCCGGCGACGATGCCCGCCGGGAGAATCAGGATCTTCACATGATATTCCCGGATCTTTTTCAGGATTCCCCGATGCATACCGATGCTGATCCCCACCAGGAACATCAGCAGATATAAGATAAAATCTCTGTTTTCCACCAGAAAGCCTGTCACTGTGCTTCCAAAATCCGTCAGTCCGCAGAGGATTCCGGCGGCCAGCGCGGCGATTGCCAGGATAACCATCTTATTCTTCTCCTTTCCCGGACGGCATAAATTTTCTCGTCAGTACATAAACAAGCAGCAGCGAAATCCCCGCCGGAAACAGAAAGAACAAAAAGCTGGTCCACCCCAGCGTTCCCAGTTCCTGCAGAAAGTTTTCCCTGCTCCCCAGGGTCACGCCCATACAGAAGATCAGCAGCATGGTGCATACCACCTGAAGTTTCTCATTGACCTTTCTGTATTTCTCCGGAAAAATACGGTTTCCGATCAGGACGCCGACACACATGATCAGTAAAATATCCATGACTTCCTCCTTCCTGACGCACCTATTGCGTCATCATGGCAGATTTGGAAGTTTGCTTCCAATCTTTTATCCTCTCATTTTTCACATAATTTTGGGCTGCAAGGTATAACCCGCCTGCAGCCGGATTTCTCCGGGTATCAACCCCCGGCTTTCGGAACAATAACCGCACAGACAGCGGAACGATTGCCCAGAGTATTCTATCCTATTTTGCTCATGATTGCAATGCGCCGGATGGCACAAACCGACCGGATAAAAAAAATTCTTCACTGTCCGTTACCCGGCAAATATCTGCCGTGCAAGCACGGCAGCTGCTTGCCGGGTGTATCGCAC
>ERZ1643246.1565-NODE-1565-length-24600-cov-5.264820_pt1 | contig 24600 bp, 20 predicted proteins | sample MGYA00579265_ERZ1643246 | MGnify/ENA primary metagenome ERZ1643246 (study PRJEB29033, sample SAMEA4952261) | chicken gut metagenome | biome: Broiler Chicken; feature: Gastrointestinal Tract; material: Caecum | place: Ireland | collected 2018 | study: Broiler...
ATTAGTGTTATTTTGATCTACTGTAGCTGCTAATTTTGCTGCTGATGAATTAATATCAGTGTCAGCACTACCTTGTTGAACTTTTTCTGTTGCAATGGTTGCTGCCTTTACAGAATGATTTGTAAAGTTAATTCCAAAAATGGTTACTCCTAATAATACCGAAGCCACACCAACGCTAAACTTACGCAAACTATAACGCGGTGTCCGCTTAGTTTCTAAAAATCCAAGTCGCTTCATCGTTATTTCTACCTCCGAAAATTAATAACTAATTGAATATCGATAACTTAATTTCGGTTTTGATAAATAATTAAGATCGAACGCACTATTATAATAACACAAATCATTGATTATAAATTACTTATAAAAGCATTTTTAGCAAAAGATACTACACTACGTTAATCCTATTAAATCCATAATTGTATAGTCTCAAATTCCAACATTTTAAAAATAAAAAAACACAGAAATTCACTAAAAAATAATGAATTCCTGTGTTTTACTATCTGAACTAAAAATTTAGTTTTTTCTATGCAGTTAAAAAATACTTCTAAAATTTATCCAATACTTAACTTGATGGGTCATTAATTACTTGAAGTTTTTAACTTTAATATATCTATTCTTGGAAATTCGATACATCTGATGACCATTAACATTGAATGGAGCACCATAAGTTCTTACTAAACGCCACTTCTTTAGTAGGCGTTTAATGCCCTTGATGCGAACAGCCTTACCCTTGTTATTATAAACAAATGCGTTATGTCTCAATACTCTCAATGTTCCATCAAAGTTTCCAGACTTGATATATTCATCTTTGCCAGCTACCTTGTAATACTTAATTCCGTTGACAACTACAGGAGTTTTAGCAACTACAACTGCTGTATAAACTTTAATAAATGGATTTTTAATTCTTACCCCTTAGTCATCATATAAGTAAGCCGCATACATTAGGGTCTTAGTAATAGTATCTTCAACGCTAGGATTTACTGGTGGCTGTGTACTTGTAGTGCTTAGGATCAGTTTGAGTTGTACTTGCATCATCTACTGCGCCTTGTAAGCCACTAGTGTCGACTTTCGTGTCTACAGGATTTTCAGCATTTTTCTGGAGACTGTAAAATGTTTTGTGTAAGGATGAATGATTCCTTAAAGTTATTTTTTTAAATATTAGAAAAAGGAGTTCCTTCCCTGTATGATTGATTTGAACACATAAAAACAATACGGAAAGAAAAGCCCTTTCATGGATGATTTTACCTCTGAGCACCATTTAATCAAGACAAAATTAATGATTTATTGCACCAAGAAATTGAAAGAGCAGTTAATGATCTGCTAGAAGCTGAATTAACTGCCTTTTTGGGCTATGACACTTATGCAAGAAGCGGCTGGAATTTCGGCAATTCTAGAAATGGTGCTTATCATCGCAAGATTGATACCCAATTTGGAGAGATTGAAATCCAAGTGCCGCGAGATCGCAATGGCAAGTTTCACCAGCATACTCTGCCTGATTATAAACAGCACTCAGATGTCTTAGAAGACATGGTTATCAAACTCTATTCTAAAGGCGTGACCACCAGAGAAATAGCTTATTTGATTGAGAAGATGTACGGCAGCCATTACAGTGCCGGACAGGTATCAAACATTTCTAAACAAATGGTTCCTAAAATCGAAGCCTATCATAAACGCAGCCTAAGCGATAAGTTCTTTTGTGTTTATCTCGATGCGACTTATCTTCCATTGCGCAGACAAACTTTTGAACGTGAAGCTGTTTACATTGCCATTGGTATCAAGCCTAACGAGCGCAAAGAAGTTATTGACTACTGCATAGCTCCAAATGAAAATATCGAAGTCTGGACAGAAATGCTTCAGAACATCAAAAGCCGAGGCTTAAAGCCCGTCATATCAACCTTTATTCTACGCTCTGAGTTCATTCAATGCACACACTCTAAAACGTGTGCAGATTATGTGCATTATTTTTCTTTATACAAAAAAATTAACCTTAACTTATCTTCGTAAAACGTTGATAAATCAAGGTTAATCAATAAAAATGAATCTTTATAATGCTGACTAAAGGATTCGAACCTTCGACCTCATCATTACTAGTGACGTGCTCTGCCAACTGAGCTAAGTCAGCGTTTCTTACAACGCTAACTAGTATAGCAGATGATTTTGGAAAAAGCAAAACTTTTTTACAATAAAATTAATTACTTAATTAAAGATGTATTTATTATTTTTTTACTAATATCATGATATTCTAATATGAAATCATTTAGGAGTTAAAACCATGAAATATTTACACCGCACTAATTTAAATACTTCTTCCTCCTCATGTTCCACCTCCAGTGGAACATGAGTGGTTTTGTGTGGCCAAATATTTCCAAAAAAGCCTAGATTCGCTTAATCACTTTTATAGCAGAGTGATTTTTGTGAATCTGGGCTTTTTTTCTTTTAGAAAGGATTATCAAGATGAAACAACCAAACCATCTTAAGCGTTCATTAGGCTTCTTTTCAGCTATTTCAATTGTTATTGGGACAATCATTGGATCAGGTATCTTTTTCAAACAAACCTCAGTTCTTCAAAGTGCTCATAATTCAACCTTAGCTATTAGTGCTTGGATCTTTGGTGGTGTTATTACACTAGCAGCTGGTTTAACAATTGCTGAAATTGGAGCTCAAATGCCATATACTGGCGGATTATATGTTTACATCGAGAAGTTATATGGTCGAATTCTTGGTTTTCTAGCCGGATGGATGCAAGTTATCGTCTATGGCCCTGCAATTATTGCAGCCGTAGGTGGTTTTACCGGTATTCTTATCGCCGATTGCTGCAATTATTATTTTTGGTATCTTTTGGGGTCAAAATAACGCCCTCGGTCAGACTATCGCTGACGTTAAACAAAGTAGTGGCGGATTTGGAGTTGCTGTGTTAGCTACCTTGTTCGCTTACGACGGCTGGATTTTAATTGCGAACTTAGGTGGTGAAATGAAAAATCCTCAAAAAGTCCTATTTAACTCCAAAAGGAAAATCTCCTATTGTTGCTACTATTTTTATCACTGTATTAGCAACTTTAATGCTAGTATTGTTCGATCCTGATCGCTTATCAGACTTATGTGTCTTTACGATATATTGCTTTTATATTTTGGCCTTTTTCGGCATTTTTAAATTAAGACGAGAAAATTCTAATCGTCCTTTTAGTACCCCGCCCTATCCTTTAGTACCAATCGTTGCAATTTTAGGTGGATTATTTATCGTTGTCAGTGAACTATTTAATGACCCGGCTGGTGTAGTTTTATTTTTAGGAATAGTAGCTGTTGGCCTACCTATTTTTTACTATCTTAAGCGTAAGGAAAAAAATAAGTAGAAATAAGGCGATAGAAATAAATGAAAATCATGATTAGCATAAAAAAAGACGCTAGATAAACTAGCGACTTTTTTGTTCTTATAGTGCTGACTAAAGGATTCGAACCTTCGACCTCATCATTACTAGTGACGTGCTCTGCCAACTGAGCTAAGTCAGCTTATTTATATGACAATTATGTATTTAATCATATATTTTATTAATACACAAGAGTTTTTTTGATTTTTTAGTTAAGTTAGTAATATTTTATTTTGTTATTCTGGAAAACGTTTTCAAATGATGTTACTATGTCAGTGTAGCTTAATATAATAAGTTACATTAACAAAAATTACTAATATTAATTGAGTATGAATATTGAGGATATAACATGAGCTACATTTATACATTACGTTACGTTTTTGATCCACGTACCAACACACCTGAAAAAGATGAGAAACTCTTAAATTTTGTACAAAAAGCAAAAATTGATGACGTAGCTTTCATTATTAACGGTGAAGAATTAAACCATAGCCACTTAACAAAAGAAGAGACTCAAGTTTGGTTGGATGCCATTATCCCCCTACAAAAGCAACTGGCTAAACTTGGTGTTACGACTAGTTTAAATCCATGGACAACCATTATGCACTCAGACCGTGGATTTAGTGTTAATCCTAAGATTGCCTTTAATACCTTTGTAGATATTAATGGTAATACGGCTAAAGATATGGCTTGTCCTGCAGATCCTACTTGGCGTAAATATTTAGCTCAAAGATATGCACAATATGCCTCAATTCATCCTCGTCGGTTATGGATGGAGGATGACTTTAGACACTACAACCATACTCCTCTAAAATTGATGTGCTTCTGCGACTATCATATGAAACTATACCAAGAAAAACTAGGTAAGGATGAAAGTCGAGAAGAATTTGTCAAAAACATGTTAAAGCCTGGAGAACCTACCATTGAACGAAAAATTTATCTTAATCAAGCTCGCAAGGAAATGATTGAAAACGAGCATTTGATTGAACAAGCAGTTCATAAGGTAAGTCCAGATACTGATATGGGACAAATGACTTCATTTCCAGACTGGCACGCTATTGAAGGCAGAGACTGGGCTAAACTATTTGATGCTCAAGCTGGTCCTGGCCACCCACGTGTAGCCCGGCCTCACCTACCAGCTTATAACGAAGTAGCTCCTTTGATTTATGGGCGCAAATTCGAAGAATATAGCCGTACTACTGCTGCTTTTTTAGGACCACATGCTGAATTATATCCAGAACTAGAAAATTCAATGTGGACTCCGCAAGTAAAATCTAATACCTTTATTGCTTTTCAAATTATTACGACCGCCCTTCTTGGTGCAAAGGGCATTATGCTTAATATCTTTGATATGATGGGCAACGGAATTAATGAAGATTGGGGCTATGGCAAGATGCTTGCAGATATTAAACCATTTGCTTCTGCCTTATCTAACCACCGTCTCAATATGAAAGAATTAAGAGGTATTAAAGTTCTAGTAGATCAGGATTCTGCTTATACTGCTCATACTACTTTGGGCAAAGAGCCAGAAGAATTGCTTCCCCATGAAAAAAACTGGGCTAGTCTTTTAGCCAGTTTTAGCTTTGCAACAACTATTTTGCCTATTCAAGATAATTTTGAAATCGAAGATCAAACAATTGCAATCGCTGGTCAACTGCTGCGCAATCTTACAGATAGTCAAATCACTAAACTAATCACGCAAAATACAGTTCTACTTGATGGTGAAAGTATTCAAGTTTTGCTTGATCGAGATTTAGGTAACTTACTCCATATTCAATCTGCTAAATGGCATGCAGCTAAAAGTGGATATCAATCATTTGAACAAGCAGATGGTGTTACTGTTCAAGGCGTTAAAAATCCACGTATTACCATGCTTCAACACACTGGTAATTATTTACAGCTTGATTATCAACCAAATAGCAATGTCAAAATTTGGAGTTCGGCTTATAATTCTATCGATCAAAAACTTGGAAATTTCATGGCAGTTATTGATGACCATATAATTGTCCTTCCCATGGATCAAGATCCAAAACACGGTTGGGAATCACAATTTTCTTCATATAAACAAGGGTTGATGCAACAAATTATGGCTAACGTTGAACCTACTGACTACTTAATCAATATGCCTCACGTTAAATTAAACATTCAAGAAAATGGTAAAGTAGTCTGGCTAGCTAATTTCAACTTAGATAGTTATACAGAGATTAAATGGCACATCAGTGAGCCTTTACCATCTACTACGGCTACCTTAATTAGAAAGCATGGTAGTAGCATTGAAAAGGAAGCAGTTAAAATTGATGTTAGAGATAATATTGCTACAATTAAAGCTTCCCTTTCACCTCTTGAAACTATTCAACTGATATTTTAGTAATCAAGAAGAGCATTAGCTCTTCTTTTTTATAGATAAATGTCTTCTGCTTTTATCTTTAAGCCAAAAAGCATTAAAATAAAAATAATACAACCCTTAATGAGAGGACTTTTATCTTGGGTAAAATACTTGATTATGTTCGCTGGCGAGGGGACCTCACGCTTGATCGAGAACCATTCAATAGTTTAGATGCTGGACTTTTTGCCGCATTTGCTTATCTTCCTTTTGATTCTAGTGTTAAAGGGCATACTCTCGAAGCAGCTACAAAACGTTTAATACAAAAAAAGACATTAATTCATTCAGATAAAGTAGAAGCTCAATTAATCAACCTTAGTGATCGATATAAAAATATGCGCTTTTTAGACTGGTCTCATCTTTCCCAGAAAAAGCCACCAGTCCAGTTCACAGCCATGACAATTGAATTAGATCCTCAGACTATTCTAGTAGCCTATCGAGGAACTGATGGATCCATGGTCGGGCTTAATGAAGATGTAGATATGAGTTATCAGCCAGAAATTTTTGGACAAAATGTAGCAGCAGACTATTTAGATAAAATTGCCCAGACTTATCCTGATAAGCAAATTTATACTACTGGTCATTCAAAAGGTGGAAATTTTTCTGCTTATGCTATCTCTGCTGTTTCACCTAAAATTCAAGATCAAATAATAAAAGCATATAGTTTTGACGGTCCTGGCTTTATGAAAGAAACTTATGATCAACTAGAATTTCAAAGAGCTATTCCCAAGATGATCACCTATGTTCCTGAAGGTTCAATTTTTGGAATGATGCTTGATCATCCCGAACGTGTCATCGTAGTTAAAAGTAAGATGAAACATTTAATGCAGCAACATAATCCTCTTCATTGGGAAGTTGCTCGAAATGGCTTTGTTATGGCTCCTTTTCTCAGTAATGCCAGCAGAATTATTAGGAGTACATTTATTTCCTGGAATACAAAAATTCCACGTGAAAAACGTGAAGAGCTTTGGCTTGCTTTCTTTACTGCTCTAGAATCCCAAGAAATTACCGATGCTAGCCAACTAACAACTAATAAAATTCGTGGCGCAATCCAATTTAGTCATGCTTATCTTTCATTAGATCCCAAAACTCGCTTAATTGCTAATGAAATAGTATCTGATATTGCCACGACAGCACGTCAATACATTAATCTTCCATTTCTTAACCATACTGAACATCTAGAGCCCCTTGGCAACGATTCAAGTAAAGGTCCAATTGTTGATGATTCATATGATGGAAGTTAAATTTGTTTCATGTGAAACACAAAAAAGGCAACTTCAAATGAAGTTGCCTTTTTACTATATATTTTTATTGATTTTTCAAAGCTTCCTTAGCTAGTTCAAAGTCACCTAAAGTGGCAGAACCATTATCTTCAACTGCTGGACGTACGATTAATTCGTCAACGTCTGGCGTTGCGACATAATTATTATTAAATTCTCTAAAGAATCCACGAACTTGAACCAAGTCTTGATCATTGAGTACTGATCCACCAACAACCATTACATCTGGGCGCATAGTCATGTAAGCATTGAATAATAATTGAGCTACATAGTATGAAACATAGGTAAATACCTTATGGTCTCTAGGTAGTTTTTCACCTGGAATACCAGTTCTTCCTTCTAGAGAAGGTCCAGCTGCCATTCCTTCAACACATTTATTTCCATGAAATGGACATTTCCCAGTATAGTTGTCGCCAGGGTAAGGAGTGACTAGCATGTGGCCCATTTCTGGGTGATTATTTAAACCAATAAATCTACCTGCTTGTACCGCGCCGGCACCAATTCCTGTCCCAATTGTTACATAGAAATAAGTCTTAGCATCATCTTTTCCACGTGCAATATACTCACCATAACAAGAAGCATTCACGTCCGTAGTCATTACCACAGGAATACCTAATTCTTTTTCAAAAGTGCCTTTAACATTGGTTCCTGACCAACCACGCTTAGGTGTATCTAAGATATAACCAAATGTTCTAGAATTTGGATTGATGTCAATTGGACCAAAAGTACCAATTCCCAAAGCAGCTACTGGATGCTCTTTAAAGAATTCAATACTTTTTGCTAAAGTTTCTTTTGCATCTGTTGTTGGAATTCTCTTCTTAGCTACAATTTTGCCAGTTTCTGTATCTTGAACTGCCAAGATAAATTTAGTTCCACCAGCTTCAATACTACCGACATATTTATTTTCTACCATTCAACTTACACCTTCTCATTCACTTAACTTTACTAAAAAGATATACTTTTAACTATTATAGTATAGCTAATTAACGAAACGCTTACAAATCTTTTTTTAAGCCTCGCTATGTGTATAGTCAAGATTTGAAAAACGGTTATATGGCTTAGAGAACATTAATTTAACTGTTCCACGTGTACCAGAACGGTTTTTCTCAATAATTACTTCTACTTCGCCGTTATCTTCTTCTGCTTCTACTTCGCCCTCATCATCTTCGTCGCGCTCATCACGATAATAATCATCACGATAAAGGAAGGCAACAATATCGGCATCTTGTTCAATAGACCCAGATTCACGAATATCAGATAAAACTGGACGCTTATCTTGACGTTGTTCAACTGAACGAGAAAGTTGTGAGAGGGCAATAACAGGAATATGTAATTCTTTAGCTAATTTCTTTAATTGACGTGAAATTGCAGAAACTTCTTGTTGACGAGATTCACTGCGTGGTCCTTCAATTAGCTGCAAGTAGTCAATTACAATTAAGCCTAAATTTCCTTTTTCTTTAGCTAATCTACGGGCTTTAGCTCGAATCTCACTCATTTTAATTCCCGGCGTATCATCAATGTAGATACTGGTATTATCTAGTGAACCAGCTGCTACAACTAGCTTACGCCACTCTTCATCAGTCAGCTGACCGGTTCTAAGATGCTGTGAATCAATTAGTCCCTCAGAAGCTAGCATTCTTTGAACTAATTGCTCAGCTCCCATTTCAAGAGAGAACATAGCAACGGTTTTGTCAGTTTTTAGTCCAACAAATTGTGCCACATTAAGAGCAAAAGCAGTTTTACCAACCCCAGGACGAGCGGCCAAGATAATTAATTCATCATCGTGAAAACCAGTTGTCATCTTATCTAATTCAGAAAATCCAGATGGTAAACCAGTCACCATATTTCCATCATCAGGAATCGAGTTAATTTCTTCCATAGCCGTGTTTAATACATCATGAATAGATTTGAACCCACCACTTGCATTATCCTGGGAGACCCCCATTATTTGGCTTTCTGCATCATCTAAGATATCAGTTACATCATCAGAGCCTTCAATTGCATTTTGAATAATCCTTTGACTAGTAGAAATTAGATTTCTAAGAATAGCTTTTCGCTTTACAATTTTTGCGTAGTAAGTAACATGGGCTGCTGTCGGAGTTGCCATTGATAGTTCTGTAACGTAGGCAATACCTCCAATATCATCCACTTGATTATTTTTCTTTAACTCATCTTGTAAAGTAACTGGGTCAATTACTTCCTCACGATCTGAGATATTAAGCATTGCCTGAAAAACAATTCTATTTGCATGTTCATAAAAATCATCAGGCTGTAATACATCCGAAGCATCAATAATTGCTTCGGGATCTAAAAAGACGGCCCCTAGGACCGCCTTTTCTGCTTCACTATCATGGGGAATTTGTTGAGAAACAACATTATCCATTATTAGTCTTGCTCCGTAATGTGAACGCGAATTACTGCTTCTACGCCTTTAAATAATTTAACAGGTACATTTGTATACCCTAATGATTTAATTGGTTCTGGAAGCTCTAATTTACGCTTATCAACCTTGATTCCGTATTGCTTTTCAAGTCCTTCAACAATCTTCTTACTTGAAATAGAACCAAATAAGCGAGAATCAGTACCAGCCTTAGACTTAAAGTTAACAATAGTTTTGTCGTCTTCAAGTTTTTTCTTAATATCTTCAGCAGCAGCCTTTTCTGCTTCATAAGCATCTTTTTCAGCTTTTTGAACACGTTTTAAGGTATTTAAGTTAGAACTAGTAGCTTCTTTAGCGTATCCATTTTTAATCAAGAAGTTTTGAGCATAGCCATCAGGTACGTTCTTAACTTCTCCGCGTTTACCTTTACCCTTCATGTCTTTAATAAAAATAACTTTCATAAGTTTCACTCCTATTCATTTTCTTTGAGGTAGTCATTAACTGCTCCCAAGAGCTTAACTTTAGCTTCTTCGATTGTTATCCCCTTGAGCTGAGTTGCGGCATTAGATAAGTGACCGCCTCCGCCTAGTTTCTCCATAATTACTTGAACATTAACATTACCCATTGAACGAGCTGAGATACCAACTGCATCTTTACTCCGTCTAGTTAATGCAAAACTGGCATCTACATGTTCAAGAGATAAAGCTGTATCGGCTGCTTGAGCAGTAATAATGGGATCATAAAGCTTATTTTCTTCACCCACTAAGAGAGCCATATCTGGTTCAATCATGTCAATCGTAGAAACTAAGTGACTTCTTTGCAAGTAATTATCGATATTTTCTTTCAAAAGTTCAGATACAACTTGCGTATCTGCTCCAATTGACCGTAAATAACTTGCTGCATCAAAAGTTCTAGTTCCAGTTCTCAAGGAGAATTCCTTTGAGTCGACTGTAATACCAGCTAGCATAGCTGATGCTTCTAAATCAGTCAAGACACCTTCTCCGCCTTGAGGTTGGTACTCAATCATTTCAGTTACAAGCTCACAAGTCGAAGATGCATACGGCTCAATGTATACCAGCATTGGATTTTCAGGGAATTCTTCCCCGCGGCGGTGGTGATCAATAATAATTAATCGATTCTTCAACCGGTCGTAAAGTTCTGGATCATAAGTAATACTGTACTTAGAGTGATCTGTTAAAACTAGTAAAGACTCATCTGTTGCTTCTTCTAAAGCATCTTTAGGCGAAATAAATACATCTTTATCGATACCGTCAGCTTGCATTTTAGCAATCAAACGTCCCACGTCATAATTAACGTGATCAACATCTAAAACAACACTAGCTTTTACACCATGAATTCGAGCAATTTTTACAATTCCAATTGCAGAGCCAATCGCATCTAAGTCAGGATTTCGATGCCCTTGAACAAAAACATGGTCAACGCCCTTAAATAATTCTACCAAGGCCTGAGAAACCATTCTAGCTCTTACCCGAGTTCGTTTCTCCATTGGATTAGATTTTCCACCATAAAAATGAGCTTCATGACCCGATTGTTTTACAACAACTTGGTCTCCACCACGTCCTAAAGCTAAATCTAAGTTAGATTGAGCTTGATCAGCAATTTCATTTAAGCTTTCTGAGCCAAATGCAATCCCAATAGACAAGGTCAATGGCATATTCTTTCGACTTGATTCAGTTCTAACTTTATCCAAAATAGAGAACTTATCTTCTTCCATCTTGGCCAAATCATGCATATGCGTCAACAAAATAAAGTGATCTTCATCAATACGCTTAAGATATGAATTAAATTGTCCAGCGTAATTGCTGAGGGCATTTTGGACATATGAACTCATATTTGTTAAGTTCTGATCACTCATAGATTGGCTTAATTCATCATAATTATCAATAAATATTAAGCCAATTGCTAATCTCTCCTGTTTATACTTTTCCTCAATATTGGCATAGCGCGTAATATCAAGTAAATATACGACACCCAAGTCATCTTGGACAACCATTTCAAACTTTCGGTCGCCCCATTTAATAATTTTATTTTGATTGCTATTTGACTTAATAGCATCATCAACATATTTAGCTAACTCTTTATCTACTGACGAGATAGAAGAGCCAATAATATCTTTACCATGCAAATACATTTGCAGATAAGGATTAATCCATTGAATTTGTCGATCTTTATCATAAAGCATAATTCCGAGAGGCATTTTAATCATAGCCTCTTGTTCCCCACGCTTTATGCGGTATGAAAGATTAGCAGCATAATTATTAGTATTCCCATCTAGAACATAAATTCCATATATTACAAAAATAATTGTTAAGATGAACAGCAGCACCATAGCAAGTCCAAAAAGTGGACTAATTAATGTCCCAATAATCGCTCCTAATAAGGATAAAACAAGGACAATAATCAATGATGCTGTTAAACGTGTATCTTTAACAAATTCAGGCAATTCTAATTTGCGTAAAAAGCCTTTCATTGAAATTCCTTCCTGTTTATAGCATTAATATCATCAAAAATAATATACTGCATCATTTTATATTATACATCAAAAAATGCTTGCTTATCATCTAAGCTAAGCAAGCATCAGAGCATGTTATGTCGACGTAAATACCAAAGCAAAATTGCCATTACAATAATCGAACCTATAGTAATTATCACCCAGTCAAATGGATTATGAAAAATAGGCAAATCAACATTCATCCCAAAGAATCCTGTTACAATAGTTGGAATTGTTAAAAGAAGTGACCACACAGTCAAAAACTGCATGGTATTGTTTAAGTTATTATTCAGAATGTTGTTGGACGTCTTAGAGATTTCTTCAGTCACTTCACTATAAATTTTGATCATTTGTGAAGATTGCTGAACTTCAATGATAATATCGTCACACATTTCCTCTTCAGAAGCTTTCATATGAAGTCCTGACTTTTTATTTTTTAGACTTTCAAGCATCATTAGATTAGTTCTAATTGAACTAGATAAATAAACCAAACTTTTTTCAACTTGTGATAATTCTTGTAAGTCTTTATTATGAATTCGCTCACTTAAGTTATTATCTAAAACTAATCGTTGACTGTTTAGCTGGCTAAGTGCCCTTTGAAAGTATTTCGTAACGGCAAAAAGAATAGCAAAAATCAATTCTTTTTCACTATGAATATGCTCATCGGGGCGTTGCCTAAATTCTTCAATCATATAAGTTGTATCAGGAGAATGAACAGTAAAAAGTGTATGATCGACCATTAAAAACTTTATTGGTAAAGTCGTAAAATGATCTGCATCAGCTGTTGGCCAAACTGGAACATCGTAAACCAACAAATCACTGTTAGTAATATAATCATGATCAAAGTGAGGACGTTCGTGAAGGTCGGTAATATAAGAGATAATCTCTGACGTCAAATCAAAATCATCTTTTAATAATCTAATATCATGATCGTCACAGTTATAAATATCGTACCATTTGTAGTCAAAATCAATATTTCCGGCTAGTTTTTGCTTAATAATCATGACAATCCCTCCATTTACTTCTTTTATAATACCGCAAAAAACAAAATAAAAAGAGTAGCATAAGCTACTCTTTTTATTATTTGTGATCTGTTATTAGTCTTCTGCGACGAATGGCAATAAGCCCATAACACGAGCTCTCTTAATAGCAACAGTCAACTTACGTTGATTCTTTGCGCTAGTGCCAGTGACACGACGTGGTAAGATCTTACCTCTTTCAGAGATAAAACGTTTCAACAAATCAACATCCTTGTAGTCGATGTAGTCAATGTGGTTAGCTGCAATAAAGTCAACCTTACGACGACGACGGCCACCTCTTCTTTGTTGAGCCATATCAAAGATCCTTTCTAATTAAAATTAAAATGGGAGATCATCATCTGAGATGTCAATTGTGCTACCGGAATCTGCAAATGGATCTTGCGGTTTATTGCTTTCTCCACTAGCAGGAGCATTGTTCATGCTTGGTGCACTTGATCCACCAAAATTATTGGTACTTGGAGCATTTCCTCCTTGGGGAGCAAAATTGCCACCATTAGTCTGACGATTCTCACGATCACGACGTGATTCTAGTAAAGAGAAATTATCAACAATGACTTCAGTCACGTATACTCTCTTACCGTCTTTATCATCGTACGTTCTAGTTTGAATCCGACCTTGAATACCAACTAATGAACCCTTTGAAGTAAAGTTAGCAAAATTTTCTGCTGCTTTACGCCAAATTACACAGTTGATGAAATCAGCACCACGTTCACCTTGACTATTGGTATATTGACGGTCAACAGCTAGAGTAAACGTAGCAACTGAGATTCCACTCCCGGTTGTACGTAAATCAGGATCACGTGTTAAACGGCCAACAAGTACAACATTATTAATCATACTTTTGTCCCCTTCCTAATTCACGAAAACAAATTACTTGTCTAATTTTACAGTCATTGAACGTAAAATTTGGTTATCAATACGAGAAAGACGACCAAATTCATCAACTGGTTCAGAGTTTTCTGCAACGAAAGTCATAATGTGATAAGTACCTTCACGGTATTTTTCAATTTCGTATGCGAAACGTCTCTTACCCCAATCTTTAGATTCAAGTTCTTCAGCACCGTTGTCAGTAACAACTTTATCGAAACGATCGATCAATGCTTTCTTTGAATCTTCGTCAATATCAGGCTTGATGATGTAAGTAACTTCGTACTTAGTTTTTGCCATAATAATTGCACCTCCTCTTGGACTAAATGGTTCTTGTTAAAATCAAGAACAAGGAGTAATGAATAATATTACTCACAATACTTGATTCTATCACATAAACAAAAAATTACCAAATATTTTTTCACGTGATCCTGAGTTTCATTACTCAATTATTATTACGCAAAAAATTTGGTAATTTTTTATTTATTAATTTGCTTTTACTGGTTCTTCTTCAGCAGTGCTTTCTTCGTCTTCATCACTAGCTTTAGGAACGGCAGTAATACTTGCTACTTGTGCACCATCGTCAACCTTGATTAAACGTACACCCAATGTAGCTCTTCCAGTTTGAGAAACATCGTCCACATCAAATCGAATCATGACTCCCGCACTGGTAATTAGCATAATATCTTCATCGCCATTAACTACTGTTACACCGGCTAAAGGACCGTTCTTTTCAGTAATGTTTGCAGTCTTAATTCCTTTACCGCCGCGTCCCTTAACTGGGTATTCAGAAGCTGCAGTACGTTTTCCATATCCTTTTTCAGAAATTACTAATACTTCTGAATCAGGTTCTAGAATATCAGATCCAACGACATAATCGTTATCTCTTAAATTGATTCCACGGACACCAGCTGCTGTTCTTCCCATCGAACGAACATCTTTTTCATTAAAGGTAACTGCATAACCTAAATGGGTACCGATAAGAATATTTTGTTTTCCATCGGTAGTTAAAACATTATTCAGTTCATCCCCGTCTCGCAAAGTTAAGGCAATTAACCCACTTCGACGAATATTCTGGAATTCACTGACTTTTGTTCTTTTAACTGTTCCCATCTTAGTAACAAAGAAGAGATAATTATCGTCCGCTCCTTCGGGTACATTGATTACAGCTTGAATTTTTTCACCTTTATCAAGTTCCAGTAGGTTAACTATTGGCAAGCCTTTAGCATTTCTTCCAAATTCTGGAATTTCATAAGCTTTCTTTGAGTAAACCTTCCCTAAGTTAGTGAAGAATAGTAAAAAGTCATGGGTACTTGAGAAGATTAAATGATTGATGAAATCATCATCTTGCACTCCCATTCCCTTTATTCCACGCCCACCACGGTTTTGAACCTTGAATTCATCCGCTGGCATACGCTTAATGTAGCCATTATGAGTTAGAGTTAAAAGAACATCTTTTTGTTCAATTAAATCTTCATCTTCAATTGAAACTGCTTCACCTTCGGCAATCTTAGTACGACGATCATCACCAAAACGCTTTTGAATATCAAGTAACTCGTTATAAATAATCTCATCAATTCGTTCTGGTTTAGCTAAGATATCTTTGTAATCTGCTATTTTTGCTTGCAACTCTTGATATTCAGCTTCAATTTTGTCGCGCTCTAAGCCTGTTAAACGCACCAATCTCATATCTAAAATAGCTTGAGATTGACGATCGTCTAAGCCAAAGTTTTGAATTAATTGTGCCTTAGCAATATCACTATTTTGTGAACCGCGAATAATCTTAATGATCTCATCAATATGATCAAGGGCAATTCTTAATCCAGCTAAAATATGTGCTCTCGCTTCAGCCTTCTTTAATTCAAACTTAGTTCTACGGGTAATAACATCTTCTTGGTGGTGAAGGTAGTACTCAAGCATTTGCTTCAAGGTTAAGAAATGAGGGGCACCATTAACGATGGCCACCATATTCATTCCGAAGTTTGCTTGCATTTGGGTTTCTTTAAATAAATTATTCAAAACCACACTAGCACTTGCATCGCGGCGAATATCAATGGTAATTCTCATACCAGTCTGATCTGATTCATCCCGTACACCAGTAATACCATCAATTGTCTTTTCACGGGCTAAATCAGCTATCTTTTTAACTAATTCAGCTTTATTTACTAAATAAGGAAGTTCCGTAACTACAATTCGCTCGCGACCATTTTTTTCAGTTTCAATCTCGGTCTTTGCCCGAACAACGATATTTCCTTTTCCGGTTTCATAGGCACGGTAAATACCTCCGCGTCCCATCACAATTCCACCAGTTGGAAAATCTGGACCAGGAATAACTTTTATTAAATCCTTGGTAGTAACATCGGGGTTATCCATCAACATGTGAATGCCGCGAATTACTTCTGCCAAATTATGTGGCGGAATATTTGTTGTCATACCAACAGCAATACCACTAGCACCATTAACAAGTAAATTAGGAATTCGTGCTGGCAATACTACTGGTTCATTTTCTGTATCATCGTAGTTACGTTGCCAATCAATAGTTTCTTTATTGATATCACGAAGCATTTCAACCGCAATTTTGCTCATCTTTGCCTCGGTATAACGCATTGCGGCTGGTTCATCCCCATCGACAGAACCAAAATTTCCGTGTCCATCAACTAACATGTAACGATATGAAAAGTCTTGGGCCATATGGGCCATAGCTAAATAGATTGAAGAGTCACCATGTGGGTGGAATTTACCCATAACTTCCCCAACAATTCTGGCACTCTTCTTATATTGCTTATCGGGTGTAACTCCTAATTCATGCATTCCGTAAAGAATACGACGTTGTACAGGCTTTAGACCATCTCGAACATCAGGTAGGGCACGAGCCACAATAACCGACATAGCATAATCTAAGAATGATGTACGCATGGTATGGGTTAAATCAACATTACGTATTCTGTGATCTTGAGGTTGATTTTCGTTAGCCATCTAAAGCCTCCTAAGCATCTAAATTCTCAACGTATTTTGCGTTCTTTTCAATAAATTCTCGTCTTGGACCTACTTCATTACCCATCAAGAGGTCAAATATCTTGTCAGCATCTTCAGCATATTCAGGACTTACTCGATCTAAACGACGATTTTCTGGGTTCATGGTAGTTTCCCATAATTGCTCTGGATCCATTTCACCTAGTCCCTTATAGCGTTGAACAACTGGCTTAGGACTTGGTTGCAAGGTACCTAAATAATCGTGTAATTCTTCATCAGTATCGAGATATTTCTCTACCTTACCTTGACGAACTTGATATAGAGGCGGACGAGCAATGTAAACATATCCCTTTTCGATCATTGGACGCATATAGTTGTAAAAGAGCGTCAAAAGCAGAGTTCGAATGTGAGCACCATCGACATCGGCATCTGTCATGATGATCAATTTATGGTATCTTGCCTTTGAAACATCAAAATCAGCACCAAATCCTGTACCTAAAGCGGTAAAGAGGGATCTAATTTCTTGGTTAGCAAGAATTCTATCCATTGAAGCTTTTTCAACGTTCAAGATCTTACCTCTAATTGGCAAAATTGCCTGGGTTAAACGAGAACGTCCTTGCTTTGCAGATCCACCGGCAGAGTTACCCTCAACGATAAATAACTCTGAAATACTTGGGTCATTACTGGTATTGTCAGCTAATTTTCCTGGCAAGTTAGCAATTTCAAGTCCTGACTTCTTCCGTGTAACTTCACGTGCACGCTTAGCAGCAGTTCTAGCTCTTTCAGCAAGTTGTCCTTTTTCAACAATCTTACGACCAACAGAAGGATTTTCCATTAAGAAACGACTAAACGTTTCTGAAAATGCTCGATCGACTGCAGTTCTAGCATCTGAGTTTCCAAGCTTAGTCTTAGTCTGACCCTCAAACTGAGGATTAGGGTGCTTAACAGATACAACAGCTGTAATTCCTTCACGAATATCTTCACCAGATAAGTTATCATCTTTATCCTTCAAGATTTTAGCCTTATGAGCATAATCGTTAACTACACGAGTTAGAGCAGTCTTAAAGCCGGCTTCGTGCATCCCACCTTCATAGGTGTGAATATTGTTCGCAAAGGTCATTAAAGTGGTTTTATAGCCATTGGTGTATTGCAATGCAACTTCAACATCAATACCTTCATAATTACCTTCAACATAGATTGGTTCATCAAATAACACTTCTTGACCTTTGTTTAAAAAGGCAACGTATTCTTTGATTCCACCTTCAAAGTGGTAAACATCCGTTTCAGCACTTTCTTTACGCTTATCGGTAAAGGTTAATTTTAAGCCTTTGTTTAAGAAAGCAAGTTCACGAATTCTGTTCTTTAAAATTTTATCGTCGAAAGTTGTAGTTTCGGTAAAAATATCTGGGTCAGGATAGAAATGAACGATTGTTCCATGTTCTTCAAGAGGAACGGTACCCACTTGCTTCATTTCTCCTACTACACGGCCATGATCAAAAGAAATGGCATATTTCTTTCCATCTCTCATAACTGTAACATCAAGTTTAGTTGAGAGGGCGTTTACTACAGAAGCCCCAACACCGTGAAGACCACCAGATACTTTATATCCGCCACCGCCGAATTTACCACCAGCGTGCAAAACAGTAAATACAGTTTCTAGGGCTGGACGACCTGTTTTAGCTTGAATATCAACCGGAATACCACGTCCATCATCTTGGACTGTAACACTGCCATCTTCATTAACAGTAATTTCAATCTTGGTCGCAAATCCTGCTAATCGTTCGTCAATACTATTATCAATAATTTCCCAAACAAGGTGGTGTAAGCCTTGGCTACTAGTTGAGCCAATATACATACCTGGGCGCTTTCTAACTGCTTCAAGTCCGCCTAGAACTTGAATTTGACTTGCGTTATAAGTATCAGCACGCTTTTCAAAATCTTTAGCTTTATTTAATGCTGCCTTGCTCTTATCTTCTGCCATTTAACTCTCCTTTGTACTGATCGTTCCAGCAGAAATGTGATAGATCTTAGGTTCTTTCACGATTTCCCAAGAAATACCTTCTAAATCTGTTGTTGTGATAAAAGTTTGCGTTTTTCCATGAATATAATTTAGTAAACTACTTTGTCTTCGATGATCTAATTCGCTCATTACATCATCTAAAAGTAAAATTGGATACTCTTGTGTCAGTTCATGTACTAATTGAATTTCAGCCAACTTTACACTTAAAGAAATCGTCCGTTGCTGTCCCTGAGATGCAAAATCATGGGCATTTTTATCGTTAATCAAAAAATCCAAGTCATCTCGATGAGGTCCACTCAAAGTAGTCCCCTTTCGAATTTCATTAAGACGATTTTTTTTATAACTAGTAATAACTTTTTGATAAATGGTCTCTACATCATCATCTGGGGTAATTTCCTTAACTGATGGACGATAAAAAATCTGTAATTTTTCAGCTTGACCACTAATCTCACTATGAGCACTTTGAGCATATGAATTAAGTTTTTTAATGTATTTAATTCTTCTAGAAATTATCTCCGCTGCAATTCCTGCAAGCTGATCTGACAAGACATCTAAAAAAACTAAATCATTTGCTTTTTTTATGCTCAATTGCTTCAAGTAATTGTTTCTTTGTTGCAGTACCTGACGATACTGACTTAAAAAATATAGATATTCTGAATTAATTTGCCCAAACTCTAAATCCATAAATCGCCGTCTAGTCGATGGAGCGCCTTTTACCAAGGCTAGATCTTCTGGAGAAAACAAAATTGCATTCATTTGTCCTACATAAGCGGAAAGTTTCTTTTGTTCCAATCTGTTTACCCAAGCTTTTTTTCCGTTTGGTGTTAAACGTAATTTAAGCTCTACTTCTAATTGACTTTTATGGATCTTCCCTTGTAAGCCAGCAAATTTACTTCCAAAACGAATTAATTCTTTATCACTGTTTGTTCTATGAGACCGAGTTAGGGCCAAAAAATAAATCGCCTCAAGTAAATTAGTTTTTCCTTGGGCGTTTGGACCAATAAAAATATTTACATGAGGGTCAAAATTTATCTTTAGTTCTTCAAAATTTCTAAAATCTTTTAATTCAAAGTTTGCAAGATACATCGGCTACTCTGAAATAAATTTATACTCTTCTCCAGCTAAGTTTAGTTCATCTCCAGGATGTATTTTCTTTCCACGGCGATCTTCAATTTCACCGTTCAACTTAACAGGATTTTCTTTTAGATACCATTTAGCTTGACCACCAGAAGATATTACGCTCTCTTCTTTTAGAAACTGAGCAAGCGTAATATATTCTCCCTTAATTGTGAATTTTTTGATAATATCACCCCATTTACCTTGTCATACCTAGTTATTATACCGTTTTTTTATGTGAAATTCAATTTTATGACGTACTGTAGCCTTTTTTAAGCCACTTTATTCCAATTTAATATGACTATACTTAACTAGATAAAAATTCGCTTAATCAGCCTAAATTTGGCTTTTAAGTACAATGCAAAAAAAAGAGCCACTTCTGTAGCTCTTTTTATAAATTAAAATGTTCTAACTGGCGTGATTAATTGAGTGAAATTAACATCTTGTTTTGCCGGTATCACTGTAAATGGTCTTAGCGGCTGAGTAAAGCTCATAATAATGGAATCAGTAATAGAGGCACGTAAAGCTTCTCTTAGATAATCAGGATTGAAGGAAATAGTTAAGCCATCTCCTTCAAGATTCTTAAATCCAATTTCTTCTTCCACATTTCCTATCTCCGGTGAATCACCTTGGAGTTTAACTAATTGATTTTGAACATCAAGAGTCATCTTAACCACATTGTTACGGCTTTCGTGAGTAAGAAGACTGGCACGTTCGAGAGAACGAGCTAAAACTGGTAATTCAAATTCAACTGATGTTGTAGATTCAGTTGGAATTAAACGATCAGTGTCTGGATATTGTCCATCAAGTAAACGTGAATAGAACGCAATGTTTCCAACTTCAAATAAAACTTGGTTTTCACCAGGATTTACTGTGATTTCGGGATCACTTTCTCCGATAATTCGGGATAATTCTACTAAGCTCTTTCCAGGAATAATTAAGTCAGTACTCGTTTGAGGACCATTTTCTAGAGAAATTTGACGTTGAGATAGTCGGTGACTGTCGGTAGCAACTGCTTTAATTGATGAATTATTGAAGATGAAGTTAACACCAGTTAAAGTTGGTCGACTTTCTTGAGTAGCGACTGCAAAAACAGTTTCGTTAATAATTTCTCTAAATGTTTTACCAGAAATTTTAAATGATGCATCAGTAGAAATTTCTGGTAAGTGTGGATAATTGTTTGCATCTAAACCGTTAATCATGAATTCGGTATTTTCAGAGACAATTTTTGTTTGAAAACTTTCTTTTACTTCAAATGAAAAATCTTTACCTGGTAATTTTTTTACAATTTCACTGAAAAATCGTGCTGGTAAAACGATCGATCCCGTAGATTGGACAATTAAATCATCGTTTACTGGGATTTGAATTTCAATAGAAATGTCAGTATCACTACCGGTTAAAGTAAGCATTTCATCTGTAAGGGTAAGTTTTATACCACTTAATATTGGAATAGTAGCACGTGAAGAAATTGCACGCATAGCATTATTTAGGTTTTCGAGGAATAAATTACGATTAATTGTAAACTGCATCGTTTACCTCCTGTGAAATTATATGTACGTTGTTTTATTTAATTATATATTTAAATACTTAGAAGTAGTAGTAGGGCCAGTGGAATCTGTGGGAAAGTAGCCAAACGACTGAATAAAACACACTTTTGCATGTTTAATAAATGTGGACAAAGTTAAAAGTTATCCACATGTTATTAACTTTTAGTGTTCAAGCATAGCCTTTAAATCATACACAGCTGCTTTAATTTCAGCATCAGTTTTTAAGGCACGCGAAATTTTATCGCAAGCATGCATTACAGTTGTGTGATCCTTACCGCCAAATTCTTGTCCAATTTTAGGCAAACTAGAATCTGTTAACTCACGAGACAAATACATTGCAATTTGTCGAGGAACGACAATTTGTTTTACACGCTTCTTACCCTTTAGTTCAGTAGTTGAAGTTTGGAAATAGTTGGCCACAACTTCTTGAATCTTAGAAATTTGAAGCCCCCTATTTTTTTGTACCAACTTTAAGTCAGCTAGAGCCTCTTTGGCTAAGTCAACATTAATATCTTCGCGCTCAATTGTTGCATGGGCTTGAACTTTAACTAAAGCTCCTTCGAGTTCACGAATATTGGTATCAACTTGGGAAGCAATGTAGTCAAGGGTACTGTCGTCAATTGCTAGGCCATCGGTTTCAGCCTTTTTTCGCAAAATCGCAATTCTAGTCTCTAAATCTGGAGGCGTAATTTCAACTTGTAGTCCCCAAGCAAAGCGTGAAACTAAACGTTCTGATAATTCAGGAATTTCGGTTGGTAGACGATCACTAGTCATAACAATCTGTTTTTGATCATTATAAAGGGTTTCAAAAGTATGGAAGAATTCCTCCTGGATTCCCTCTTTTTTAGAAAAGAATTGAATATCGTCTACTAATAGGAGATCACAGTTCCGATACTTATTACGAAATTCAACCTGAGTTTTGTTTTTTATTGAGTTAATAAAATCATTTACGAAAGTTTCACTCTGAATATAAACCACTTTTGCATGTGGTTTTTCAGCCAACATTTGGTGTCCAATGGCTTGCATTAAGTGGGTTTTACCTAAACCGACCCCACCAAAAATAAACAAAGGATTGTAAAAACTTCCCGGATTATCAGCGACTGCTAAGGCGGCACCTGCTGCCAGCTTGTTTCCCTCACCTTGAACAAAGGTATCGAAAGTATACTTACTATTTAGTTGAAGGTCTTGAGCAAATTCATCTCTACGATTTTCTAATATTTCTTGATTAGTTTTAATTCGTGGTTGTGGTGTAACTAATCGTTCAGGACCTTCTTTACCTGCAACTTCAAATTTAGGTTGAATTTCCATGTCGGCATAAGCATATGCTTCTTGAATGAGTTGAGAAGCTAAGTTCTTTTCCCAGTATCCCTTTGCAACGGGTGATTCAACAGCGATTATCATTTCTTTTGTCTTTTTATTAAAGGAAATTGGTTTAGTATTTTTAAACCAAGCATTATAGGCAACCATGCTGTAGCTTTTTTTCATCTCAGCATTAAAAAATTGCCAAAATTTATCTAGATCAAACAAAAAAATTCCTCCAAATACTGTATTATCCACAGAATAAGTCAAAATAAGTTTAGCATGAATTAAATAAGTTTTCCACAAGTGATAAAAAGAATTAACAAATTCACAGGTATGTGGATAATATAAAAATAGAAATCCACCGAAGTGTGAAATAAAATTTCAAGTTTAAGTTTTCCACAGCGATATGTGAATTTATTATACGCCATAAATCAACGCTTTATGCTAAATAAATTATATTTTCCACAGGGTGTTTATTTTGTTCTAAACAAGGTGTGAATTGTGCATAACTCTGAGAATGATCTTGTTGATAAAAAATAAATAAAAAATTTAAAAAAAGATATCCACAAAAAATAATTTGAAAAATGCTTTAAAAATAACTTTTCTTTTTAGGAAAATTTTGATAAGGCCTTGGTTTTTTCGCGTAAATATGCTATTCTATCTTAGAAATTGTGCTTATTAAGCATTGAAAAACGGAGGTGCAACATTAAATGTCAACTAAGAGAACTTACCAACCTAAGAAGCGTCACCGTTCACGCGTTCATGGTTTTATGAAACGTATGGCTACAGCAAACGGCCGCAAGGTTTTAGCAAGACGCCGTAAAAAGGGTAGAAAAGTCTTATCTGCTTAAGCCACAGAAGCTCAGTGGTTTTTTTAATTTAAGTAAGGATGAACCAGATTGAGAAAAAGCTACCGTGTAAAAACTGAGAGAGACTTTCAAAAAGTTTTTAAAGAAGGACAGTCAATGGCTAATCGCGGCTTTGTTGTCTATACCTTACCCAAAGAAAATCAAAAGCATTTTCGCGTTGGAATTTCTGTTGGGAAAAAAGTAGGTCATACGGCGGTAGCACGTAATCGCCTCAAACGGTTCATTCGTGCTACACTGACAGAACTTAAGCCAGAGATAAGGCCTGATTTAGACTTTTTAGTAATAGCTCGACCTTATGCACGAGATTTTGATATGGGACGAACCAAAAAGAATCTTATTCATGTTTTAAGGTTAGCTAAGGTCTTATCGAGCGAAGAGACGGAAATTGAGGAAAAGTAGAGTGAGAAATCATTTGTCTAAGAAAAATTGGAAACTGATTCTATTAGCTTTAGGAATGCTTGCCTTAACGTTAGTAGTTACAGGTTGTGCATCAACTAATGGAACAAGTGTTGCTCCTATTTCTCATACTAGTGGCAATTGGTGGGATCGGTATATTGTTTACTATATTTCCCAATTTATTCTTTGGATTGCAAGTTTAGTTCATGATTCCTATGGTTGGGCAATCATTATCTTTACTATTATAGTAAGAATAATTTTATTACCATTGAATGCCATTTCTATTAGAAGCATGGCTAAGCAACAAAAAGTGCAACCACAGATGGATGCATTGCGTAAAAAGTATCCAGGTAAGGATGTTGAGTCACGTCAAAAGTTACAAGAAGAAACTAGCAAGTTGTATAAAGAAGCTGGTATTAATCCATATACTGGATGTTTACCAATGTTAATTCAACTACCAGTTATGTATGCTTTGTATCAAGCAATTTGGCGGACTCCACAGTTGCAAAATGGTCGGTTTTTGTGGATGGATTTGGGACGTCCCGATCCA
>ERZ1643246.1566-NODE-1566-length-24589-cov-62.863903_pt1 | contig 24589 bp, 24 predicted proteins | sample MGYA00579265_ERZ1643246 | MGnify/ENA primary metagenome ERZ1643246 (study PRJEB29033, sample SAMEA4952261) | chicken gut metagenome | biome: Broiler Chicken; feature: Gastrointestinal Tract; material: Caecum | place: Ireland | collected 2018 | study: Broiler...
CAGGATCCGCTTATACACGCTTATCTTTCTTCCTTAAATCCCTGGTCTCCCAGTCATCAATCCCTTTCTCATGTTCATCCCAAAGGCCGTCATCTCCTACATCCCAGAGTTTTCGCTCGCAGGTAAGTCCCAGTTCCCGGCAGACCCGGTAAGCCGCATTACAGCCTTTTCGGATAGTATCCCGCTTTAACCGTTTCTTCGGGCACTCAAAATCCGGATTTCCATGCTCCTCTTGATACTCGCATTCGCTGCAGTTTTCATCATAATCTTCCTGGCAGGTAAGACGAAGCATCTTGTCCATATCATACATTTCCTCCACATGTCTTACGCCCCGCTCTTTCGCAGCTTTTAGCACTTCAGATAGATCTCTCCAGTTGCCGATTCCGGGATTTCCCAGAAAACATACGCCCAGAAGCTGGGATGCGATCTCCGCTTTTAAGATTCCCTCAGTCAGACAGATCCGCTCTCCTTTTGGTGTGCCGGATACCCCTACCAGACTGGTAATGGAAGTTCCCTTCTCCATGCCGCTGCTTGACAGCCAGACATATTTATTCTTCTTTTTCGGTTGATCCAGCCGGATCTGAAAACCACGCAGAAAACCGTCAATGTCATACACCGGACAAAGATAACCCCGGTTTCCCTCATGGAAATTAATGTCCCATTCTCCCTTCCAGTTTTTAAAGAATCCTGGCACTCCTTCTAATTTACAGCCTTCTTTGAGCAGTCTTCTTGCAATCGTCAGGCTTTCTTCTACTGAAATACTTCGGTAGCCTTTTTTAACCATCCGGTTAATGATCTCCTCACTGACGCCCCGGCGTACCAGATCTTTTTTATGAACATCCTCCAGGGTAAGATACTTTAACATCGCCCGGTAAGTCTCATCCACCTGCTCTTTATCTAGCGGTTTTGCCATCTTCTTTTTCTGACTGCTGGCTCTTTTCTTCACTTTCTGAGATTCCTGCTGCATCGCCCTGCGGGATCGCATTTTTCCATTTCCCTGCCGCTGTTTTTTCCGGTAAAGCTCCCGGTAGGCCCTTTTATAGCGGTCCTTTCCCTTCATATGTTTCAGTTCCGCATAAAGGGTCACCATGTTATAGCCGCTGCCGCAGTCATAACAGTGAAAGACATTTTTTACTTCTCCGTCACGGCAGACACAGATACTTGCCTTTCCTCTGGCATCCCCGCAAAAGGGGCAAACCACATTCGCTTCGTTTTTCGGATCTTTCACCCGGTATCCTCTCTGGCAGTCTTCCAGTTTTTCAATTCCCAGGTAAGCGGCAACATCCAGGATCGTAAAAGGCGCTGTATAGGATTCCTTCTGTTTCGTTTTTTTCATCTTCTGCCACGTTCCTTCCTAAGGAGCGATCCACGTAACGGGAAGGAAGAAGGGAGTATCTCCCTTCTTCTTTCTCCCGTAAGATCATGCTGCTTTCTGCTCCAGATTCTCCATGATCAGCTTAGCTGCATCACGTACCCGGAAATCAGAACCCATATACTCTGTAGCAAACCAGGCAAGCTGTTTGCGCCCGGCTTCCACTTCCAGCATTTCCGCAAAAGTTTTTCCTTCAAAAAGTGCATAAGGGCAGATGGTCTGCAGTGCTTCCTCCATGGTCAGGGGCTTTTCTTCCTCATCCCGGATCTCCAGCTCCAGTTCCTTAAAGAAGTCTTCCTCATCTGCTTCCTCAAAAGGGATTTCCTCTGCTTCTACAAATCCATCCTTCTCTTCCGAAGCTCCATCTTTCCCGGTTTCCTCTATGCTTTCAGGGATTGTTTCCATATCCCCAGTCACTTTTTCTTCCGGTCCGGCCGTTTTTGCTGTATTTTCATCCTTTATTGATGTTTCCGAAGCAGTCTCGGCTGCTTTTTCCCCTTCTGGATCACCGGCTGAGGAATCCGGATTCGTCTCTTTTGAGGCTCCAGTCCTTGACTGTGCAAAATCCAGAAGGCTCATCTGCTCTGCCTCATCTCCGCCGTTTTTCTTGTTTTTCCGGCTTCTTCTCTCTCTTCTGTGAGAAGGGACTGTGCTCTGTGCCGCAGGTTTCCCTTCTTCCCGGCCCTCTTCCCGGTGTCCGGCGGACGCCTGCTCTGCAGCTTTATCCAATTCTTCCCTTTCAACATCCGAGGGCGTTTCCGCAGAACTGTGTTCCTCTTCGTCTTCACAGCTCTTTACCATTGTCTGCTGCCCTTCTTTTTTCTCTTCTGATTCCGGATGTGGTTCCTCTGACAACTCCTGGCTTTCCTCTGCCGGCAATGCTTCTGCTTCCTCTACCGGATCTGAGGTCACTTCTTCCTGTCGCTCAGTTTCAGCCGCTTTCCCTGCTTTTTCATCCGGTTCTCCCGGTACGGATTCTGCTTCCTTACTTCCGCTTTCCCTCTCCTGGGATTTCGGATGTTCTACTGTTTCCTGTACCGCTTCTTCCTGCTCCGGATTCACAGAGTCGTCAAAATGGCGATCTGCTGCTTCCCCATCCGTGGGAGCTGTTTCTTCCCTGCTTCCAAACTTCCCCTGCACGACCTTTGCAGATGAAGACATTGGAATCACCTGACCATTTCCGGTCATAGGGCGGGAAGTGTATACCTCTTCCCCACCAGAGTTTGCTTCTGATTTCTTGCAGATTCCCATATCCTTTTCTTCCTTTTCTAAGTCTCCTGCCGTGACTGGGGCCGCTGCTTCATTTTTCGCCGGGCCTGTTGTTTCATGCTTCACCGGTGCTGCCACATTTGGGGTCCCACTTCCAAAGAGCTTCGCCGGATCTGGTTCTGTGGTGACTATCCCCTTTGCAGCACTTCCCCTGTGACTCGGTAAAACAGCCTCTTCCCGTTTTCCATTCTTCAGATCAGAGGCCAGCCGTCCATATAAAGGGCTTTTTCCCACAACATCTGAGGGCGTTTTTTGAGGCGCTTTTTGGGAAGCTTCTTCCTGTCTTCGATCCTGGGCATTCCGAACCTCTCTTGAACCCTTGGGCACTTCTGAGCGTTTCGCTGTGCCGCCTGCAGGCTTACCTCTCATATCCGGGTCTTCGGATACCTGCTTAATCTGGAATTTATACAGCAGGAAATGTTTCAGTCCGTAAGTCCACGCAGCTCCCTGTGCTTTTGCAGGGGAATCCTCATGGTCGCCTACCAGATGGATATGTACCGGTTCCCGCTCTGCCGGCTGGTCTGCATTGACTAGGCAGAAATAAAGTTCCGAGGTATAAAGCCATCTTCCGTCTTTAAAGTCTGTTTTGGAATCCTTCTCTTCCATCTCCTGAATGCAGATATGGTACTTTGCAAACGCCGGATTGATGATCTCATAAATGTCATCAATCTTTACAAAATCATAGTCCACTTCGTCGGAGTAATGCTTCTTGATCAGCTTCGGCAGTTTCTTCGAAATCTTGATCAGTTTCTGCTGAAGGTTCAGCATATGTCTTTTTTTCATCCTGTGTGTCCTCCTATAAATATACTTGTGAGATGTGGTCTTCTAAATACTTTCCACTCCGCTCTCCAAACGGGATCTGAAATGTATAGATCTGCTCAAAAGGGATCCGGTTCTCTTTCAGCCCAGATTCAAATAAATCTCCGATCGGCACATCATTTTCCTTGTCATGAAACGTATGGACCGCTTGTATGGCAATCTGTTCTGCTTTTCCTGCAGGGTCGCAGATCAGATAAAGGACTGGTTCTACCCCATAAGAGTCTGCTTCCTCCTGCCCATAGGTTTCATCCAGATCCAATAGGAACAAACGATAGGCTCCCGGCCCGTCTTTTTCACGCTTCTGCTTCGTTTTCCAAAATGCAAGGCACTGCCTGATCTTTCTTTGTATCATCTTACTTTCTATCATCCCGTTCTCCCTTCCTATGCGGCATTGGATATTTCTGCACCTTCTGCCTTGTAGATCCACCGGTCCCGAACGCCCAGTCTCCGAATCTGTGTGATATCCCATACCTTATCACTTCGATACTTTTTAAGCAGGGATCTTCTCTCCTGGCCGGATATTGCAGAAATAGGGTAAATGCCGAGACAGTTCCGAAGTATTTCCGGTTCCATATGGAACGCATCGTAAGTCCCGTTTTCGTCTTCTGCGATCACAGTAACTTCGTGGTCAATCCCTTTCAGCGATTCACGTAGGCGTGTGATCAAAGCGATCCGGTCCCGTCTCTTAAGCAGATACTGCTTCCGTTCCTGCTCCACGGCTTCCTTAAGGATCTGCTGGATCTGATACTGTTTCTTGATCCTTTTGCAGAACTTCCGTCCATATCGGAAGATGAAGAGATCCGGATTCTTCAGATAGGAAAGATAGGTCCGGTAATCAAAGGAATCCATCTCCCCATCAAAGGTAAACTGCTCTGTTTCCTCCAGGAGTACTTCCGAGCCTTTCTCTCCTACGGCCTGTATCTGCGCTTCTTTCTGGATCCAGTCTCTGTACCTGTATAAGATAGAAGCCTTCTTCCACGGAGTGATCCCTTTCTCCTTCCATCCTTTCTCTTCATCAAGCAGCTTTATGGCATATTTCTGGATTGCCTGTTCTGCCTGCCTCTTGCATGTTTGCTGAAACCGGAATTTGTGATTCTCCGGGATCCGCAAAAAGCTCCGAAGCTGGTAAGATACATCCGTCAGTTCCCAGGTGTCCCTGTTAAAGATCGCCAAAAACTGAAGGTCACGGCATACATATCGCTCTTTTTCGGACGTCTGGCCGTAAACAAAAACAAAGGGAAAATGGGACACCTTGATAAACTCCCATCCCTGATCCGTAAGCGTCTGGTCCTTTCTCCGATTCCTCAGCCATCCGAACATCCGGCGTCCCTGTGCGGTTCTTTTCGCCCATCCGGGTTTTCTTTTTTTCTTTCTTTTCATCCTTTTTCTCCTTTCAAACAAATGGCAGGCAGTAATCTGCCGCCCAATATCTGAGATTCTCCAGTTCCAGTGTTTTTTCCGGAGTAATCCAGATCCATTCTAAAAAGAACTCTGTCAAATGCTGCTGCTTTTCCCGCTTTGCGGTCTTTAACTGCATCCAGAACCCTTCCATAAAAGCATCTCTCTCGCTGTGGGAAATCCGACCCAGCAGCTTCCTTATGGTTTCTTCCGCTGTATTTTCTGTCTGTTTGGAAATCCTAAAAAACAGCGGCCGGCATTTTGGCAGCTCTGGAAATGGCCCCACGGCCATCTTTGCCACCCGCACTGCCCACAGTTCCTCTTCCTTCCATTCCGGAAGTGTCGATAAGTACTGCAGCCAGCGAAAGAGCAGATAGTTCATCTTGCGGGAAATAGCCTGGTTCCTTCTGCCTCTGCAGATCTGTCCAAACAACTTCTGCGTTTTACGGATACTTCCTTCTTTCTTTTCCTGCTTATAGTCTTCCGCCATGGAAAGCAGTATTTTTGCATACCGGATCCCCTCTGCTTTCGGATTGCTAAAGCCTCTCATCTTCTGCACAACTCCTTTCTTCTAAATGTGTTCTTCCAAATATTGGCTCTATTCTTCTCCAGGATCAGATAAACGGCAAGTACACGGGGAGCTCGCAGATCCAGGAAAGGTCTTTCCGGTTTCTGCAGTCCTCTTTCAGCCAGCACATTCCCATCCGGGTAAAATTCTGCTGCAGGGTACGGTGTTCCATCATAAGGGCATTCAGAAATGTTCCATACCGTTCTTCTGCATCTGCCCGAAGATAACTTGCCAGAGCGTTTGCTACATCTCGTGGCGAATCCGTATTTAAGCTCCGCTCTGTTTCCTGATCCAGGCCATTCTTTGCCAGAACAAGCTCTGGATACGATACCGGACGATCATAGATCTTTTTTGCCAGCTGTACCGCATCCTCATTTCTTGCGTCATAGTATTCCATCTTACTTAAGACCTCCATCCACGCAAGGATGAGATAGGTAAATGCGGTCTTTATATCCTTTCTTTTTTTCGCCATTTCCTCTACCAAGGCGTTTCCTCTATCAAGGCACATATCATTTAAATAGATGCCGGCAACCAGTTGTTCCACATCTTTTCCATTTTTAAGATTCATACGCTTTTTCCTTTCTTTCTAAATCCCCTGTTTAGTACTGGACCTCACCGGGGATATCATAATCCTGCCATTTCACATTCTGGCATTTTGCTACTTTCTCCTCTAACTCCACAAGATTCCTGCCGCTTGCCCCCTGGCTCTGTGCCGTAAACAGCACTTCACTGATCCCGCAGTATACTTCATAGGCACTGCATGGTTCATCCCCAAAGGTGGCTTTGAAGCGTTCTACCATTTCGGCCGTTACCTTTTTCCCAAATTTCGCTTTAGTCATAACGCCGATCATGGTATTGGCTGGATGTTCAATGGGAATCTTCACCAGTTTCTCTACTGTCTTCTTGATCACGGTCTTATAGCACTCAAACGTTGACAAAAGATTTGTGCTAAATTCCTTCATCTGTGTACTATTGTCATGCTTTAAGCGCATATCCGTTCCCAGTGCGATCCCATGGTTGCCTTCCTGCAGACTGTAAAAGATATTGGCTCCGGAAGCTGCCACATCGGAAGAACAGATCCGGATGGTGGCGCTTAGTTTTCCACGCACCTGTCTTCCATACTTTTCTAAGATCTCCGCATAAACTTCTTCCAGTCGTTTATCCGTCACCTGCCATACAGCCGTCACCATAGACTGATCCGCATACCCTTTCTGAAACTGGGTCTTCTCATACTCTCCATGGATATAGACGGACGCCTGCATAAAAAGTTCTGACAGGGGAAAGATCTGGTATCCGTTCTTTTCTGCGGAATGGATCGCACGTACCTTTCCTTCCGATAGACGGATCAAAGCTTTTCCTTTTGCTACCTTAAGGCACTCATTGAGGATTTCGGAAAACACAGAGGTTGACACTTTTCCAAGTGCATTCCCGCTAATCCTTGCCCTGCCCTCTAAGGTGCTGATCGCTGTCTTTCCCATCTGGTACGCTTCCTGCTGGTCTGTTTTTAACAGAAGACCCGCAGAGTTCTGCGTATCCCGGAAAATCCGGGCACAGTGCTCCTCCTCTTTGGACTTTGGCCCATCAACCAGACGGCCGGTAGCATATACCCGCATCTTTTTGGTGGGAACCGTGATCCATTGCGCTCTTTTTTCGATTTCTGCTAAATATTCGTGTAGTTCTACTTCTTTTCGAAATTCTTTCGAAAAGCTGTCTGCATAATAGTTTCCGGAAGGCGTTGGATCTAAGGATAAGCAGATCCGAAAACCGTCTGCCTGTTCCACAAAATGATATCCCGCTTCCTTCATCCGGTAAATTTCCTCCTCATCAGGCAGGCTGCCTTGCCATAGGATACTTGCCAGCATAACGTTTCCTCCTTTCCATCCCTCCCGGGACCAGTCCTTTCTCTGTTCCCAGATACAGCCGTAAATTTTCCTTGCAAACAAAGGCGTACTGTAGATAGCGCTCGTATGCCTCCCTTGGTTTCCAGAAAACCGTCTGTTTTTTCGCTCTTTTGTAAAAAGGGAACAGGAGCCTTACTTCCTCTTCTTCGCATTTCCCTGCCAATAAAAAATGTATGTCCGCTAAACAGATTTCCACAGGTACTTTTTGGCCTCTCTGCAGTTCGAGCATCTGGGTCCTGATCCAATGTTCTAAAAAAGCACCGATCTTCCATCCTGTCAGGCCGCAGAACAATTCTTCAAATTCTGCCCTCTGGCTGCTCTGACTGTACCCCCACAAAAGATCTGCCGCCATCTGACAAAGCTCAGGATCCCGCCGGGTAACATTTTTTAAAACCGATTGCAGATCACAAGGGATTTTTTCCTGTTTCAGCCGCTGTTCCAAAAACCAGGCTGTTCCGATCATTGCTGCATTGTTTTCTAAGCACATTCTTACTCCTTCCTGCATCACTGTGTTTTTCGCCCCTCTGCATACTTTTGCAGTAGAGACAGCTTCTTCTTTGTTCCATCATTCCTCCTTTTCTGGCACAAAAAAAGACACAAAAAAGAGTCTTCTTTCTTTTCTGTGTCTTTCTATTGGTTTCCATTCTAAACAATTGTAAAAGTTCTCTTCCGGCGATTCCCGGAACAAAAGTGACTTAGGAAAATCTTGATTTCATTTTCCCATAAAACTAAAGTCATTTTAAGATTAGCACAACATATGGTATGTGTCAATTAGACTTCTTGCATATTTTGTATTTATTCAAACAGTAGGAAGGAACTTCCTGCTGTAAACCTCCGATTGGGCGGCACCCGTTTTATGCCGCCCGCTCCACTTACTCGGCCTCCTGCTCCTCTGGCGTTTCCACCGGAACTACCTGTTTGGCTAAGCTTCTGCCCTTTTCATCTTCTGCAACAGAAAATGTCACTGCATGCCCGCCACGCAGAGTTTTAAAGCCCTGTGACTGGATCTCTGAAAAATGCACAAAGTAGTCGATTCCATCCTCATCCGTGATAAAACCATAACCTCTTCTTGCGCTGAACCATTTTACGGTTCCTTTCTTTGTGTTGTTGTCTGCCATAATTCATCTCTCCTTTTCTATATTTATTTTCGTGTATGGCAACACGATGGGAAGGGTACGGATTTGAACCGCACCTTTCTCAGCCTTCTTCCCTGCCAACTTCCTCTGCCCCATAAAAGGAATTCACATTCAGCATGGCGTCAAGTCCCCGGATCCCCGATGTCAGACAGCTATTTTTATCGAAATAAAACCGGTATCGTTTTCCTGCCCGCAAAGGATTTCCTTTCTCTAAGACAAGTTCTTTTGTCTCCCCGTCATCGGTCTTTACAAACACTCGGCAGGTTCTGCCGATCCCATGCTTTCCTTTGATCTGGGATATGCAGCCTTCGATCACTTCATACTGTTTTTGCTTTGCGATCCGATAGAGCCTGACGGCCTGATAAAGATTGATCCCGCAAAGCACCCAGGAGAATAGGATAAAGTTTCCCTCTCCCAAAAGAAGGCCCACATACGTTCCTACTCCGCCAAGAAAAAAGGACAGGGCTGATAATTTCAGCATCCTGTCCCGGAAAACAAAGGGAACGTTTTCCATGCCGGCCGCAAATCGGTCTGTCGCCTTTAGCAGACGTTCAGCCTTTATCTTCGCCAGTAACCTTTTTAATTTTTTCATCCTGATACCTCTTTTTCCTGTACTGCTAAAATACCGATCATTCTTTCCCTGTGCAGCCGCCCAAGTGTAGAAAGAAAAGTTTCTGTGTCAAATGTTTCAAATTCTTCCCTGTACTTTGCAAATCTAGTGGGCATCACCTCCCAGGAGCCCCCGACAGCCTCCAGATATTTTGGAACTTCCCCAAAAATACTGAGCATCTTAAGAAGCGTGCGTTCCCGATGCTCCCATCGTTTCTGCCAGGTCTTGTCATGGGCAGATACTCTTCCCGGTTCGCCAAAGGCTTTCCGAAACAAAGAAGACGCCGGCAGGCTGCCGGCAAGATCGGTAGGTGCTACCACAGACCGTTGTAAGATCTTTCTCTGTGCATCCATAGAGTCTTCTGCCGATATTTTTATGACCAGTCTCCGGTTTGACAATCTTCTCAGACAGTAAGCAGCTTCCTCCTCTCCTATTTTTTCCATTCGGCCGTTTAAACACTCGGCATACATTTCAGGGTAAATTTCATCTTTTTTAAGAAATCTCCCCTGCAGGATTGTCCAAAGCAACGGTTCGGCCCGGTATAAAGAAAACCGTTCTCCCTGTGACACAACGCTGAAACTGCCAGGTTCCCGTTTGATCCCAATCGCTGTATAAAACTCTTCCATTTCTTTCTCCTTTACAAAAGAAGCAGAAAGGCTTTCGGAATTCCATACAGGCAGACGGCTGCCAGCAATACCTTCCAGCCATTCCCCTTCTTCTTCCGGAACCAGGCGCTCTGTTTCCTTGTTCCGAAAATACGGACACGGCCAGGGACCTCCCAGCGAAGTTTCCGATAGAGCTTTTGGAACTCTTCCTTCTTATACCCAAAAGAACGGACCTGGAAGATCCGTGTCTCTTTTTCCGTATCATCAAAAAGGATAAAGCTCTTCCGGTCCTGATCCTTCATCCTCCGGATTACCACATAGAATTCTGCCTCCCCGCCTTTACTGCCTTCCACAATCTTTTCAATCTCATCAAAGAAGATCCTGCAGGCTTCGTAATGCTCCTTTTTCTGGGGCTGACGGACTACCAGGCAGTCGCTTTCCAGCTCCATGTAGCAATCCTTCGTCTGCATGATCCGGTCATTCGCTTCGATTGCTTCCCGGAACAGGAAAAGTGCTGTCCCGGAAAGCAGGATCACAAGATAAAGAGGTTCCCAGGAAAGTCCTCTGCAGGCCAGCAGCACAGTGCATATGCAGGCCCCTCCTATGCAGATTCCTGCCCGTATGAGGCATGTTTCCTTGTAATCCATCAGCTTATACATATCACGTTCTGTTGCCCTTAGTATCATGGCTTCCTTCCTTTCTGCTCTTTGTCATCCTCCTGCCCATTTTTTCAAACTCCCTGCGTTCTTCTATGTATGCTTCACAGCAGCGGATTGTTTCTTTACAGCGGTAATGGCTGAACTTTGCGATATGAGTATCCTTCTCAGGAAGCCCCAGTTTTCCGCTCAGCCAGTGGTAAGCATCTTTTTCCGACAAGTAGCCATTCTGCCAAAGGCTCCGCAGCGCCCGGTGAGCCTGGATGCGCAAGTTTCTCAGTTCTCCGTCAGCCAGGCTCCCAAGCGGTCTTAAATTTTTTTTGTTCGCTGCCACATAAGCATTACACGCCGGATACGCACTGCACACATAAACCATCTGATCCGGATCGAAGATTCTCCGGTTTTCTCCAACAACATAAGTGATTGGCCGAAGAACTGCTCTTCTTCCGCAATAGGGGCAGAAAACTTCCGTCTGTTTTTTCCTTTTCTTCATGCGGACATTCCCCCTTTCCTGTATGTATGGTGCATGATAAAAAATCTGGGCATTGTATTTCAAGGCAATTTTCTAAAATTTTTATAAACTTTACTCATGGCGCTTGATCATCCTGGTAATGATTCCCTCTGCCACCTCGGATGTTTCATTGATCCGTGTAACAACAAATCCGATCCGGTCCCATTTTCCCGGCAGAGTTGTCATGTTACACTCGTGGGCAATGGCGTTAACGCCAAGATCCAGACGGATAAAGTAAGTGCCTTTATAGACATCGGTAATGATACCGGAGTATTTCCCCTGCCGATGGCATTTCTTCAGGTTATCTTTATTGGTGTTCTCCGTTGCGCCTTTGGCATCCGCCATAACCGTTACATTCTCCACATCCGGTGCTTCTACTTTATTGACGCAGACTAAGACCAGGTCTCCCACCTGGAATTTTTCCGTTGCATCCGGCATCCACTCCCATGCCATATCTCTTGCCCGGACAGAACACTCCACGCCGAACACTTCCAGCCGGACCGCTTTCGGTGCAACGGCAATGACTCTTGCCTCCACAATCCTTCCAGGATAGATCATCGGCTGTTCTTCCTCATTATCGGAAAAATAGAAGATCTGGCGTTTCCTAAGCATTGCATCCTTTCGGGAAGCCACCACACTTCTGGACGCCTCATCCAGATCTTTGATGATAAAATCGATATCCGCGCCCAGCATATTATTGGCAATCCTGACCTGCCGGTTTAAGGTATCCGCATTCTCCCGTCCATCGCCTTTTAAATTGATCATCATTTCCGACATAGGGATAATGATCCGGTACCCGTTGAAATAGGTCACGGCCACTGTCCAGCCGCTTTCCAGTTTTTCGATACCGCTTAATGGGCCGGTCAAGATTTTCCGTGTCCTCTGGGCATTTAAGAGCTGATGCCACCTTGCCTCCTCTTTTTCCTGGCTGCTTTCCACACTGGAATCCACTTCAATGGTAAGAACGGATCCTGGCATGACTGCTCTGGGCATTTCTTTTTCTTCTGTTTTCATTACTTCTGCCATAAAAATCTCCTTTCAAAAAAGGCACAAAAAAACAGCCCTTCCGACTGTTTTCCTGTGCCTGCATTTCTATACTCCATATGAAATTGTAAGCTTCGATCTGACAGCTTGTACTGCTGTCAGCTAATTTTTCGTTTCCTTCTCCGCAAGAAGTCGTTTTAATCCTTCCTCCCAGCGGATTCTTGAAAAATACCAGATCCTGCCCTGAATATTTCGGCAGATATGATTTTGTTTCAAATATTCCGGACTGCTTTGTTCCGGGTTATCTTTATCCCAGCCTGTCTTTTCATAAAATGCTTCCATGCTGTTATAGATCTCAATACAGGATTCTGCTAATTCTATCTTATCGGATTCTTTCTCTCCGATTGCTATGCCAAATTCCTGCAAAAGCAGTTCCCGGAAAGTATGCCTGGTGAGTGTATTATTTTTGATGTCCATATCGCATACGCCTCCTGTTCTTTATCCAAACAGATCCTCTACCTTGAATACGGAAGCCGGCTCCCCTGATTTCTTTCCCGGTTTCTTTTTGGGAAGTTCCTCCTCCAGGGTCAGGATTTCTTCTTCCTGTTTTTCTTCTTCCGCCTGCGCTCTTCTGATACGCTCCTGTTCCGGATCCGCTTCTTCCAATGAAAGCTTCTCTTTTTCCATCTTTTGATACCACTGTGGAATAAAATCTTCCGTTTTTTCCAGCTTTAGGTATTTCGAATCCGGATGTTCTGTATAATCCATCTTTTTAAGCTTGAGTATCTTTTGTCCCCGGATGATTAAAAGCATTTCATCTAAGGGAAACCGCAGGACTTCATCCGGCAAAAGCAGCATCCGTTTTCCTACAGAGGATGTTTCTGAATACTCCGGTACGTAATCCGTCATTCGTATAGTATAATAACTTTTTCTGCAGGATGCAACCGAAACAGTTGCTTCCCCGGAACGGGAGCTATAGTAGGTAGCCGTTGTCATATCGTTACAACCTAAGAACAGGGACATATCACAACCACCGATGATTTCTTCCCACTGCCCTTCCGGATAACGGTTCATCATCTGTGGGATATTCTGAAAAATAATGCTCATCCCGATACCCCTGCTTCTGGCTGTCGCAAGTTTTTTCTTAAAGTCAGGGATCACACCAATATTGGGAAATTCATCCAATATAAAGCTCATCCCTACTGGGAGTTTCCGTTCCTCGGTACGGTCTGCAAACCGTACCAGCTTAATACAAAGAAAAGAGGTGAACAACGTTGCCAGCACATCAAAGGTAGAATCCTGATCGGAAGTAATACAAAAATAAGCGCATTTCTGTTTTCCGGGAAGTGTCAGGTCGATATCTTTATTACTTGTGATCTGCTGAACCAGTTTATTCTGCATGATCTGCAGGCGTGTTCCAAGTCCTAACACTGCATTTCCCTTTACCTTTTCCGCTTTACTAAACAACTGATACGGTCCTCTGGCCGGATGGTTAGTAGGAAGTCTCTCAAAAATACTGTCCAGCATTTCAACAGATTTATTTAACAGCAGCTTATACGCTTCCGGGAATGTCTTTTTCCCCTCCGGATATTCCTCATATACATACAGGCATAGCGCTTTTAAAAGATCCATTTCCACATTATCGTAAAAATGATCAAATTTATCAGTCGTATTTCGGATCACAACATCTACGAAAACATCGATCATACTTCCATCGTCGATTTCCGCAAGGCAGTCCCACGCATTGCTATGGGAAAGCTCGATCAGGTTAAACTGTTTTACAACATAGCCCTGCTCTTTAAAGTATGCCGCCAGATCTTCATAGAGTTCACTTTTGGGATCTGAAATGAACATGGATTCGCCACGCCTTACGCACTGGAGAGCCATATTTCGGGCAAAAGCTCTGGATTTCATGCTTCCCTGGCTGCCACATACGGCGAGGTTCCTATTGAGTCTGGAGTCTACCGGAAGGCTTACATATTCTCCTGTTTCCAGGTCCTTCCCGAAAACAATTCCTTTTACGTCATCCAGTTTTTTATCAAGATTCAGGATCTCTTTCTCCTCATCATGTTTCATATAACCTGCAGTACCATAGGTGCCTTTAACGGAATAATCAAAATTCCGGTCTTCATCGGTTTCTAAGACTTCCTTTCCGTGTCCTCTCCAGATAATTACCGCAGCAATCAAAAGGATCGCTATAAAAGCACAGGCAGAACATTGCAGTCCTTGTATAGTTGTGATTCCCTGCCGGATACAAATCAGTGGATTGATCTCCACCTTTGCATGGATCAGGCGTTCTAATACACCGCCAAAGTAGAACGTAAGCACTACAAACAGGCCGGCAAATAAGAGCTTTTTTATAAGCCCTTTGTGATCAAGAATTTTTCTCGTTCTTTTCCTCCTCTCTTCTTTCAAGCAGCCCAGTTGCCATATGGTAGTTATAAAGGCTGCTATAATAACTGGAAATGGTATTTACCGAATTATAAAGTGCTGTGATATACAATGACCGGATATTTGTTACCTTGGCTGTGTTCTTCTCCATACAGCTAAGCACAAACTGGATATGCTCCATGGTCAACTTTCCAAATTGCGCCTTTACGATTTCAGCCGGCTTCTCTTCCCGGTTCACTCGGATTGTGTCTGCGGAGCTTGTCATCACATCAAACAGGATTCCTAAAATCTCATCAATCTTGTTATCAAATGGATAATCGTGTTTTAAAACATCATAGGAAATCTGGATCTTTATCTGTTCCTCTATCTTCGCATAGGAATCTGAAGAAGGAATCTTTGAGAAATCTCTCTTTGTATTCTCTGTATTTGTCTCTCCTATTTGCGAGTATCCTCCCTCCAAAAACGGAGAAGCACTCTGACTGATTTCAGTAGTACCTGCCGCTGATTTCGGGGAGGGGTGTCCCCGATTTGAGGGATACCCTCTGTTTTCTCCGTCCGGATAAGTAAGATATTCTAATACTTTCACATTCAAATCCAGGAACAACACATTGGGAATCTGTTGCCCGCCCAGCCGCAAAGTTCGAAAAATCCGTTTCACTACACCCAGCTTTTCCAGTTCTACTACCGCATTGGTCGCATCTCTTTTCGTAATACCAAACTGATCTGCAATCTGCTGATAGCTTCGCTGCAGGATATCCGAATGAAATTTTTTTCTTAGTCCAATCAGTTCACCTGTCAATTCATCACGGATTTCTACAGGACGATACCAATACACAATATCCGCAAGGATAATAATTGCATTCAGATTCGGTTTTCCCGTTGCTTTCCTGATTGTCTTAAACCAGGTTACAGGAATGATATTACCTGAAATATGAAGCCTGCTCATCTGATCCACGGTCAGGCTTCCGGTATGAAATTGGCTCTGCATGGCTTACGCCACCTCCTGTAGTGCGTTCCCGAAGGATATGCATCTACGATCTCTGCATGTCCAGATACTGTTTTACCTTCTGGCAAACAAGAACCATCATCTCCACCTCCTCTCCAAAATATTCTTTTAAGGTCTCCGCTTGATAATCCAGGCAGACCACAACCCCATTCCCTCTCCTCTCCAAATCCATTTTGACCTGAATCAAATGCTTTAGTTCCATTTCGTAACAGAAATAGACCCGCCGCTGTTTTATATACCCTGCATGGACAGAGAAACCCTGAGTTTCGATATCGTCCAGCATGGTATATAAAAACTTTTCAAAATATTTCGTCGTTTTACCATCTACGATTAGATCCGTCTGTATGACAGAAAAAATGGCCAAGCACGGTACATAATAGTAATGTTCATAGGTATCATCCACTTGAAACAATTGGTTCTTTAGCCCTCCCGTACTTTTTAGGATCTGGAGTAGGAACGCCATGGAATTTCCTAAAAACATCGCATCGCTTCCCCACGACAGGTTATGCCTAAGTGCCTTTCCTTCCACCCATGCACGCATAGCATACTCTGTTTTTTTCGCCCATTTTAATAGATTCTCCATGGTCTGATATACCACAAAAGCTTCTCCATTTTTCAGAAACAGGCCGCAGGCTCTGGAGGCTTTTATTTTGTCAGTTCCCTCCTTTAGCTCCTGGCTACCATAATAGGTTCCCGTTTCCCGTTTTATAAAAAAAGCATCACTGAAAATCTTAGGTTTTTGGGATGGAAATATGTAGCACCCTTGCATAAAAAAATGCGTCCATGCAAGACTCATACGATGAAGCCGGAGCCTTTTTTCTTTCTCCGATTTGATGTGATTTGTCTCTCTTGCTCCCGTTAAATAGTCCCGCATATCCGCCTCATAATGACTTAACAAATACGTTTTTCCTTTTCTACTTAAAATATATCCTCTAAGGCCATCCTTTGTTCGAACGTGAATATATCCTTCCTTCTTCAACGTAGTGACCAGGCTGGCTGCATAGGATGAAGAACCAATAATCATACTTATCAAATATGACGGCAGTTCTCCTGAAATAGCGATTATTTTTAGGAGTATATCCCTTTTTCTTTCTATCTTTTCCCCTGCGGAATGTCTGCTCATATGCGTACCCTACCTTTTCCATACTTGGGTAGATTCCGTGCAGGAATCCTTTTTTAACCCCTTGATTTTCCGGACATTTCGTCCGATTTCAGATATCGAAAAAAGCAGTTGCTCTACCTATAAAAAATTCGATATCATTTGTCCCCTTTTTTCCTGCAGCCAGGCAGGAAAAAGATCCGCTGGAATCAAATAAATGACTGTCCTGTCTTTTTCTTCCATCCGAGTCTCATGATAGGTGCTGGTGTAGTAACCGCTGTCCGATGTCAAAAAGAAATTTGCTATTACATCAAGGACATGTTTTTCCTCCATATTGTCATGGTCACGTACCCTATATAACGGCAAATTTTTATCATAAAGATGAAAGAAACAAACGGTGCAATTTTTGTATTCCGGGATCACTTGATTACTTTCCGCCTGCTGCATACACCAATGCTGAAATGCAGTATAAAGGGGCCGGTAAATATAGTCTGTATATTCAGCTTTTCTGTGAGGGATCAATACCGGAAGTGAAATGCATAGAATTTCATCCTGATAGTTCAGTTCAATCCCATGGATCAATACGACATCCGATTTATAACGCTCATACTTTCTGGTATCCAACGTCATTTCTAAAACTAACCGCCTCATTTTTTCGGTGAGCACCTCTGAACTTTTTGCAGCTTCCACGATCATATCACTTAGATTTTCGTAATGAATATTTACCGTTTTTCTGGAATATGCAAGCAGTAGATTTCGGGATTCAGCCAGCATCTGTTCCACATGTCCTGCCGCCTTTTGGCCTGCATCAAGCTGTTTTTTTAGTTTCTGTAATACCTCCTTTTCATTCGTCTCTGCGATAATACTCAACTCCTCCATCTTCTTCTGAAACTGTGCAAAATCCAATTGCATCAGGAATTTGAAGCTGCGGAATCTCATGTTTATCTTCCACTATCACGACATGCTGGCAGCCCTCAATTCTCTTTCTTGAAAAAAGGTTATTTACCAGTTGGATTTCTTCCTCAGAAACATATAAAATATCATAGATTTCCGCATCTCCCACAAAAATAATCCGGACCGGATATTCCTCTCTGGAAGACAAAAAGTGGTTCTCTATTTTCTTTTGTTTCATCAAGGATATCAATACCCAAAAAGCCATAAGTGTGCCTTTTTCTCTGAACTCACAGGCTTTTTCATGCTGATACACCATCTGTGTTACATCATTAAGATAAAGAAACCGATCCTTTAATAGAGAATGCAGCGCTTTCCCTACAAATTTTTCCCGACCGTCTACAGCAAAAAACTCATAGAGCTGTTTCTTGTATAAGACATTATATTTTTTTACCAGTTCAAGGATCTGTTTCTCGACCTGCTTTTGATTATTCACGTATTCCAATGCATTCTCCTTTCTCACGAATATACGCAATCATTGCGCATTCCGATTACTTCAAAATAATAAATGCGTATTTTTTACGCATAAATTACGCTTTGTTTGTAATCATTTCTTATGCCCCCTTCCTGCCATAGGCCTGACCACCATATTTCTCTAGCCGTTCTTTTAATTCCTTCAAGTCTTTACGATCCGTAGTGATCAGATCCTTCTCTAACTGGCTGGCTTTAAATTCAACCAGTAGATTATTATTGTTAGTTGAAATCAGGGCGTTTCCTCTTTCGAACCTGGTGATCGCTAATGTCTCCGCTTCGGAAAGATCCATTTCATTTTTAACGATCTCCGCTTCCTTATGCTCCAGATTTAGGATGATCTTTGTCTTGGAATTATTCAGGACACCTTTCCCATATTTTCCATTTTTAAGGGAGAAGAAATCTTCCAAATCCTGACTTGCGCAGACCGCAGCGCCACCATAGCCCCGGATGGTTTTAAATATTTCCAGGATATAATTTGCAGTCAGTTCATTATCAGCCAGTAACGCCCAGCATTCGTCAATAAAAAAAGCTTTTTCTTTTGTCCGGTCTTCTTTTACTTTCGACCACACAAAATCCAAAGCCGTAAATGTCGCAAGTCCCAGATCACTCTGCATTTCAGAGATATCAAGGACAATATATTTGTTATCTGAATCAATATTGGTCCGTCTGTTAAAATTAGATGAAGAGCCATTGACCAATCGGTTTAAAATATTTGCCATCCGTTTCGTATCTTCTTTTTTTAAAAGGATCCTGTATAAATCGCCCAGAATGGGCATTTCTTTATATTTACCCGGATGGTTTTCATCCCATAGGCTTGCATTATCATGCGTAATTCCTTTCTCTTTATAAGTAAGGATAAAGGCTTCATCTAGAAGCTGCCGTTCCTCATGGGTAATATCCGGTATCAGGATCGTAAAGAAGATATGGAGACTCTGGATCTTCATTGCCAGTTCGGACCGCTGGGACGCCTCCCCATCTAAGATGATCCTCGCACTTTGATCGCTGGGCCGGATCTCCATGATATTGATCCCATAATCCGACCCGGGTGCAATTTTCAAATAAGCCCCACCGATATTCTGGCAGGCTCTTGCCAGTTCATGCCCTTTTTCCGGTGCAACGATAAATACCTGAATATTTTTTCGCCGCATCCTCAGAGCCATCAACTGAAGGCAGAACGTTTTTCCTGCTCCGCTGGTTCCTAAGATTGTAATATTGGCATTCTTATAAACCTCCGAGTTAAAAATATCTACGATTACAAGGGAGTTATTCGCCTTGTTAACCCCCATAAGGATTCCATCACGGTCGGACATTTCATAGCTTACAAAAGGATAGCAGGCCGCTACGCCCGAAGTTAAAATATTCCTCCTTGCTTTCCTGTATAGGTTCTGATCCAGATTTAAGATTGGCAAGGAAGATAAGAAAGCTGCTTCTTCTGAAAAAATACATCTGGCAGTTCCTATGTCCTGGGAACTTAGCAGTTTTGACATTTCCCTGGCACGCCACTCTACCTCTTTTTCTGAATGTCCTGTAATCGTAATGAGCGTTGCCATATAGTAAAGCTCTTCACTGCCGCTCAGCCCATTCTTTAAGTAAAAGCCCGCACGAATTGATTCCGACAGATCATCATAGTCCGTATTGGTATCATATGTTTCCTTCAATTTTGAACGGTTCAGCCGGATTCTTCGGCCAATCCGTTCCACAGATTTTACTTTATCCTGCTTGAAGAAAAAGATGTCCACATCAATTCCCTCTCCCGCATTGATCAAAAGGGAAAGCCATCCAGCAGGGACACGGATTCGATACTTATTAGAAGGAATATATAAATATGTATGGTATACGCCATCAAACACCACATAATTACGATGTTTGAAATCAATAGCATCGGGAGCAAACAACTCCGTAACCGGCAAACGTGAAAGACTTTCTTTCCCGTTTTCTTTTCTATACCATTCGGAAACTTTCCGAATCCTTTCTGAAAGAGGCACGGTAACACTTGTTTTCCGATTCAAAATCTGATACAGTACCTCTACGCAAAAACGGGATTCATTTTCATGCTCCAGAACCACGTTCCCGCACATCGCAAGATATTTTTTTGCCGTCTGTACTGCCGACCGGATATTCAGATACACATCTTTTTCCTTCGGATTACGATTCCCATCATAGGAATGATATTCAAAGATCAAAAAGAACCGTCTGGTAATTGCTTCTTTCGTACCAATAGAACGGATTAATTTCGCATAATCCTCCTGCAAAATCCTGCATTGTTCATCCTCCTCACGCTCAATCTCTTCCTGGATCTTCTCCAAATACTCTGCAATGTCTGCTTTTTTCGAAACGATTTTAAACTGCATCCGAATCGGAGCAATTTTTAAATAGCTTAAAAAGGAAAAAACAATATTTCTCTGCTCAGAAGGTGAACGAAGCAAAAAATTTATAGGTAGAATTTCAAGCATTTTTACATATCTGCCATCCTCCGTATAAATGATTCCATTCTTGATCTTTTTAATTGGAAGATACGTTGCAGCCCATGTCATAGGAAGAAGATCCTGGTTATCCTCTTGAACTTTCTTATTGTGAACAGATCTTTTCCTGTTATGATGTGTCCCAGTATCTACCTTTTCCAACTGCGGATTTGCTAAAGATCGCCTTAGCTTTTCTTCTTCTTTCTGAATTTCCCGCCGTACCCGGCTTTCTTCTCGTTCCTGCTCTCTTTCAGCTTTTTTCTGCTTCTGCCGATGGATCCGCTCCTCTTTTTGCATTCGCTTTTCTTCTCTTCGTGCCTCTCGCAGCCTTGCTTCCAGTTCTTTGATTTCCTGACTGATCTCCATTACCTCCTTTCCTTTTCAGGTTTCTTCTCTCAGCTCTACGCTTTCTCCTTTCTATCCTGCGCTTTCTCTCTAATTGGTACTTTCCACTTGGCTTTTCAAGTACCCGGCGTTTTTTTAGGAAACACAGAACATGGAATAAAAATAAGGTCAGACGCTCCCCTTGTACTCCGATTACTGCAAAAATAGTAACCGGCAGGATAAATATCACACCAGCGTAAATTTTCATTTCGCCATCTATCGGCAATTCCAGAAGAAGTTTCACTAAAAAAAGCGACAATATTGCCGCCTCTACTGCATTCCCCGCATCAATCCTTCCTGAAAACCACTTTCCAGATTCTGCAAAGTTCGGTGGTATCGTGTAAATATCCACCTTTTCTTTTCCTGACATCTCATGCCCCCTTTCGAATATCAAGTGTACGTTTTCTTTCTTTTCCGATAAATTCCATACCCGATCAGGCAGATAGCAATGGTAAGCAGAAAAAAGGTTCCCATTTTCTTCAGCTCTTCTTCTGAAAGTTCTTTCCTTTCTCCATCTATTCCGTTTAAGGAAAGCTCTTCTTCATGATTCGCCGTATCCTGTTCTTTTCTCTCGCCTTTGGTTTCCTGAGTTACCTGAAGATTTATAATTTTAAAATCAGACTCCTGTATTTCTATCCGTTCTTCTTCGAAGCTGATCTGATAATAGAACTTATCATCATATGCAGTAAGTATAAGTCTATAATTTCCCGTACTGACAGATATATTGCTGCTATATCCATTCTCATAATCTAATTCAAACGGATACTGGGTTCCTCCTTTCTCTTCAAGTACTCCCTCAACGATTCCAGTAAAATCCGGAAAAGTGCTGCACCGTATCGCTATGATTCCTGTATTCTGATCTGTAACCGAGTAATTTTCTTCCGTTTCATTTCTTTCCTGCCAGTCTTCTGCTTTTTGAAGCACTTCTCCCTCTGTTCCAAACAGAACATACTTTCCCGAGACATTTACTGAGTCATAGGCCCATGTATCTGCCAGCATTTCCCCAGTAGAATCATAGCCTTTTCCCTCAATCCACTGTGTAATCACAGGCAAGTCCAAAGGAGCTTCCTCTGCGAATACGGTCACAGCAGATACAACAAAGAAGGCACAAGACAAGAGGACGATCATGACGGATTTTTTTAACCTCGTATTTCTCACCTACTTTCCAATAATCCAAAATGCTCCTGCTGACAGGTCCCTTCCATAGCTTTTTATCGTTTCTACACTATATACCTTACCGGTCCGTTCACGGCTGGCACAGTCAGCTATGGTGATATAACCGTCGCTTGTCACTCCTGTCAGAACAATGAAGTGTCCACTACTACCGCCGGTTATCGTATAAGCCTCACAGATTTCTACAACCATTTTTCCTTCTTTCAGTGCCTGCACAACATCATCCATCCGGTCCTTTCCCACTCTTTCACAGGTCAGGCCCCAATGTGCCGCTGCATTTCCGATAAAAGAATGACTGGTTCCCTGACCCTGCACATATTCTCCATTATCCTCTGCAAAAGATTTTGTCATTTCCGGAGTTACATTTTTCCCAGTAAGAGTCGAAATCACAATCGCCATTGAAGTAGGTCCGCATCCGGAATTTGCCACAGTGCTGCTTGCATACGGCAGGCTTGCCCAGGGTTCTTCCAATTGGTTGAAATACACGACTTCTTTCACGCCATTTCCAACCGTATCATAATGAATTACATCACCAGTAGCATCGATATTCCCAACATAGGAATCCTCTATGTTCCCTCCTGTTACAAAGTCGGTCCAGGAAAACAAAGAAAAAAACGCATCCTTTAATGCGTCTACTCCATCCTGCATAACCTGTAAAACACGGATAACTAGTTCGAAAGTCGGCTGATCCAGGACATATTTATATTCATACCCTGTCGCCGTACCTGAAAGCTGGGAATTAAGCAACAACGCCAAAGTGTATTCTGCCCGTTTAACCGGAACCTCTGTCTCTTCCGAGGTAACATTCTGTCCACTCTCTTTTAATTCCTCATAAGTTTCCTTAGAAATTTCCACCCTGGCGCCTTCTGTATTTAAGTAATACACGCTCTGCTTTTGTGTCGTTTCTTCTACCCCTGTATTCGACCATGAAAAAAAACGGCTTACATGATCCTGCACCGCCGTTTTCAGTAAAGTATAGGAATTCTCCAGGCTCTCCGTGTCCTGCTCTTGTTCGTCTCTATCAAGATCCGTCACTGTCAAATAATCCATCACTTTTCGGACATGATTTTGTGTCTCTGTGTAGGCAGGGACCTGATACCCCGCATTTACCACGGCCTGTGGTCCAGCATTATAACCAGCAATAACAAGCTCCAATGCATTAGGGAAATCCCGAAACTGCTCAATCAATTGCGCCACATACTTTGCGCCGCCCATAATGTTCTGTCTGGGATCATAAGGATTCTCTACGCCAAGAGACGCAGCTGTTCCTGGCATCAACTGCATGATACCAATTGCTCCAGCGCCAGAGACCACGTTCGGGTCAAATCCGGATTCTACTTGTCCCATTGCAAGCAATAATGCTACCGGAACATTGTAGGTATTAGCAGCTTCTTCAAAATAAGCGTCATAGGGACTTGTCAGGCTTGTCTGCAAATTTGCATCCAAACTTCCCGAATATCCCAAAAATGATTTCTGGGTACTTTCATCCCACTGCTCTAAAAGAAAGATTCCAAGATAATATTCCAGATTATCTTTCAGCTTGGTTTCATATTCATCCACAATCTCAAGCGTATGATCCGGATAATTCGCACTCCAATCTGCCTGTATTTCCTGGAGTTTTACATCTCTTTCCTGTGAGATAATGGAAAGGATTTCATTACGGTAGGTTTCTTCCTCCAGTATTAGCTCAATCCGGCTTCGAATGCTGTTTAATTCCTGTGACTGCGCCTGATTCGCAAAGGAGTCTGCATCCATAAATCCCAGGTAAGATAAAAGGATGCCAATAAAATTGACGATAATAAAAAGGAATAAAAGGATTGCGGCAAAGACAGCCCCCAGGATCTTCCAAAAGGTCTTTGTCGTCACCAAAAAACCTACAACCGTTCCCAAAGGCCCAGCCGTTGCCGTTCCTACTGCTGCTCCGGCGGCAGTACTGCCAGCTCTTGCCGCCGAGATCACAGAATATGCCGCCTGCGCTCCCTGTGCTATATGGGCCGCCCCGTCTGCAGCGGAACCTTGCTGTTTCTCCTCCTGCATCCAAATTCACCTCCCCGCTAAAACTCTGTATCGTCTTTTCTGCCACGGTGGAGTTCTTTTCTGGACTTTGGCACTGTATGGAAATTATCAGGAACAGTATCATAGTTTTTTTCCGCAGATGGAATACTTCCCATCTCGTGAAAATCCTGTTCTGTCAGCGGAACACCGTCATTCAATATATCCTCCCGTTCATAATCTTTTCCTAATAATTCACCTTTTCCCAACTCAGAGGAAGACGTCTTTCCAGTATCAGTATGTTCTTTTATATGACCTGATACTTCCATATCCGGATTGTTCATTTCAGAATATCCGGATTCGGCTGCTATGCGTTCTCCCGATATTGTGCTTTCACCAATTTCATTTAATATACCTGCTTCTGACGATACATGGTCTTTAGCACCAGACTTGGCATCATATTCTCCATCTGAAAAGCTGCCGCCAGCACTACTATTTGCGGCTCCTTCCAGATCCATATCCTTTTCTGTCACTCCGCCTGAAACAAGATCCATTCCCGGCATTTCCATCTCCTCTTCTTCTCGAGGATAATCCGGCACAGTTTCCCCATTCTCCATTGCTTGTTCTGACCATTCCTCATTTCCTTCTCCCATAGGAATGGGGTCATTTTCTTCCACATTTTCTGCATAAGCAGTTCCCTGCTCTGTATCGTCTTCAACCATTCCTGTAAAGGACTCTGATGTTTCTCCATCATTTTCTACCATACCAGCGTTTCCAAACATCTCATCCTCCCCTGCGCTTGGCACAGGATTGCCGTCTTCATCGGTC
>ERZ1643246.1569-NODE-1569-length-24542-cov-7.896026_pt1 | contig 24542 bp, 24 predicted proteins | sample MGYA00579265_ERZ1643246 | MGnify/ENA primary metagenome ERZ1643246 (study PRJEB29033, sample SAMEA4952261) | chicken gut metagenome | biome: Broiler Chicken; feature: Gastrointestinal Tract; material: Caecum | place: Ireland | collected 2018 | study: Broiler...
TATTTTATTCTCCATGGTCTATCAACTTTGCTCTTCTTTCTGTTCACTTTTAGTCTTAATTTCTTTTCAATGAACTTAGTAATGTTTTCCATTACTCTTTCTGCTGACTTCTTTGATTTTGTAAATATTATACAGTCGTCCGCATAGCGGACGAACTGTAAGTCACGCTTTTCTAATTCTTTATCTAATTCATTAAGCATAATGTTACTTAATATTGGAGATATATTTCCTCCTTGTGGTGTTCCTTTTTCTGTCTTTTCAAATACTCCATTTACTAGTACTCCTGCTTGTAGATACTTTCTTATTAGCGATACAACTTTATCTTCATTTACTGTTCTTCTTATTATTGATATTAGTAAATCTTGGTTTACTGTATCAAAGAATTTCTCTAAGTCTAAGTCTACTACCCATTTATATCCATTATTCATTATTTCTTTAGCCTTTAGTATTGCATCGTGGCAACTTCTATTGGGTCTAAATCCATAACTATTTTCTGAAAATATTGGTTCATAGATTTCGCTTAATTGCTGTGCTATTGCTTGTTGTATCACTCTATCTACTGCTGTGGGTATTCCTAGCTTTCTTTTGCTTCCGTCTGCTTTTGGTATTTCTACCCTTCTTACTGCTTTTGGGTTATATTCCCCTTTTCTAATGTCTTTCTTGATTTGTTCACCGTTTTCTTTTAGATATTGTAGAAGTTCATCTACTTGCATATCATCAATTCCACTAGTTCCCTTGTTTGCTTTCACTCTTTTATATGCTAAATTCAAGTTGTCTTTTGAAAGTATTTTCTCAAGTAATTCATTAGTTACTGTTTTGGTATCGATTTCTTCTAATTTAGACACATCAATAACATTAGGTACTTCTACATTACCTTCAGTTTCCAACTTATTCTCTTGTAGATAGTCTTCTATTCGAAGTTGTCTACCATTTTCATATTCTTGATTACCTTTCATTAAAACAAATCCTCCTATCGTTCAACCCTTCGCAATTCGTATATATCCAAACTGCTACTACGGTATCTGCTGACTTCTGATATTTCACTCTAATATCACTATTAGCATTTCCATATCTAGTTCAAGATATTTCCAAAATACCAGACCTCCCCAGGTAAGAACAACAACCTTCCTCTCATATATCTGCCACATTTACTGTATGAGCCTCGGATAGTTACTAGGGCTTTGCTTTGTTTAGCAAGCTCGCCCAACTCAATTCAGCCTTATATGTGATTTCTGTTCGTCAGACCGAGATTTTGCAACTCTGACTTCTTTCAGATTCCCCCTCACGAAGGACACCCTTGCCATTTACTAACAGTTCGCCACTATCAGGCACTGTATGGGACTTTCACCCACAAGTTGTTGCCCATGCTGGGCACACTAAAGAAAAAACAGTGAGCAAATTAAGTTGTTCACTGTTTTTCCTTACATTTTACTTTTCTTTTGTAATACCTTTAAATTTAATTTTATTTGATTTTACATCCATAAACTGACCATTTTCTTTATTTCTTTTTACATATCGATTAATTTTAGGATTGTATGTTTGTGTTCTTTTTCTTACAGCTCCTTTTCGAGAGTTATCACCAATAGGTTTGTTCTTTGCCATCTATTCCACACTCCTATCTACTCTCTTGGTAGACACAATAAATTATCTCTACCAGTATAATTTTTTTCAGATCTAACATATTTTTCACCATTTGAACTAACAACTGGTTGTAAATTAGGATATGGATATATATCTACTTGAATTGTACCAGGATGTTCTTTTAAATAGTTATGCAAAACTTCTTTTTTAAAATATCCTTCATTAGTACATCCTGTTAAATAAATTTTATCGATTTCAGTTAAATTTTCTGAATATTTGCAACCTTGTTGCATTTTAATTTTTATAGCTTTCATTGCTATTCCTCCTTAAATTTTATATTTATATAAATAACTAAATTGCAAAAATATTAATTCCTTTCAGCCCACTTGCAATTTTAAGAAGAAATATGCTATAATTGAATTCATAAAAGGATTGCCCAATTCTTTTAATTTCGTTCAATGTTTGCATTGAGCGATTTTTCTTCTTATTGTAGTTTTATATACTAATACTTGTATTTCCACAGTTCCCTTTCTTGTTGTTTTGCTTCATCATCACTAAATAAATAGTCTATATTGTTAGGAACAATAGAATTAATCCACGGTAAATATTTATTCAATATGATATCATCATATTGTTTTTCTAGTAAAGATCTTTCCCATGTTATTTTATTTAAAGTTTCAATTCTTTTGATTGCAGCTTGTTCTGAAACTCCAAACGTGTTCATAAGAAAACTTTTTTCAATTCTTCTACCACGTTTTTGAAATTCTCTTAAAATTTGTTCTGGCATTAATAGTTGTGCTGTAAAATAATTAGTTTCAACTTCTGCTATTCCATAAATTTCATCACTCATTTTTTTAAATTCATGACCATTTTTTCTATGTCCAAATTCATGTATCATAGAAAATTTTACACGTTGTGGAATTTCATTTTGATTATAAAATATAATATCTCTATTATCTAAGTTTATAATGACTGCAGATTTGCTACCAAAAGCTTCAATATCAACATTATATTTTTGTGCTTTATCAAAAGATCTACAAACTATGTCGGATTGTTCTTTTATTAATTTACTAGCACTATATGGAAATTCAGTTATAGTTTTTGAAGATACCAATATTTCATTAGCATTTTTATATGCTTTTTGAAAATTTGGTTTAGAATTTGTCATCATCTTCACCTTCTTCATCTTCAAAAATATCTACAAATACTGTTTTTAAGATTGTTTTTGCTTTGTTAAGCCTATCTATATCCAGCTTTTCTAAACTTCTCTGCAAATAAGCAAGTTCACTATTATCTGGAGTTTTTCCCTCCATTTTATCATTTCCAAGGAGATAATCTATTGAAACATTAAAAAGTTCAGAAATTTTAATTAGCATTTCTTCTCTAGGAATCACATCACTATTCTCCCACATACTAATAGTACTTTTTCTAGTATTTAATTTTCCTGCTAAATCTTCCATACTCAAGTTGTTATCATTTCTTAATTTTTTAATTCTTATTTTGAATAAATTATTTTTCATAGTATCCTCCTCTCTACATATATTGTACTCGTACAATATTATTGTACTTCTTTTTAAAAAATTTGTCAAGACCTATTAAAAAAATGTTACTTTTAATATAAATATAATATTAAAAATTACACTATTGAGCTTTTAATAATCTTGTTATATAATAGATTAAATTATAAAAGGAGGAATTAAATGAAAACATTACCTTATGACAAAACATCAAGTAACTCCATTGAAAATTATGCTCTAACACTAAAAGAAAAAACATTCAAAGATGTATTATTAAATGACCCTAATATTACTAATGAAGACAGAGCGATATTATTTGAATATTACAATAATCCTAAATCAAAAGGCTCTTTAGGACAATTAATAGAAAAACATTTCTTTTTCTATGATATAAATAGTAAATCTGAAGCAGACTTTAATAAAGCTGGTGTAGAATTGAAAGTTACTCCTTATACTATAAAAAACAACGGTGATTTACGAGCAAAAGAAAGGCTTGTACTTACTATTATTAATTATATGAATGATTATAAAGAAGAAGATTTTCTAAAAAGTCATGTATATGAAAAATGTGCTTTAATGCTTTTGATATATTATTTATATGAACCTAATAAAGAAAGACTGGATTATTTGATAAATTATATTAAATTATTTCAAATCCCAGAAAAAGATTTGGAAATAATAAAAAATGATTATAAGATAATTATTGATAAAATTAAAGAAGGTAAAGCAGAAGAAATTTCAGAAAGTGACACAAACTATTTAGGAGCTTGTACTAAAGGAGCCAATGCAAATTCCTTAAGAGAGCAGCCTTATAGCAGCGTAAAGGCAATGCAGAGAGCTTTTTGTTTGAAAAATTCTTACATGTCTTATATATTAAATCATTATATTGTAAATAAAACCGAAGAGTATGAATCTGTTATAAAAGACAGTAGCATCTTAAAGACTCAAACACTAGAACAATATATTATTAGTAAATTAAAACCTTATTACAATCAAGATATTGAATTTTTAAAACTTAAATTTAATATACCATATAAAGTAACAAATAAATCTTTTACATATTTACTAGCTAAAGGAATGTTAGAAGTTGTAAATGAAAAAATAGAAGAATTTGAAAAAGCTAATATAAAAGTGAAAGCTATTAGATTAAAACCTGATGGTATGCCAAAAGAATCTATGTCTTTTCCTACTTTTAAATATACCGAAATTGTTAAAGAACACTGGTTAGATTCTAAACTGTATGAAACGTTTTCAACTACTAAATATTTATTTATGATATATCAATATATAGATGAAAATACCTTAATTTTTAAAAAAGCTATGTTTTGGAATGTTCCTGAAAAAGATTTAAATTCAGAAATAAAAAGAGTATGGGAAAGTACGGTTAATCAAATAAAAAATAATGAATATGATAACTTACCAAAAATATCAGAGAGCTCAATATTACATGTAAGACCTCATGCACAAAATAAAAATGATACTTATCCCACTTTAGATGGAAATAAGTCAATTAAAAAGTGTTTTTGGTTGAATGCTAGTTATATAAAAAAACAAATAGATGAAAGCGAAGATTAGTCTTCGCTTTCAAATATTTTATTTAGAGTATTTCCCATTTTTTCAATTAATCCTACTACTAATGCATTTCCCATACAAAAATATCTAAACCTCTCAGGCATACCTGTATTTGTCCAATTATCTGGAAAACCATTTATTCTTTCAGTTTCAATTGGCGTTAATATTCTATAGCATTTAGTTTTTGGGTCTTCTATAACATGAGTGCTTCTATTTAAACTTCCTTCACTAGTAAGCATAGTTCTAGCTGGTTTATCTAAACTATCTGGAAATGCTATAGCACCTTCTCTAAAATGATATTCATGCGGAGTTCCGGCTTTTCTTAAAATATCTTTAGCACCTTTTAAATAAGTCCATTTATCAAGATTATCTTCTATATTATATTTTGAATCTACACCATCATATTCTATTATTTTATTTAATGGCTTAGCCTGTACTGATTTTGGTGTTACTTCTACTGTATATATCATTCCGTTTTTCATTATCCCGGAATTTTTAAAATTCATTTTAAAATTATCAGAAACATCAATTAAATCTTTATAATTAAAATTAATCTCTTGCGCATCAATGCTAGTTTTTATTGGAAATTCTTTAACAAAGAATCCATTCTTTTGAACAATATCTTTTAAAGATATATTTTTTAATGAATTATAATATTTTGTATCATTTTTATAAGCAAATATGAAAGTTCTTCTTCTTCTTTGTGAAAATCCATAATCTGCGGCATTAATTACTCTCCATTCAACATCGTATCCTAAATCATTGAAACAAGCTAATATTACTCCAAAATCTCTTCCTCTTTGGTTAGCTGGTGATTTTAATAATCGATCTACATTTTCTAATAAAACAAATTTAGGTTTTTTAGCTTCTAAAGTATCTCTTATTTGCCACCAAAGTACTCCTTTTTTTCCTTCTATTCCTTTTGCCCCTGTATGTGCAACAGAATAATCTTGACATGGAAATCCTCCTACAAGTAAGTTATGATCTGGTATACTATTTTTGTCTACAACTGATATATCTTCATTGACATATTTATCTTCTTTACCAAAATGTTTTATATAACAATCAAATGCATATTGAGATTTTTTCCCTGGTTCCCATTGGTTTGCCCATACGGTATTCCAGTGTGAATCAGATTTTTCTAAACCGAACTCTAAATCCTCCTACTCCTGCAAATAATTCACATACTGTTTTATCCATTCTATTCTTCCTTTCAAATTTAATATATTTTATAATATTTTTAATATTTTGTAAAAATCTTTTAAGAAAATTATATAATATTTTTTATAAAAGATCAATAGTTACATAAAAGATTTTTTTATAATAGGGTTTGGGATTTTATCCCATTGAATAGAATCCGTGTGAACAGATTCAGTGCTTGCTAGGACAAAAAATTCATTTTTTCATAAATTTTAGGTCTTTTAAAATGAAGAAATTCGAGTACATAAAAAGTTCTTTTTGTACCAAATAATTTACCAATTAAATTTTAATAAGGAATTTATTTGTTCCAATTTTATTCTATATAATTTGTTTTATTAGTTTGTAAAAGTACAAATTTATTCTTTTAAATTGTATCTAAAAATGAAACTTTATTACTTTCATCTTAGTGTTTTTAATTCCGTTTAGCTTTTATATTAAAAAAAGTTAAAAATACTTGTCCCGGTTTTAGAATTTTAAAGTGCTGTTTATTTATAGAAAAGGAAAAAATTTAAAAATAAATGTATCCTTTTTCAAATTTTAAGTGCTGTTATATGTAGAAGGAAATTTCAAAATATCTATTGACAACATTAAAATGTTATGTTAAATTCTGACTCACAGGGTGCATATATCACATAGAATTTAACTTAAACATTTTGAAAAAGTACTTATAAAAGTAACAAGTTAGAGGAGGTGTGATTATGGAAAAACTTGATAATATAGTTATGTATTCACCAGAAGATGTTAGAAAACTTCTTCATTTAGGAAATGCTAAATGTTTAGAATTATTCAATTCAAAAGATTTTCCTAGCATAAAAATCGGTAGAGCCTTTTGGGTAAAAGCTGATTGTTTAGAAAAATTTTTAAGTGAAAAACATACTTTAAACAGCCAAAGTGAAGAAATGTTTTGATAAAAACTATAACTTTTAAAAACTAACTATTTACAGGAACACCCTTACATATCACGATAAAATAATATAATTTTATTAGGTACAAAGAGTTTTTGCAAGGGAGTTCCTTCTAAAGTAAGGAGGAAAAATGCAACACTCAAAAGGAATTACAGTTGGAACTTATCCAGTAAAAACAAAGAAAAAAGTAAATTCATTACCTATCTGTCCAACTTGTAAAAAATGCAAAGATAGGTCAATTTGTAGCAACAGAAAAAAGCTTACTAAATGCTCTATATGTAAAAATTGTACTGATAGTAAACATTGTGATATTTATTATATTTCTTATTGTAGTAAAGCAATATTAAATTTAGGAAGAAGTCCTCAAACAGGAAAAGAGATTAAAAAAACTTTTTCTGGTAAAACAGAAGATGAGGCTTTATATAGACTTTATCAATTTAAAGATGAAGTTAAAAGAAATGGTCTTCCTAGAAATATTATAGAAAAATCAATGGTTACAATTTATAGTTTAGGTTATCAAATGGAAGAAATAAAAAAATCAAGAGGTAAAATTGGTACAAATGCATACAGAACTAATATGAGCACTTTAAAAAGGTTAAAGGCATATGAGTTTTCAAATATTCCTATTGAAAAAGTTAAAAGAGAGCATATTGAAGACTTTTTAGAAGATGAAAGAGAGAAATCTAATTCTATAATAAAAAAAGATTATGGAATGCTTGCAAGAATTTATGATTATGCTGAAGAAAATGATTATATTAGAAAAAATTTTTTTAGAGGATTTAATAAGATTGAAAAAACTCAAAGTAAGATTGCTATAAAGCAAGTAAATCCAATGACATTTGATGAAGAAAAAAGATTTAAACAATATTTAATGAATCACTCTCATCCATATAGAAATCTTGTCTTAATTGAATTGTACACTGGAATGAGATTAGGAGAAACAATTGCTTTAAACATCTCCGATGTTGATTTACATAGCAATATAATTCATGTTAGCAAAATATTAACACATGATGAAAACCATAAACCTTATATACATGATTCTTCTTTATCTCAAACAAAAGATGGTGCAAGACTTGTGCAGATTAATAATGTTTTTAAAAATAATGTTATTGAAGCTCTAGAAACAGCTAAAACAAATGAAGATAACAAGGAAAAATTATTATTCTGTCAAGATAATGGCTCACTTATTTTAGAAAGTAGTGTAAATAGTTATTTAAAAAGAGTTGCAAAAGAAATTGGTTTAAGCTATTGGAAACAATTTAGTTCTCATAGATTAAGACATACCTTTGCAACAAGATGTATTGAAGCAGGTATTTCTCTTCCTGTACTTCAAACTTTAATGGGACATCATGATATTCAAACTACCATTAATGAATATGGTAAAGTGTTTAATTTTTATCAAAGAAAAGAGAAAGAAAAATATATTAATTATGTAACAGATGGAATAAGTGAGATTTAAAGAGAAATTTAAAATTTATAAAGATAAAAAAATAAGAAAAAATTTCAAAGTCGAATTTCAAGAATAAGGTTAAAACTTGAAATGCAGTAATTGCAATGGATGTATGCTTTTTCGAGGTAGTCACCTCGACCAGTAAAAATAAGGCCTACAATGTAGTATTTATGCTAATTGTAGGCTTTTTATTTATCCGTTTTACTGCAATTTTACTGCAACTCTTTTTTACTTTTTTATATGTTCAAATTATATATTCTCCCATATCATTATTATTTATTAATTAGTAAATATATCTTATAGTTATATAATTTCCATTGTCTTATATATCTTCATATTATTATTTTATAAAGAATAGTTATGTACTTATAAAATTATTTATTGTATTGATAACTGTTCCATATGTATAAAAACTACCAATAATAAAATTTACTGTATCAAAATTAGCATTCTTTGCATATTCTATAGCATCTTCTAATCTTTTCTTATATATTTTATCATTCTTGGTAAATTGTTTCATACATTCATACAAGTCATCACTTGATACATATATATTTGTGTCATTTCCTGAAGTTAGAATAAATGTAGCATCTTTGTCCTCTGCAATTATTCTCAACATTTTAGTATAGTCTTTTCTTTTCAATATTGAAATAATATAAACTCTTTTCATTTCTTTATAATACATTTTTATCATATCTTGTAAATTTTTTATTGCAGGCTCATTATGTGCACCATCAAAGATAATTAAAGGTTTATCATTTAATTGTTCCATTCTTCCTTTGTGTATAACTGTTTTTAAACCATTTTTTATATTTTCAAAACTTATATTATACCCTAAAGCATTTAATATTTCAAATACTTCTAGGCATAAACAAGCATTTTGCACTTGAACTTTTCCTTTTAAATTTATAATTATATTATTATAATTCTTATAGTCAAAATATTGAAAATTGTTATCAAAAGAGTAATTAGAAATGTCTGTTTTTTTAATAATGTGCAAAATATTATTTTTCCTTTTACATTCATTAATAAATACATTATCAACTTCTGATTCTTGATTACATATTACTGTATTAGAATTCTCCTTTATAATTCCTGCTTTTTGATACGCTATTTCTGGTAATGTATTTCCAAGTATATTCATATGGTCATATCCAATTGATGTAATAACACTTACAAGTGGATGATTAATTATATTTGTACAATCATATAATCCGCCAAGTCCTGTTTCTAATACAACAAAATCGCAATTTTTTTCTTTAAAATACAAAAGTGCCATTGTTGTCTCTAATTCAAATAATGTAACAGGTATATCATTTTCAAAATTATATTTTTTTATTGATGGATTAATTATATTTATTAATTCCTCCATTTCAATGTCACTTATGTTATTGTTGTTTACGCTTATCCTTTCATTATAATGTATTAAATGAGGACTTATAAACTTTCCTACAGTATACCCTTCCTTTATTAATACATTTGTAATCATTTCTGTTACACTACCTTTTCCATTTGTTCCTGCAATATGGATTGCTTTCAGTTTATTCTCTGGATGGTTAAATTCCTCCATTAAAAATTTCATAACTTTTAAGTTAGGGTTCTTTGTTCCTCTATAAAAATTAGATAAATATTTTTCTATATCCATTATTTACACTCCTATTCTAAATAACCTTTTACAATTAATGGTTTTCCAAGTTCATCTGTTCTTTTATATTGGAATCATACATAACTCTATTATTTTACCATATTTATATCCTAACCATATTGCAGATATCATAATTGGGATAAAACTTAAACTTATTATTAAAATTTCTGTTTTTATTGATATAAATCTGGAAATATTATTAATAAAGAAAGTAACATTGCTATTAGAACTTTTTTATTTTTGGCAGAACAAAACCTCCTTATTAAATTTTTTTGTCTAATAATTTAGGTTCACTTCATTACTGTAATTTCCTATATTTTTAATTTTCAAAATAAAAAGCATATCTAGTATTATCTCTTATAAAATGCTCTTCATAATTTCCATTACTAGCAGACTTAACAACCTTTCTCCAGAATTCTTGAGCTTTTTTGTTTTTTAGTAAAGTTCTTATTTCCCATTTTCCATTATATCTTTTAAACATTTCATTTGCCATAAATGTTCCTGCTCCATGCTTTCTGTATTTATTTAAAACAAAGAATTCTGCTATTTCATTCATTCCATCTTCATTAAATCTTTCTAGAACAAAGCCTGCTAAATTACCATCACATTTTAAAATATATGGATGTCTCTCTTTTTGTGTCCAATATAATTCTATATACTTGCTTAATTTAAATAAACCATTATCTAATAGTTGAAAGTTCGTTGTGTCATCTTCAAAAAAGCTTAATTCATAAGTATAAAGTTGCATTAAATTTAAAATTATATCCTTATTTTTTTCTTGTACTTCACATATATCAAACTTCATCACATTTTTCTCCTATTATTTTATAATAAATAATTCATTTATAATACTTCTTATTAAGTATTATAATGTATTTATTTGAATTTCTTAACATATTATCATTATAACTTACAAATATAATCCCAGTTCATCAATTTTTTCTGGATTAAATCTATCAAATGTTCCTATTATGTGTAATGAATTTTTATCTATACCATCTATAAATTGTTTCATTTGCTCTGGTGTTTTGCATATATATTTTTTATCCTCAGTAGAATATACATAATATATATTATCTTTTTCATTTTCATTTAAAGGTTTTACTTTCAAAATTGATATTATATTAGATAAGTCATTTCCAACGGTAGCTGCATAAGCGTGTATCCTTAAACATTCTTCTTTAGATAAAATCTTTCTAGCAATATACATATAGTATCTTATATTTTCTAGATAGTTTACATTACTATTATATTTTGTAATTTTATCTATATTTTCAAAAATATAGTCTAATTTATATTTCAATAAATCTTCTTTTGGAACATCTTGATTATGTAATACATATTTTTTAAATACTTCTGGATTGTCCATATCTTTTCTTAATAATTCTATTGTATCTTCTGTATAAATGCCTCTTTCATTTTCTTTTGAAATTTTTGGCACAAAGAAACTATATCCTAATTTTTTATCTAATTTTTCAATGTCCTCTCTTGTTAGACTATCAATCTTGCCATAATGCTGTTCTAATCTTTTTAAATAAAATTCATTTTCCTCTTTTATTATTGGATCTTGTACATATCTACTTAAGTCATACCCAAAATTATTTACTCTTCTTGAAGTCTTTATTCTAGATAAATCACTAATTAAATTAGCAATATAATTTTTTCCGTCAATTTTTAATATTGCATCTATATGTGTGAGTGTATTTTCTGGATATTCTTTTACTAAGTCTGCAGAGATTCCTATACGTTTGTCTTTTAAGATACTAACATACAATTCTGAAATTGACTTACATATACCATAATATTTGCTATCTGTCACATCATTATAACTTCTTTCCTTTTCTTCTCTATTATTAAAAACAAATTCAGGGTTTTCACTAAGTATTTTTCCTAATTCAAGATATACATAGTATGCCTTTTCTATTTTTGATAGATTTTTTGGCATTTTATTTATAATGTTATCAATATCAGAACTATTTATTAAATTTTTATAAATTCCTTTAGGCGAGTCTAATAAAATCTGATTTTGCTTCTTATTTTTTAATTTATTAATAATTTTTTTTAAGTAATAAACTATTTTCATAAACTCACCTCCTAGTATAATACTTATTAAATATATAATAACATAAAATAAATAATTTTATGCGGATATAGAATAAAAATATTTAAATAAAAAAAGAGTGGCTGATGAGGTTAGCTGCCTAACCTAACACACCCTTCTGTTGGTGCTACATCAGCCTACTTTTGTTCTGTTATAAAAATTATATAATTTTTTATATTATATGCAAAAATTTAAATTTTATTTAATGTTTTGATTTAACTACATTCCAAAAATTCTAAAATGCCAGTAAATAAACAATTTAACCTACAATTTTCCTCTCCTCGACCAAAAAACTAAGGCTTACAATATAATATTTACGCTGCTTGTATGCTTTTATTATAATTTTTTATTTTTCATTTCTAATAAGAGAAATGTTATGATTATGCTTATATACTATTTTATTTATAAAAGTTAGCATATCAATTTTTATTTTATCTATTTTTTACACTAATTATATTATTATATAAATTATCAAATATCCTCTTATATATTTTGCACTTATTTTACCATTGTTTAGTTCAATTAATTCTTTCGCAATAGATAGACCTATTCCAGTTGATTTTTTTGCATTTTCAACTGTAAAGTATCTACCAAATATTTTTTGTACAGTAGTTGTATCTAAAGCTTTAGATTTATTAGAAAAAGTTATCTTTCCATCTTTATCTAATGTAACTTTAAAATCTCCTTCACTATATTTAATTACATTAGATAAAATATTTTCTATTACTCTTATAATAGAGTTTTTATCAATATTTCTATATATTTTTTCTTTAGTAATTTCAATTTTAGGAACTATATTTTTTTCTTTAAAAATATCATAATAACTTGCTAAAACCTCTTCTAATATTTCATTTATACAATATTTTTTCTTATTTAATTTTAAATCATTATCAATTGACATAGAAAAAACAAATAATTGGTTTGATAGATTAATTAAATCGTTTGTTTTTTCCTGTATAATCTTTATATATTTATCATTTTTTATATTATCATTATCTCTTAACATACCAATATATCCGTTTATAGCAGTAAGTGGTGTCCTAATATCATGAGATATATTTGTAATATTTCTTTTTAGAATTTGATTAGCATTTTCATATTGTAGTCTTTGTTTACTCAAACTTTTAAGTTCTTTATTTATTTTACTTGCTAATAATTTTAAATCATTATCAGATGAAGAAATAGTTAATATATTATTAGATTTTAAATTTAATATTTCTTCTAAAGATGCAGATATTTCTTTAATTGACTTTTTCATAAAGTACAATTTTAATATTAAAGCTATACAAATAAAAAGTAAAATTGCAACAATAATATAAAGCATCTTTTATTTCAGTTCCTTTCTTGAAAATAACCATAATCCTATACTATTTATAATTAGAATTATTATTACTGAATATATTATTAGATTATATAAAGGTATAGTATCTAATTTTATAACATCGTTACTCCTCATAAGCTCACTGGCTTGTCCTTGTGGAATTGCTAAGTAAAATATTTTTGCTAATTCTACTTTTTCATCTCCTGGGTAATTAGGATTAATTTCTTGGCTAATTATATGCTCTACTCCATTTTCTATATATGTATTATTAATATATTTAGAAGAATGAACAACATATCCTAAAGAAGAAGCTAGTATAAACATTATGATAAATATTAATATATTAATTATTGTTGATATGGTTATTTCAGAGCATATCATTGTAATAAAATTGTATATACTGCAAAATGATATTATAATTAGGAATGTACATAATATATTAAGCAAAAAATCATAAAAATTCATCCTAAGCGTTCCAAAGAATGGTATACCAATTAATAGTGTAATTATTATATAAATTAATTCACAAATTATTGCTGCAATTACTGTTATTATTAAGTTAGATAAATATATTGACATTCTACTATGTCCAGCGATTATTTTATTTCTTATAATTCCCTCTGAGTGCTCTTTTCCTACAAATATACTTACAAATATTGCTATAAATAGTCCTATATATGTTATAAATTCATTCATTATTTCATCTAATATTACATAACCCCAAGAAGTTTTATATTTTATTAATGTAAATATTGCTATTAAAATACTTAAAAACATGAATAAGAAAAATATAGTATCCTTTTTTAATCTAAACCATCCTGCTTTTAAAAGTTTATACATCTTTTACACCTCCTATTAGATTTAAATAATAATTTTCAAGTGATTCGTCTTTTTCTATAACATCTTTAATAATGCAATCTTTTTTGGAAAGTGTAATTACAAATTCTGAAATATTTATTTTTTTATAAATCTCAATTATTTCATTTGATATAATTTTATATGGTATTTTATTTTCTTCTAAATATATCACACATTCTTTTATATTATTTACTTTAATTATAGTTTTCTTTTTAAAGTTTTCTTCTAATTCTTCTTTGCTAATTTCTTTTACAATCTTATTTAAGTTCATAAATCCATAATAAGTTGCAATTTTAGATAATTCATCTAAATAATGACTAGATATTAGAAATGTTATTCCTTTTTCTGTATTTAGCTTTAATATTAATTCTCTTATTTCTATAATACCTTCTGGATCTAATCCATTTACTGGCTCATCTAATATTAGCATATCTGGGCTTCCTACTAAGGCAATTGCTATTCCTAATCTTTGTTTCATTCCCAAGGAAAAATGTTTAGCTTTCTTTTTTCCTGTATCTTCTAATCCTACTATTTTTAATATTTCATATACATCATCAAAATTAGGGAGTCCTATTATTTTACATTGTTCTTTTAGATTATCTTCTGCTGTCATATCAAGGCAAATAGATGGATTTTCTATTATTGCTCCTATTCTTTTTCTAGCATTATTAATTTTTCCTCCATTATTTGAAATTCCTAAAATATTATATGTTCCTGAAGTTGGCCTTTGCAAACCACATAATATTCTAATTAAAGTAGTTTTTCCTGCTCCATTTTTTCCAATAAGACCGTATATAGCACATTTTGGAACATGCATATTTAAATTTTTTATTACTACATTACGTCCATATCTTTTTTCTAGATTATTTATTTCTAAAATATATTCCATAACCTCCTCCTTTTATATTTTAATGTTATCAGAAAATAGTTAAGAAAGTGGTTAAGAAATTAGTAAATTTTTAATTAATTTTTATTCTTTAAGTTTAAACCCTATTCCCCACACAGATTCTATATATTCTTTATCTGTTACTTTTTTTATTTTCTTCCTTATATTACTTATATGAACTTTTAATGAACCTTCATCACATTCTTGTGCATCATTACTTATTAAATCAAGAATTTTGGATTTTGTTACTACATTTTCTGGATTTAATAATAGTTGTTTTATAATTAGACATTCTGTTTTGGTTAAGTATACTTCTTTGTTTTTTATATTTAAAATATGTTCATCTTCTCTTAAAGTCATATCTTTGTATTTAAGTTCTATATTTTGTTTTTTTATATTGTAATTTCTTAATTGAACTTTTACTCTTGCAATTAGTTCTTCTGCACAAAATGGTTTAGTAATATAGTCATTTGCTCCTTTTAATAGGGCATTTACCTTATCTGATACTTCTACTTTTGCACTTATTACTATAATTGGAATATCTTTTACTTTTTCTATAACTTGCTCTCCGTTTATTCCTGGTAGCATTAAATCTAATAATATTAAATCAATATTTTCTCTTTCTAATATTATTAGAGCTTCTGTGCCTGAATATGCACTATATATTTTATATCTTTCTTTTTCTAATAGTATTATCATCTTCTACAATTAAGATTTTTTTCATTTAATTCTCCTTTAATTAAATAGTATTAAAATAAATTTTAACCCATTTAATATGATTAATCAATTAAATGGGTTTAGATATTATTGTTTTTTTACTCTTAATACTCTTAGTGCATTTATTATCGCTAAAATAGATACTCCTACATCTGCAAATACTGCTTGCCACATGCTTGATATTCCAATTGCACTTAATATTAATACTATGATTTTTACAGAGATTGCAAATATTATATTTTGTTTTACTATTTTCATTGTTTTTTTAGATAGTTTTATTGCATTTACTATTTTTGATGGTTCATCTGTCATAAGTACTACATCTGCTGCTTCTATTGCTGCATCTGATCCTAATGCTCCCATTGCTATTCCTATATCTGCTAATGCTAGTACTGGTGCATCATTTATTCCATCTCCTACAAATGCTAGCTTTCCTTTTTCGCTTTTTTCTTTTAGTAGTTTTTCTACCTTTTCTACTTTTCCGTCTGGTAATAGTTCTGTATATACTTTATCAATACATAATTCTTTTGCTACACTTTCTCCTACGTCTTTTTTATCTCCTGTTAACATTACTATTTGCTTTATATTTATTTTCTTTAAATTACTAATTGCTATTTTTGAGTCTTTTTTTATTTCATCTGCTATTACTATATATCCTGCATATTTTTTATCTATTGATACATATATAACTGTTCCAATTTCTTGGCTTTTTGTATATTCTATAGTTTCTTCTTTCATTAGTTTTTCATTTCCAACTAATATCTCTTTACCTTCTACTATAGCATTTATTCCTAAACCAGATAATTCTTGAGTTTTTTCTATTTTGCTTTCATTTATTGTTTTATTATATGCTTTTTTTATTGATGTTGCAATTGGATGGTTTGAATAGTTTTCTGCATATGCTGCATATTTTAATAGTTCTTCTTCTTTGATGTTTATTCCTTTTATTTTTCTTACTTTAAATGTTCCTTCTGTTAATGTTCCTGTTTTATCAAATACTAGAATTTCTGTATCTGCAAGTGATTCTAAATAGTTACTCCCTTTTATTAGTATTCCCATTTTTGATGCTCCACCTATTCCTCCAAAGAAACTAAGTGGAATTGATATTACAAGTGCACATGGACATGATACTACTAAAAATGATAGTGCTCTATATATCCATTCTGAAAAAGTTTGGTCTTTTATTATTAGAGGAGGTACTAATGCTAAAATTACTGCTATTATTACTACTATTGGTGTATAATATTTTGCAAACTTTGTTATAAAGTTTTCTGATTTAGATTTTTTATTACTTGCATTTTCTACTAAGTCTAGTATTTTACTTACAGCAGAATTTTCAAATTCTTTTGTTACTTTTATTTTTAATACTCCATTTATGTTTATACACCCACTTATTACATCTTCTCCTTCTATTACATCTCTTGGAACCCATTCTCCAGTTAATGCTTTTGTATCTATGCTTGATTTTCCTTTAATTATATATCCATCTAACGGTATCTTTTCTCCTGGTTTTACAATGATTATTTCTCCTATTTTTACATCTTCTGGTTTTATTTTTTGAATTTCTTTATTTCTTTCTACATTTGCATATTCTGGTTTTATATCCATTAATTCAGTAATTGATTTTCTAGATTTATCTACTGCATAACTTTGAAATAGTTCTCCTACTTGATAAAATAACATGACTGCTACTGCTTCTGGATATTCTCCAATTACAAATGCTCCTAGTGTTGCTACTGCCATTAGAAAATTTTCATCAAATACTTTTCCTTTTATTATATTTCTTATTGCCTTTTTTATAATCTCAAATCCTACTATTATATATGCTATTACATATATTGCTCCATTTATGTATTTGTTTTCAAAGTTTATTATTAAGGTGATAAGAAATAATAAGAGTGATATTATTATTTTTATAAGCTTTTTTTGCATTTTCCTTCCCCTCCTATATTTCTTCTATTTTTACATCTGGTTCTTCTTTTTTTATGACTTTTTTTATTTTATTTATTATTTCTTCTTTATTTTCGCAGTTGTATTCTATTTCCATCTTTTGCATTATATAGTTTATGTTAACGCTTTCTATTTCTTCTATTTTTTGTATTTTTCTTTCTAGTTCTACTCCGCAATTAGCACAGTCTAATCCTGTAATTTTGAATTTAGCTTTCATTATAATTTCCTCCTTTATTTTCTATGCTCTATATGTTCTATTCCTATTTCAAATACTTTTTTTATATGCTCATCATCTAACATATAAAATACTTCTTTTCCTGATTTTCTACATTTTACAATTCCACTTCTTCTTAGTGTTCCTAATTGATGTGATATTGATGATTTACTCATTCCTAGCACATTTGCTATGTCACATACACACATTTCATTTTGGTCAAGTGCAAATAATATTTTTGTTCTTGTTGTATCTCCTATTATTTTAAAGAATTCTGCTAATTTATTAAATATATCGCTTTCTGGCATGTTTTTTATTGTTTTTTCTACTACTTCTTGATGTATTATACTACAGTCACATATAAATTCATTTCTAGACATTTTTCCTCCTATCTATTTACTATTAGTTGAATGTTTATTCAACTTTATTGTATTATATATGAATAAGTACTCAACTGTCAATAGAAAAAATAAATAAAATTAAATTTTTGTAATATATATTAAATATTTAGATAAATTTATAAGGTAAGTATTCAATAAAATATTGATTACTTACCTTTAAATTTACATAATTATATTTCAACGCTCACAATTTTTACTTAACGTACATAATAGACCTGAAACCAAGTGTAGCATAACTACCACTTGTAATGTCGGTGTCACGATAAGCCGTGTAGTAATTGATAACAGTGTATGCACCTCCTCTATCAGTGCAAGGAGAATTACTATTAGTAGATGTCTCTGTACTCCATTCGTTAACATTTCCAGATATATCATATATATTACATCTTACATCATAATTATTCTCTTCATCATGTGCATTTCCTGTTGTTGTTAGTGTTTCTTGCAATTTTATTTGTTTTGAATAATCTGTATCTCCACTGAATGTCTGTATAAATACTATTGCTGTATCATATGCATAACTATTTATTAGATCACTTTCAAAATTATTATTATTACTATATAAATTTCTAGCTAAGTTAGCTGCATTTGACTGAATTATATAATTATATACTATTTGTCCTTTTTTTATATTAAATGTATTAGTATTTCCTTCTACTTTTCCTGCTTCGTATCTTCCTATATAATATCCTCCTGCAGTTTTGGCTTTGGTTATAAAATCTTCTAGGTTTTTATCTACTGTTTCTCCATATTGGCTACTTGTTCTTTCTGAAAAAAGTTTGTTATGTTCATTTCCTATTTCTACTATTTCTGTATAATTATCTGCTGATTGCTTCATTGTAGCAGTTCCTGTTCCTTCTATTTGTTGTGTGTCTGAATTATATCTTGCATCAAATGAATATCTGCCTAAATTTATTGTGGTTATTGCTCCTTCTGTATTAGTTTTTACATCTCCTATTGGTACCCATACATATTGATTTCCTTTGCTTATTTCATCTCCTGCTTCTACATCTTCCATTACTATTCCTTTTGTTACATCTGTTCCTGAATCCTCTGCTAATTTAAATCCTTGTGGTACTTTTACTGGATTATTGTATTTATCATATATTGTTGTATTTTCTTTATATACTATTCCATTTTTTATTGCTTCTTCTACTTCTGATAATTTTTCTTCTTCATCTTGTTTATTAATTCCATTATTGTAATCATCTATATAGTTTATTACTTTATCTAGTTCTATTTTTTCATTTTCACTTGCATTTTGATAAGTTTTCGTTCCTTCCCCAGCTCTTTTAAATATTCCATCTTCTCCCAAAGTAAAATTTAGTGCTACTCCAGCTAATATTAATAGAACAATTATGGTCACTACTAATGCTACTAGTGTTATTCCTTTTACCTGCTTCTTTAGTCTCTTCACTGTTTTTTCCTCCTCACCTTATGTATTTCATTTGTTTATATTTATTTTTATTTGTTATATCATAACAGTATTTTATTCGCAAGTACTTTTACTTGCTTTTGTTTTATGTTTTATTCTCTTATAAATTTTTTCGTTAGTTTAAAACCATTGAGAGAGTAAGAGCAAAAAAATGTAAAAAAACTTAACGACATGAAGTTATGCGGTTTTTAAGGTAAAAAAATATAGAAAAATAGAAAAATTTAAAATTTACGACAGAAATAGCAAAAACGCTTGATTTTTCAAGCGTTTTTGTAGATTTTTCAGCTTTAATTTGATATAATTTAGTTGCCAAAAAAAATAACAAAGGAGCTGAAAATCTATGAATAATATATCACAAATTTCAATATTTGACTATACCGAAATTGAAAATTTAGGAGATTTAGAAAAATTAAAATTGTTTTTAGAGAATGTAGAAGATGACGAATTATGTGAAATACTTGAAAAAGAAAGAAAAAATGGAAGAAATGATTATCCAGTAAGAGCAATGTTAAATTCAATATATGCAATGAAAATATTTGAGCATAGAGGAATTGAGTCATTAAGAAGAGAATTAAAAAGAAATTCTCAATTAAGAACATTATGTGGATTTAATGAAGGAGAATATAAATTTTTAAAAAAGAGAAAACATTTAGTGCCACCAGCACGAGTATATACAGGATTTATAAAAAGTTTAAAAAAGCATAAAAAGGAAATAGAAAAAATAAAGGAAGAATTAATAAAATTCATGTATGATAATTTAAAAGATTTCGGAAAAGATTGTGCAGTAGATGGAAAATACTTAGACTCATATGGAAATCAGTTTTACAAAAATAAGACAGATGATAATAGAGGAGAACATGAAGCAACAAGCTCATGTAAAACATATTACATGAAAGATGGAACAACAAAAAAGGAATGGCATTATGGATATAGAGCACATATAATATGCGATGCAAAGTATGAATTACCAATAAAAAGTAAAGTAACACCAGCAAGTAATTCAGAGCAAACAGAGCTAGACAATATGATAAAAGAAATGGCAACAGGAGAAGAAAAATATAAACTAGAAAAAATGGAAAATCTGATGGGAGATGCGGGATATGACAATGGAGCAAGAAATAAAAATATAAAAGAAGAATATAATATAAATCCAATAATAGATATAAGGCATATGTGGAAAGAAGAAAAATATAGAGAAGTAGAAAATCAAGAGTTAGCATACAATGAAGATGGAGAAGTATTTTTAATAATAGACATAGAGAAACAAAAATATGAAAAACTAAAATATTTAGGATACGATAAAGAAAATCAAGCTTTAAGGTATGGAAGATATACAAAAGGGAAAAAAGTATATAGAGTACCGCTTTCAACAGATTATCGAATATTTGTGCCAGTAGCAAGAGATAGTAAGAAGTTTAAAACAAAATATAAGATGAGAACAGAAGTTGAAAGAATAAATGGAAGATTAGATAGAGATTATATGTTTAATGATCATTTCATACGAGGACAAGAAAAGATGGAATTGATGGTAGATTTGAGCTTTCTAGTAATGCTGACGATAGCAAAAGGACATATAAAAAATAAACAAAAAAATCTAAGAAGTTTAGTTGCATAAGTCAGTGAAAAAATTATGTAAAATGTAATAGGGATATTGTGCTATTTTGAAAATGGAAATACTTGCCAAACACAAAAGCAGAAAAAATACCATAATTTACATAAAAATATGTGCTTATTTTTTTTATTGAATTAAAAAAAGTAGTACAAACGAAAAAATTCTTTGTGTAAATGCCTTGATTTTACATATGTTTCGTGATATAATTAAAAATACATTATTTTTTAGGAGTGATGGAAAATGGCAGAAGTCAAAAGCAAAACAGGATATGTATGTGGGTGCGATGGGAATGTTTTTCAAGCCAATTGTTATCCAAACACAGGACTAGGAAATTTTACCGCACCTTATGAACCTCAGAAACCATTTAAGGAAGGTGACAACAGTGACATTTCTACCAAATGATGGGTGTTTTCACCCATTATTTTTTTATTGTCTTTTATATATATATATATTATAATTGACTTGGTGATTTTTTATGGATATATCTTCAAATAGCATAGAGTTTATTGAGAATAAATATAATGAAGAAGAGGATATTTGCAATATATCATTTTCTTTATTAAGTGGTCTTATTAATGTTAGAAATATAGAGTTTAAGAATTGTAGTTTTACAGATTGTGATTTTTCTAATAGCATATTAAATAAAGTTAGTTTTTTTAATACTTTATTTACAAACTGTAATTTTTCTAGTTGCAATTTTGATGATTCTTCTTTTTCTAAAGTTAAGTTTGATAATTGTAAAATTCTTGGTAGTAGTTTTATTAATACTAATTTCCTATCTTCTTCTTTTAATAACTGTTTATTGGATTATTCTAATTTTACTTATTCTAGTTTAAAGGATTGTATTTTTACTAATTCTTCACTTAAATATACTAATTTTGATAATTTTAAATTTAATAAACTAATATTTGAAGATTCATTATTAACACAAGCTTCTTTTTTTAATTCACATCTAAATAATTTAGATTTTTCTACATGTGACATTTCTGGAATTATATTAGATAAGGATATGTTAGAGGGATTAAAGGTTAATACTTCACAAGCCCTTGAAATTTCTAAATTATTAGGGATTATTATTAAATAACTTGAATTTTTTAGTTTTTATGTGTATAATTAATTGTGTAATAGATTTACGCGTCTGTAGTTTAGCTGGATAGAATGGCAGGCTACGAACTTGCAGATCGGGGGTTCGAATCCCTCCAGACGCACCAAGACGAGTTTTTGTTCGAACTAATAGAATAGAAAGATGCAAAAATCAATCAGATAATAAAATCTGGTTGATTTTTTGTTGCTTAAAAACATTATAAAATCATCCAGATGAAAGTATGTGATGAAAAAACTTATTGTCTCTTAGATCCATCGACTTATGAAGGTACATCATAACTCATAGGGAATAGGAGTTATGACAGATCCAAAATCCTGTGTTTCGGAGGAATTTAAAGTAGAATAATAAAGACCATGAATATAGATTTTGAGAATTATAAAATGAGGTATAATTGAAAAAATATTAATAAATTAACAAATATTTAAAATCATTTACGACCATTATAATTTATGATAAAATTAAAAAAATTTATGAATAATAGCTAAGGAAATAAAAATAAGGATATGTTGATGAAAAAAATTAAAGATGGAAGTGTAATAAATATAAATCAAGAAACAGGAATAAATGATAAAGATTTATAGGGTATAGATAGATAAAACTTAAAAGATACATGTCTTACTAGTAAAAAAGGAGAAAATCAATATTTTAGATTTTCTCCTTATATTAATGATTAACATAGCATAGATGCTATGGACACTAATGTAGTAATAGTATATGAAAATTGTAAAATTTTATGCAATATCTTTTTGATTTGAATAGGAAAAACTTAATTTTTTTATTCAGAACAAAAGTGAAACACTTTTATTAATAGAGACTTATATTATTGTAATTACTTATTTTAATTTAAAATATAGGATATATACATTAATATTTGTATATATCCTTCAATTTTTATTATATCTTTTGTTTAGTTAGCTATTTTTATAAGTTCTGGTAGATTATTTATGATTTTAAAAAAAGTTTAATCATCATCTAATTCTTCAAATAAATCACTATTATAGAAGTCTTTTATTGACATACCAAGCCCTATACAAATGTAGTAAATAGTTTGAGAAGATGGAGCTTTCTTTATTATCTTAAAAATGCTTCTAATAGTTGATGGATTTAGTCCAGAACTTATTGCCAATTGATTTACATTCATATTTCTTGCTCTGCATAATTCCTTTATTCTTTTTCTAGTTGCTTCTAGCAAAGTCATATTTTCACTCCTACTCTTATACTATTAATAAAATTAGTATAACAAAGAAAATTACAAAACATGAGTGAAATATAACGCTTTATCGCTTTTACGCAAAATGCGAATAAAATAAAAAGTCATATATATTTTAATACATGACTTTTATTTTTATAATTTTTTAATTAACCTTTTGTAATTCCTTTTCTGTTTTCTTTATTTCTTCAGCTCTTTTAACTTTTTGAGTAGTAGTTTTAATCATAGGTTCATCTGTAACTATAATTTTTTTAATATGTTTAAAAGTAGGTAAATTCTTATTCATTTCTTTAATATCCTTCCAAATAACCTTTTCATAATCATCTTTACTTATATCAGGATAATTCTTTTCCATAACCTCTTTGTTATATACAATCTTAGCCATAAGTAAAGTATCAGTTTTAGATTCTTCTCTAGAAAAGACCATGCATTCTGCAACATAAGGTAATTTAGAGATTAAAAATTCTATTTCCTGTGGATATACATTTTTTCCATTTCTTAATACAATAATATCATTTTTTCTACCAGTAATAAAGATAAAACCATCATCATCAATATATCCATAATCACCAGTCTTAAACCAACCATCTTCAAAAGCCTCTTTTGTTTTCTTCTCATCATTATAATATCCAAGCATTATATTCGGACCTTTTGCATAAATTTCTCCTATACCCTCCTTATCTGGATTATGTATTTTAATTTCCACATTATCTAAAGGATATCCTATAGAACCAGGTTTATGCTTATTTTCCGCTTCTGCTGTAAGAACAGGAGATGACTCTGTTAACCCATATCCTTGAATAGAATTGATACCAAAGTTATTTAAACCAATTATAGTATCTTTATCAAGAGAAGCAGC
>ERZ1643246.1570-NODE-1570-length-24508-cov-5.988631_pt1 | contig 24508 bp, 18 predicted proteins | sample MGYA00579265_ERZ1643246 | MGnify/ENA primary metagenome ERZ1643246 (study PRJEB29033, sample SAMEA4952261) | chicken gut metagenome | biome: Broiler Chicken; feature: Gastrointestinal Tract; material: Caecum | place: Ireland | collected 2018 | study: Broiler...
TTGCATTCTTTGGGATAAGCCAGACCGTCCCCATTTTTTCCGCACCTGGAATACGTCCTGCGGAACAGTAGTAATTGATCATCCGATAAATCCGTATTCAGTTGTATATGTTCTCTAACAGAAGTTCACATCATATTAACTCCCTGCATATCCCATATCCAGATCCCGTATAACCGAGGCCACCACGCCCTGCGCGCTGTCCGCGGCGACGCGATATCTGCCGTCCCGCAGGGATACATCCCCATCCCCTGCCACATAGGCGATATCCGCCTCCTCCAGCATACTCACATCATTCAAAGCGTCCCCGACGCAGACCAGAGTATTTCTCCCCAGTCTCTGGGCCAGATGTCTCGCGGCAATCCCCTTGGAAGTGCCGGCTGTCTGAATCTCAAGAATCATGGGCAGCGGGCGCACCACCGTATACTCTCCAGGAAAGCGCTCCGAAATCCACGTTTCTATCTCCGTGAGCCCCCGGTCCACCTCAGGATCAATGTCCCGGAAGAAATCCCGCTGTTCTCCTGTGCCAGCGTCCTTCTGCGGCTGTTCTCCCCGGGCTTTCTTTCCCACCCCTGCCTCAAGCATAGCCATATCCCGCTCCGACAACAGGCATACGCCGAGTTTCAGCCAGGGCTCCTTTTCCCCGGGATGCTCCCCCTTTCGGGCCATTCTTCCAAACACCGCCGCCAACAGCTTCTGCTCTTTCGTCTCGCAGGGGCTGACGATATACTCCGCATCCAGGGTCTGCACCGTGACGAGGCACTTTGGAAAAGACGCGGCGAGTTCTTCCGCCAGCTTCCCGGCGTCGGGCGGAAGCTCTGTAATGTCCAGAGCCTCCTTCCGCTCAAAATCATAGAGCACAGATCCGTTGAAGACGATGCAGGGCGCATTCATGGGCACCCGGTTGTACCGTTTCCCGTGGGCTTCCACCGACTGACCGGTGGCCACGGTAAACGCCCCTCCCTCCCTCATAAAATCTGCGATTGCATCCAGATTTGCCTGGGGAATCTCATCCTCTTTATTGGTCAATGTCCGGTCAAAATCGCTGACCAGCAGAATATCGCCAAATTTTCCCATATCCGTCTCCTTTTCTTCTTACTCCTCGTTGAGCTGGCTCAAAAGCTGCGCCCATTCAAAATCCTGCACACCCGGCAAAAACATCTGAAGGGTAGACAGGGTCTGTCCGTACATGCCCTTGGTCATGGCAGAAAGCTGCGCGTGATCCATGGTAGACAGATCCGGCATTTCGCCCACTGTGTCGGCGGCGATGCCGGAAGCGATCACACCCTGCACCATTTCCTCCAGGTGGCTGTCCAGGAAAGCGGCCCCCGACGGTTTCTTTACCACATCGCCGATCAGAGACGTCATATCATAGGTCATCTTCAGATTCAGCGGTTCCTCCTTTGCCCGGATTTCCTGAGACAGCAGTACTTCGTGGGCAGAAGCGCCGATCTGGATCTCATAGACGCCCTCGGGCATATGGAAACAGTGAGCCTCATCGTTCCAGTAAGAGAAATCCCGCTTATCCAGCGTGAAAGTCACGGTCTTCGTCTCCCCGGGTGCCAGCAGGATCTTCTCAAATCCCCGCAGTTCCTTTACCGGCCGCGGCACCTCGCACTCCTTTACCGCCACATAGAGCTGCACCACGTCCTTCCCGGCCCGATCTCCGGTATTGGTCACATCCACCGTGACGGTCAGCAGCTCTCCCGGGATCATCTCCTCCCGATCCAGCTTCAGATTGCTGCAGGCGAAGGTAGTGTAGGAAAGGCCATGGCCGAAGGGGAACAGCACATCCATTTTCTTGCTCTCATAGTAGCGGTAACCCACAAACACACCTTCCCGGTACTCCACTTTATTTCTGCTTCCGCCGTAGAACAGGTAAGAGGGATTGTCCTCCAGCCGCTTCGGAAAAGTCTCCGGCAGACGTCCCGAGGGATTGGCATCCCCGTAGAGAAGATCCATGGTAGCCTCTCCCACAGCCTCGCCGGGCAGATACATCTCCAGAATTCCCTTCACGCTGTCCGCCCAGGGCATCTCCACCGGGCTTCCGTTGTAGAGCACCACCACCGTGTTGGGCTGTACCTTCGCCACCGCTGCGATCAGCGCGTTGTGGCTCTCTGGCATGCACATATGCTCGCGGTCAATCCCCTCCGTCTCCATATTGGCGGGAAGTCCGGCAAAAATGACTGCCACATCCGCCTCCTTCGCCGCCGCTTACGCCTCCGCGATCAGCTTCTCGTTGGGATAGATGCCGTCGTAACCCGGCGCGTAGGTAATATGTTCCATTCCCTCTGCCAGATCCATCACAGATGTCACGGTCTTTGTGTTGATACAGGAGCTGCCGCCTCCCTGGTAGCGGGGCGCCACGGCAAATTTTCCGATAAAGGCCGCGCTTTTGTCCCTCTCCAGAGGCAGCACGCCGTCCTCGTTTTTCAGAAGCACCGCCGACTCCTCCGCCGCGCGCCGGCAGAAATTGTGATCTTTCTCATAGTCAAACTTCCCGCCCCGCTTTGCGGACAAACCTCTCTGGGCCATGTTCAGCACATTGACGCAGGCCTCATTTACCAGAATTTCCTCCAGCTCGCCGCTCTCCATGGCTTCGACAATCTCCGCATTCGTCTTTTTGGCGCTGGGCATGGTCAGATCGCAGCCTGCCTCCACGGCCTTTACCCGATTGTGGGTCGCGCCCCAGTCACTCATGACACAGCCGTCAAAGCCCCACTCATAGCGGAGAACATCGGTCAAATATTCTCGATTCTCCGTGGCATAAGTCCCGTTGATCCGGTTGTAGGAAGCCATAACCGCCCAGGGCTGCGCCTTCTTTACGGTCCGTTCAAAGGCGGGCAGGTAAATCTCCCGCAGCGTCCGCTCATCCACCTCGGAGGAGATGGTGGTACGCCTGGTCTCCTGGCTGTTGGCCAGATAATGCTTCATGCAGGCGCCCACACCCTCGCTCTGAATGCCCTGCACATAGGCGGAAGCCATCTCTCCCGCCAGCAGCGGATCCTCGGAAAAATACTCGAAATTCCTGGCGCAGAGAGGACTTCTCTTAATATTTACCCCTGGTCCCAGCAGTACCTGAACGCCTCTGGCCTGGCACTCTTTTCCCAGAGTCTCTCCGATCTGCCGCAGCAATTTCCGGTCAAAGCTGGCTGCGGAGAGACATTCCGCCGGAAAGCTGACTGCCTGCATATTGTGGTTGTCCGGAATCTTCTCCGGATCCGTCTCCGGCATCCGCAGTCCGTGAGGGCCGTCGCTGACTCTGCATGCCTCAATTCCCAGCCGGTCGATCGCCACGGTGTTCCAGTCGTCCGCCCCGGAACAGAGCGCCGCCTTCTCCTCCGGAAGCATCTCCGCCACCAGATCTCTGATTTCTTCCTTACTCTTCATCTCCATTTTTTCTTACCTCCCATCTACTGTTCGAAAAATTCTATCACAGCGTCCCCGTACCGAATAGCAGATTTCCCATACATTTATCATTTTTCTGACGCTCTTTCCACGATTTTTACTGCTCCGACATCTCTTTGGATTTCTTTACGCAGGCCCTCTGCCCGGCGATGACTGCCCGGCGAAGCCCTGCCTCCTCAAGGGCCGCCACACCTTCAATGGTAGTGCCTCCGGGAGAGCACACCGCGTCCTTCAGTTCCCCGGGATGCTGGCCGGTGGCCAGAACCATCTTTGCCGCCCCCAGCACCGACTGGGCAGCGAATTTGTAAGCCTGAGCTCTGGGCATCCCGTCAGCCACAGCCGCATCCGCCATGGCCTCGATGAAAAGATAGACATAGGCCGGGGAGGAACCGCTGACGCCGATCACCGCATCCATCAGACGCTCCGGCACGATCTCAGCCTTCCCGAAACTCTCAAAGAGCGCCTTTACCTCCGACAGTTCCTCATCTGTTACAGCGTCGTTGGGGGACAGAGCCGACATGGCCTCCCCCACCAGAGCCGGCGTATTCGGCATGGCCCGCACCAGGTGGATCTTCTTTCCGAACAGTTTCTCGATGGCAGCGATGGTCTGCCCCGCCGCGATAGAGACCACGCACATATCTTCCGTTACCGCCTCGGCGATCTGGGGAATCACGCTCTCAAACAGATTCGGTTTGACCGCCAGAAAGAGAATATCCGCAAACTCCGCCACCTTCCGATTGTCCGTGGTCACTTCAATCCCCAGCGCTCCGGCCTTTTCCCTTGCCGAGGTCTCGCTGGCGCAGGAGGCCATCACCTGATCCGCCGGCACCATAGCGCTCGCCTTTTCCTCCCCGGTACGCCCTGCGCCGGTCATCCCGCCAATCATGGCACTTCCCATATTTCCGCATCCGATAAATCCGATCTTCTTTTCCATTTTCTTTTCCATCCTCCTGTCCATCTGTTCTTCTCTCTTCCCCTCTTGCAAAAGCGGTCGCGGCGCGTCCGCATCGTTCTTTTTATCATACCATATTCCCGTCTGCCGGGACAGCCGGGAATATCATTTTCCTTTCATATTTCCATACACCTATAACTATCAGTTTTTTCAGAAAATTTTTGCAAAATTTTCTGATTTTTCTATTGACATTTCTATTGTTGTGCGATATTATAATGACAACAAAAGGAATTGAGCAAATTCTAAAGGAGATCAGAAACGACGATCCATTGAATCCGGAAACAAAGATCCGATCAGAATTTCAGAAGTTCCAGAAAAGGAGGTACAGACCACCGAAGACAGAAAGGTCCAAAGCAAAGCGTCTTCGTAACAGAGGTTCTGGAAGCAGCTAGTCAAAGTACTCGGTAGAAGAAAAACAAATCCGGGAACAGCTAATCCGAAACACCAATTTCAACCAGATGAAGACCGGATACGGGAAGCAGAAGGAGAAAGAGGAAAGTAAGAAAAAGCGACGGTGTTTAAGTCAAATCGACATGGTATCAGAAAAGAGGAACTGGCGAATGTGACAAAACCGATGGCGCGGAGGCAGAAAATCCAAAAAAGGAGGTACGGTCCATTGGGAAGTGAGTAGCAAGGCAAAAAAGATCACTATTTGAGATAATAGTTTCAGATAGATGAAGATCAAAAAGCTGAGAGAAAAAGATCTGAGAAGATCAAAGGATCGGGAAGATCAGAAAACTTCATAAAGAAAAATATCTATAAAGGAGAAATAAATCCAATGGATAGCATAGTTTGAATCCCCTGTACTGACGTCAGAAACGGTACAGGGGATTTCCATATGTGTTTTTATTCAGCCAGAAGCTTCTCCACTGTCGCCAGCTTCGCGCAGACGACAAAGACCTGCCCTGCCTGATCCAGCTCCTCCAGCGTCGGATAGGACGGAGCAATCCGGATGACGGCATCCTTCGGATCCTTTCCATAGGGGAACGGAGATCCCGCGGGAGTAAGAACAACCCCGGCCTCTTTTGCCAGCTCCACGATTCTGGAAGCGCAGCCTTCCACAGCCTCAAAGGTAATGAAGTATCCGCCCTTGGGCTCGGTCCAGGTTCCCGCTCCCGTACCCTTCAGGTTCTCCTCCAGGGTGCGCAGCACAAGCTCGAAGCGCGGGCGAAGCAGCGCCGCGTGTTTTTCCATATGTGCCTTCACGCCGTCGAGGTTCTTAAAGAAACGCACATGGCGGAGCTGATTGACCTTGTCATACCCGATGGTCTGGATAACCAGAGATTTGCGGGCGTCGTCCAGGTTTGCCTTGGAGGAAGCCATGGCCGCGATTCCCGCTCCGGCAAAGGAGATCTTGGAAGTGGACACAAACTCAAAGACCATATCCGGGTTGCCGGCCTTCTCGCACTCTTCCAGAATGTTGGGGAAGGGCTTCTCCTCTCTGTAGAGATGGTGCATCGCGTAGGCGTTATCCCAGAAGACACGGAAATCCTTCGCAGCAGGTTTTAAAGATGCCATCCGGCGAACGGTCTCATCAGAGTACACATAGCCCTGGGGATTGGAATATTTCGGCACACACCAGATACCCTTGATGGCCTCATCCTCGCTCACCAGCTTCTCCACCATATCCATATCCGGCCCGTCCTCGGTCATGGGCACGTTGATCATCTCGATACCGAAGTGCTCGGTAACTGCGAAATGGCGGTCATATCCCGGCACCGGGCAGAGGAATTTTACCTTATCCAGCTTGCACCAGGGGGTATTTCCCATAAATCCCAAAAGCATTCCGCGGCTGACCGTATCGTACATGATGTTCAGGCTGGAGTTGCCGTAGACGATAACCTGATCCGGCCGCACGCCGATCATCCCTGCCATCAGTTCCTTCGCCTCGGGAATACCGTCGGGCATACCGTAGTTTCTTGTGTCGGTGCCGTTCTCCGTCTGCATGGCGGACTCCGCATCCAGAGCGTTCAGAAGTCCCATGGACAGATCAAGCTGCTCGGTGGAAGGTTTTCCTCTGGACATATCCAGCTTCAGATTCCGGCTCTGATATTCCTTATATTTCTTCATCAAATTTTCCTGTTCCGCCGACAGTTCCTCTCTCGTCATGTCAAAATAAGACTGCATGTTACTTCCTCCTTGTGTTTTCCTTACTGTACTTTACGTTTTCCCTTATGGGATATTTCCTGCCCGAGTCCTCTTCACTCGTCCTTTTCATCCGGGCATCCGTCCGCTCCCTCGTCCGCTTCCCTGCGAATCCGCTCCAGATGTTCCCGGATCTGCTTTTCATATCCCATCTCCGTGGGAATGTAAAAATGTTCTCCCACCAGAGCGTCGGGCAGATACTGCTGCCGCACATAGTGGTTTTTGAAATTGTGGGCATACTGATAACCGACGCCGTGGCCCAGTTTCCCGGCCGACTTGTAATGGGCGTCTCTCAGATGGTTCGGGACCGGCGCCGTGGCCGTCCGCTGCACCGCGTCCATGGCCAGGCTGATGGCATTGACCGCCGCGTTGCTCTTTGGCGCGCAGGCCACATAGCTGGCCGCCTGGGACAATATAATCTGCCCTTCCGGCATACCGATGCGCTCCACGGCCTGGGCTGCGGAAACCGCAACGGTAAGGGCCATGGGATCGGCATTCCCCACATCCTCCGAGGCGCAGATCATAATCCTGCGGGCAATGAACTTCACATCCTCGCCGGCGTTTAACATCCGGGCCAGATAGTAGACCGCCGCGTCTGGGTCAGAGCCCCGCATGCTCTTGATAAAAGCGGAGACGGTATCATAATGATTATCCCCTGATTTATCGTATTTTACCACCTTCCGCTGAATGCACTCGGAAGCCACCGGCAGCGTGATGTGGATGATGCCGTCCGCCCCCGGTTCCGTGGTAAGGACTCCGAGTTCCACTGCCGTCAGGGCTGCCCGGGCATCCCCGTCCGCCATGTCCGCCAGAAATTCCAGCGCGTCGTCGTCGATGGCGGCGTGATAGGCGCCCATGCCCTTCTTCTCATCGGTCAGAGCCCGCCGGATCAAAGTTTTGATGTCCTCCCTGCCCAGAGGCTTCAGTTCGAAGATCACGGACCGGGAGAGGAGCGCCCCGTTGACCTCAAAATAAGGATTCTCGGTGGTGGCTCCGATCAGGATGATGGTCCCGTCCTCCACGTAGGGGAGCAGATAATCCTGCTGCCCCTTGTTGAAGCGGTGGATCTCGTCGATGAAGAGGATCGTCCGCCGGCCATACATCCCCTGCAGCTGCTTCGCCTGCTCCACCACGGCTTCCATATCCTTTTTCCCGGCCGAGGTGGCATTGATCTGAGTAAAACTGGCGCTGGTGGTGTTGGCGATCACTCTGGCCAGCGTCGTTTTCCCGGTGCCCGGCGGCCCGTAGAAGATGACGGAGCGGATCTTATCCGCCTTGATGGCCCGGTAGAGCAGCTTATCCTTTCCTATGATATGCTGCTGCCCCACCACCTCGTCCAGGGTCTCCGGCCGCAGCCTGGAGGCCAGTGGGGACTCCTTTTCTCTGTTCTGTGCTCCCATGTAGTCAAATAAATCCATCTTTTTACCTGCAAATTGAATTTCAAAGATTAAAATCCTGCATTTTAATCCCAAAAATCTCACTTTTTCTTCAAGATTTCCTGCATTTTTGACGGATTACCGATGCACTCATTCATTTTCCAGGTAATAACATACTAAAAAAACGCCTTTTTTACAAGTCGTTTTCAAGATTTCTTCCTTATGTACAAAAGAACTGCGCATTTTCATCCATTTCTTATGCATTTTTGCGCTTTTTACGGCGCTCCGCGCGGATCTCACGGACACATCAGTTCCTCCACCGTCACAAAGGTATACCCCTGCTCCTTCAGGATCGGGATGACCTGCCGGGTGGCTTCCACCGTGGTCTCGTAACCGTCGTGCATTAAAATAATATCATTTTCCTTCACATTTTGCACTATATTTTCCACAATTACCCCGGTATCCTGACATTCCCAGTCCCGAGTGTCCAGCGTCCACATGATCATCAGCATGGAAATCTGTTTGTTGATCGATTCGCTGCACCGTCCGAAGGGCGGGCGGAAATACTGGGGATATTCCCCGGTGCAGGCCGCGATAACCTCGTTTGTCTTTCTCAGCTGCTCCAGCGCCTCCCACTCCGACAGCCCCAGCAAATCCACATGGGAATAGGTGTGATTTCCCAGGATATGGCCCGCGGCGTACATTTTTTTCACGGTCTCCTCCTGCCCGGCGATCTCCTGCCCCAGCAGAAAAAAGGTAGCCCGGACATTTTCCGCCTCCAGCACTGCCAGAAGTTCCTCCGTATACACCGGGTCCGGCCCGTCGTCGTAGGTCAGCGCGATCTTTTTTACCGCCGTATCCTCCTTCTGCCGCTCAATCTCCGTCTGCCTCCTGGCCTGATCATCCCCGGAAAGCAGCAGCGAGACCGGCGCATTCCCGCCAGGAGCGCTCTTCCCACCGCCCACAGAGACACCCTTCCCGCCGCCTGCGAAAATGACGGAAAGAATGAACACTCCCAGCAGGACAGACGAAGAGAGGACTGCCGCCAGTCTGACAGCGGCAGTCCCCCGGGGGTAATGGAAGTTATTTTTTTCATCCGGATTTTTTCCCACTCTCATACTGCCAGTGTATGCAGCCGGCGGGAAAATGTTCCGGTACACAGCCATTCGCAAAAAGCCGGAGCCGGGTTTCCTAAAAGGCCGGGTCCAGCCTCAGTATTCTGACAATACCTCCCGGATCTTTGCCTCCGACGCCTGAAGATTACCCTGGATCATGCGCTGGCTGCCGCCGCCCTTGGCACCGAGTTTCTCCCTCAGCAGAGCGGCGACGGCACGGCAGTCCTCATCGGCACTGCCCAGCACGAAACGGAAACCGCCGTCTTTTCCGGCGCCAAAGACCCCGCAGATTCCCGGTCCCTGATCTGTCATCTGATTGACCGCCCGGCGCATCAGAATCTCGTCCAATTCCCCCTCAAAGAGAAGACGGGGCTTTCCGCTGCCAGTTTCCGCTGCCAGCTGCTCCAGATGTGTCTCCAGCGTCTTCCAGCGCTCCTCCGCCAGCTTGTTTTTCAGCTCCTCTCGCTCCTGCAACAGACGCTTTACGCTGTCCGAAAGCATATCCTGCCCCGCGGATAGAAGATGCGTCAAATCAGAAACCACCGCCGCCTTCTCCCGGAAAGCCGCAAGGGCCCGAAAACCGCAGAGGATAGAAACCCGGACACCGCCCTTGTAGTGCTGAAACTGCATGACCTTGAGCATCCCGATCTCGCCGGTGCGTTTCACATGGGGCGCGCAGCAGGCGCACAGATCATAACCGGGGATCTCCACCAGGCGCAGAGCCCCCTCCACCTCCTTCTTGCTGCGGTAATCCAGACGCTTCTCTTCCTCCTTATCCGGGAAAAAGACCCGTACCGGCAGATTTTCCGCGATGGCCCGATTGGTCTCCCACTCCACCTCCGACAGCTGTTCCTCCGACAACATCCCATTGTAATCCATGGTTACCACCGAATCACTGAGATGAAATCCCACATTGTCCAGGCCGAATCTCCTGTGGATAATACCGGAAAAAATGTGCTCGCCGGTGTGCTGCTGCATATTAAAGAAACGATGTCTCCAGTCCACACACCCTTTTACAACGCTCCCCGGATCCAGAGGGGCCTCCAGCGTGTGGGTTATGATTCCCCTTGCTATCTGCACATCCAGCACCGGGATGCCGTCAATGGTTCCCTGATCCGGGCTCTGGCCGCCCTCCTCCGGGAAAAAGAGCGTCTCGGCAAGCACTGTCTGATAAACCCTTTTCCCATCCCGCGCCGCCTCCTCGCAGGAGACCACCTTCGTCTCAAACTCCGTCTCATAGGGCTGTTTGTCGTACAGCCTGACTGTTTCTTTCTCCATGGTATTTGCGTCAACCATCTTCGCGTCAACCTCCCTTTTCTGCCATGATGTTATCATATCACGGTGGAGAAGCAAAATAATACCTTCGGGTAAAAAAGAGTAATTTTCATGAAAATTGACAGGAATATCACGATTGTGCCAGGAACTTCTTGCGCAGATTGCATAAAATCCATTTTTCTTCCGCTTTTTTCTTGCATCTGTATAAAAATTGTGCTAGACTTAGCCCTGTTAAACAAAGGCGTTTAAAGTGCATTTGCATTTTAAGCGCCTTTTTTGTGTGATAGGGACATACCGTCCATAACCACACATTCCGCGCGGGAAAGGAAAAGGAAAAGAAAGGAAGAAAGATTATGAATAGTGGGGATACAGCTTTTATGATTTTTTCCACCGCACTGGTCTTCTTTATGACCCCCGGCCTCGCCTTCTTCTACGGCGGCCTGGTGCGCAGGAAAAATGTGGTTAACACCATGATGGCCTGCGTCGCGATCATGGGAGTTGCCATTGTCATGTGGACGTTATTTGGATATTCACTCGCTTTTGGAGGAAATCACTTCGGTGTGATCGGCGATTTCCGCTGGTTTGGATTAAACGGCGTAGGCATGGAGCCCGGGCCCTACGCGGACACAATTCCGCATCTGGTGTTCTGCGCGTTTCAGATGATGTTCGCCATCATCACACCGGCTCTGTTTACCGGAGCACTGGTGGGACGTATGAAGTTCAAGGCTCTGTTCTTCTTCGTCATCCTCTGGTCCATCATTGTATACTATCCGCTGGCACACATGGTGTGGGGCGAGGGCGGATTTCTGGCAGCCATCGGCTCCGTTGACTTCGCAGGAGGAAACGTGGTACATATCAGCTCCGGTGTTACCGCTCTGGTTATGGCTCTCATCCTCGGAAGACGCCGCGGCTATGAGCACACCGCATACCGGATCCACAATATTCCCTTTGTGGTTCTGGGCGCGACGATCCTGTGGTTCGGATGGTTCGGATTTAACGCCGGCAGCGCGCTGGCAGCGGATGGCCTTGCGGCTCACGCTTTCATGACCTCCGGCATCGCGGCGGCATGCGCAATGCTCTCCTGGATGCTGCTGGATGTGATCAAGGAAAAGAAACCTACCCTGGTGGGCGCTTCCACCGGTCTGGTGGTCGGCCTGGTAGCCATTACCCCGGGCGCGGGCTTCGTTCCGATCTGGGCTTCCTTCATCATCGGCGCTCTGGTCAGCCCCATCTGCTACTTCGGCGTGAAGCTGATCAAGAAGAAGCTGAAAATTGACGACGCTCTCGACGCTTTCGGGTGCCACGGCATCGGCGGTATCTGGGGCGGCATCGCCACCGGACTTTTCGGACAGAGTTCCATCAACAGCGCCGCTCAGTGGGATGGCCTGGTATTCGGAGACTACCGCCTGTTTGTAGCACAGCTGGAAGGAATTGCAGTTACCATCGTAGTCGCTGTTGTCGGCGCGCTGATCTGCGCAGGTATTGTCCGTCTCTTCACTCCGCTTCGCGTAACTCCGAAGGAAGAGCAGCTCGGACTGGATATCTCCCAGCACGGCGAGAACGCATACCCCAGCTTCAATGGCTTGGATCAATAAGGTGAGGTGTTGAATTATGATGATAAAAGTAGAGGCAATTGTCAGAGAAGAAAAATTCGAGGATGTCAAGGCCGCTCTGGACGCCATCGGCGTCAACGGAATGACTGTTTCCCAGGTTATGGGATGCGGCATCCAGCGAGGTTATAAAGAGATCGTCCGCGGCATGGAAGTGGATCTGCAGATGCAGCCCAAGATCAAGTTCGAAATCGTTGTATCCTCCGAGGAATGGGAGAAAAAAACGGTGGACGCCATCCGCAAATCGGCCTTTACCGGAGAAAACGGCGACGGAAAGATCTTCTGCTACGAGATCAAGGAAGTGTATAAGATCCGTACCGATGAAACCGGTTACGACGCCATCCAGGCGACAGACTAAAGGCAAAATCGCCCGGCATGTCCGATAATTTGTAAAATACTCCCAGAAAAATGTACGATGTCAGGTCATTGTCAGGCGTTTGCCAGGCGTTTGAAAATTTCTTGTGAAAATGGAAAATCCCCTTCCCGGATGCAGTGTTTTTTACTGCCGACCAGGAAGGGGATTTTGTTTTAAAACTTCTGCGATGTCCTCACAGCGCATATCCCATCACAATCTCATGCTCCTTTCGCTCCAGCTCCGAGAATCCGTAGCGGCGGTAAAAGTTGAGTCCCTTCTCATTGTCCGCTCCCACTCCCAGCATGACGCCGCTGATTCCCGCATGTTTCAACTCCTCCGTCAGCGCGTCCATCAGCCGTGTTCCAAGCCCTATCCGCTGACACTCGGGAAGAAGATCTATGTGCAGATGGGCCGGATATTCCCCGGCATAGGGCGCAAGATCATCGATCGTTCCTCTGCCAACCATCGCGATCATGGGATTTTCCTGCTTTTTCAGATACTCCTTCTCAAAGCAGCCCTTCCACTTCTCAAAATCATGGGCGCAGAGAACATACCCCACTGCCTCGTCCTGATCATTTACCGCCACAAAGCAGTGCTCCGGCTCCTGCTCGATATAGTAATGGCAGAACACCGTAAGAAGCAGTTTGCGCATATCCTCCGATGCCTCGGCCTGTGCCGGCCCGGTAGCGATGCAGATCTTCTCCACCGCCTCCCGGTCCTTCTTGTGTATATGTCTGATAGTGTACTCCATGTTACCCTCCACTCTGTTTTCTTTTAATTTATCACAGCCGGGACGTTGGAACAACAAAAAAAGATGCCTGCAAACATCAAATCTGCAGACATCTCTTTTTATATTTGTCACTAACTTCTGCCTTACGCTTCCCGCTGCTCCAGGGCAGGATTGTTCTTCACAAAGGCTTTCAGATGATCGCCATCCACATCGATGACAATCGTGTCCTCCATGCCCACGTCTCCGGAGAGAATCAGCTTCGCGGACAGGGTCTCTACATGTTTCTGCAAAAACCGCTTTAGCGGTCTTGCGCCGTAAACCGGATCGTAACCGTGCTCAGTCACAAAAGCCTTGGCCGCATCGGTCAGTTCCACGGAAATCTGCCGGTCAGCAAGCCGCTCGTTCAGTTCTGCCATCAGCAGATTCACAATGCCGGCGATATTGTCCTTCGTCAGCGGCTTGAACATGATGATCTCATCCAGCCGGTTCAGAAACTCCGGTCGGAAGGATCCGCGCAGATCGTTCATGACCGCCTCCTCGGCCTCCGGCTTGATATTGCCGTTCTCGTCGATGCCGTCCAGCAGATAAGCGGATCCCAGGTTGGATGTCATGATAATGATCGTGTTCTTGAAGTCCACGGTCCGTCCCTGGGAATCGGTAATCCGTCCGTCGTCCAGCACCTGAAGCAGGACATTGAACACATCCGGGTGGGCTTTCTCCACCTCATCGAACAGCACAACCGAGTAAGGTTTCCGCCGCACCGCTTCTGTCAACTGACCGCCCTCGTCGTATCCCACATATCCGGGAGGCGCTCCGATCAGACGGGAGACAGAATATTTCTCCATGTACTCGCTCATATCGAGCCGCACCATATTGTTCTCATCGTCAAAGAGGCTCGCCGCCAGGGTCTTTGCCAGTTCCGTCTTACCTACGCCGGTAGGTCCGAGGAACAGGAAGGAGCCGATGGGTTTGCTGGGATCCTTGATTCCCGCTTTGGAACGGATAATGGCCTCAGAGACTTTTGTCACAGCCTCGTCCTGTCCCATGACTCTCTTATGCAGCTCCGCGTCCAGGTGCAGGGTCTTGTTCCGCTCGCTCTCGTTCAGCTTTGCCACCGGGATCCCGGTCCAGCGGGAAATAATCTTCGCGATCTCATCCTCGGTCACGCTCTCGTGCACCAGGCCCATATGTTTATCTTTCAGACTGGCCTCCTCGGTCTCCAACTGCTTTTGCAGCGACGGCAGCTCGCCATACTGCAGTTCCGCCGTCCGCTCCAGATCGCCTTTCTGCTGAGAGGCCTCGATATCTCTCTTGACCTTCTCGATGGATTCCCGCAGAGCGGAAACTTTCTCCACCGCCTTCTTCTCATTGTCCCACTGGGCCTTCTGACCGGCAAATTCCTCCCGCAGTTCGGAGAGTTCCTTCTGCAGATCTTCCAGCCGCTCCTGGCTCAGCCTGTCAGTCTCTTTCTTCAGAGCTGTCTCCTCGATCTGCAGCTGCATGATCTTACGGTTGAGCTCATCCAGATCCGCCGGCATGGAATCCAGCTCGGTCTTGATCATAGCACAGGCCTCATCCACCAGGTCAATGGCCTTATCCGGCAAAAACCGGTCGGTAATATATCTGTGGGACAAAACCGCCGCGCTTACCAGGGCGCTGTCCGTAATCTTTACTCCATGGAACACCTCGTAACGCTCCTTCAGTCCACGGAGAATGGAAATCGTATCCTCCACGGTTGGCTCATCCACCATAACCGGCTGGAAACGCCGTTCCAGAGCCGCGTCCTTCTCAATGTATTCCCTGTACTCATCCAGCGTAGTGGCGCCGATACAGTGCAGCTCGCCTCTCGCCAGCATGGGCTTTAACATATTGCCCGCGTCCATGGCTCCGTCGGTCTTGCCGGCGCCCACGATCGTGTGCAACTCATCGATAAAGAGGATGATCTCGCCGTCAGAATTCTTGATCTCATCCAACACGGCTTTCAGACGCTCCTCAAACTCGCCCCGGTATTTTGCTCCCGCCACAAGGGCTCCCATATCCAGCGCGAAAAGTTTCTTGCCTTTCAATCCTTCCGGCACATCGCCCCGGACAATACGCTGAGCCAGTCCTTCCACCACGGCAGTCTTGCCGACGCCGGGCTCGCCGATCAGCACCGGGTTGTTTTTCGTTTTCCGGGAAAGAATCCGAATCACATTCCGAATCTCCGCGTCACGGCCGATGACGGGATCCAGCTTCTGATCCCTGGCCCGCTCTACCATATCATAGCCGTATTTCTCCAGCGTGTCGTAGGTTGCCTCCGGGTTGTCGCTGACCACCCGCTGGTTGCCCCGCACAGTGGAGAGCACCTGGAGAAAACGCTCCCTGGTAATGCCGTACTCCTTGAAAATCTCCTTCATCGCGCGGTTGGGATAATGAATCATCGCAAGGAAGAGGTGCTCCACGGAAACGTACTCGTCTCCCATGGCCTTCGCCTCGTCCTCCGCATGGATCAGAACCTGATTCAGATCCTTACCCACATAAACCTGTCCGGCTCCCGACACCTTGGTCCGCGCCTCCAGATGACGGATCGCGTTGTCCTTAAAATGATCCAGGTTGATCTCCATCTTTGTGATCAGTTCCGGGATCAGCCCGCCCTCCTGCTGCAGCAGAGCCACCAGCAGATGCTCCTGTTCTATTTCCTGGTTGCCGTAATCGTAGGCCAGCTTCTCGCAGGCCGAAACCGCTTCCATGGATTTCTGTGTAAATTTCTGAATGTTCATAACTGCCTGCCTCCTGTCTTTTATTTTCTGTCGTTTTTTTCATCTATATCAATAGGAAATCTATGTCATCGAGGACAGACCGGATACTCTTTTTCTCCTTTCTGTCCTCGTTGGCTATAATATAACACGAAAATTAGCACTCGTCAAGCCCGAGTGCTAACAATTTTTAAAAAAACGGTGTGATACGATATTTCACGCATCACACCGTTTCCGAGCGATCCTATTTTCCTTCATAAGCGCATTCCACGCTGTAGCTTCCCGGCTCATAAGTGCCCCGGGTACCGTCGGGCAGGCACACATCGGCGGTGGTTCCCTCCGGCACGGTAAAGTCCATGACAAATTTTCCATCCCGAATCTCCCAGCGGCTCTCGATCTTTCCATAGGGGCAGATATGGCTGACCTTTGCCCAGGTCAGACCGCCGCCGGGGATCGGCGCCAGTTGGAATTTCCGGTAGCCCGGCTCCGTCATCTGCAGACCGCCTACCCGGGTGTAGAGCCAGTTGCCCACCGCGCCGTAGGCGTAATGGTTGAAGGAAACCATATCCTGAGGTCCATCATCCGACTGGTTAATCGTACCGTCAGGTTTCAAGGCATCCCAGCGCTCCCAGGTAGATGTGGCGCCGCAGAGCACCGGATACAGCCAGGAGGGACAGGTCTCCTGCATCAGCAGGTCATAGGCCACATCCGCCCGCCCGTGATCAGAGAGGGCGAAGGGCAGTTTGTCTGTTCCCACAAATCCCGTGGCCAGATGATTGCCCCGGCTTCGAATATCCGACACCAGATCCTCCAGAGCCAGCTTCTCCTGCTCCTTTTCCAGAAGGCCGAACTGGAGAGCCAGCACATAGACGCTCTGGAATCCCTTTTTGATATGGCCGTCCTTTCCCACGAAGCAGTGAATAAAGGCCTCCCGGATCTTCTGATAGAGATCCTCATAGGCTTTTGCGTCCTCCTCCTTTCCCAGGATCTCCGCTGCCCGGCTCAGGATTCTGGCAGAGTTGGCGAAATAGGCCGTGGATGTCCGCTTCGCCTTCGCCATCCACTGTCTCGTATTCTCTCCGGGAGCCAGCCAGTCTCCCAGATGGAATCCCTTATCCCAGATGTACTTTTTATAACGATTTCCCAGGGCTCCTTTCTCTGCCATGGTCCGCTCGTACTCCACCCAGGCCTTCATACTGTCATACTGCCGCTCCAGCAGGGAAGCGTCTCCGTTGGACTGATACACCGCCCAGGTTACCAGAACCGCCGCGTCTCCCCAGACCGCGTCGTCCTGATCGTAAACCGTCGCCCAGAAATTGCTCTTCCGATCCCGGATAAATCCGTTGCTTGGCACGATGGAGGGAACCACGCCCACCGCCTTCTGCACCAGGGCCAGATCTCCCAGCCACTTGTTCATGAAGCCGGCGATATCCATATTGAAGGCTGCCGTCGGGGCAAACAGGGCAATGTCCCCGGTCCAGCCGCAGCGCTCATCCCTCTGGGGACAGTCTGTGGGGATGTCCACAAAATTGGCCTTGAGACTGGTCTGAATATTTTTTTGGAACTGATTCAGACGCTCATCAGAGCAGGAGAAATCTCCGATCTGTTCCATATCCGAGTAGATATCCCAGGCAGCCAGGTTCTCCTCGGTAACCTCCATTCCGGTAACAGCCACATACTGAAATCCCATGTAGGTAAACTCGGGCCGATAGGTCTGGATACCGTCCCTGCAGGTATAGTCCAGGGTCTGTTTCGCTGTGCGCAGGTTCCCGGTGTAGAGTTCGTCGTTCTGCACCAGCTCCCCGTGGCGGATGACAATCCTCTGTCCCGCCTTGCCATCGATGGGCCCGATCTCCAGAATCCCGGCCATGTTTCGCCCGAAATCCACCAGAGTCTCCCCGGCGGCGTTTTTCCAGATCCGCTTCGGCTTTACCTTCTCATGAACCTTGACCGGCACACCCACATCCGGCACGACCTGCTCCGGGAGCTCGCCCTCATAGAGCCGGGCCGGGGTGTACGTCGCAGCGTTGGGATCGGCCTGCCTTGCATCGTAGATTTCCCCGTCAAAGAAGCATGCCTTTCTCCTGGGGCCGTCCGTGGTTACCTGCCAGGAAGTATCCGTTCCGATGATCTCCTTTGTGCCGTCCGCATACTCGATCAGAAGCTGAGCCAGCAGCGCCCGCTTGGGACCGTACTGATTTCCTCGGACCGCCAGGCCCACCCGGCCGGCATACCATCCGCCGGTCAGCTCGGCTGTCAGGGAAATCGCACATGTGCCGTCGGTCTCCCCGGCATTTCCCTCAGTCGTCCCAGCGCCGGCTTCCCTGTCTCCGGTCTGACTGCCTGACATTTCCTTCAACATCTCCGTGACCGGATATTCCTGATACTGCACCCGGTAAAAATACTCCGTGTACCCCGGCGCAAAATAACGGTCCCCCACCCGGTTTCCGTTGATCCGGAAAGTGTAGACTCCCAGGGCTGACGCATACAGCGTCGCCCGGGCAATCTCCTTTGAAGCGTCCAGCGTGATCGACCTTGCGAACAGATACGGCGGCACCTCCTCATCATCGTCCTCCTGAGCCGGTCCCGTAATCCATTTTCCCATCCACTCCATCTTCCAAAACCTCCCATGTATGTTTTCCTTCAGACTTTTTCCGGGCAAAACCTCCGATCCCAAGCCTGTTCTATGCCATTATCCCAGCTGCTTCGCTCCCTCAGCATACTCCATCAGCTCCAGCCGGTTGCCGTCCGGATCCACCAGCCAGAACTGGTAAGCGCCGTCGGCCCCCAGGGAAATCTCCGTATCCGGCTTCAGGCCGTTGGCGATGCAGGCGTCCCAGGCCGCGTGGATATCGGAAACCTCCAGACAGATATGCTGATATCCGTCATATCCGGACAGATCCCGCAGTTCCTGAAGCTGCTGCCCGTCGGTGTGGAACAGCTCGATATACTGATGGGGCGCCACCTCGATGTAGTCGATCCAGGGCCGGTCCCCCATCATGCGCATGCCCATCAGCGCCTTCTCGTCCGCCATACCGCTGTCCTTTATAAAGGTATAGAGTTCCGCATAGGTCAGAGTCTTTACCTTCTTCAGGCCCAGTCCCAGGCAGTAGAAGTTGACCATATTGACCGCATCCTGCACCTGGAACGCCACCTGCGTGGTGTACTTAACAGCGGAGCAGCTCTCGCGATGGTCCTCCGTCAGCGGCACCGCTCCGCTTCCGTCCTTGGCATACTCGGTAAACTGCACCTCGTTGCCGTCGGGATCCATGACCACAATCTCCCTGGAACCGTCCGCCGTGGGATGGATGTCAGTCGCAATCTCCACACCCTCCGCGGCCAGACGGTCACGGATCTCCTCGATGGAGTCCACCTCAAAATTCAGCTTGGTATAGCCGTAATTTTTCTTCCGATCCTCCACGTGCTCCATGGGTCTGCCCATATCGTAAAACAGTTCCAGATACTGGCGGTCCGCCAGCTTCATATAGGTAATCCAGGGCTTATCCGCCACAGCCTCCAGCGCTTCCATCCTCTGCTGCATCTCCTGCCTCTGCTCTTCAGACAGTTCCTTCAGCTTTTCCTGATTTTCGCTCTTGCCGGCTTCCCTTATCATCATATCACGGATAGAGCCCATGGTCAGCGTAAACAGACTCTCCATCCCCAGAATGTCTCGATAGAAATGCAGCATGGCCTCCTCGTTTTTCATCTGGAAGGACGTGTGACCGATATTTACGATGGGAACCGGTTTCTGCTCCAGTGGAAGCGGCCGCTCCATCCGGGACGACACATCCGTGAAGGTTCCCTCCTCGCCGCCGGCCAGAATCGCCGTCAGTACCTCCTGCACATGGTAGGCCATCTCCTTGGAAGCCCGGTTCGGTCTGCCCTCCGCGATAGCCTGCGCCATCTCCGCGGGGCCCACACCTCTGGAATTTTCCTCATAGGGGGTAAATTTCCAGAGAACCGTCTCCTTCTCCGGATTCATGGGGTTCATGGGATTCGGAAGAAAGCGGACATCGCCGCCAAATCCGTTGGGATCGGTCAGATAGAGGATTCCCTTCGTCCCGTACACCGCGAAATAACTCTGATCCATGAAGTGGCTCTCAGCATCAATATGCAGAGTTCCCGTTACCCCATTTTTCATTTGCAGAATGGCCGCCACTTCGCTCTCGTTGGGCGTATCCATCTCCTTCCCGAATTCCGGGCTGTTCGGCATGATGTTCACATGGGTCTTATAGGGTGTGCCGATGACGCTGCCCACCCGCTTGACCGGGCCGAAGAGACTGGTCAGCGCCGTCAGATAGTAGACGCCGTAGTCATAGAGAATACCCGCTCCCGGCTGCCGCAGGAAAGAAAAAACGCTCAGCAGCAGATCGTTGTTGCGGTTTGCCGAGACAGCGAAGGAGTGAACCTCCCCCAGAAGCCCCTGATCGATGGCGCATCTGGCCGCCTGCAGAGCCGAACCCAGAAATGTGTCCGGCGCGCTTCCGAGATACAGTCCCTTCTCATCCGCAAGCTCCACCAGTTCCCTGGCCTTCTCCACATCATCTGTCATGGTTTTTTCCGTGTAGACATGCTTGCCCGCCAGCAGCGCGTCCTTGATCAGCTGATAGTGGGCTCCCACCGGCGTCAGGTTGACCACCATCTCCACCTCGGGATTCGCCAGCATCTCCTCCACCGTGCAGGCCGGAAGATTGTACTGGTCCGCCTTGGCCTTCGCGTGCTCAAAATGTTTCGAGGCGATGCACACTACATCCAGATTATCGAATTTCTCGATCATGTTCTTCAGATAGATGTCGCTGATCGCCCCTGAACCAATTACTCCAACTTTCATACTCTTCCTTCTCCTTTTCATTTTTTTTAACCCTAGCACAGGACTGTTAAAGAAATGTAAATCCCCGGGCATGGGGATATCTCTCCGGAAACATCCCCTTTCCTAATTAAATATAGCATAAACATCTTTCCACAGCCAATGACCGTTTCCAACTCTGTTGCTCCGGGGCCTCGTTCAACAGAGTCTCTCAAATCTCTCAAATGATGTTTTTACTATTTATCTTCCAATTTAATGTGATTTTTTCTATTTGCGCAAGAACAGCTTCTTTCATTGCATCATTTAGATATGCCGGGTTCAGTTTCTTTTTGGTATATGCAAAATAGGTATCCTTCGTTTCTTCAATTAAAACTGCTGTAAAAAATCTCTCCCAACTAAAAAATTTTTCACTTTCCACATAATCGTATGGTGCATCCAGCATTTCAACCACAGAATTATTTTTCAAAATACCTGAAGATAAAACCAACCACTCAAATGATTCCGGCAGATATAATACCACATCCCTCTGCCCTTTGATCAGGCGCAATACTCTGTCAATCTCAGATCCAAACGCTGCGCCATCCGCAATAACAAGTATCTTTTCATCCTTATGAATCTTCAGATGGTGAAATATGTTAGATTTTCCATTCATAGATTCACATTTCAGATGATTTTCCCTGCATACATAGTCAAAAAACTGATATCCGGAATTACTATCCTCTGTTATCACAATTTCTGGCGTTATCATATTTTCGTATACATTCTCTCCATACAGCCTATAAAATTCGTGATAACTCTGTTTCAATGATCCATATTTTCCAGATGTACGAATTCCATAAATTTCTTCCACGCTATATGGTAATGTAGGAAGGGCTTCTCTGGATATGATCACATAATAGTTATCTGTCTTCTGAATTACTCCGGCAAACTCTTCTGTCTGAATAAATGCATTTCCCTCATCAATAAATACAATACTATCAGAAATTTCTTCCAACTGTCCCTTCCATAAAGTCCCTTCCAGCACATAACACTTCTTGTCACACACCAGTTCCACTGGAGTTCCAGCAGGATTATTCACATAATCTCGAATCATATCTACTAATGTGGTCTTCCCTGTCGCACTGTCTCCTCGGATAATTGTCAAATTTCTCCTGATTTCAAAATCATATTTTAACCGTTTTGTAGAAACAATAACCCTGTGCTTTCCTTTCATTGCTCCATACCTCCATCAGATAAACTCCCCAGCTATCGGCACCAGTTCTTCCATAGAGTGAACGATCTGGTCCGTGTTCATGATACGGAGGGTAAAGGGTTGTTCTCCAAAATCCATCAGATGACGCAGATTAACTGTCCGGTCTTCCGTTTCCGCAATCCTTAACAACCATTTCGCACAATTATCTCCACAGGTGGAAACATTGAATATTTTATCCTTATTGAATTTCACAAGGATCAATGTTTTTACACCGCCGGACAATCCTACTGGCGGTATTTTCCCCAACACAGGGCTGTCGATCACACCACTGTCCAAGACGATCGACTGGTCTATATCCTGTATCATTTCTTTCACAAACGGATCAACAATCCAGCTATCTTCGTAATCATATTTAAAATAAGCAGCTGTATTATAGACTGCTTCCTCCAGATCTCCGTAATATACATTCAACATAAACTCCACCCTCCTCTTCATTCGCCGTTGATACTTCGTCCGAATTTATATAATACCAGGATTTTCTCTGTTGCTCATAATTATAAGCAAAATCAAAAATATGCACAATGATCTCCACATTCTGTATTTATTATATCAAATATCACGCTTACTTCCACCGCTATTTTTCTCTTCGCCGACACCCACAGTTACCCCCCCCTCTCATCCGTCGGCCAACTTCCCGCCCCAGAAAAGCCGCTGCCACAATCAGCAACGGATCGCCGCCTTGATGAATCCGTCAGTGTGATGCTCCATCATCTCGCTGACCTTGTCAAAATCTTTCATGTCATAGATTTTCGTCACACCGGTAAATTTCCAGATGCCCTTGTCCAGAAGCTCCATACAGCGCTTGCACAATCCTGCCTCATAGTCGATGCGCCGCTCATGGCAGTTGATGGTGGTAATCGCCTTGAAATTCCAGAGTTTGTAGTCGATGGAACGCATACCGTCGTTGTGATAGCCTCCGATGCCCAGCCTCCCGTGTGCCTTTACCAGCCGCCCCGCCAGCTGCAGACCATCCTCAGTCCCGGCAAACTCCATGACCGTCGGGATGCCCAGGGCAAACAGCTCGTGATTGTCCCCGTTTCTGGTCAGATCCACATAGCCCATGCTCTCAAAATCAGAAAAATAATGGGCGGGGATCTCCTCCGGCAGATAAGTCTCAGTGGCTCCGAATTTCCGGGCATTTTCCAGGGCCTCCGGGCGCTTGTCGACGGCAATGATATCGCCGTAGCCCATGGCCTTGAACAGCGAGATGATGCCAAGTCCCATATAACCGCAGCCCACCACGGCCACCGTATCCCCCAAAGTCTGCACCGGAAGCTTCATTGCAGCGGAAAGCAGGCAGGCCAAAGGCTCGGAGATGGCGTCCTCATCTTTCAGGCTGTCCGGCACATGGGCCATTTTCGCCGGCTCCACCACAATGTACTCCCGGTAAGCGCCGCCGCCGAGTCCCGTTACCCGGTCGCCCACGGCAAATCCCGTCACGTTCTTTCCCACTTTCTCCACCACGCCGATGGACTCATGTCCGAGAAGATCCCCCTCCTTAGCCGTGGCCCAGGGATACCACTCGGAATGACACATACCGGTCAGAGTTACCTTTACCAGCATCTCATCCTCTGTGATCTCCGGAATCGGCGCCTCGATAATTTTACTCTTCCTAGGCCCTGCCATAACCATCTGTTTCATTATTCCGTTCTTCTCCCTCATCGTTCCGCTCATCCTTTTCTCCTCCATTTCATGTTCTGCACTGATTAACACTGACCCCATCGCGATTTTTTGCACTGGCCTGCACTGACTCTGTCGCAATTTTTCGCGCCGGTTTCATACCTCTGGAAAAATTATATCGCAAGACCCCGTAAAACCGTCAGAACAAAGCCGCTATAAAATGTGGACAAAAACGCTCTTCCGTGCTATGCTTTGCATCAGAAGGACAGTATCAACATCGAGAAGGCAGTATTCATGGAGGGAAATTCTTATGTCTCTGTTTCTGGTGGGCTCTTCGCCCAGCACGTTTACCTACTATGCTCCCCACACTCACGAATACTATGAACTGATCCTGAACCTGGAGGGAGAAGGCGTAGCCACCATGGGCGGTGTTTCCTATCCCTTCGCGCCGGGAACCATTCATATTGTGCCGCCCAACACGCCCCATCACAAAGAGTCCGCACACGGTTTCCGGGACATTTATTTTCACACGGACACCCTCTTTCTCGGCGCAGGACTGACGCTGACCGACGAACAGGCACATCAGCCTATCGTCCTGATGGATGATGCGGATCATACTATGGAAAAGCTGATGTCCATAATGCTCGCACGCTACCTGAAGACAGACAAAAGCGATGTGATACTGAACTCCATGTATCACATCGCTCTGGAATTAGTTGGGGAATGGTATCAGAAAGAACCCACCGATGCGGTGGTGGAAAACATTCTCCACGAAATTGCCCTGTCCTTCAACGATCCGGAATTTCAGATTACCGAGGCGTTGATTGCCACCGGCTACAGCAAAGACTATATCCGCCGCCGTTTTTTTGCCGCCACCCATATGACGCCTGCCGAGTATCTGACAGATCTGCGCATGCGGTACGCCTCCCAGCTTCTCGCCCAGAAGCGGCAGCTGCGCCTGTCCATCGCCGATATCGGCGTCATGTGCGGTTACTACGATGCCAGATATTTTGCCCGGATCTTTCGGAAACATTACGGCGTTACACCCTCAGAATATGCAGATGCGGCAGCTGAAAGACAAGCAGAGAAATAGGCGTTTTTTCCTGATTTTTCCTCCAGGGGCGCAGCTTT
>ERZ1643246.1571-NODE-1571-length-24487-cov-6.182466_pt1 | contig 24487 bp, 31 predicted proteins | sample MGYA00579265_ERZ1643246 | MGnify/ENA primary metagenome ERZ1643246 (study PRJEB29033, sample SAMEA4952261) | chicken gut metagenome | biome: Broiler Chicken; feature: Gastrointestinal Tract; material: Caecum | place: Ireland | collected 2018 | study: Broiler...
TTTCTTTGCTAAATTGTCCTACTTCAACAAGCAACTCTATATCTTCTTTAGAGAATAGCCCCAAATCATAGAACTCTTTGACAAACTCATAACTGTATCGCATTATTTTTCCCCCTTAGCATTTATTGCATTTTGCATTACCAATGTTTTAACTGCACCTTGTAGCGTTTTAACATCTTTAGCTAAACCAGCAATCAAAACTGTTTGCTTAGCTTGTAATTTTTGTTCTAGGGACGGCTCTTCTGCAATACCATGTTTCTTTAGCCATTCACTCTCGGAAATACCTTCCCAAATTTGTTTTTCAGTATTCCATACTGGGTCATACAACCCAACACCATTTTCATCAACAGGTTCAACAGTTGTAGCATTAGCTGGCACTTGAGTGTCATCAGCAATGGTATCTGCACCAATGTATTCAAATGTTTCTTCATTATAAAAAAATATATATCTCATTAATTACCAGCCTTTCTAACTGCACCAAGTTCTTCAACGATTTCATCGTTCCATATACCCAACTCATAGATTGTCCGAGCAAATATAGCACGATTACCGGCACTGGTACCGTCTTTCTTAATCTTAGTCCCATCCCAGTTATATTTATCTCCATTATTAATTGGATTTTCGACTGTTGTTCCACGAAAAAAGCCACCGTCCCAGTTAGAATTTTTAAATTCTGAATATAAAATCAATCCTTTTAGTACATTCATAATTGTATCTGGAATTGAAAATATTGGATAATCACCTCTCCCGCGTTGATTTGGTGGGTCTGGTCTAAATATTTCATTGTTATTCCAATACGAAGAATTATATACAATACAACCATTATCAAATAGAAGTTTCCACGGTTTAGTTCTTGTATCTAGTATATATCCTGTTGGTGCATGTCGTTCATTTTGTGCTTTAAGCGAATTGATGAAATCTTGTTCAGTGCCTTTGTTACCCAGCTCTAACCAAATCTGATAAGCTGACTTACCATCTTGCCCATTCTTTCCATCAATTCCATCACGACCATTAGTACCATTTATACCATCTTTACCGTTGACACCGTCACGACCGTCTTTACCGTCAGCACCACGTTCGCCAGTATCTCCTTTGTCACCCTTGTCGCCTTTATCACCTTGAAGTCCAGTATCTCCCTTTTCTCCTTTAGGTCCAACTTCTCCACGTTCACCTTTAGGTCCTTGTGGTCCGACTGGTCCTTGCAATCCTTGCGGTCCACGTTCTCCAGTATCTCCTTTGTCACCCTTTTCTCCCTTATCACCTTTTTCGCCTTTGATTTGTTCTATACTCTCAACCTTTTTAAGAGCCTCATCAATGCGTTTGTTAAATTCTTCGATAGTGATAACAGGAATGGTTTTACCGTCAACTTCGGTTGTATTCTTCGTTATGCTGAAATATCCATAATTTTCACTTGGATAAATACTATCTTCATTCTGCCAGACTTCAAAATTATAAGTATCTGGTGGCAAGCCTTTTAGTTTGTCTGTGGTTAAAACAAGGCGGTTATCTTCAATTGTTAATTTCTCCGACTTTAGATAACCGCTTGAATTTTTAATTTTAAATTGATAGTCAGCTTCATTGTCTAAACTAACTCTACTATCATTTTCAAATAATGCTATTTTGAGCTTAATCTGAGTGTCTTGGTGTTTGAACACTTTCTGATTAATCGTTAATGTTTTCATTGCAACACTCCTTTATTCCTACCCACCCACCCTTTCATTATCTTAAACTGTTGGAGTTACAGTTGGTACGTCATAATCAACACCTGTAATTTCCTTAAATTGCTCCTTGCCAAAATAATGAACTTGAACAGCTAAACGACAATCATCAACTGTAAATAATCCTAGTGAATAATATTCCTTAAACATTGTATACATTACTTCATCCATCTTAATTTCCTCCCTTATTTAGATCCATTAATTGTTTTGTTAAACTTGCATTAACCTTTTGTTGTTGTACATTTGCTACTTGTAATTGCATAACTTGCTTAGTCAAAGTTGCTAACATTTGTTGATCTTGTGTTGGCTCTGGTTTCACTTCTGGAACAGGATGTTTTTGTTTCCATTCATCTTCCGTCAAACTATCCCAAGAATGTGTACTTTCATTCCAAGTAGGATCGTATAAACCTACGCCATTACTATCTACTGGCTCTACCGTTGTGGCATTAGCTGGAATCTCAGCAGTATCTTCAATCACATCATAACTAATGAATTTCTTATTTTCGTCATAAAAATATACTTGTTTCATTTAAGCCACCTCAATCCATACGTCATTTACATCAAAATGGTGTCCTGCATCTAATTTTGTATTACCAATATTGACAATATTCATTTTCCCTTGATCGGCAAAAAATAGCATACTTCCTGGATTTTCATTGCTAAATACTCCAATCCTTCGCCAACTTGGAAAGCCAGATGGTTGTGCAGATACTTGTACTGCATATGGAACAGTATCAATTTTAGGCGAAATAAAGCTTGCAGAAAAACAGTTTATAGTAACGTTACCTAATTTTAGTTTCTTCCAAATTCCGCCACCACTCCATCCGTTGATAGGAGTAATATTAACTTCCGTAACAGACCAATTCTGAACATCAGCTAATTTATCAAAATTTTCTTTAATCGTTTCTGGACCATTTTGCATGCCAGAAAAAATTGGATCAAAATTTATTGCCATGTTTATTCCTTCTTTCATTGTCTAAAATAAATAGCCCTGTAACCATTAAAGGCTGCAAAGCTACCATCTTGTAATTTATTCATTTGTGTATTGTCTACGATATACTGTGTATCTTCTGGAGCTGGCGACCAATCTGTTGCTACATTGCCTTTCTCTAGTTTGAGTTCTTTCCAACTCAATGAAACAGATAGCCTATCACCAGCACCAATAACTAAATTGGCGTTAGTTGTATTGTTATTAAGTGTTCCATGAACTTCACTATATCCACTTTGTCCAGCTTTAATTACATTGCCTTTGAATAGTCCGTTACCACCAATGTACGCTTGCAACCAACTATCCTTATTAGGCTTTTCTATCCAAACCCTTGCTGTGAAATTGTCTAATGGATATATACTCTTAAAGAAATTAGTATTGTAAGGTGATCTTACCCAGTCATTAGTAGTACTCCTTTGTTGCAAATCACGACTTGTTCCTTTTAACAAATTTGTTCCACCAAGACTAACAGTTGAGCTACTTTCCAACGGTTCTAGTAATTCAACTGTACTTTTGCCATTATCCACGCTAATAACCTTAGCTTGGATATTGCGTTTGTTTCCACCGCCAAACATACCGGCTGGCTCTGTCCCAATTGGGACTAAGCCTAAACTATATTCTTGGTAATTAAGCGTAATTATTGAATTAACTGTTAAACTAGTTGGAATAATTAATCTTATTCCTCTAGTTTTAACGTTGATAGTTGTTTTTGGGCTTTCACGATTTCCGTCGTGATTAGATACACCGAATTGATAACTTGTGGCAGGCAACAGTCCATTAATTCCAGTTGACTTATTATTTACATCTCAAAGTAACTGAATTTGCTGTTACATCACTTGAAGTCAAATTGCTTACATTAACTAATGCTTCATAAACTTGAATAGTCAACATGTTTGAAGTCTTGTCGCCTAGTGTGGCTGTAATTGTCGTTGTGCCTGCTGCGACTGCTTGTAAATTACCACTATTGTCTACAGTAGCTACCTTACTGTTAGTACTTGCTAAAGTAGGTGTTCCACTCGTTTGGCTAGGTGGCGTTACTGTAACAGTTATCTTAGCAGTTTCTCCAACTTCAAATGATGTTTTACTGATTGCCAGTGTAATAGATTGTACTGGAATTTGTGCTGTTGTAACTGTGACGATATTAGACTTAGAACTCTCACGTAAACCATTATATGCAGATACTGCAAAACGATATTTCGTATTAGCTTTAAGTCCTGTTGCGGTATACGTTTTTACATCAGTTACTTCAGCAATCTTGGTTAATTCTCCACTATCACCCAGCCCTTGATAGATATAATACTTCAATATTACTTACCTCCATTCTAGGCGTTGTGTGTGTTGATCGATATAACTAGCACGCAAGTCAGAAGGGCTTGTTGGCTTGCTAAAGTAACCAGATCCACCGGCAAGAGTGCTTCCACCTTTACCATCTCCAGCCTTAGCAGCATCATCATCAACATCACCTAAACTAATTTTAATTACTTTGTTGCCGCTTCTCAAATACCAGTCACCATACTTGTAGAAAGGTGCGGCGTTCATGTAAAAATTACGCGGCAAGCGGATGGCAATTGAATTATTGTTCGCATACTCAGCTTCACAAGGAACTAATTTAGTTAATGTTTCACCAAATGACCCAGAACCTAAACCACCGATTTCAGTACCAATCGCATTTTCATAGTAGAATACAGTTGGCTTAGGATAATTCTTCTGATTGTGCACGATTGTGATCTTATAGCCATAAAGTAAATCTTCCAAGCTATCAGCTGTTACTATACTTGCGTTACGTTCAGCAACCACACCATTGGATAGTGCGATAACGTTAGTGCCATCTGGAACTTCATCCTTATGTTTAACACGAATTTGCCAAACAGCTCCATGCCCATCGTCATAGTCGTCCCAGCCTTTTGTGATTGCAAGATCACCTGCAGCTAGTGGAGCATAGCCTTGCATGGTTGGAACATCATTAAATTGCCATGCTCGATCATGAAATTGAGCTTGTTCCAGTGTTTCCTGGATCTGTTTTGTCATCTCTAGCAATTGGTTATAGCGAACATACAATCCGTTCTTAGGATCGTTCACTTCTGCCATTGCATCATTCAATGATTGCTTGTATTTAGCCAACCATTCACTGAATTCTTGACTATATGTTTCACCTGCTTTATTAAGCTTGTCATTAATCGCATCTCCTTGGTTAGTTACTTGTTCAAGGATTTGTTCGAACTCTTCAATATAATCTCTGCCAGCATTCCCAATGTGTGCAAAAAACTGATCATCGATAACATTAAAGTCCATATCGACTGTTGATACGGTTGACCCATCTTTGCCAATAAATCTAATATAAAATTGTTGCCAGTGTCCAGGAACGTTAAATGTACGTTCATCGAAATGTAACGTTACTCGTCCTAACATAATTTGATCATTGCGATCATTACCCTTTATAGGGTAGATATGTCTGTGTACATGTCCTTGATTATCTACGCCACCATACTCGTACTTCCAACCTCTCATATTAACAGGTAGTCCATTACTAGTAATATACACCGGCAAATAGTCATCTGTGTCTCCTACACGGCCATTGAAATAACCACTAATATCTAAGATCTGATCTTGATAACGTGTTAGATCAAGCGTTAGGCGTGTTTTCTCTCGTAATGCCATTTATTTATCCCTTCTTTCATCGTTCATCTAAAGTGTCTTCATCGAGGCCATACGAATTCAAAAAGCCATCTACTTTGTCCTGCTTTGAAGCTAACAGTTCAAAGCCTTTTGCTATAGCTTCCCGAACATCTTTGCCATATTGAGCTTTGCGGATTGTTTCGGCAATGTTTCTCATCTCATCGGTAGTAGTCATCTAACCGTCTCCTTTCAACTTATCAACTTCAGCTTTTAGCGCATTGAAATCTGCTTGTGATACATATCCAGCCGGAATTCTATCGTTAATAACTGTTTGTAACTGCTTTATATCAAATTTGAGCTGCGTTACATCTTCACTGCTTGCACCGTTTTGGATAATCGTAGTAGTACTTGATACATTGGATTGGCCACTTGCCTGAACTTCTGCTACACGGCCAACAATGACTTTAACTTTCTCTAAATCCTGAGTTTGCCGATTTGTTTCTGCCTGATAATCAGTCAGTCCGAGTGATTTATCGCCGATTGTTAAAGTTGATTTATGTGGGCGTAATAAGTCGATTTCCTTTTGTACAACTCGTAGCAGTTGTGATTGTGCTACGTATGGATTGATGAACATATAGCGGTCAGCAACTTTAAAATGATTGAAATTAGGTAAATTCAGCTCAAGTGCACTAACCTCCCAGCTCTCTGGCACTCGTTGTGCATTTATCCACGCTTTGGCTTGGTTCATTAGAATGTTAGCATCAGTTACATCACTAAACTCAACCGTGCCATTAATAATGCCGAATTCCTTCTGTAATTCAGGTATATCGATATAATCACGTCCACCGTTAACGCTAGTGATTGTTAGTTTTGGTTTGGCAGCATTTGAGTCACTAATCTCATCTTTTTTACTTTCATCTTTAGATTGTGAACCATCTCCACCTTTCTTGATCAATGCTTGCGGATCTAACCAAGTGCCATCATTTGTGAACGATTTTCTAACAGCCTCGTAGAAGTCGGCTTTAGTAACGCCAACGTGTAAATGGTCAGTGTCACGCCAACCAATAACATCACCAGTTTTGACTTTATCACCAATGTTTACTCGAATTTGACCAGCACTGCTGAATGCTTCTTGATAGACGATATTAAAACCATCTGTACTATGTGTTACAACATAGTTTCCAAGACCTCCCATATAGCTTTTAAAAACCACTGTGCCACCATGAATTGCGTGTATTTCGCTGCCTGGGTGATCTACAGAACCAAAGTCTAATCCATCGTGAAAACCATTTTGTCTAAATTCACCGCCAGGATGAATACCAAACAATTGACCACCAGAGAAACGACCTTCGCCAACACTTGGAAAGGGCCAGCCCCAGCCATTAGTTGTTGTTGTCGTAGTAGTATCACTAATCGGACCATTAACTCGTCGTGTACCAGTTGGACCCCAACCGCCTGCGTGTGAAATGTCAGCTAACCAATTAGAGTCATTAAACATTGCTAGCAGTTGATGGAATCCCTTGTGAATATCCTCGTATCCCTGTACTTTCCAAGCATCAAAAGTTGGCTGAATGTATTGCAATAACCCTGTTGAAGGGTGGCCTGCTGCTGCATTGCTATCCCAGTTGTTTGTAACAGTTTCACTACCACCAGACTCTTGATTAATACGCCTTAAAACTGCACTTAACCCGTTCTGATCCAAATTAACGTTCATCATCTTTGCGGCATGTTTAATCGCTTCAGTCCAATCGCCATTAATAGCAGTAGTTGCACCGCCACCAGTCGTTGTTGTTGAACTTTCACCGTCAACTTCAACCTTGTTACTTTCTAACTGTTTTCCAAGTGGGATAACACGAGTGATAACCTTTGTGGGATCGATTGTAAGGCTAGCAGATTGCATGTTAACAGCCAACTGGATAGGCGTATCATTCTTGTGATCTCTGCCAATGCTGGTTACATAATCAAGCACATTTGGCCCTCCTGGCCGGTATTCTGTCACCAGATAACCACCTAGTTCGGTGATAAGTTTCTCTTTGATTACATCCCTTGTTTTGGGGTAGTCGATTTGTCGATAGGCGTTATCCTTGTCGTTAGTGATGTCACAGTTGTGTAGTTTGAACTGCTTATACTGTGGAACTTGACTATTATGAACATCGAGCAACGATTGCAGAAACTCTTTTGGAGTTAAGCCAACCGCCTCATAGAAACGTTGGATACTATCCAATAGATACGCCTCAATGTCTTCGAACGTATACGTTCTGATGAAACGCCCACTTGACTCCATTTCTTTTTTGGGCTTAATTGCTCTACCACGAAATAATAGTTTATCGTCATCATAGACCTCAACGTGTGTATGCATTGGCCTGACGTTGTCGAATAGTGGGTTATCGCGGCTAACTGTTAACTCTAAATCATCGATATCAGTTTCTTTAATTGTAAGTTTACCTTCACTAACCGTGCGATTAACTCGTTGATCAAGCACAATAAAGCCGTTCTTATCAGTTGGCTCGTTATATCCAATAATTCGATACATTACACCATCTCCTCGCGTTTGAAGACAAATTCAATTGTTCCACTGCCAGACAAGTTGATTTGGTTATCACCAATATCGAGTACCACTTGTGTTTGCTTGTAATTGTTATCGTTCAACGACACTTCGCCAAAACTTCCTTTTGCCTTGACGTCCCCAGTTACCACAAAAGATGATAAAACTGGTCGTGAACCAATGTTCTTAACATTTACATCCTGACTACCGTTGACATTAAACTTGACTGGTTGCCATATCCAGTGCGGAAAGAAAACATCGTCCCAATGATCAGCGCCTTCATTGTGGTTCGTGTAAGCGTAGGGATATGCAATGAACACGATTGACGCTTCTAGCGTTTCGTTGTCGCTGCTATCGTCAACTTCAACGCTCTTGCACTTGGCCCACCAGTAATACACCGGCTCGTGAGTGTCAGTCAGTTTGCCCCAGTTGCACGGCATTAATTGACGCTTTAATTCCTGTTCAAAACCTTTGCGGTTGCGATACTCTTCACCAACATATAGCAGTTTGTAGGTGATTTCTCGATTGTTGAAAAATCGTTCGTTATCAATCATCGAAAAATCATAGCTACCTTGACGATATGGCACGCTTTCAGTAATCTCCTGTTCTTCAGGCGTGGGAGCTGTTCGCTCAGTTAGCCACCAACCATTTAAGCGTGTATCGTAACCGTTAAAAATAAAGCCTTCGCTTGCTATATTTAAATTGGTATTATCTTCCACTGGGTCAAGGTTTCTAAATTCATATTGCATCAGCTCCACCTACTTTTCAGATTTACTCGATTTCCTAAACGATTATCGTATCTATCGTACGTACTCCCGACAAGTACATCACCATCTAGGTAAATATCTTGTTGTTTGTTTGCTAACTTCCGTAATAGATTGTTATTCTCCTGTGCCATTGTTGGACTATCAATCGTTAAGTTATCGCTGAATGTTCCACCAAAGCCTACTGAATGTTGTCTATATAGATTCTGATTAGCACTTTGTAAAGCACTCATAGTGTTCATAAAGTCCCTTGTATTTGGACTTGGCACTGTGATTGTTTCTAGGTTACTAGATACTGCATCAGAAACTGCACCCGCCATGTTAGATACACCTTTTTGAACTGTTGAAAATTGATTTTGTAATCCTTTATTAAAACCGGTCATGATTGCTACACCGGCTGGGATTAAGAGTTTGCGGTCATAGCTGATAGGACCTTTATGGGCTTTAATCCATGATCCAATACCGCCAACGAAAGATTTAACTGCCCCCCATGCTGATTCCAAACCGCCAAGAAAAGAGTTCATGATTGCTCTACCTTGTGCGCTTAAGTCGATATGAACAACTGATTTGATAAAGTTTACACCGGCGTTGAATATACTCTTAATCGTGTTCCATACCGTACTAATAACAGACTTCAAACCATTCATTACGGTTGTTATCACGCTTTGAACTCCATTGATTCCGGCACTTACAACAGATTTAATGCCATTCCAAACGGTAGTAGCAATTGAAACGATTGTGTTCCATACTGCTGACCAATTGCCTTGGATAGCTTGCGTAATAGCTTGAATAATGCCGGCTACTACGTTAATAGCTGTTGAAATTACAGTTACAACCATATTCCAAACTGTTTGAACAACCGTTACAATCACGTTCCAAATCGTTGACCAAACTGTTTGAATAATCGTAAGTGTAGCTTGGATAATTGATGAAATCATTGTTATTCCAGTCTGTACTGCTGTTGTAATCATATTCCATACAGTTTGAGCAACTGTTGAAATCACGTTCCACTCTGCCGACCAAATTGCTTGAATTACGGTCATCACACTTTGAATAACTGTTGATATAACATTAATTCCTGTTTGAACTACTGTTTTAATTATGTTCCATACGGTAGTTATAACTGCTACTAAGCTATTCCAAATAGGTGTGGCAACTGCAACGATACCTTGCCAAATTGTTGAAAAGAACGCTGATAAGCCACTCCAAATTGTTTTAGCAACGGAAATGATACCTTGCCACAAAACAGTAAAGAATTCCGTTAATGAATTCCATAGGTTCTTAAATGCGTCAATGATTGGCGATACTGCTTGGATAAATCCATTCCAAGCTGTTGTAAATACACTAACAATTGAACCCCACACGCTTTGAGCAATTGAAACTAGCCCTTGCCATGCGTTACTTAAAAACTGAGTAAATCCTTGCCACAACTTTTGACCTGTTTTTGTTTGAGTAAAGAACCAAACTAAACCGGCAACGACTGCGGCAATTCCGGCAATCAATACAACCCATGGATTTAATCCAAGTAAAGCAAAGAATGCCTTGATAGAATTCTCTGCACCGGCTACTAATTGCACGAACGCTTGCAAGTTTTGAAATCCAGTTATTAACGAACTGATGCCACTTGTGGCAGCTTGAACGCCTTTAAACGCTCCGATAAAAGTAACTACACTAACCGCCAAAGGACCAAGCCAATCTTTATTTTGATTTATAAAATTGAAAACAGTTGATAAAACGTTGATAACACTATCCACTGCACTTCCGATACTTTGAGCCAATGCTTGTGGATTAATTCCGTCTAAGTAGTTAATGATTCCACTAATTGCCTTGATACCATAAGAACCAATTTTATCAAACGTCGGTAGTAATGTATTGGTAGCTGTTTCCTTAAGTCCGTCCATAGCTTGCCCAACTGTTTTGTATTGAGTAGCCATTTTAGAAAAGTTTGCATTAGTTCCGGCTTTTGCTATCGCATTGAAAAAGTCTTCTGTCTTAACTTTTCCATCTTGAACGTTCTTAATCAATTCGGACGTACTCATGCCCATAGTTTTGGCAACTGCTGCAATACCGGCTGGCGTTTGTTCCAACATCAATCTGAAATCTTGCCATTGCACCATTGGCTTGGCTGCCATTTGTGTTGCCTGTTCACTAAGTGTTTTCATTGCTTGTTGTGGATTTTCTGAGGCGGCAGCTAAACCACCGAAACCTTTAACAAGTTTAGTTGTATTCTTAGTTCCAACCGCTGCAAGTTGTGAATACGTGGACGCCATATCAGATGCACTATATATGGTTTGTTGTGCGAACTTAGTTAATTCGCCTCTAACCTTTGAGATTTCTCCGGAACTTTTGCCGATATAAGCCATATTCCCGTTGAAAGTTTGCCACGTTGAACTTGTTTCACTCAAACCTTTATAAACGTCAGAAATTCCATTGGATATTGTTCCTAATGCGGCGGTTCCTAAACTCATAACCCCGATAGCGCTGGCTACTGATTTAAATGTGCTTGTGGTTGTATTTCCACCTTTAGCCACTTTATTTGAAACACTGTCGCTAGTTGCTCCTAGCTTGTTCATCATCTGCATAGCTTTGTTTGTAGTTGACGTAAAATTTTCATCAATAGCTTGCAAAACGGCTTTAACACTGAATGATTGTGCCATTTAGAAACCACCCCTTTCTTCTTCGTTTCTCATGCTCCAAGGTATAATTTTTCCTTGTTTCTTGAGTTGTCTAAACTCTTTCAAACGTTCTGCGAATAAGTTTTCGTTAGTTCGCAACGTGTTTTGTTTCTTCGTGGCTTTATAATCTGTCTCAAAGTTTCCTCTAACTTCATCAATCATCTTGTTAGCATCAAAGAATTGTTCAAACTTCCTAAATTTAGGCTTAGGATTCTTTGAGCTACCAGTTGTGGCTTGTACTTGCTGATTAAGCCACGCTTGATAGGCTAATTCTTCGTTACGTTTAATGGTTCTAAGTTGAAACGCCTCTAAGCGTATCAGATACTCATCAAACGTCATTTTTTCAATCTCTCGCATACTAACTAAGCCTAGATATGCTAGAGAGTTTAGGACTATCTCATGATACATTTGTTCACTTGATAATCCTGTATCTCCAGTATCTAGGCTTTGAGGTTTTTTGCCACAAGTTTTGTAGCTGTACTTTCATTAATTTCCTTTAAGATATCGTCAAAATACTTCTCTAAATCTTCAAATGACACTTCTTTGTCGATAAATGTTTCTACGTCCTTCATGCTTGGACGTGGTTTGTTATCATAAGCTGATGCATAGATTACGTTACACAATGCCACTGGGTCGTATGTTTGTAATGCTGGCAATGTTCGCATTAGTGCCATACCTAAAGAAACTCCGTTATTAGATACACTTGCCACTTTATCCAACTCACGAACAAAACGGATTCCAAAATTTAGTTCATATTCTGTACCTTTAATTTTAATTTTCATCTAAAAAACTCTCCTTTGATTAAGCTTTTGGTGTTGTTGCTGAACCTGTTCCACGGTCTGCGTCTTTCCATGCTGTACCTTTTCCAGTTTCATCAGATCCAGATACAATACCTAAGCCTCTGAATACATATGCCAATTCTTCCTTAGCGTTGTCTGGTAATTCTAACCATCCACGTTGTGGAGTTCCATCAACACTAAATGTTACGTCTCGTGTTGAATTATCATCTGGGTCGTTGTCGTTGCTATCTTCGGTTACTGAACCTTGAGCGTACCAAGCAAATACTTTACCTTCTGAATTCTTACGTGAAATGTTTACGATCCAAATTTCAACTTTTTCATTTTGGATTAAAGCGTCTATTAAGTCATCTGAAACCTTAGAAATGTTGTTTACGAATTCCACTTCGATTTTAGTTTCTAAAGAACTTGATGTACCAACTGTACCATCTTTTGTTTGAGTTGTATCACTATCACGTTGTGGGTCAAAGGATAAGGACGTTTGATAAGGGATAAGTTGTCCTTGTTCTTTTTCTGCGTTCTTCAATAAACGAATATACGCCAAGGTATCCATACCTTGTAAAACTTGTGGTCTAGCCATATTTTTTCACTCCTTAACTTAAATTAAAAACAAGCGTCATCATGCCATGATTTAACACAGTATTTGGAACGCTTGTATCTTGAATTATTTGATTTTCATATTGGTCTATACGTAATCTGACAAACGTATCTCCTAGCTTTGTTGGTTGCATACACTGGATAAAGATATCGTTCATCATCTGGGAAACTTCAAAACGACTTTCTCCATCTCCCCATACGTCTACATTAGCCACTATTTGACCTTGTACTGCGTTTTTAGTTACAACCGGTAGTGTTTGTACCGAACCGATTAAAACGAACGGATAAGGTGCGTTTTCGTTCTCTAGTGGTAAATGATCGTATGTTGTATAGCCTGAATTTAATGATAATTGATAAATATAGTCAAAAATTAATTGGTCTGGTGTCATAATTCCACCTACTTGAATAACTTGTTAATATCGGCTCTAAATTGTGGCTCTATCTTGCTGAACGCCGGACCTAATGTAGGACGTCTTGCCATGAACCTTGTTCCATACTCAAGATATGGAAAATACTTAGTTCGTGGCTGCACTTCGGCTTTAAAGTTGCTTTTACGTAAGGTAACGCTCCTTTTAGTTGCTCCTGTACTATATCCAGCTGTATAAGCCCTATCCATGTTGTTCATGGTTGTTGTTTGCAAGTTAGCTCCATGCTTTGCCACAATCTGATTAACTTCATTTGGAAAACGCAACACGTTCCCTTGTAATGCTGATTTTAATTCCTTGACACCGGTAATTTTAATCCTACGTGCCATACCCTAGCCCTCCCCAACAATTAGAGTTGCCATTTTCTGCGTTTGTCGCATTGTCTGGAGTCGATATTTAGTTTCAGAGTTTCCAACAGTAACGAACGCCCAATTTTGATAAGGCAATTCTGGAACTCGTATTACTAGGCTATTAACATCAAACTTGCCAAACAATTGGATAGCTCTGTTAGTTCCTATGTCTGTAACGTTAGCCATACAACTACCTAGGAAATCAATCCCTCCAACATATCCATGCGTTGATGGGTCATAGTGCTTTTGACTCTCAGAATAGAAACCCACTAAAGTATCAAATCTCATACGTCATACCTCCTGTATGGGTCAATCATATATAGCAATCCATCTGAATTGTTTCTACGTTTATATTCCTCAATGTCACTCTCGAAAGCGTCAAAATCGTTATTACTAAACGTGATAGATTCGCCTTCTTGAGAGTAGGACGTCATGCCTTCGTTTCTAACACGATTAAAACGACGTATAGCGACTTCTAAGGGTATATATGATAATTCACTAGGTATATCTTCGCCAGGCTTTAAACCTAGCTTAAATCGCAATGACAACTCTGTATTTTTAATGATTAATTGCAAGAGACTATCAGACTCCTTGTTTTCATCTGATAGCCCCAACATGATTTTTAAGTCTGATAGCTCCATAAAATCAACCTACTTTCTGTTATTTAGCCTTAGCTGGTTCTGCTAAAGTTCCTTTAATAACACCATTTGCAACTTCTGGGAAAATCTTAATGCCCCAGTAAAGTGTGCTTTGGTTAGTCAAGTTTGTTGTATTATCATCACGAACTAAAGCAATTAAGCCTGTTTCATCAGTAGTGATTGACTTGTTTTCAAACAATTTACGACTTTCGCCGTTTGTGTCTAAGTACATCAAGTTAATGTTATCTTTAACTGTTGCATAGAATGTACCTTCTGGAACACCGGAGTTCATAATTAAAGTAACTCCACCCATAAAGTTATTAAGTAATGTTAAACCAAATCCAACACTAGCTCCGTTTGTAATGTCTGCTGCACCTAGATATTTAGCTGCATCCATTGGATTGATAAAAACGATTGTGTCTACTGCATCATCATCAAATAATACTTGTAACTTACCTACTGATTGAGCAATCGCATTTTGCAAACCGCCTTGAGCACCTAAGTCTGTTGGTGCTGTTGCTAAGAAATCAAAGAAACTTTTGCGAACATTCTTTTGAATTTCACGTAAGATACGCTTATCAGATTGTAAAACTGCCATATCATATCCAACACGTTGGACTTCCTCAATAGATACGGCCTTACGTGCTTTTTCAAAGCTAACAGTAAAGGAACGGTCTTTTGTACGTTTAACTCCACTCAAAGGAATATCTTCGCCTTCGCCAACGCTTGTTGTACTAGCCATATCAGTAGTGAACTTGTACATTTGGATAGTGTTGCCTTGTGTCATTGCTTGTGGACGTGTAGTACTTAATGCTTGAGTTAATTTTGTGATACTTTTGGAAAATTGTTCCACAAAGTCCTTTGCTTGTACTTCGCCCATATCTGGTGTTTTGATTAATTTTGGATCTGCCATAATTTTTTTCTCCTCCTAGCTAAATAAGGACCAGTTATCACGCATTGCTTTTTGGCGTTCTGCTGTATCCTTAATGTTTCTAATTTCATCTTTTGTCATAGTCGTTTTAACTCCTGTTACTCGTGGAGTTTTGCCTGCTAACAATTCCTTACGTGTATCTTCCTTGATTTTCTCAATAAAATTAGTAATTGCTTGAACGTTAGCAACGGTCTTCTTGTTATCGTTCACAACGACCATATCAAGTACATTGTCTGGGACTGAAATTCCGGACTCTTCAAAAACTTGTTTAGTTTGTTTCAAGTCTTCGTTGCGCGCTAAACGTTCTTCAAGCTCCTTGATACGTCTATCTTTGGCATCTTCTTCTTGTTTAGCTTTCTCTTCATCAGACAATTCTTTGATACTCTTGTCGTTGTTTTCGTATTTAGCAAGTTTAGCTTTAAGCTCCTCTACTTCCTTTAAAGCTTGGTGCTTACTTTCTTGTTCCTTACTAATACGCTTTTGTAACTTCTTGGCAATCTTCTCAGCGTCTACTGGTTTCTTATCTTGGACGTCCTTTTCTTCAACCGTTTCAACGTTTTCTTGATTGTCTTGAACATCAGTTACTTGTGTTGTTTCTTCTGTATCCATAATTGGACCTCCTACTCGCATTTAACGTCCTGGGAGACGGTTATACTCAAGTTGTTCTTTAACGACTGCAAACATGGAAAAAGTCATGTATTTTAGACATTTGAAATGCTTAAATTTATGCACAAAAAAAGCACTCATAAAAATGAATGCTTAGTATAAAATATCTTCGTTGTAATATTTGTTGTAAATTTCATCATCTTCTGGCAAATCATCAATAGGCTTACCAACTGTCAGACAGTGTTGTAAAAGCTCTTCTTCCAACGGTCCAAATGTTGGATAAGGTACTACAAATTTGGATATATATTCAGTTAATAGCTCCTTGAGTTCTCCATCATCTACTGGATAATGACTGGAAACAAATTCTTCAATATCTTCTCCGAATTTGTCTTTAAATTCTGCATTATTCTTCACGTTTAGCAACCTCCTTGATTATCTTCAAGTACTCATCATAGGCACTTGGAAAATACTTCTTGATTAGTTTTAATGACTTAGGATTATTGATTGTGGCACTTGTTGTTTCTGCAAAGAATTCAGTACCTCTATAATGTTTGCTATGCGTTTCCTTAACGACTTTAGGTCCTGACGTTCGCCAGTAACTTCTGCCATGCCCAACGCCTAACGGATATTCTCCAGCTCCTGAGCCTTCCAACATATCAGATAAATCTCCATAATCTTGTTTGATATAATCGCCTGTCTTGACTTCTGATTTAATCTTATTAAACGCTTGTTCTCGACGATCATATTCAATAAAACGTTCTACTCTGTTTAATGAGGCTTTAGTTAAATTACCATCTTTTTTAACTCGTTCCCAACCATGATTTTCTACATAACCACTTTTGCCATCATCAGAATATTTAGTAATTTTGATTTCTGGTTTTGGTACGTTTGCATCAATAAACGCCTTTATATCTTCATCCATTTTCTCGGAAATCGTCTGGAAACTTAGATAATGTGAACCAGTAAAACCTTCTCCACCAAAAACATCATCTATATGGTGTCCAAATTCATGATAGAACACGTCAAACTTGCGTTGATAGTAGTTCATGTTGTTTTCTGCGTTAAAACTCTTCTTGTTGATATAAACCGTCTTATTAAGTCCTTGATAGTACGCTCCACTTTTTGTAGTTTCAAGTTTAAAATTGCCACTTGCTTTCTTCCAAATGATTTGCATCTCTTCTGGAGCGTTGTTGAGCGTATCATTGATTTCTTTGATATAAGTACCAGCATCAGCCTTACCGAACGTCTTAACGAAATAATTTTCCAAATTGCTATTAACGTAATTAAAGAATGATTTCTTAGGTTTAACTTCTTCTTTAATTTTATCATTTTCTTCTGGAGTTTTCTCTTTTGCGTTAGCTTTATAAGAATTGTCTGCACCGTCAACCCAGTAAGCACTAATTCCACATCTACAATTAGGGTGCGCCGGAACTGTTGGCACGTCGTCTACCTCATAAACACCACGCCCCCATTTGGTATTGTGGCTATAAATATCACTGCAAATCTTGCATGCACTGGGTTCTGCGTGCCACTGACAAAATCTATAATCCATCTCAATTAGTGAGTTCTTTTGAGCCACAAACTGCACTCTAGCACTTTCAGTTCTTGCAAGTCTTTCAGTTACGTATCTATGATTGGTAACTACTGTTCTAACGTGTTCTTTAAGCAATTTTGCCATCTCTCGTGGATTATCTCCACGAATAATACCTGTTGATATAACTGCGTCTAACTCAGCCTTTAAAGCGTCCGTATCTGCCCACACACGTTGGCTGAAATTGGCGCTGCCTGTTTGAGCCATTACAACTGTTGCGACTTCCTTGCTAGTCCATAACGACGTCTTGGTTAAATCTTCGCCTAAGATACCGGATTGACGTTTGACTTCGTCCATATAGTCGTTTTGAATTTTGTCTCGCATATCATTGCTTACATTCATACCTAAATCAACCATAGTGAGTCCTACTTGTGATTTTAGATACTCCAACCGATTAAGTCGCATAGTAGCATTGTAGACTTTCATACGTGCGTTTTCTTCTGGCGTAAAGTCCTTATAAGATACTTTCTTGCCTTGACTTCTAAGCCTGTTTGCTTTAGATACAAGCTCTTTAGCCTCACGTTCATATTTCTCAATGTCAAACTCGTTAACTGCTCTGTAAGCTCCTGTAATGCCGATACCGTCATTATGTACTTCGGCTATTTTCTGATATTCAACGTCTATTTTGTTATAAATATCATCAATAGCTTTTTCATAGTATTCAGTAAGGCGATTATTAAACTTATTATCGTTCTCTAGGTTCTGAGCTATCCACTTCTTCTCGGCTTGCTCCCTGGCTTTCCAATACGCCTCGTTCTTCTGGTTCTGCATCAGTTACACCACCTTTGAACATATCAGTAGCACTAATTGAATTCTGCAAAGATTGTTTAATAAGGTTTTCCTTTTCTTCGCCAATCTTCTTGATTTCTGCCTTAGGGTCGTCAACGATAGATAACACTTTAAGTTGTGTTTCCTTAGAAACTACGCCCTCAAGTGTCTTGGCTGTGTTTGCCTCGTCTGCGTCGTTTACTGGTACGTTGCGTTTAAAGGTCAACGATAATCCAGCTTTGACTTCATCAACTGAAACACTGCCGATAACCTTGCCTAAGCTTACGATATTACCTAAGAAATTGGTTAAAGCTATCGTGAATTTACGTTCCTCTAATGCTGCTTGATTTTGCATACTTAGTAACTTGTATCTAATAGCCACGCCACTGGAGTTACCACTAAACGCCTCATCATTTAAATTGGCTACCATAGCCGTTTGAAAAATATCATTCACTAAACGATTAAGCATGTTTTCTTGCATGTTGTCGCTATCTGGCTTGGCTAAGAACTCAACCCTTGCGTTAGCTGACTCTGGGGATGGGTCATAAAATGCCTTTTTATCTCCGTTAAAATCAAGGATAGGCTTGCCTGTTTCTGGGTCTTTAGGTAAATTAAGCCCCAATAATAGCAAGTAAGCTTGGTCAAAATACTGAATTTCGTTAGCTTTCTGACTGAACGCTTTATCGTATGCATCAACTAGAGTTCTAATCTTTCCAACCAAAGATAAACGTTCTTCGTTTGCATAAAATTCCACTGCCGGAACTTCCTTAAATGGAACAATAGCTCCTGTTTCTTCAAGATTTCCGTCCTTGTCAATGCTATAAACCTTGCTATTAGTGTAAACTTCTCCAGCTAACTCAGAATTGAAATAAGCATATCTAACAAATGCTATTGGCTTACGCTTGATACTTGTATCGTAGATAATAAAGCCCTCGTCTGGTGGAACTACTGCAACACAAGTATTACTATCTTCATCTTGATAAGCTAACATGTAGGATAATCCATAAATTGCCACTTGCTTGGCTACTTCTGATAACTTATCTTGGAACGTGTTAATTTTCAACCAATTCTGTAATAGCTCGTTCTTGCTATCATCTTCTAGTTGTATCTTAACTGGAGTTCCCATAAAATATCCGATATACGTATCTACAACATAGTTAGCCCAATTACTGATTACTCTGTTATCTGGTCTAAAACTTTTAGGATCAAACTTCTTCTTCAAAATAGAATGTTCGCCGGTATAGTAACGGTAGTTTTCTCCATACGTTGTAATACCTCTGTTGTAATTGATAAAAGTTAAAACATCTTCGCCTGTTAGTTCTTCATTAGGATATAAATACAAGCCCTCTTTAGAGATATAAGCACTACCTGCAATCTTCACACTATCTGCCACGTTTTCCACCTCCTAAATGTAAATTGAATTGATAAATTGAGCGTCGTTGTTTAGATGCTCGTTATAAATTGCGTAACGCATTGCGTCCATTACGTCGTCGTTTTGTTTGATTGGTTCGCCTGTGTTTTCGTCCCAAATGTACGTGTAAATCTCATCTAGGAACGATTGTACTGCTGAACCCAAAACAAAAAAGCGTCCTAACTTCATCAGTTTAGCCACACTTTCTATTCCAGCCATTCGCGCCTTATTGGCGTTCCTGGCACTTATTCCGTTACGTAAGAACTCGTTATAATTATCTGGTCTCTTTAATGTTTGATAAAAGTCGCTACTTTTTATCCTTTCTAAAAAGAAAGCCCATGCTTTCACATGGGAACAGACTATATCTTAATATAAATAAAAATTATATTCCTTGCGCTTCCCTGTCGCTTGACAAGTACTCTACTCAATTACGCTTTCTATAATGCTTTGGTACTATTCTTCCCTCAGGCTGATAGAAAGGTTTTTTCGATAGTCGTTGAACAACTTCCTTATGTTCTAATGGTTCGTATGAAAAAGTAAATCCTTTATGCCTTAACATAGGAAATCTTTTACCTTTGGCTATGCTTTGACGGCAAACACTACCAACATGTCCGGCGTTAAATCCATCTTTTTTAACATCATCTAAACATTCGTATATTTTGACTAAACCGTCTAAACTATAACAATAAACTCTTTTGGCGTTAGTCCATCTTGAATTTTCTTGTGGAGTAACCCATTCTAAATTTTCAGCTCTATTGTCATAGCCATCTCCGTTTATATGGTTTACTTCAATTTTATTTTCAGGATCATCATTTTTTACAAATGCTTTTGCTACAAATCTATGCACTTTAACATATCTTTTTTTGTATGGATTCAACTCTATTACACATACTTCTAAATATCTATTTCTAGATTTTTTAGTTGGCTTTGTTTTCTTCAAAACTAATGGTTTCATATGTTTTCTTTCAGATAAAACCATTCCGTCATCAGTAATCCAATAATTAGAACTTACTTTCTCATATCCTTTTAAAGTATTGATCCTTACTTTCATAATATAACCTTCTTCCTTGTCTGGTTATATTATATCACAATAAAACATAATTAAGCTGCTGCTGATTGCCCAATCTACACATTTTTTAGCATTCACGCTCGTTATTTTCAAACCACGTTGTAGCATGTGTAGCTCTAAGGGGTTCCCAGCAATTCACAAGGTTAAGTGCCTAATGTCAAGCACTATCAACCCAAAAATTAACGTTATATCCGTATCTCTTCTGAATATCTTTGGCAATATTGACCCAGTAATCAATGAATTTGTACTTCTTCGTGTATTCTTCGATTAAATACGTGTTCCCTTTATCATCATCTCCAAACAACACTATTGAGCCTTTATGTTCAAAACCCCAGTCAACGCCGGCATAATAATGCAAGTTTTCCGGTACTTCATCAACTAACATGCGTTTCTTATCAAAATCTTGATATACCATACCTTCGCCTGATACCCACAAGCCTAAAATATCCCGTTCGTACATCATGCCACTTGGCGTCATAGCTTTCTGATCGTTGATATACTCTTGACCTAAAAAAGCCTCGTTATCTTCCAGTGTAAAATGCGTGGATACTGTTCTGACTTCTGGCTTATCATTGTCTAGATAATCCACCTTAAGCCAGTGTTGTGGATGGTCTGGGTTGGTATCACATATAATCTTAGCTCCATCACTGGAACATCTATCCATGATTTCCTTGAACACGTACTTATTAGCAAGCGACGCCTCATTAACGTATGCACCCCATGCGGTCATACCACGGATAGCACCTAAGCCACCAATTGAACCTGTATAGGCTAATATAACCTTAACGCCAAATAAAGTGAAATTTCCATGCTTATCAAACTTGAACTCAATACCGTATTTATTACGTAATGGATTAAATATGTTCTGTTCAATCGTCTTAGATGAAACCCCAGCTAAAATGTATTGTGGTTCTCTAATCTTCTTGGCATCTGCTCGTTTCCTTACTGCTCTTAGTTCCATTAGAAACAAGTCATTATCAATTACAGTCTTGCCACTTCGCTTTGCACCATAATTAATCATCAATCGAAAACCTTGCTTGTACTTCTTCAAAACTTCGATTTGACGTTCACTATACATCTGCCTTAGTCCCATCTTCTTTCACTTCCTTTTCAGCCAAAGCGTCTAACTTATCTAGGTATTCGTTCAGTAACTCTACGCCACTTGAACCACTTTCTTCAAGTACTTTAGCCTTGTACTCTGCAATATCTGCCTCTGCGTTAGTCTTACGTGATCTAGCTTTGGCAAGCTTGCGTTCTTCTGGAGATAACTCACTGTCGTTGTACTTATCACGCCAGTTGTTTTTCAACCAAAAAATCATGGCGGTTGTATTACCTGACAATGCTTTTTTGAGTAGCTTGCCTTCAACTGCATAATTAGCCTGTTCACGACCTATTTTTAAAGCTTGCCCAATCTGCCCATACTTGACTTTCCATTTACTCAACGTACGAACGTTAATTCCGATATTACTGGCGATTTGCTCGTCAGTTAAACCGTTTCTTTTCCAGCCCTGGAGTAAAATTAAATTATCATCTTCTAACCACTTTTGATAAATCCCTTTAGACATTGCAAGCAATACTCACCACCTTTCGTACTAAAAAAGACTAGCCTTCAATTAATTTAGCTTTCTTTCCGTAAATTAAGTACTTCCATTTAACAGCCTCCTAAAAATTGCATAAAAAAAGAACAGTCGTTAAACTGTTCTGAAATCCTTATTAAGGAATAAATTATTGAAAAATGATAGTTAATTGAAAAACCTAGTACAAATAACAATAGAAATTGCATTTATATGTTCCACATAACGTTGTGGTTACGGTATGGATCGTGCCATACACACAAAGTAGTGTTCCGGACTTGAACCGGAACCACACTCCTTCGGCTTAAATATTATCCTAAAAATGGAGGTCTATTCTCAGCTTACCAACAACTAAAGAATATCTGCTTAAATGCTAATTTATTTAATGTCAGGGTGTGGTGTACCCTACACACCACATAAGAGGCAAGCACATCCAAAACTCGCCTCACTATACGTCTTTGAAAAGCTAATATTAATTATATTGTTGTAAGAATAAAGGTTTTATTCATTGTCTTTCGACAATACTATAATACCACCTTTTCCGTTTAATTTCCTCCTTTTCGTTTTCAATGTACGTTTTCAAAAATTCCCTTTGATTTCCGTTTTTATGTAGTGTTCAAATATAAGCATGCAAGTCTGGGCAATGTAAATTTTGAACTTCTAAAATATCGGCGAACTCATTTAATGCTCGTTTTCTAATTAAGTAGTATCTTGTCTTCTCATAATGTAGCATCTGCATTGCCTCAACTGAACTTATTTCTCCAGTTACATTGTTAAATACCACTTTTAACTCGTTTGACCCTTTATCTATTGTTTGCCTAACTCCATCTACAATTGCCTTTGCATACAGATATTTGACCATCTTCTCCTCGTTACTGTTCCCAACACTTCCCCCAGGCATACCACTTAAGCTCGGACTCTTTAAGTTCTCAGGGTTTGCTTGCATACATATATCATACAATCTGGGATAGTAACTTCTGTTAGTCAAGAACTCCACGACGTTCTCGGCTGTTTTATCATAATCAATTTTAGGTAAACCTAGCAACACATCTTCCACAAGTCCACGCTCCTAATATGTTATAATTATTCAAGTTGATATAATTTGCGTGCTTTCTTGGTGGAAAGTGCGTTTTTTTATTTTTCGATATTGTCAAAGATTCCAATTGCAACTACAACCGCTGCTGACGTAACACAAGTACTTTCGCCAATTCCTATTAGATAAAATCCAGCTCCATATACTCCCACTGCATCAAGTACGTATCCTGTAATTACTGCAATCAAGCTCATGATTGAAATTGTTGTAAAAATTAATGCCATGTTCTTTTTCATCTTAAAATCTCTTCCTTTTCTTAAAAGTTCTGTATTTGTAAATCTTGTAACTCGTTCTTGTGATTAATAAGCCTCTATCAATGTATTTTGAAATTGACCTATAATCTTTTCTTTTCAAGAACTTAGCCGCATCTTGCAAACTGTAAAATTGACGTTTTTCTTTAGTAACAACATCATATAAGTAATACGACTTCACCCGCTTGTAATAATTATCAATAACATCTTTCATGCCTAACACTTCGGCTTTTTGCCTTGAATACTTGACTCCATATTTCCAAAATGCTTTGGTTGGTTGTAAATCCTTGTTGATTAACTCAGATATTTCTCTAATTTCAACCTTTGATAATCCTATTCTGTCTGCTAATATTCCTTTATTTCTGGTTTTTAAAATCACGTCCCAACACTCTTTTAATTCGTTTGGTAGTTCTTTTATATGTTCGTCCCATTCCATAATTGGACGCCATTGTTCTAATGCATTTATTGCTGTTATAAGCTCCATTTTTAGCTCTCCTATCGTTTGTTTTTTTATACCGGTATAAATACCTTGCCACGCCCTCAAAACGTGCGACCGGCTCAAATCTTGCGGATACAAGGTGGATAGTTACAGACAGTACGAAGAAGTTACGAAGGTCTAAACCTTCTTTCATAATTTTTTTTGCTCACAATTTGCCGTCTGCAACTAAGGATAGTCTAGTTTTGGCAATAAATTTGCTTGGTTGCTACTGCATGAAATAATGGAAAAGGGAAAATTACACCTACCTTTGTAATAAATTTTTGTTGTTTGTAGCTCCCTTGCATCTTTATCGCCTATGACTCAGCATCCTTTGACAGATACTAAGCCTGTACTGTTTATGTCGTTATTTGAGAGATCCTGATTTACGGTTTTTGTGAATGTATACCGTTCAAATAGACATAAGCCAATATTTAACAGTTTTAAGACTTGCTAAGGTCAATTTATTTGATCTATGCTTCAAAATAGCCTTCATCATACCCCTTCTCTATATCCGCTACGATAACCTTTACTAACATAGAAATTTCTGAATTGAACTACCTGTGATTAAAATCACAGGAATCACGTCACGTGATTACATTACG
>ERZ1643246.1572-NODE-1572-length-24485-cov-7.153704_pt1 | contig 24485 bp, 22 predicted proteins | sample MGYA00579265_ERZ1643246 | MGnify/ENA primary metagenome ERZ1643246 (study PRJEB29033, sample SAMEA4952261) | chicken gut metagenome | biome: Broiler Chicken; feature: Gastrointestinal Tract; material: Caecum | place: Ireland | collected 2018 | study: Broiler...
ACATCCCGTCCCTCTTCGGTATCCTGATCCACGACTACAAGGGAATCGCTGTCTTTATCCACACCGTCCGCATACTCAAACTTTGCGCTCAAAGACAGCTCTTCTGCCTGGTTTTTGGCCTTTGTCCGTGTCATTCCGATGAAACTTGGCAGTGTCACATATTTTTTGGCCTCTGTGGCCTCCGTCTCCTCCTCGGCCGGGGTATCCGTGGTGCTCTCCGGCGCTTCTGTGGTGCTTTCCACCGTACCGCTGCCGGTAAATTTCAAAAGATTGGTGGATGTGCCGACGAAATAAAAGACCAGACAGGCAAGAAGAACTCCAAACACAATGGTAATGACCATGATCATTTTCTCCATCTTCGGATGAACGGAATCGTCGTCTTCGTAATCCTCTCCGTCTTTTTCCGTGGACTGTCCCTGCATCTCATCCGGAGTCTCCTCCCCGTCCCGCTCACTCTCTCCTGTGAGGGTTTTCTTAATCTGAGCGATTTCTTCCTCTGACCGGGTTCTTGTGGGACTGTCATCCACCTGCGGATTCATATAAACATAATTACCGTCGGGAGAGGTAAAAACCTGGCGCAGATCCGCGATCAGTTCCGCCGCCGTCTGGTACCGCTCCTCCGGACGTTTCTTCGTACATTTTAAAATAATCTTTTCCAGGCTCACTGGTATATCCGGGAAATAATTTCTCGGCGGCACAATCTCATCCCGAAGATGCATCAACGCGATAGCCACCGTATTTTCCCCGTCAAAAGGCACCTTTCCCGTGGCCATCTCATACATGGTGATACCCAGGGAATAGATGTCGCTTCTGGCGTCAGAATATCCGCCTCTTGCCTGTTCCGGCGACAGGTAACGCACGGAACCCATGGTGCTGGAGGCAATGGTATCTCCCGTGGCAGCTTTGGCAATGCCAAAGTCCGTCACCTTGATCTTGCCGCTGTCTGAGACGATGATATTTTGCGGCTTGATATCTCTGTGCACAATATTGTGCTCATGAGCCGCCTGTATACCGCTGGCAATCTGGATGGAAAAATCCACGGTCTCCCGGACGGAAAGTCTCCCGTACCGGCGGATATAGCGTTTTAGCGTCATCCCCTCTGCCAGTTCCATGACAATATAGTGGATGCCCTGATCATTTCCCTCATCCAGGATACTCACTATATTCGGATGATTCAGATCCGCGGTGGAACGGGCTTCCGAGTTAAACCTCCGGACCAGCGTCTCGTCGTCGCTGTATTCTTTCCGAAGCACTTTGACAGCCACATAACTGTTGGATTTACGGCATTTTGCCTTGTACACATCGGCCATCCCTCCGGAGCCGATATGTTCAAGGATCTCATATCTTCCTCCTAAAATCATTCCTGTCTGAATCAAACCAGTCACCTCCCGCTTCCGCACTGGGCGATGACTACGGCGATATTATCAAGGCCGCCGTAAAACAGAGCTTCATTGACGCACTCCTGCGCCTGCTCGCTGATATCGCCCTGCTGCGCCACGATCTCTTCCAGCTTGTCATCATCTACCATGTTGGACAGTCCGTCCGAACAAAGCAGGATCTTTTGTCCCTCGGCAATATCCAGCATGAAGAAATCCGGCTGAACCGTTTCCGCCACGCCCACTGCCTTGGTTATGATATTTTTCTGCGGGTGATTCCGGCTCTCCGCCCGGTCAAGCTCTCCGGCCCGGACCAGTTCCTCCACCAGAGAATGATCCATGGTCACCTGCCGGAGTGTTCCGTCGTAATAGTACAGACGGCTGTCTCCCACATTCATGACATAGACCACATGATCCACCACCGTGGCAGCCACGAAGGTAGTTCCCATGCCCGCATATTCTTCCTCTCTGCGGGACATCTGGTACACCTCAGCGTTCACCTGCTGCAGCAATTTTTCCATGGACAGGAACGGGAGTTCCTTTTCCGCCTTTTTCGCCAGTTCCACAAATCTTGTCACAGAATAGGAGGACGCCTTATCTCCGGCCTTATGGCCTCCCATTCCATCCGCAACGATATAAAGATTTGGAAAACAGCCCACCGGCTCATCAGAGTAGAAAAGATAGTCCTGATTGACTTTTCTTTTCTTTCCGATATCCGTGATTCCAAAGGACTTCATCCATTCCCACTCCTTTCTTTATATCCTTTTCTAAGCTGTCCGCAGGCGGCGGAGATATCTCTGCCCATCTCTCTGCGGACGGTCACCTGAATATGATGTTTTTCCAATATATGCAAAAACGCCTGAATATGATTCTGCTCCGACTGCCGGAAGTCTCTCTCTTTTACCGGATTCACCGGGATCAGATTGATATGGCAGTTCAGGCCCTTCACCAGGGCCGCCAGCATCTCGGCGTGTTCTTTTCTGTCGTTGACATCCTTCACCAGACTGTACTCAAACGTGATCCGCCGGCCGGTTTTTTCCACATAGTAAGCGGCGGCTTCCATGAGTTCTTTCATGGAATACCGGTTTGCCACTGGCATCAGCTCTTTTCTCATGGCGTCATTGGGCGCGTGAAGAGAAATCGCCAGCGTCACCTGAGGATACGTATCGGCAAATGCATAAATCTTCGGCACCAGACCGCAGGTGGACACCGTAATGTTCCTCCGGCTGATATTCAGACCCTTTTCATCACTTACCAGCTCGATCATCCGGCACAGCGCGTTAAAATTATCAAAGGGCTCCCCGGTTCCCATCACCACGATATGAGAAACTCTCTCCCCCGTGGCTCTCTGAATGGCGTAAATCTGGTCAAGCATTTCCGACGGATACAGATTTCTCTCCAGTCCCAGAAGGGTGGAGGCACAGAACCGGCATCCCATCCGGCATCCGGCCTGGGAGGAAATGCACACAGAGTTCCCATGTCTGTACTTCATCAGCACGCTCTCTATGATGTTTCCGTCATGCAGCTCAAAAAGAAACTTTGTGGTGCCGTCGATCTTCGATACATACCGCTCCACTTCTGTCACCCCATAAAGAGGATGGTCTTTCAGGATGGTCTGGCGGCAGGATGCCGGCACATTTTTCATTTCATCTCCGGTACGTATGAGCTTCTGATGCAGCCAGCCGTATATCTGTTTCGCCCGGAACTTTTTCTCTCCGGCCGCTGTCACGGCCGCTGTGAGTTCCTCCATATTCATAGAACGGATATCTGTAAAGCTCTCCATCATTTTCCTCCAATTTCTGTCTGCTGTTCTGCGCTGATAACTCCTTCTCTGCATCTGCTGCAGCAAAATACTCCCGTATTTCCCGCCGCAGCCCGGCCAGAAGCTTTTATCATACTCTTGTAAACTTCGCCACAAAAAAGCCGTCACAGCCGTCGATGCCCGGCAGCAGCTGCAGATATCCCTCTTCTCCGGTACGGCCGCGAAGCTCCTCCGGCAGGCAGGCTTCCACAGACACCCGGCGAAGGGGCGTATTCTCCTCGATCCACCGGACATTCTCCACATTTTCCCGCCGGTTCAGGGTACAGGTCGAAAAAATCAGAGTGCCGCCCGGCTTCACATATTTCCATGCCAGCGAAAGAATCTTTCGCTGCAAATCCACCAGCTCGTCAAGCTGTTCCCTGGTCAGATGATATTTGATATCATTTTTTCGTCCCATGATTCCCAGCCCGCTGCATGGAAGATCCGCCAGCACCACATCCATGGACGCTTCCAGAGAAGTATCAAATTCTGTGGCGTCCCACTGTTCGATTTTTACCTGCGGATATTTCATTCTATCATTATTTTCCTGCAGTAATTCTGTCTTATATTCTGTCAAATCTCTTGCAATTACCAGTCCGTTCTCCCCGGTCCGGTCCGCCGCATGGAAGGTCTTTCCTCCCGGGGCCGCACAGAGATCAAGGACTCTGTCACCGGCCCGGATACCGGACACTTCCACCGGAAACATGGAACTTTCATCCTGAATCACAAAAAGTCCCTGCCGGAACGCCGGGATTTTATTCAGATAATTATACCCGGAAATCCGGAAGGCATACGGGAAATACCGGCCTTCTTCCACGGTCACACCGCTTTCTTCCAGAGACTTCCGGAGATTCCGGGGCTCTGTCTTTGAAAGGCAGGCGCGGATGGTGGTCGGTCTGGCCGTGAGGAAAGAAGCGAGCATCGTCTCCGTATCTTCTTCCCCATACTGCTCTGTCAGCAGTTCCACCAGCCACAGAGGCATGGAATACCGGACTGAAAGATACTTTCCGGGATCCTTTTTGCGGTCCGGCAGCGGAAGATGTTCTTTTTCCCGTGTGAGAGTCCGCAGCACTCCGTTGACAAACCCGGACAGGCTGCGAAATCCCCGCTTTTTCGCCAGGTTGACCGCCTCACTGCAGGCAGCCGCGTCCCGCACATTCATAAAGAGAATCTGATAGGCCGACAGACGCAGGAGATTCCGGATCAGTGGCTTGCATTTTTTCATTTTGGTTTTAGAAAAAGCGTCCAGAACATAATCAAGATAAATCCGCTGTTCTGTCACGCCCTCGCAGAGCATGGTAAAGAAGGCCCGCTCATTTTTGGGAGCAAACTGCAGCCGCATGAGCGCCTCTCCTATGACCAGATGGGAGAGCCTTCCTGTCTTCTCCATATTCATGAGAACGTTCAGCGCTTCCTCTCTCATATTAATCCTGTCTGCCATATACCATTCCCTTTTTTACCGGATATCCCAGCAAAAATGCCTGCACCGGCATCCGTTTCTTGCCCTGGAGCTGTACTTCGTTGACTTTCAGCAATCCGTCACCGGTCTGCACATAGAAGCAGTCCTTCTTCACATCGGTGACTGTGCCCGGCGCCGCATCTTCGGCCTTTACCGGCTGCTGTGCTGCCTGGCCGTCGTCTTCTTCGCTGCCGGTCTGTTCTGGCACCGCATCAGCGTCCCAGATCTTTAATGTCTTGCCGTTCATGTGCGTGTAGGCACTCGGCCAGGAATTTAAGCCCCGGATCAGTCTCTCGATGGAGACGGCGCTCTTCGTCCAGTCAATCTCTCCCAGCTCTTTGGTTAGCATACCTGCATAGCTGCTCTCCTCGTCATTCTGCGGAATCCGCACCGCCGTACCGGCTTCCAGTTTATCAAGGGTTGAAAGTATCAACGTTCCGCCCGCTGCTGACAGCTTGTCATGAAGTGTCTCTCCGGTTTCTTTCGGCTCAATGGGAATCACAACCTTTTCAATCATATCTCCGGTATCCAGTCCCTTTGCCATGTACATGGTCGTGATGCCCGTCTCCTTTTCCCCGTTAATGATCGCCCACTGCATCGGCGCCGCTCCCCGGTATTTCGGGAGCAGAGAAGCGTGAACATTGATACAGCCATATTTGGGCAGGTTCAGGATGCTCTCCGGCAGGATCTGTCCGAAAGCCACCACGACGATCACATCCGGCGCCAGCTCCCGCAGCGTCTCCACAAAGGCTTCCTCCCGCACTTTTACCGGCTGATAAACCGGAATGCCATGGGCAAGAGCCGTCTCTTTTACCGGAGGAAATGCCATGGCCTTCCCCCGTCCTTTTCGTTTGTCCGGCTGCGTCACGACGCCGATCACCTCATGGTGAGCAATGAGCGCCTCCAGCGTCGGGACGGAAAACTCCGGTGTTCCCATAAATACTATTCTCATTCTTCCCATTCTTCCTCTTCTTCCAAATCTCTGTAAGGCTCGCTGGCCCGCTCGCCGTAAAGGATGCCGTCCAGGTGATCCATCTCGTGGAGCATGGCTCTGGCCCTGAGGCCCTCTCCCTCATAAATGACCGGATTCATATCCATATCAAGGGAGGATACCTTCACGTAATTCGGTCTGGTCACTTCCGCCACCTTGCCCGGCACGCTCAGACAGCCCTCGTCGTCGGTCTGCTCGCCGGAAGTCTCCAGCACTTCCGGATTGATCAGAACGATCGGATCGTCATCCATCACATCAACGACACAGATCCGGCGCAGGATTCCCACCTGCGGCGCTGCCAGTCCCACACCTTTCGCTTCATACATGGTGTCGAACAGATCCTCAATGAGTTCCTTTGTGGCCGGTGTCATCTTTGTCACCGGTTTACATTTCTTTTTTAAAATATCATCGCCGATAAAGCGAATTCTCCGAATAGCCATTTTCTTCCTCCTTTATATGTCAAATATGGATTTCTCCATATCTCCTGTCTTTTCTCTTGTTTTTATTTATGGGAAAGCTGCCTGGATCAGAACCTCCCATATTTATCATCGGCCTTCATCATACCATACCCGGGCACTTCCGTAAAGTCCGGCGTAGTCTCCGGCCAAAGGGCAATTTCATCCTGCGAAGATGCCGGCCCATAAACGCCGGCCTTTTTCCCGGCGCGTTTCTCACGCCCCTGGGGTCAGTACATTCCCATGGGATCAAAATCAAACTGTATCTGAATTCCCGCAAACAGGGGATGCGTCTCCAGCACCGGCTCCAGCCGTCCCTTCAGCTCTTCCAGCCGGGAGGCCTCCGGATGTTTCATGTAAAGTACCTGACGGTACAGGTCCCGCAGCTTCGAGATGGCCGCCTTCCCGGGATTCAGCAGCTGCACCGGCCTTTCCTCCCCCTCCTGACTTTTCTCGATCATTTTCTGAATCCGCATGGCCGCCAGAAGGGCCGCAGATTCGTCGCCGCTCTGCACTAAGATCACCAAAAGATGCGAGCAGGGCGGATAAGCCATGAGGCTCCGGTAGGCAATCTCCTGCTCGTAAAACGCCTCATAGGAATGTTCCACAGCCGCGGTGATCGCGTAATGTTCCGGCGCGTAAGTCTGAATGATCACCTCTCCCGGTTTTTCCCCGCGGCCGGCCCGTCCGGCCGCCTGGCACAGAAGCTGAAAGGTTCTCTCACCGCTGCGGAAATCCTGTCCGAAGAGGGAAAGGTCCGCCGCCAGAATCCCAACCAGCGTCACATTGGCGTAATCATGACCTTTGACGATTATCTGGGTACCAAGAAGCACATCGGCCTCTCCCCGGGCAAAGGCTTTTAATATCTCCTGATGGGCATTTTTCCTGCGGGTGGTATCCATATCCATCCGCAGCACCCGGATGCCGGGGAATTCTTCATACAGGGCCGCCTCCACTTTCTCGGTTCCCAGTCCGAAAGCCGCCACATGAGGCTGTCCGCACACGGGACACTGTCTGGAAAACGCGGTTTCATACCCGCAATAATGGCAGCGGAGTCTTCCGTTTCTGTGATAGGTGAGGGACACATCGCAGTGGGGACATTTGATCACCGTGCCGCAGCTTCGGCAGGAGACAAAACCCGCAAACCCCCGCCGGTTCAAAAACAGCATCATCTGCTCTCCCCGGGCCAGACGGCTGCGCATTTTCTCTTTTAAGTCTTCGCTGAACACCGAACGGTTTCCTTTCCGGAACTCTTCCCGAAGATCCACCGTCCGCACCGCCGGCAGGGCAGCGTTACCCGCCCGGTTTTTCAGTGTCAGTAAAACATACTCTCCTTTTCCCGCCCGGTAAAAACTTTCCACCGACGGAGTGGCAGATCCCAGCACCACGCTGGCTCCGGCCAGACCAGCCCGGTAAATGGCCGTCTCCCGGGCGTGGTATTTCGGGGTGCTGTCGCTTTTGTACGCACCGTCGTGCTCTTCGTCAATGATAATAAGGCCCAGCTGTTTCACCGGGGCAAAGAGCGCAGATCGCGCTCCGATGACCACATCGGCGTCTCCCGCAGCGATTCTCTCACAGGCGTCAGAGCGCTCCCCGGCCGACATGCGGGAGTGGAGAACTGCAATCCGGCCGCCAAACCGCTCATAAAATCTCCGTACCGTCTGATAAGTCAGGGAAATCTCCGGTATCAGTACAATGGCCTGCTTTTTCCGGGCCAGCACCGCTTCGATCATGTCGAGGTATACCTCCGTTTTGCCGCTTCCGGTCACTCCGAATAGCAGATACGTGTGACAGATGCCTGCTTCCATATCCCGCCGGAACCTGTCTGCCGCTGCCTGCTGTTCCCCGTTGAGCTGTATGTGCGTGTCTTTCTTTTGAAACTGTGAAAACGGATCCCGGTACGCAACTTTTGTTTCCATGCGGATCACTCCGTCAGCCTCCAGTTTCTTTATCTCCTTAAGAGGAAATCTGCACCCGTTCACAGCTTCCTCTTTGGACAATCTGCCTTTCGCAAGGAGACTCTTAAAAAAACGCGCCCGGGCCGTGCGGTGCTTACGCTCCCATTCTGCCAACAGCTCTTCCGCATCATTCTTTTCTATATTCAAAAAAATGTTTGTCTCCTGCCGGTGCCTTACTTTATTTTTGACCGGCATCACCGTCTTCAGCGCCTGGAGCATGGAAGAACCATACCGCTTTTTTAGAAAGGCCGCCACCTGGATCAGCTGGGACTCCACCGTGAGACTTCCCTCCGCTATCCGAAGGATTTCCTTGATTTTGTTCACATCATAATCCGGCTGATCCGTAAGAGCGATGACATACCCCTCTTTCTCCCGGTTTCCGGCGCCAAAAGGCACACAGACCCGGACTCCCGGCACCACCTGGCCGCGCAGGGAAAAAGGCACCCTGTACTGAAATACCTTGTCGAGTGCCTCATGAGAAATATCTATGATAATATCTGCAAAGATTTCTTCTCCCATTTCATTTCCTTTATCTGTTACCATACAATTTCTGTCATAGATGTTATCTGGTTTCGGATCCGGTTTTCGCCCGTTTCCCTCACCAGTTTTAATATTTTCCATCCAAAACATCCTGAACGATCTCTTCTTCGCTCATGTGATATTTTTTCCCTTTGATCTCCTGATAGGTCTCATGACCTTTTCCGGCAAGCACCACGATATCTCCCGGCTGTGCGTGATGCATCACGTAAGAAATCGCCTCCCGGCGGTCAATGATGGAAATGTATTTGCCGTCGGTCTTTTTCATGCCAGTTAAAATATCATCCATGATCGCCTGCGGTTCCTCAAACCGCGGATTATCAGAAGTGATGATGGTGAGATCCGCCAGACGTCCGGACACCTCCCCCATCTCAAAACGCCGCAGTTTTGAGCGGTTGCCGCCGCAGCCAAACAGGCTGATGAGTCTTGCCGGATGGTACTCCCGGAGAGTCTTTAAAATGCTCTCCAGAGCCACCGCATTGTGGGCGTAATCCACGATCAGCGTGTACTCATAGCCGGTCGGAATGATCTGTACCCTTCCCTTAACGGTAAACTTTCTGAGGACTTCATTGATCATCGGAAGATCCGCTCCCATCTCCAGGGCCACGCAGATAGCGCCCAGAGCATTGTGGACGTTAAAGGTTCCCGGCACACCGCAGGACACTCTGCCGTTTAAAAGGCCGCTCACGTCAAAGTCCACTCCCAGGAAGTCCGTGTCTCTGGTAAGCTCGATATTCTGCGCCCGCAGGTCCGCGTGTTCCGCCAGCCCGAAAGTATGAACCGGACAGGTGGCGTGGGCGGTAATCTCTGCAAAATGTTCATCATCCAGATTGGCAAAGCCTTTTTTACACTGGGTAAAAAGCTTTGCTTTACAGGAAAGGTACTCCGCAAAGTCTTTGTGCTCATTTGGCCCGATGTGGTCCGGCGACAGGTTGGTAAACAGGCCGTAATCAAACTCAATGCCCGCCGTACGATGAAGCTTAAATCCCTGAGAGGACGCTTCCATCACCACAGCCTCGCAGCCGGCGTCCACCATCTCCCGGAAATACTTGTGGATATCATAAGATTCCGGCGTAGTATTATTGACAGCAATGTGTTTATCTCCGATCACCACCTCAATGGTTCCGATGACGCCGGTCTTGTGTCCGGCTTTCTCCAGAAGTGCCTGAATCATATAGGTGGTGGTGGTTTTGCCCTTGGTTCCGGTCACAGCGATGGTGGTCAGCTCTCTGTCCGGATGTCCGAACCAGGCGGCGGAAACCAGCGCCATGGCATATCGGGTATCCTCCACCTGGATCACCGTCACCGTTTCCGGCACTTCCACCGGTTCCTCCACCAGCAGCACAGCGGCGCCCTTTTCGGCTGCTTCTTTCGCAAAGGTATGACCGTCAAAAGATGCGCCTCTGACACAGATAAACATGCATCCTTCCGCCAGTTTTCTGGAATCATTGACCACGGCGGATACCTCCGCCTGAACATCGCCCTGCAGGCATTTATAAGAAAGTCCTTCTAATAACTCTATACATTTCATGGTGTTCATCCTTTCTGCGACGCCGTCCTGATATTCCGGCGTTTTTATCCATTTTATCCATATTTTAACCTTTTGTGTCTGTACCGTCAATAAAAACAGCAGCGCCCCGAACAGGATTCCCAGAGAATCCACGCCCACATCAAAAAGCCGGCAGCTTCTGCCCGGCACAAAATACTGGTGGATCTCGTCGGTGACCGCATACAGGATACAGAAGGGCACCGTTTTGGCAAACATGGGGAAAAATTCTGCCAGAGCTTTTCTGCCTTTTTCAAAAATAGCTTTTTCCCTGTCCCGGCGCTCAGTTTTCCGGCACAGTTTCCCGCTGCGGCCGGAGGCCTGACGAAGCACTCCCTGATGGCCGAAGGCCAGGCGCAGCATAAGTCCGTGCACGCAGGTCACAAAAGAAAAGACCGCGTATTCTGTAAAATGCGCCAGCTTCCGTACCGGCGTCTCCAGCAGCTGACTCCACCGTTTCGCCTGTTCCGGGCTCATGGCCAGGCCAAAGATCTCCTGCGCCGCGCGGACAATCCTCCCGCAGATTCCGCCGCTTAATCCCGAGGATTCTGTGGCATCCTGGGCGGAAAAGGAAAAAATGAAAATCATCATCAGGATGACAAGTACTCCGGTAAGCAAAAGGCAGACACCCATTTTCCGGTGTCTGCCCCATCTTTTATTCTTCTGTCTCATTGGTGGATTCGCCCGCTTCGCCGGCTTCCCCTTCAAAATCAATCTCATCGGATTCCTCATCTCCGGCTTCCGCGATATCATCCATCTCGCCATCCAGATCCAGGGAATCATCAAAATCAACTTCCTCATCATCCTGAAGGATCTTGATCTTGCCGTCATAAAGTTCTTTCACCGCGATGGAAAGCGGCTTTTCTCCTTCCACGCCGTCCACCAGCGGTTTGGCCCCTCCGATCAGCTCCCTTGCTCTCTTGGAAGTGGCGATGACAATGGAATAACGGCTGTTGATGGCCGGTTCTTCTCCACGGTATTCCTCACTGTTGATCTTTTCCATAAGTTCTGTATAAGACGGATGTAACATATGCTAATCTCCTTTCTGCAATCATTACTGATACTTCTTTAAACCACTCTTCAGACTTTCGATAAAATCTTTTCTACGGCTCACACGGCAGGACTCGCTTTCAATAATGGAATGAATCTGCGCCATGCATTCTTCCAGTTTTCCTTCCTCGTTATTGACGATATAATCATAGACAGCGATACTCTCGGCTTCTTCCACCGCCCGGCGCATTCTCTTTTCGATTACTTCCGGCGCCTCGGTACCCCGGCCCACCAGTCTGTTTTTCAGGATCTCGATGGACGGCGCCGTGATGAACAGCAGAATCGCATCCGGATACTGTTCCTTGATCTTCATGGCTCCCTGCACTTCAATCTCAAGGATGACCACCTGGCCTTCCGCAAGACTGTCTTCCACAAACTTTCTCGGCGTTCCGTAATAATGTCCCACATACTGGGCATACTCAATGTATCCGTTGTAGTCTATAAGACTCAGGAATTCATTTTCTGTCTTAAAAAAATAATCCTTCCCGTCCTGCTCTCCTTCCCTCGGCTTCCTCGTGGTGGCCGAAATGGATAATCGGTACCCGTATTTATCCACCAGCGCGCGGGAAACGGTTCCCTTGCCTGCTCCGGAAAAGCCGGAAATCACAACCAGCGTTCCTCTGTTATCCATCATTTTCTTCCTCTTTCTCTTCATTTTTAAGACCGCCTCTGCACCGGATGGCTATGGTCTCCGTGGTGAGCGCTGACAAAACCAGATGTCCGCTCTCCATGACCATGGCTGTCCTGGTCCGACGTCCGCAGGTGGCATCCACCGCCATTCCTTCGTCCCTGGCATTCTGGATCATCCTCTTGACCGGAGCCGCGTCGGTACTCACCAGCGAGACGATCTTATCTGCATTTACCATATTTCCAAATCCAATATTGATCAGCTGTGCCATATGTTCTCCGATTATTCTATATTCTGCACCTGTTCCCGGATTTTTTCAATCTCTGTCTTCAGATCGATGGCCATGTTGGAAACTGTGATATCGTTGGCCTTTGACAAAATAGTATTGGCCTCCCGGTTCATCTCCTGGGCGATAAAATCAAGCTTCCTTCCCACGTTGCCTCCACGAATCAGTTCCTCTTCCATGTTGCTGATATGGCTTCTGAGACGAACCGTCTCCTCATCCACACAGATCTTATCCGCGTAAATGACCACTTCCGTGGCGATCCGGCTCTCATCCACATTGGAATCGGCCAGGAGTTCTTTCACTTTGTCCGTGAGCTTCTTCCGGTAATCTCTCACCATTTGCGGATAGCGTTCCTCGATACCGGCGATGTTGCCGGTCATCCCTGAAAGCTTCTGAAGAATGTCTGCCTTCAGCTGCTCTCCTTCTCTCTCCCGGCTCTCCATAAACTGCAAAAGGGCCTGCTCCACGGCCTGAAGCAATGTCTCTTCCACTTCTTCCGGATTCAGCTGCGCGTCATTGATCATCAGAACCTCCGGCATCCTTGCAATACGAAAGGCTGTGACATCGTCTTCAATGCCCAGAGTCTCCGACAGTTCTCTGACCGCCCGGCAGTACTCCATGCCCAGTCCTTTATTCAACTGCACACATGCCGCATGCTCCGACAAATCTTCGTATCCGATAAAGACATCCAGCTTGCCCCGGTGCACTGCCTTCTTGATGGCGCCCCGCACCGTGTTCTCCAGACTGTTTAACTTCTTTGGTATCTTAATATTCAAATCGCAGTATCTGTGGTTGACCGCTTTTATCTCCACAGTAATTTTGCATTGTTCGGTCACAATTTCACTGCGGCCAAATCCGGTCATGCTTTTTATCACTCTCTTCACCTCATCTCCTGGTATTGCACGCAATTTCAAAGGTATTATATATGAAAACAAACCGTTCGTCAATTCACTGTTTCCGCTCTTTTAAATCTTTCTGCAGGGTCACCAGATAGTGGATGGCCGCGCCGTTTCCGCAGGGCACAAAGAATTCTTTTTCCAGCTCCGCATATTTGAAATGTTTCGGCCCTCCCGCTTTCATGCGGTCCCAGTATTTTTTCAGCTCAGCAAACCGCAGGTAATAACATTCCTGCCGGTGGGAAAAATAGATGAGCAGAAAACTGATTCCGTCCTGTTCTTCATATTCTTCCATGAACTCCATCTGATGCTGATGGACGTTCTGCAGGGGGAAGGTATCCGTGTGACACTCCTTGGCGTCAAAACAGACCGGAACTCCCTGCACCGCTCCGATGTAATCCACCGTACTTTTTTTCTCAAAATACGCCAGGGTAATATGGCGGCTGTTCTTGTCAAACCGCACCGGCGTGATTGGCGTCGGCACCTTCTGAATAAGCGCCAGTTTTTTGTCTCTGTATTTCTGATTCGTGTAGTTGATCATTTCCTCGAGAACGGAACCTCTCAGTCCTCTGGATGTCCATGTCGCCATATAACTCTACCTCTTATTCTATATAGGAAGACAGACCGAAAACCTCCATGGCCCTTAAAAACGGCTTCGGCGGCGGGTCGATCACGTGAAGTTCTTTTCCGCCTTCCGATGCAGGGCTTCCCGGCGCTCTCAGCTCATAGCTGTGAAGCATCTGGTAATTGACGCCGGTCTTTCGCTTCAGACGATCATTTTCTCTGCGGTCTCCATACTTATAATCACCGAGAACCGGGTGTCCCTCTGACGCGAGATGGGCGCGGATCTGATGGCTTTTGCCTGTGATCAGGCGCACCTTTAAAAGTGTCGCCGACGGCGACGACGCCAGCACCTGATACCAGGTTTCCACCGGCGCAGCTCCTTTTTCCGGATGACGGGACAGGGTGACCGTATTCTTTTTCTCATCTTTGTACAGCCATCCTTTGATCTTTCTGTCCTCTTTTATGACGCCCCGGACCAGGCAGAGATAATACTTCTCCAGTCCCCGCTCCCGAAGCAGCCGGCTCAAAACCTGCAATCCTTTCGTCGTAATGCCGCACAGGACAATTCCGCTGGTATTTCGGTCCAGCCGGTTGGCCACAGAAGGCCGGAATACCGACGTTGTTTCTTCTTTTATAATACCGGTTTCCCGGCAGTAATCCAAAAGATAGTCATTGAGGGAATCATCCCCCGGCTTTGCTTTCTGGGTAAGCATCCCCGCAGGCTTATGAAAAATCAGAATATCTTCCGACGCATAGAGCAGGCGGACCTGGCGGCGCAGCGCCTTTTCTTCCTCTGTTCTGCCGCTGCCGGACACCACTCGCCCGGATCTTTTCTGCCCGTTTTGACTCTGTCCGGTTTTCTTTCGTTCCGGGGCCGTCTCCCCGTTTGTGCCCGCCCCGGTTCCTTCCTTTCCCGGGACTGCTCTGTTTCCAGCGGACGTGCCGGTGAATTTCGCCAGCGTTTCCTCGGAAAAGAAAATCTGAATGGCGTCGCCCTCTTTGATTTTTTCTTTTCCCTCGGCTTTCCTGCCGTTAAGCTTGATATTTTTTTTGCGCAGCATCTTATGAAGGAATCCGTTGGCGGCTCCCGGCATATATTTCTGCAGATAGCGGTCGAAGCGCTGTCCTGCTTCCGCTTTTGTCACGATAATTTCTCTCATTTTTTCTGTCTTCCCATAAAATGCAGGAATACCTTGTGGGGCAGCACCTTGGACGCCGTGTGAAAAAGCTTCATTGGCTTTCCGTACACAGAAATCTCCCTGCCGGCCATGTTATCCCTCCACGCCTTTCTTACTACCTTTTTCGGATCTGCCATTACCATCTTCTTGTAAGCAGGCAGATGTTTCTGTTCTGCCGCCCGCTTGAAAAACTCCGTCTTCACTGCTCCCGGACAGACCACCGTGATGCCGAGATTCTGCTCCCTGCACTCCACCCGGAGACTTCTGACAAAACTTAACACAAAAGCCTTGGTCGCCGAGTACACGGCAAAGCCCGGCTGAGGAAGAAACGCCGCCGAAGACGCCACATAGATCATCCTGCCGCCTCTTTCCATATAAGGCAGGACCATGGTCGTCAGCTCCACCACGCTGCGGCAGTTGACATCCACCATCTCCAGCTGTTCCTCCACATCAATCTCATCGATTCTTCCCATAATGCCGAAACCGGCACAGTGGATCATCAGTGATATTTCCGGCTGCACCTTCTGCAGTTCTTCTCTTAAGACCGCCAGATCCTCCCGCTTCTGCATATCCAGCGGCAACACCCGGAATGTCTGTTCTGTATAATGTTTCTGCCATGCCTCCAGCCGGTCCTTTCTTCTGGCAATCACCCAGATTTCATCCAGATTCAACTGTTCACTCATGGTCAGCTTCACAAATTCTTTCCCCATACCGGAGGAGGCCCCGGTGATAATCCCAATTTTCATAATACTCCTCCTTATCCGTGTTTTTTCTTCTTATGCACATGACGGATGGTCTTTTTCTTCTTTGTCTGCGTTTTTGTCCCCCTCTTTCCGGACCATCGTCTTTCTGCGTTTCCTTCCTTTCCGGATGTTTTCTTCCCATGCCCCGGACGAGGCGGGATCAGACATTTCTCTCCGTAACCGATCAAATCTTCCCGTCCTGCCGCCAGCAATGCCTCTTTAACAATCGCGTAATTATCCGGATTGCGGTACTGTATGAGCGCCCGCTGCATTTTCTTCTCCCTGGCGCTTCTTGGCACATAGACCGGCTTCATGGTCCGTGGATCAAGGCCCGTATAGTACATACAGGTGGAAATCGTTCCCGGCGTCGGGTAATAATCCTGCACCTGTTCCGGCATATACCCCAGATCTCTGACATATTCCGCCAGCTCCACGGCCTCTTTGAGCCCGGAACCGGGATGGGAGGACATGAGATACGGCACCAGGAACTGTTTCTTATTAAGACGCCGGTTCATGGCATGATACTGCCGGACAAAGCGCTCATATACATCGTTGGCCGGTTTTCCCATCATGGCGAGCACCGGATCACTGATATGCTCCGGCGCCACTTTCAGCTGTCCGCTCACATGATACTCGCAGAGTTCCCGGAGAAAATCCTGATTGTTTTCCGCCAGCACATAATCAAAGCGGATGCCGGAACGGATAAATACCTTTTTCACTCCGTCCACCTGGCGCAGCTTCTTTAATAAAGAAATGTAATCCCGGTGGCTGCTGTCCAGATTCGGACAAGGTTCCGGAAACAGACACTGCCGGTGACTGCAGACGCCCTTTTCCAGCTGTTTTTTGCAGGCCGGATGACGGAAATCCGCCGTCGGCCCTCCCACGTCATGAATGTATCCCTTAAAATCCGGGTCCTTTGTCATCTCCCTGGCTTCCCGGAGAATGGATGCATGGCTGCGCACCTGCACACGCCTTCCCTGATGAAAGGTAAGGGCACAAAAACTGCAGCCGCCAAAACATCCCCGGTTGCTGACCAGCGAAAACTTCACTTCCTGAATGGCAGGTACGCCGCCCTGTGCATCGTAAGAAGGATGCCAGGTTCTCTGATAAGGGAGGGCATAGACCTCGTCCATCTCCTCCGTGGTCAGAGGCAGCGCCGGAGGATTTTGTACCACATATTCCTTCTCCTTATATGGCTCCACCAGACGTTTTGCCGTCAGAGCGTCCGTATTCTGGTACTGCCGGTAGTAGCTTCTGGCATATTCTTCCTTTGATTCCAGTATTGCCGGATAAGACGGAAGCAATTCATACTCACCGGAAAGCTCCGACAGACTGTGACAGCGAAATACCGTTCCCCGCACATAGGTGATTTCCTTCACCGGGATCCCCGCCTGCAGCGCCTCGGCAATCTCCAGCACCGAATGTTCCCCCATGCCGTACATCAAAAGGTCAGCGCCGGCATCCAGCAGCACAGAACGTTTTACGGAGTCACTCCAGTAATCATAATGAGCCAGCCGGCGCAGAGAGGCCTCGATGCCTCCCAGCAGAATCGGCGTCTTTTTATAAGTTTTCCGGATCAGATTGCTGTAAACGATCACCGCCCGGTCCGGCCTTCTGGAAAATCCGCCGCCCGGCGTGTAGGCATCCTGATGCCGTCTTTTTTTGGCGGAAGTATAATGATTGACCATGGAATCCATGTTGCCCGCCGACACGAGAAAAGCCAGTCTCGGTTCGCCACAGACGGTGATGCTGGCGTCGTCCTTCCAGTCCGGCTGGGCGATCACCGCCACCTTATAGCCTGCGTTTTCCAGCAGTCTTGTGATGATCGCCATCCCAAAAGAAGGGTGATCCACATAAGCGTCTCCGGAAATATAGACAAAATCTGCCTGTTCCCAGCCACGCTCCTTCATTTCATTTTTATTGGTCGGCAAAAAGCCTCTTTGTCTGTCCATCCTGCTCTCACTTTCTGTCCGTTATCTCTCTTTTTAAAGCCTGTACTTCCTCCCCGGTCAGAGGGCGGTACTGTCCCGGTTTCAGATTCTCATCCAGCTGCAGGCTCCCCATGGAAATGCGTTTCAGATAAAGTACCTCTCTTCCCACTGCCTTTGCCATGCGTTTGACCTGATGGAACCGCCCTTCCTGAACGGTAATCAACACGCCGTTTTTTTCCGTCCCGGCCTGTCCTTCCGGCCGGAAAACATTTTCCTGCTCCGCTTCCAAAGCTCCAGTCCCCGTCTGTCCTTCCGGCGCGGGCACGAGTCTTGCCGGCAGAGCCGGCTTCTCATCTCCGATATCAAGCCCTGACGCAAAGGCATCCTGCTCTTTCCGCCCCACCGGCCCGTCCAAAACGGCGTAATAACATTTGTCCACATGCTTTCTCGGCGAGAGAAGCGCATGGGCCAGAGAGCCGTCATTGGTCAAAAGCAAAAGTCCTTCCGTATCTTTATCCAGTCGTCCCACAGGGAACAATCCCCGGACCGGTTCCCGGACCAGGTCGAGCACCGTGCGTTCCCTTCCGTCCTCGGTGGCGGAGATGACCCCCTGAGGTTTGTTGAGCATGAGATAGGTGTATTTTTCATAACTGCAGAGCTTCCCATCCACTGTCACCCGAACAAGCCCGGCATCCACCTTTGTCTCCGGCCTCTTTATCACTTCACCGTCCACACAGACTCTGCCTTTTTTCAGATACTGTTTCGCTTCGCTGCGGGTAAGCCCCGCCGCCTGGGTCAGATACTTATCCAGCCGCATACGTTCCATGGTTGTTCTCCTTCACTTTATCTGTCACATTTTCCGCCAGCCCGGCGCAATTTTATTTTTGATATTTCCGCGGTTACTTTTTCCCCAGCCCAGAGGAAGGCCGTCCACGCAGATGAGGACCCAGCCATCCCGGCAGCCGGCCTCCACGGTCTCTCCGCGCAGATATTTTTCCACCCGGATATCCTCCGGAGAAAATGTCACAATATTTTCATAGTCTTCCGGACGAAGGGCCATGGCCAGCGCCTGCCCCGGCTCAAAACGTTTCTTCTTGCAGTCGCCCAGATAGAGACCGGAACGGACGACCCGAAGTCCCTGCATGTCCGGACAGTTTTCCGGGAGCAGGAAAACCCTCTCCTCTATAAACTGCAGTCGTTCTTCCGGAATCTCCAGACGGCACTTTTCAAAAAACTGCCGCATTTCTCCGGACATACCGGCAGCCCCCGGGGCCTCCGGGGCATTTTTCTTTTTGCCGCCCCCTGTATTTGTTTTTCTGCCGTCTGACAGAGGATTCCTTCTGGCATTTTTCCTGCGTTTTTTCTCCCGCCGTCCACCTGCCGCCGGGTCTGTCGTCGCCCCGGCTACATTCAAAGCCGTCGTCGTCCTTTCATCCGCTGCGGACGGAACAGCTGTCATTGTCATATCTCCGGTTCCGGCTGAAGCGGCCGCTGCACCTTGGCCCGGCTGTTTTCCAGGACGGCTGCTCTCTCCGGAGAACCGACTGCCGCCGGTCTCTTCTCCCGGCCGTTCTTCTTTTTTGAACAACGCCGCAAACTGTCCTTCGCCGTCCACCCGGTGATTCCAGAACCGCCGGCAGTATCTGAGACTTTCCTCTCCGCTTTTACTCCACCGGGGGTGTCCTTCATCCACACCGGGATAAAGAGGCAGAGATTCCAGCCGGAAAGTCTCCGCATTATCCCCTCTCAGCAAAGTCTCCACCACCTGTTCATCCTCCTCCGGAGAATAGGTACAGGTGGAATATAACAAATACCCGCCGGGACGGACCATGGACGCCGCCTGTCCGAGAATCTCCTTTTGCAGATCGCTGTAACGCCTCACTTCCTCCGGCGACCATTCCGCTGCCATAGAAGGCTCCTTCCGGAACATTCCCTCTCCGGAGCACGGCGCATCCACCAGCACGCAGTCAAAATATCCCGCAAACCGCTCCGCCAGACGCTCCGGCGTCTCACAGGTGATCAGGGCGTTTTTTACTCCCGCCATCTCCATATTTTTGAGAAGCGCCTTGCATCTTGAAATGCTGATATCATTGGCGATGAGAACTCCCTGTCCCTGCAGCTTCGCCGCCAGCGCCGTGGTCTTTCCGCCGGGCGCTGCACACAGATCAAGTACTTTATCCCCCGGTTTTACCGGCAAAAAAGAAGCAGGAGCCATGGCGCATGGTTCCTGTATATAATAGGCTCCCCCGTAATAAAATGGATGCAGGGAAAGGCGTTCTTCCCCGTCATAATAAAATCCATTTTCGCACCACGGAACCGGTTTCACAGCAAACCGGCGGAAAAGATCCGCCGGTTGTGTCTTTAACTGATTCACCCTGAATGTCTGCCCGTACTTTTTGGCAAAACTGCCTGCATAATTGTCATAGTCCTCTCCGAGAAGCTTTCGCATTTTCTGTTCAAATTCTTCTGGCAAATGCATCTTTTGTCCTCCATCATGTCAGGCTCTGGGTCTGGTATCCTTCTGAAATAATATCCAGCTGGCTGGCAAAATGCTGCAGCTGCATCATATCATCTGTCACATAGACTTTATAAAATTCATCCTGAATCTTCGTGACCTCTCTCTTGTTGGCCACCTTATAGAGATTCTGAATATTATTGAGAATATCTTTCACCAGATTCTCCTTCTTCTGGTGAGAATTCTGCGCATCCATAATCTCATCCCGGACATCCGACATGGCTTTGTCAATCTCTATGATGGCCCGGGAAGCGTCAATCAGCTTCTGCTGTACGTAATCCGGAATATGTTCTTTGTATTTGTACTGCAGGGAATGCTCGATGGTCGCCCAGAAATTCATGGCCATGGTCCGGATCTGTATCTCCGCCCTCAAGGTCTTGGGCCCCTTGATGGTATTGACCGTGTAATCCACGATGATGTGATAACTGCGGTATCCGCTGGCCTTCATGTGATTAATATAATCTTTCTCACACTTCACCACCATATCCGTGCGTTCCTTGATCATATGCACCACCCGGTCGATGTCTTCCACAAACTGGCAATTCAACCGGATGCCGGCAATATCTTCTATCTTCTCTTCAATATCATTCATGGATATCTCTTTCCGTTTCATCTTATCCAGAATGCTGACAATACTTTTTAATCTTCCTTCGACAGATTCAATTGGAGAATACAATCCCCGGGTTCTGTGCTCTGTAATAACATGATTGAACTTCACCACCATCTCGTCTACGGCAAGCTGGTAAGGGTCAAGCAGTTCCCGCCATAGCTGTATCTCCATATCATCACCTCCCACTGAAATAGTCCTGTGTCATATCTCATATCAGTATAACATATAATAGAAAAAAAAGCACTTCTTTCGTAATTTTTTGTGAAATTCATCCAAAAACTTTTCACAATTCGTCTTCTTTGTCTCTTTTCGGAAACTTTTTTGTCCGTCTTTCACGCAGACAGGAGATTGGCACCCCATGGCTGTGATATCCCGCAGTCCGGGATAAAAATGTATCTCCGTATCATTCCAGGTACATTCCTCCGTCTTCCGGCAGATCATCCTGCAGCGCCGCCGCCACCGCCAGGGCGTCACACCGTTCATTTTCCGGATGTCCCGCATGTCCTTTTACCCAGTGAAAGCTGACCGTATGGGGCTCCATGGCCGTCAGCAGGCGCTTCCACAAATCGGTATTCTTCACCGGTTCTGTCCGGTTTCTCATCCAGTTCTTTTTCTTCCATCCGTCTATCCAGTGTTCATTAAAGGCCTTCACCAGGTACTGAGAGTCCGAGTAAAGATCAACCTGGCAAGGTCTGATCAACGCCTCCAGCCCCACAATGGCGGCCAGTATCTCCATACGGTTGTTGGTCGTCTGCTTAAATCCTCCGGACAGCTCTCTGCGGTGACAGTTCCCTTTTGCATCTGTGTAAAGAAGCACCGTTCCATAGCCGCCCGGTCCCGGATTGCCTCTGGCTGAGCCGTCGGTATAAATCGTTACTCTCAAAAGTCCCTCTCCTTTTCTTCGAACGTTTTTTCATCATTATAGCATCTTCATTGGAAAAAGCAAAGAAAAAATCCTTCGAAGCGGCATGGATGTATCACAGCCGGTCAATACCAGATCTAAGACCGGCCAATGCCATCTTTTACACCCTCGAAGAATTTTCTCTCCCTGCTCAGATAATAATACAGATCAGACCGCCGCTGCTCTCGTTGACGATTTTCTCCATGGCGCTCTGCAGCTTTTCCTGGCTGTCTTCATTGATCTTTGTCACTTTGCCGGAAATACCGTCATCCACCAGCTGTTCCAGCGTCTTTCCAAAGATATTGACATTCCAGATTTCCTTCGGGTCTCCGCCCGCCTGCTCCCGGATGTATGTAATCAAATCCTCCGCCTGCAGCTGCGTTCCGACGATCGGGGCGATTTCCGTGGAAAGATTGGCGCGGATGAGATGAATGGACGGCGCCTCAGCCCGGATTTTCACGCCGAATTTGCTGCCATGTTTGACAATTTCCGGCTCCGACAGCGTAATCTCAGAAAGCACCGGTTTCATGACGCCGTATCCCCTTTCTCTGGCGTCAGTGAGCGCCTGAGAAACTTCCTCGAATTCCTTCTTTTTCTCGGAAAGTTCCTTCATGATCCGAATGAGATGGTATTCACTTTTGATGGAAATTCCCGTTAGATCTGAGAGGATCTCATAATAGTAGGAATCCCGGATCTGAATTCTCACTTCCACTTCCCCGGTATCCATATGGATGTTCTCCACTTTGGCAGATTCCATATATTCGTTCTGAGGAACAGGTTTCTGATAGATATCCTTCATCTTCTCCTTATCCGTCAGATATTCTCTCATGAGATCCAGAATGGATTTCTTCATCCAGTGGTCATCCCGCAGAGTCTCCACCCATTTCGGCAGATAAAAGCCCACAGAAGACAGCGGAAATTCCAGCAGTACATTTTTCATGATTTCCAGAATGTCTTCCTTCCTGAGCTGATCACAGTTGACCGGCATCACCGTGGTGCGGTACTCCTTCGTGAGATTTTCCGCCAGATTCTGCGTCGCTTTGGAATACGGCCGGTCGCTGTTTAAGAGTACCAGAAACGGCTTTCCGATGGCATTCAGCTCCTCCACCGTCCGCTTTTCCGCTTCCACATAAGAATCCCTCGGAATCTCCCCGAACGAGCCGTCGGTAGTCACCAGAATCCCGATGGTGGAATGATCCCGGATCACCTTCCTCGTGCCATATTCCGCCGCCTTGGTAAACGGCACCTCATAATCAAACCACGGCGTCTTCACCAAACGCTCCTGCCCGTTTTCCAGATGTCCGCCGGCGCCCATGACCATAAATCCCACACAGTCAATGAGGCGCACCTTTACCTTCATATCTTCCATGGGAAGCTCCACCGCTTCCTTCGGAATAAACTTCGGCTCCGTGGTCATGATGGTCTTCCCGGTACCGCTCTGGGGCATTTCATCCATGGCCCTCTGGCGCTCATGCTCGTCGGCAATCTCCGGGAGAACCATCAATTCCATGAACCGTTTGATAAAGGTGGACTTGCCGCTTCGCACCGGACCCACCACACCCAGATAGATTTCACCGCCGGTTCTTGCTGAGATATCCTGATATATATTATTTTTTTCCATGAAAAATCCCTCCCCAATACTAATGCAGTATATGCGGCCGGGGAGGGAAATAGACCGGAAGATCCGGAAAGTTTTTCTATAAATTCAAGCAGCAGACCGTCCAAGTCATTCCTGATCAATCGAAGCCAGGGCCGCTTTTCTGGCGTGGATCTGTGTCGTATCAAAAACCGGCAGTGAAGTGTCCTCCTGATGCACCAAAAGTCCGATTTCCGTACATCCCAGAATTACCCCCTGTGCGCCCTTTAGAGCCAGCGCATCAATAATTTTTAAATATTGTTCTCTGGAACCGGACGATATCATACCCAGACACAGTTCATCATAAATCACACGGTTCACAATCTCAATGGATTTCTCATCAGGAATCAACACTGTAATACCGTTTTCCTCCAGTTTCTTCTTATAAAAATCCTGAGTCATAGTGTACTTTGTACCCAGCAGAGCAACTTTTGTGATCTGATTTTCCTTCAGAACCTCGGCGGTAGCCTCCGCGATATGCATGACAGGTACATGTATCCTGTCCTGAATCTCCGGCGCCACCTTATGCATAGTATTAGTGCAGATCACAATGAAATCAGCCCCCGCCTTTTCCAGATTCCGGGCAGCTTCCGATAAAATATCCGCGCTCTTCTCCCAATCTCCCTCGGACTGGCATTTTTCAATCTCCGCAAAATCCACACTGTATAGCAAAATCCTGGCCGAATGCAGTCCGCCAAGCTTCTCCTTGATGGTCTCATTGATGATCTGATAGTACGTAACTGTACTCTCCCAGCTCATGCCACCTAATAATCCAATCGTTTTCAATGATGTCAACTCCTTTCGTTGTCTAAAAAATGGGATTTGTAAATCTCTGTGCAGCCCACAGAAGACTGCTTTACCGAAGACAAGGCATTGATAAAAGTTCTCCTCCTCCACTTCGGCAGACTGGTACCTGGCTGTATTTCGTCAATATAAATCAGACGCCTGCGCTCACAGTCGTCGTCAAACCATATCAATACCTCGTCTTCTCCAAATGCAGTCTGCGTGCATAGAGATTTACGATTCAAACCGACAAAAGCGCTGCCTGTGTGGCTTGCTCTGCTGGTTCATGCCAGACAGACACGACTGTAAATTTTGGCATCCGCTGATTCGTCTGTAATCATAACCTGCTGTTTTGCCAACGTAGCACAGGATTTTTGTAAAAGTGGAACAAAGGCTTTTCAACAGGCAGATGACGTTTTGGACACATACGGCTTTCGACCGCGAGCTGTGAAGGAGGACTGACAAAAAATCGTCCGATAATTGTATCCCCCAATAGTCCGAGTGAGGGTCGAGCCGGGCGAATCCGTATGTGTTCTTACGTCATTGCCATTGAATTGAATCGCTGTTGCCACCTTTTACAAATTCTAATTCACAAAAAACGCCGTCACAATCTGACAGAGGGCTTCATAGTCAGAAAGCGC
>ERZ1643246.1574-NODE-1574-length-24461-cov-14.314226_pt1 | contig 24461 bp, 21 predicted proteins | sample MGYA00579265_ERZ1643246 | MGnify/ENA primary metagenome ERZ1643246 (study PRJEB29033, sample SAMEA4952261) | chicken gut metagenome | biome: Broiler Chicken; feature: Gastrointestinal Tract; material: Caecum | place: Ireland | collected 2018 | study: Broiler...
CATTTCAGGCGGTATTCCGTGTGCGTTCACTGGCGGCATATGCGATCCACAAGTTCTTTCAGGAGAGAGGGTTTGTCTATGTACACACTCCGCTGATCACGGGAAGCGACTGCGAGGGTGCAGGCGAGATGTTCCGCGTGACTACGCTGGATATGGAAAATGTTCCCAAGAATGAGGACGGCACAGTGGATTACGCGAAGGATTTCTTCGGAAAAGAGACAAGCCTTACGGTCAGCGGGCAGTTGAACGGCGAGACATACGCGCAGGCTTTCCGCAGCATTTATACGTTCGGTCCTACATTCCGTGCGGAGAATTCCAACACAACGCGTCATGCGGCGGAGTTCTGGATGATCGAGCCGGAGATTGCGTTTGCGGATCTGGAGGATGATATGGATCTGGCAGAAGACATGCTCAAATACATCATCAACTATGTGTTGGAAAATGCGCCGGAGGAGATGGCGTTCTTCAATTCATTTGTGGACAAGGGACTTCTGGACAGGCTTCACAATGTGGCGAATTCTGATTTTGCACGTGTCACATATACAGAGGCGATCGAGATTCTGGAGAAGAACAACGATAAGTTCGAGTATAAAGTATCATGGGGATGCGACCTTCAGACAGAGCACGAGAGATATCTTACCGAGCAGATTTATAAACGTCCGGTATTCGTGACAGACTATCCGAAGGAGATCAAGGCATTCTATATGAAACAGAACGACGACGGGAAGACCGTGGCAGCCGTAGACTGTCTTGTACCGGGGATCGGTGAGATCATCGGAGGCAGCCAGAGAGAGGATGATTATGACAGACTCCTGAACCGTATGAAAGAGTTGGGACTTAAGGAAGAGGATTACGGCTTCTATCTCGACCTGAGAAAGTACGGCTCCACGAGACACGCGGGATTCGGCCTCGGGTTCGAGAGATGCGTGATGTATCTGACCGGCATGTCCAACATCCGTGATGTGATCCCGTTCCCGAGAACAGTAAATAACTGTGAACTGTAAAAACGGAATAAAAGAAAGTAACGTTATAGAAAGTCAAGGGCGCATAGCAGACGGCGGATATGAACACCGGTATGCGCCCTCTTGCTGTTTTATGCGACAGGACTGAAAACACAGTCATCCCGTTTGATATCAGGAGAAAGGAGACACAGAACGATGAGATTTGTCCATATAGCAGATGTGCATCTTGGAGCACAGCCGGATGCAGGGCCTCTGTACAGCCGGCAGAGACCGCGGGAATTGTGGGATACATTTGAGCATGTGATTCGCGTATGTGAGGAAGAGCGGACAGACCTTCTGCTGATCGCCGGAGATCTGTTCCACCGTCAGCCTCTGGTGCGGGAGCTGAAGGAAGTTAATCATCTTTTTTCAGAGCTGACTCATACAAAAGTAGTCTTTATCGCAGGAAACCATGACTATATCAGAGCGGATTCGAATTATCTTACATTTCAATGGAGTAAAAATGTATATCCTCTGTTGGACGAACATCCGCAGTATGTGGACTTCCCGGAGCTTCGGACTGCTGTATACGGGCTGAGTTACCATAGCCGGGAGATCAGCCGTCCGCTGTATGACGGCCTGAAAGCGGCTGGCAGAGCGCCTTTCGAGATCCTGCTGGCCCATGGGGGAGATGACAGGCATATCCCGCTCGACCGTCAGGCTCTGGAGAGATCCGGATTTGATTATGTGGCTCTGGGACATATCCATAAACCGCAGATCATGAGCAGAGATCATATCATTTATCCGGGGGCATTGGAACCGATCGACAAGAACGATACGGGAAAGCACGGATATGTGAAAGGCGAGATCACTGAGAACGGCGTCAGGACGCAGTGGATCCCGTGTGCGCGCCGGGAGTATATCCATCTTGAGCTTGCTGTGGGATCTGAGGATACAACGGGAAGTATTAGAAAACAGATAAAGAAAAAAATAAATGAGTATGGAAATGAAAATATTTACAAAATTGTGCTGAAAGGAAAGAGAAACAGGGACGTCTTTCTTGATCCGGAGCGGATGACAGAGGGGGAAAACATCCTCGAGATCATAGACCGGACCAGTCCTGCCTATGATTTTGAAAGGCTGTATGAGGAAAATGAAGACACGATCCTGGGGAGGTATATCGGACGGTTCCGGGGGTGCCGGGAGGGAAGCGTGGAATACCAGGCGCTGTGTGAGGGCGTGGAAGCTCTGCTTGGCAGCAGACAGTGAGGGAAAAGGCATATGGTGATAACAGAATTGTATATCAGGAATTTCGGAAAGCTGTCGGAGCGGCATTTTTATCTACGGGACGGTGTGCAGGTGATCAGTGGGGAGAATGAGTATGGCAAGACCACGCTGCACGCTTTTATCCGGGCAATGCTCTTCGGACTGGAGAGGGGGCGCGGCAGAGCTGCGGCGAAAGATGATTTCAGCAGATACGAACCGTGGGACGATCCGGGGAGCTACGCGGGAGTCATGCGGTTTACCTGCGGAGGACGCAGTTTCCGGCTGGAGAGAAACTTCGCCCGCCAGACAAAGCATGTATCGCTGGTATGCGAGGATGACGGGGAAGAGCTGTCGGTAGAGCACGGAGACCTGCGGATGCTCCTTGGGGGCATGACGGCAGAGCTTTTCGACAATACCGTATCCATCGGGCAGCTGAAGGCGGAACCCGGGCAGGAACTCTCCGATGCATTGGCAAACTATGCGGCGAATTATTATGAGACAGGCGGAGGAGAATATGACCTGGGCAGGGCGCTGAAAAGTCTTGACGAGAAGAAGCGCACAGTCCGCCGGGAACTCCGCGGCGAGGAGGAGGCCGTCGGGACAGAGCGAAAGAAACTCCTGGAGAAGAGCCGGTATCTGGAAGAGGAGATCAGGCATCTCGATGCAGAATATAAAGAAAAAGAAAGAACGCTGAACGGGCTGGATGATCCGGAACGGATGGATGCACGCGGAAAAAGCGGACCTGTCATCGGCGGTGTTACAGCAGTATGTGCAGGCATCGCGCTTTTGATGTGGAGTCTGTGGAACCGGGCAGGATCCGGCGGGGAACTGTCTGCAGTGCCGGTACTGATGGTACTGGTTCCGGTGCTGATCACAGTGGCTGGGATATTGCTGCTGGCGGCAGGATGCGTAAGAAAAATGCGGTCACGCAGAAACCAGTCTGCGGCAGATGAGGAACGCAGATGGGAACTGGAGCGTATCCGTTCGGAGATAAGAGAAAAGGAGATCCGGCGGGAAAATATCAGGGAACAATATGAAGAGTCCGGGAAAAGCGACCGGCAGCTGAGGCTGGAAGAGCAGTGCCGGGCGCTGGATCTCGCGGCTGAAGAACTGCAGAGAGCGGCGCATGTGACCGCCGAAGGGATGGAACGGAGCGTGAGCAGGCGGGCGTCGGGAATCCTTTCTGCTATCACAGACGGGAAATACCGTTCGCTTGAGACGGGCCGGGAGAGAGGCATTACTGTCTGGGACGGAGAACGGAGGATCCCCGCCGGGCGTCTGAGCCGGGGGACAGTGGAACAGATCTATTTCTGTATCCGGATGGCGGCGGCAGAGATCCTGACGGAAGAACCCCTTCCGGTCATCCTGGATGACGTATTTGCATTTTATGATGACAAAAGACTGGAATCTGTATTAAAATGGTTGAGTGGACAGGAAAAGCAGGTTATAATATTTACCTGTCACAGCCGGGAGAAAGAACTCCTGCGTAATATGTGATAAAGTTTGAGAAAGAAGAGTTTCAGATGAAGATAAATTTGCCGAGAAAAGTGCTGATGATCATTAATAATCTGCAGCTTCACGGTTACGAGGCGTATGCAGTGGGCGGCTGCGTGCGCGATTCGATCCTGGCAAGGAGACCGGAGGACTGGGATATCACGACGTCCGCCCGTCCGGAGGAGATCAAGAAGCTGTTCCGCAGGACAGTAGATACGGGAATCGAGCATGGTACGGTCACGGTCCTGTTGGGCAAGGACAGTTATGAAGTGACGACGTATCGGATCGATGGAGCATATGAGGACAGCAGGCATCCGAAGGAAGTGCGTTTTACGAATAAACTTGAAGAAGACCTGCGCCGAAGAGACTTCACGATCAACGCCATGGCGTACAATGATGATGTGCGTCTGGTCGATGCGTTCGGCGGGATGCAGGATCTGAACCACCATCTGATCCGGTGTGTGGGGGACCCTAAGGAGCGCTTCTCCGAAGATGCCCTGCGGATACTGAGAGCGGTGCGTTTCTCCGCGCAGCTCAACTTCCCGATCGAGCCGGAGACCGCGGAAGCCATTCGTGAACTGGCGCCGACTCTCAAGAAGATCAGTGCGGAGCGCATCCAGACGGAACTGGTTAAGCTCCTCATATCGCCCCATCCGGAGCGGATACAGGATGCGTATGAACTGGGGATAACGAAGGTCATCCTGCCCGAGTGGGATGCGATGGTCGGTGTGGAACAGAACACACCGCACCACAAATATGACGTGGCGCAGCATACGCTGCACGCCCTGAAAAATGTCAAGAGAGACAAGATCCTGCGGCTCACCATGCTGTTCCATGACATGGGAAAACCTGCGGTCAGGACGACGGATGAGAACGGAAGGGATCACTTTAAGGGCCACGCTCTGGTCAGCGAGGAGATCGCAAGGAAGGTCATGCGCAGGCTGAAATTTGACAATGACACTGTGAAGAAAGTGACCAGACTCGTGTGTTACCACGATTACAGGATGGAAGCTACGCCGAAAAATGTGCGGCGCGCCATGAACCGGATCGGCGTGGAACTGTTTCCGTATTACCTTGCGGTCCGCATGGCGGATGCGAAAGCACAGAGCCCGTACCGCAGAAGAGAGAAGATAGAGAATATTATTGCCGTGAGAGAGCTCTATCAGGAGATCCTCATCAATGATGAGTGTATCACTCTGCGTCAGCTCGCGGTAAGCGGCAGGGATCTGATGGAACTGGGGATGCGTCCGGGACGGGAACTGGGAAGTATGCTCAGCGAACTTCTGGAATATGTGATCGATGATCCGCAGCGGAATACAAAAGAGATACTTTGCGATTATGTAAAAGAAAAACTGGATTTGTAATCATACCCGGGCTGCTCCCGTCATACATTAGAGAGAGTCAGAATACGCGGTGACAGGGGGCAGCCATGAGAGAAGAATACGAACTGGAAGTATTGGAACGTTATGATATAGAAGTGAGGAGCACCCGAAAGATAAGGGGTGCGTTTTTTTGCGATACGAATGAGGGAACGATGCTGCTGAAAGAGACAAAGATATCCGGGCAGCGCGCTCCCTTATTATATATGGTGCTCAACTGTCTTGAAACCCGGGGAAATGTTAAAGTTGACACGCCTGTGTTCACGCGGGACGGAGAACTGATTGTGAGTTCACGGGAAGGCAGACGCTATATGCTGAAGAAATGGTATCAGGGGCGGGAGTGTGATCTGCGGCAGGAGCGGGAAGTGCTTCGGGCTGTGGAGACACTCGCCGTACTGCATAACGAACTGGAGCGGATCATGCCGGAAACAGTCCGGGAACGGGATCCCGTGGAGGAGATCCGGCGGCATAACCGGGAGCTGAAAAAAGTGAGAAGTTTTATCCGCAGCAGGGTTACAAAGAATGAGTTTGAATATCTGTTCCTGGAGAATTTTGAGAAAATGTATCAACTGGCGGAGCAGGTTCTGGTCAGGATGGAGAGTTCGGGGTGTCCGGTCCTTTTTCAGACTGAGCTTTCAAAAGGAAGTCTGGCACATGGAGAATACAATTATCATAACATTCTTGTGATGGAATCAGGTATGGCGGTGACAAACTTTGAACGCATGCATGCCGGTATACGAGTGGATGATTTGTATTATTTTATTAGAAAAACAATGGAAAAGTATACATGGAAACAAAAAACAGGACAAAAAATCCTTGAAGTCTATGGAAATACCCGGCAGCTCGGCAGGGAGGAAAAAGAATATGTGGGACTGCGTCTCGCCTATCCGGAAAAGTTCTGGAAAACTGCAAGCAGCTATTACCACTCAAATAAAGCGTGGCTGCCGCAGAAATACGTGGAAAAACTTCAACTGGCGGTAAAGCAGACAGAGGAAAAACGAGCTTTTCTGGAAAATATTTTTTCCATCAGTATCTAGCAAAGATTTATTGCTGTTTCAGCGGAAACATGGTATATTAATACTGGATTTGTTGTGATTTTTCATGAAAAAATCAATAGAAAAATGGTAGGAGTGGTAAAAATGTATCAAAAAGAGTATGAACGCTGGATGGCAGCAGATCTGGAAGACCCGGACCTGAAACCGGAATTATCTAAGATTGAAGGAAATGATGATGAAATCAAGGAGCGCTTCGCGGTAGCACTGAAGTTCGGAACAGCCGGACTGCGCGGCGTCCTCGGAGCAGGTACGAACCGCATGAATATCTATGTGGTACGCCAGGCTACACAGGGACTGGCAAACTGGGTAAAGACCCAGGGCGGAACGCAGACAGTTGCGATCAGCTATGACAGCCGCTTAAAGAGCGATGTATTTGCCAAGACAGCGGCAGGCGTACTCGCAGCCAACGGTATCAAAGTAAGGATCTACGATGCACTGATGCCGGTGCCGGCACTTTCATTTGCGACACGGTACTATAACTGCAATGCAGGTGTCATGGTCACAGCATCCCACAATCCTGCAAAATATAACGGATACAAGGCATATGGACCGGACGGATGCCAGATGACAGACGATGCGGCTGCGATCGTATACGAAGAAATCCAGAAGACAGATGTGCTTACAGGTGCGAAATATATGTCTTTTGCACAGGGCGTTGAGGAAGGTCTGATCCGCTTTGCAGGTGATGACTGCAAGAGAGCACTTTACGATGCTATCGAGTCCCGTCAGGTACGTCCGGGCCTCTGTAAGACAGCAGGACTTAAACTGGTATACAGCCCGCTGAACGGCTCAGGCCTGATCCCGGTGACACAGGTATTAAAAGATATCGGCATCACAGATATCACGATCGTGCCGGATCAGGAGTATCCGAACGGTTACTTTACAACCTGCAGTTATCCAAACCCGGAGATTTTTGCAGCACTTGAGCAGGGACTTAATCTTGCGAAAGAGACAGGCGCTGACCTGATGCTGGCGACAGATCCGGACGCTGACCGCGTGGGTATCGCGATGAAATGCCCGGACGGCTCCTATGAGCTGGTGAGCGGAAATGAAGTAGGAGTACTGCTTCTTGATTATATCTGTGCGGGACGTATTGAGAAAGGTACAATGCCGGAAAAGCCGGTGGCGGTGAAATCCATCGTATCCACTCCGCTTGCAGATGCAGTGGCTGAAAAATACGGTGTAGAACTTCGCAGCGTCCTGACCGGATTCAAGTGGATCGGTGATCAGATCGCACAGCTCGAGGAAACGGGAGAAGTTGACAGGTTTATCTTCGGATTCGAGGAAAGCTATGGATATCTTGCAGGACCGTATGTGCGTGATAAAGATGCAGTTATCGGATCTATGCTGATCTGCGAGATGGCAGCTTACTACAGAAGCATCGGCAGCTCTCTGAAGCAGAGGATGGAAGAAATCTATGCGGAGTATGGCCGCTATCTGAATAAAGTCGACAGCTTTGAATTCCCGGGATTAAGCGGAATGGACAAGATGGCCGGCATCATGCAGGGGCTGAGAGATAATCCGCTGACTGAGATCGCGGGATATAAAGTTACATCTGTGACAGATTATCAGAAACCTGAAGAGACGGGGCTTCCGGCAGCGAATGTATTGATCTATAAACTGGAGAATAATGAGACTGTCATTGTCCGCCCGTCAGGTACAGAACCGAAGATCAAAATCTACTATACAACACTTGGAAAAGACTTAGCTGAAGCAGAGCAGGAAAAGGAAAAACTGGCGGATGCTCTGAAGCCGGTCATGGCATAGAATAATACCGTAAAAAACGGTGAAAATTCTTGACAAAGCATGGTGAAACCGTTATAACAATACATAAAGGCGGAAAATGCGGCTGTTTGGGGCATTTTCCCCTTTAAAATCAGAATAGAAATTGTATGTACGTACAATAAAGAGGAGGAATTAATCCATGAACAAAACAGAATTGATCGCAGCTATTGCAGAGAAAGCAGAAATTTCCAAGAAAGATTCTGAGAAAGCTCTTAAAGCTTTTGTTGACGTAGTTACAGAGCAGCTTAAAAATGACGATAAAGTTCAGCTTGTTGGATTCGGAACATTTGAAGTGAGCAAGAGAGCTGCAAGAGAGGGAAGAAACCCGCAGACAGGTAAGACAATGAAGATCGCAGCTTGCAAGGCTCCGAAGTTCAAAGCAGGAAAAGCTTTAAAGGATGCTATCAACTAATCTCAGATTGATTATAGAGAGATAGAAAAAACAGGCACTTACGATGAAAAACATTGTAAGTGCTTTTGCTTTAGAAAGGGAGAAAAAATGCGGTTAGACAAATTTTTGAAGGTATCCAGACTGATCAAGCGCCGGACTGTGGCAAATGAGGCATGTGACGCAGGACGTGTCACGATCAATGAAAAACCGGCGAAAGCGTCAGCACAGGTAAAGCCCGGGGATGTGATCGACATTCAGTTCGGTACGCGGAATGTGAAGGTTGAAGTATTGAAATTACAGGATACAACAAAGAAAGAAGAGGCAGCAGATCTGTTCAAATATCTGTAGCAACAGTTCAGCCATCTATAGTAATAATTCCGGATGTTCCCTCATATATTTAAAAACAGAGTGGGAGGGAGTACGGATGGAAGAACAGCGCATTGCAAAATCGCACAAACTTGTGGTAAATAACAGAAAAACAAGCATGGTGACAGGCGTCCTCGATGTCCTGTCCTTTGACCTGAATGAGATCCTGCTTGAAACAGAGCAGGGAATGCTCATGGTCAAGGGGACGGATCTCCATGTGAACCGGCTCAGCGTGGAGAAGGGGGAGGTGGACCTGTCGGGAAATATAGACAGTATTGCCTATTCCAGTGCCAGCCCGACCGGGAAACAGGCAGAAAATTTTCTGTCGAAACTCTTTAAGTAGGGCTGCGTATGATACTGGGGATTGGCGCAGAGAGCGGGATTTTTCTGTATGCGGGACTGGCCGGCATGACTGTACTGTGTACATACTATATTCTGATATGCTTCAGGAAGCTGATACGGCACAGTAATCTTGCGGCCGGCATAGAGGATGTGATATTCTGGATTGCGGCGAGCATATATATTTTCCGGAAAATGTATGAGACAACATACGGGAGTATCCGGTGGTTTTTTGTGCTCGGCGTATTATGTGGAGCAGGTATTGGATATCTTTTATTCCGCCTGCTGAACTGTTTGATTAAAATAAAAGAAAAGTCTTGAAAAGTACAGGAAAACCAGATAGAATATTTTAATAATGGGGTATAAAAATATATTAATAAGCAGGGTGAGTATACATGAATAAGACAAGACGACAGCAGGGAGCAGGCCGTCAGCAGAACAGAAAGAAGAATTCCATACTTCGCCATTATAAGCGAAGTATACTGATGATCTGTATGGTGCTCGTATTTCTTTCGGGAGCCCTTGCCATCGGTTCCATGAGCCTCAACGCAAAGAATGCTGAGTACAAGGCTCAGGAGGAGGAGCTGCAGGCTCAGATAAAGGAAGAGGAACAGCGCTCGAAAGAGATTGATGAATTTGAAGATTATGTCAAGACGGACGACTATATAAAGGATACCGCAGAGGACAAGCTGGGGCTGGTCGATCCGAACGAGATCATATTTAAGCCGTCAAAATAGATGGCGGGCACAACTAAATGAGAGAAGAGAATTGTACTAATGAAAACTCCGGGAGAATCCTCCCGGAGTTTTTGCGCGATAAGCCCGGAGAGCGGGCGTATGGACGGGAAAGCCTGCCTGGACAGACATTCGGACATTCGACAGGCCTATATAGTTGGAAAGGAGATAAACCATGAGTGAAGGACAGACACTTCACGGCAGCCCCTATGTGGAACAGATAGAAAAATATGCGCATTCCCTCAAGCAGCTCTCGAGGACATTCCTCGGGCTTGAGGAAAAGAAGAAGGCGTTTTCCAATGAAGAGATAGAGGGAATGTTCTCACGGGTCCGTGAAAAGGTGTGCGGAAAATGTGAAAAATGCGGCTGGTGCTGGGGAGAAAATTTTGTGCACACATATCAGATGGGATATGAGATCCTTTCGGCAGTGGATCAGTACGGCAATGAACTTAATACAGAGGTGAAGCGGAAGCTGATGCAGCGCTGCATTATGGCGCCGCGGTTCCTGCGGGAGATGCTGGCAGGATTTCATGACGCGAGACAGAACATTATGTGGGTCAACCGGATCGCACGGAGCAGAGAGAGCTGTGCTATTCAGATGGACACCTTTGCCGATATGATCGAGAATACGGCCCGGGAGCTTGAAAACAGCATTGTAACGGATGACAGGCTGGAAAAGAGGATCATGGCGGCGCTCAAGAAGAAAGGGCTCCGTGTATTATATATTTATTTTTTTATGAACGGAGAGGGAAAATATGAGATACACGTCACGGCCAGAAGCATGAAAAAACAGAAGGTTACTGTCAGGGGAGTCGTGAGCGCGGTCACAGAGTGTGTGGGACGTAAGTTTGTCCTGCCAGGAGACAGTGCGCAGATGATCGGAAATGATTACATGACGGTGGTATGTGTGGAGGGCCCCTCATATTATGTCATGCAGGGCACTGCAAGGATAGGTAAAGACTGTGCCCGGATATCCGGCGATAATTTTGCTCTCATGGAGATGCCCGGCGGGAGGTATGCCGTGGTATTATCGGATGGTATGGGATCAGGAGAAGCAGCGTGCAGAGAGAGTACCCTTGTCGTCGAACTGCTGGAGGAACTGCTGGGCGCAGGATTTCCCGAAAAGACGGCAATCCAGATGATAAATACGACTCTGGTCATAGGACGGGAAGAAATACATTATTCTACGGTAGATATGACTGTATTCGATCTGTATACCGGTGAGTGTGAGATCATAAAGGCCGGGGCTTCCTCCACATTTATTAAGAAGAAAGACAGTGTCGAGCATTTGAGCTCTACAAGTCTGCCTATCGGGGTGATGAATCATATTGAGATTGATTCGGTAAAGCGGCAGCTTGAGGACGGCGATTTCGTCATCATGGTCACAGACGGCGTGCTTGACGCACTTCCGGTGGGGGAGCAGGATATCCTGCTGGAGACGATCATACAGGGCACCGAGATCGCAAATCCGAAGGAGATGGCTCATCATGTGCTGGAGCAGGTGCTTGCATGGACAGGGAAAGAGCCGGCGGATGATATGACTGTGATGGCGGTGGGAATATGGAAAGACTGAACTGTTATCTTTACAATTAGAAATGAATTGGTTATAGTTTACATATGATGAAGAATATAATAGAACAGACAGGAATATATATCAGGAAGCACGGTATGATCAGAGCAGGAGATACCGTGATCACAGGCGTATCGGGAGGAGCGGATTCGGTATGCCTGCTTTTTATACTCTCGAAGCTGCAAAAAAAGCTGGGATTTGAGATAAAAGCATGTCATGTCAATCATGGTATAAGAGGTGAAGCAGCGGATGCAGACGAGGCTTATGTAAAGCAACTGTGTGAGAGCTTAAGGATACCATGCCGATTTTTTCATGAAAATGTGGAATGGATCGCCAAAAAAAGGAAACAATCTCCAGAGGAGGCGGGGCGTATGGTCCGGCGGGAGGCGTTTGAGACAATGTGCAGGGAAGACGGCGGCACAAAGATCGCAACCGCCCACCACAGAGATGATAATGCAGAGACTGTCCTTCTCAATATTGCACGGGGGACCGGCCTGAAAGGACTGTGCGGGATCCGTCCTGTTCAGGGAAAATGGATCCGTCCGCTTCTCGGTCTCGACAGAGAGCAGATTGAAATTTTTCTGACAGAACAGGAGATCAGATGGTGTACGGATGCGACCAATGAGGAAGACGCGTATACGAGAAACCGCATCCGTCATAATATCCTGCCGGTGCTTAAGAGCCAGGTTAATGCGGGGGTTGTCCGCCATCTGGAAGAACTCTCCGTGCAGGCGCAGGAAGTGTGGGAGTATCTGGAAAAGGGTATAGAAGCTGCGTGGGAGCGGTGTGTGGAAATACCAGGACAGGAAGAGCGGGAAGAGAAGAGCCGGACGCTGGAGCACGTGCGCGGTACAGGGGTGGACCGCGTGTGCAGCAGATGCGAAAGTTTGCACATAGACGGAGCCCGTCTGAAACAGGAGCCGCCTGCAGTACAGAAGATGCTCGTGAAAGAATGTCTTGCATCTGTCCGCGGAAGCGAGAAAGATATCGGTGCAGTACATTTGCAGGCAGTTATGGAACTGTTTGGCAGACAGTGCGGCAGAAAACTGGATCTGCCGGGAAATGTTACCGCAGAGCGGACATACCGCGGTGTTTTGATCAGCAGGCGGTCGGAAACGGGGCGCGCAGCTGCGCAGGAGGATGAGGTCCGGCTCAATATTCCGGGAATCACTTCGCTGCCTGACGGAATCCGTAAGGCGGACTGCCGGTTTGTGGATATTTCCGAGGCCGGAAAAGCAAAAGAGATACCACAAAAAAGCTACACGAAATGGATTGATTATGATATAATAAAATGTAATCTTTCTGTGCGGACACGGCATAGCGGGGACTATCTGGTGGTGGATGATAAAGGGAGCCGCCAGAAACTGAAGTCCTGGTTCATCAATGAGAAGATTCCTCAAAAAGAGAGGGATGAGATGCTTCTTGTTGCGGACGGGCAGCATATTGTATGGATACCCGGGCACAGGATGAGCCGTGCCTGTCAGATCAGTAACAGGACAGAGAAGATTCTTGAGATAAAGATAACGGAGGATAAGAGAAATGTCAGAAACGATCAGGGTACTGATTCCGGAGGAGAAAGTTGACGAGAGGATCAGGACACTCGGGCAGCAGATCAGTGAGGATTATGCAGGAAAACAGATCCATTTGATCTGCGTGTTAAAGGGCGGCGTATTCTTTATGTGCGAGCTGGCAAAGCGGATCACCGTGCCGGTCTCCATGGATTTTATGTGCGTGGGAAGCTACGGGGACGGAACTGCATCCAGCGGTGTGGTGCGCATCGCAAAAGACCTTGATGAATCCATCGAGAATAAAGAAGTGCTCATTGTAGAGGACATTATCGACTCAGGCAATACGCTGTATTACCTGATCGACGTGCTGAAAAAGAGAAATCCGGCCAGCATGAGACTGTGCACTCTTCTGGACAAACCGGACAGAAGAGTCAAAGACGTGAAAGTTGATTACTGCGGATTTGAGATCCCGGATGAATTTGTAGTGGGATACGGGCTTGATTATGCCCAGAAATACAGAAATCTTCCTTACATCGGCGTGGTGGAAGGACTGGAACAGGAAGGAGTATAAGATTTGGACAATAACAGGAAATACAGGGGTATCAGCGGCTCTACGATACTGATGTTCATCGTGATCGTGGTAGCTGCGCTCTGGATGGCAAGCCGGATGCAGATACACCGGCAGGAGATGACATATACGGATTTTGTCTCCCAAGTGCAGGAAGAAAACGTGACAGACGTATATATCGATCAGAACAGCGCCGTGCCTACCGGTACGGTGTCCTTTATGCTGAAGGAAGAGAGCGAAGCGAGGTCTGTCAATGTATCAAATGTTGAGGTGGTAGAAGATCTGCTCGATGACAACGGAGTGGAATACAGCCTGTCAGCAGTGCCGGAAGATTCTGTCTTTACAACGATACTGCTCCCGCTGCTGATCACACTGGCTGCGGTGCTGCTGCTCTTCTATCTGATGAACCGGCAGGGCGGCGGGGCCAATGCCAAGGCGATGAACTTCGGCAAGAGCCGTGCCAGGATGACGAACCAGAATGAGATCAAGGTAACATTTGCTGATGTGGCAGGTCTGAAGGAAGAGAAAGAAGAACTGGAGGAAATCGTAGATTTCCTGAAAGCACCGAAAAAATATGTACAGGTCGGTGCGAGGATTCCGAAAGGAGTTCTTCTTGAGGGACCTCCGGGAACCGGTAAGACACTGCTGGCAAAGGCAGTTGCCGGCGAGGCGGGAGTTCCGTTCTTCAGTATCTCAGGTTCGGACTTTGTAGAGATGTTCGTTGGTGTAGGAGCATCCCGTGTGCGCGATCTGTTCCAGGATGCAAAGAAAAATGCACCATGCATCGTGTTTATCGATGAGATCGATGCCGTTGCGAGACGGCGCGGAAGCGGTCTGGGAGGCGGACATGATGAGAGAGAGCAGACACTGAACCAGCTTTTGGTGGAGATGGATGGTTTTGGCGTAAACGAGGGAATCATCGTTATGGCGGCCACAAACCGCAAGGATATCCTTGACCCTGCAATCTTAAGACCGGGACGTTTTGACCGTAATGTAATCGTAGGCCGCCCGGATGTGGGAGGGCGAGAGGAAATCCTCAAAGTCCATGCAAAGAATAAACCTCTTGGAGAAGATGTAGACCTGAAACAGATTGCCCAGACAACGGCAGGATTTACAGGTGCTGATCTGGAGAATCTGTTAAATGAAGCGGCAATCCTTGCAGCAAAGGACAACCGCGTATATATCCAGCAGCAGGATATCCGCCATGCATTTGTAAAGGTGGGTATCGGTGCGGAGAAGAAGAGCCGTATCGTATCTGAGAAAGAAAAGCGCATTACGGCATACCATGAGGCAGGACATGCGATCCTGTTCCATGCGCTTCCGGATGTGGGACCTGTATACAGTGTATCGATCATCCCGACAGGCGGTGCCGGAGGCTATACGATGCCTCTGCCGGAGCATGATGATATGTTTAATACGAAAGGACATATGCTCCAGGAGATCACAGTGGCTCTTGGCGGCCGCGTGGCGGAAGAGGAGATATTCGATGATATCACAACGGGGGCATCCCAGGATATCAAACAGGCAACGGCGATCGCCAAATCCATGATCACTAAGTTTGGTATGTCCGAGAGGCTCGGACTGATCAATTATGACAACGATAGTGATGAAGTATTTATCGGACGTGATTTCGGACATACGTCGCGGGGCTATGGCGAGAAAGTCGCAGGAACGATAGATGAAGAAGTGAAGAGGATCATTGACGAGTGCTATCTGAAAGCGCGTGCGATCATTCAGGAACATCATGATGTGCTTGATGCGTGTGCCAAACTCCTGCTCGAGAAAGAGAAGATCACAAGAGGCGAGTTTGAAGCTTTATTTGAGGACAGCGAAAAAGAGGAGGCCTGATGTTATGAACAGAGAAGCGCTGTTCTGTGACGGTACGCAGGATTATGTGATTCCTGCGGAACCGGAAGTAAATGAGAAGATCACACTGCGTTTCCGAACAGCACACAATGATGTGGAAGAGGTAAGTCTCCTGACCGGAGACCGCAGCTATTCCATGTGGAAAATCTGTGCAGGAGATGAATTTGATTTTTACGAGATCGAATGGCAGCTGGGAGAGGAGCCGTTTCATTACTCATTTGAGATAAAGAGTGGTGAACAGATCTGGTTTTATAACCGTTACGGTGTATCGGATCACCGAGAGGACTATTATGCCTACACGATCGTGCCGGGCTTTAAGACGCCGGAGTGGGCGAAAGGCGCGGTCATGTATCAGATTTTTGTAGATCGTTTTTGCAACGGGGATACGTCCAACGATGTGGAAGATAATGAATATATCTATATCGGGGCTCCGAGCAGGAAGATAAAGGACTGGGATCAGGTGCCGGAGGCTCTTGATATCCGGAACTTTTACGGAGGAGACCTGCAGGGGGTACTGGATAAGCTGGATTATCTTCAGGATCTGGGAATTGAAGTGATTTATTTTAATCCATTGTTTGTATCTCCGTCCAACCACAAATATGATATTCAGGATTATGACTATATAGATCCCCATTACGGGAAGATCATAGCGGACGGGGGAGAGCCGCTGCCCGAAGGGGCTGAGGATAATATCCATGCTACAAAGTATCAGCAGAGGGTGGGAGACATCCGCAATCTGGAGGCCAGCAACGAGCTGTTTGCAAAACTGGTGGAGGAGATGCACAAACGCGGGATGCGTGTGATCCTGGACGGAGTGTTCAACCACTGCGGATCATTTAATAAATGGCTTGACCGGGAGCGGATCTATGAACCGCAGCCGGGGTATCCGAAAGGGGCATACGTGAGCGCAGACAGTCCGTACAGGGGATTCTTTCATTTCCATGACGACCGCGATGAAGCGTGGCCGTATAACGGAAGCTACGACGGATGGTGGGGACATGATACACTGCCGAAGCTCGCTTATGAAGATTCACCAGAACTTGAGCAATATATTATGGATATAGGAAAGAAATGGGTTTCTCCACCGTATAATGTAGACGGCTGGCGGCTTGATGTAGCGGCGGATCTTGGCTGCAGCAATGAATACAATCATATGTTCTGGAAACGCTTCAGAAAAGAAGTAAAAGAGGCGAACCCGGATGCACTGATCCTTGCAGAACACTATGGCGATCCGATAGAGTGGCTTCAGGGCGATGAATGGGACAGTGTAATGAATTATGATGCATTCATGGAACCGCTGACCTGGTTCCTTACGGGGATGGAAAAGCACAGTGACGAAAGACGTACCGATCTTTGGGGCAATCCGGACAATTTTGTAGGAGCGATGCGCCATTTCATGGCCAGCATGCTCACGCCGTCACTTCAGGTGGCGATGAACGAGCTGTCCAATCATGACCATTCGAGATTCCTGACACGGACGAACCATATTGTCGGACGTGCAGAACATGTCGGGGCTAAAGCAGCCGAGGAAGGGATAAATCTTGCGGTCATGCGCGAAGCAGTTACAGTTCAGATGACATGGGTGGGAGCACCTACGATCTACTATGGCGATGAAGTCGGATTGTGCGGCTTTACAGATCCGGATAACAGAAGAACGTATCCGTGGGGGCGGGAGAATAAAGAACTCCTGGAGTTCCACAAAGAGATGATAAGGATACATAAAGAGGAAAAGCCTTTGAGAAAGGGTTCTGTCAAACTCCTTCATGCGGATCATAACGTACTTGCATACGCAAGGTTCCAGGCGGATGAACAGATCGTTGTCGTGCTCAATAACAGTAAGGAATTAAAACAGGTGACAGTACCGGTGTGGCTGTCAGGAGTACACAAAGAAGGCAGGATGAAACGCCTGATCTACACATATGAAGAAGGATATACGACGGCCTATGATGAGTATATCGTGGAAAATGGTGAGATCGTGCTCAATATGGGGCGGCACTCGGCTGTAGTATTGAAACCGGTGCAGCCTGCCTGGTTTTAGGCGTAGTTTATATGCAATGATATTTAAATGCAATGCGAACAGAGAAACAGTATGGCAGGAATGACCTGCAGCAAAAGAGAAAATTATGGAAATAGTTTCAATGATCCTGTCCCTGCTTACCGGCGTGGCAATGTTCCTGTATGGCATGCTGCTGATGGGAGACGGGTTAAAAATGGTAGCCGGCGATAAGCTGGAAGCATTTCTTTATAAGATGACGAACACACCGGTCAAAGGAGTTGCGTTAGGGACCGGAGTCACTTGTGTGATCCAGTCTTCTTCCGCGACTACGGTAATGGTGATCGGTTTTGTAAATTCCATGATGATGACACTGAGACAGGCAATCAGTATTATCATGGGAGCAAATATAGGAACAAGTATTACAGGATGGATTTTGTGCTTGTCCTATATCGAAGGAACCGGGGGTGTGGCGGCAATTCTGTCCACATCAACGATTTCAGCAGTGGTGGCCGTGATCGGTATCATTTTCCGAATGTTCAGTAAACGGTCAGTCTATAAAAATATAGGAAACATCATGCTTGGCTTCGCTATCCTGATGGTGGGAATGCAGATGATGAGCGGAGCAGTGGAGCCGCTTAGGGAAAATGAGATATTTGTCGGGATGCTGACGATGTTTTCAAACCCGCTGATGGGTATTCTGGTAGGGATCGTATTCACAGCGATCCTGCAGAGCGCATCTGCCGCAGTCGGTGTGCTCCAGGCTTTGTCTGTAACAGGAATCCTTACTTTTGCCAGCGCATTTCCGATCGTGCTTGGCATTGGCGTGGGGGCAGCCTGTCCTGTTCTGATATCTTCGATCGGGGCAAATAAGAACGGTAAGAGGACAGCGCTGATCTACTTGCTGAATGACCTGATTGGCCTTATTTTCTGGGGAATTGTTTTCTACAGTGTGAATGCTGTTGTACATTTTACATTTATGGATATGATCATGACGCCGGTGACAGTCGCACTTCTGAACACAGTATTCCGAGTGGCTACAGTATGCATTTTATTCCCGTTTATTCCGAAGCTTGAGAAGCTGGTCTGCACTCTGGTGAAAGACTCAAAAGAAGAGTTAGAGGACGAGGCAGACTTCGGTCTTCTCGATGAACGCCTGGTGACTTATCCGGCCCTTGCGATCGGGCAGTGTCACCGCGTGATGTCGGGAATGGCAAAAAAAGTCCGGAAAAATGTAAACCGGGCGATGAACCTGCTCAACGAGTACCAGCAGGATAAGTTTGAAAAGGTGCAGCGTAAAGAAAATCTGATCGATAAATACGAGACTAAACTTGGGGTGTATCTTATGAAACTCACGAAAGTGGGGCTGACTACGGCTCAATCGCGCCAGGTATCGTTGTATTTGAGTACGATCAGTGATTTTGAGCGGATCGGCGATCATGCGGCGTTTATCGCATATACATCTAATGAGATGAATGAGAAGCATACCAAATTTTCTGAGGAGGCCCGCGATGAGCTGAATGTGGTCATGGAGGCAGTACGCGAGATCATCAACGTGACCTGCCGCGTATTTATGAATGACGATAAAGAAGAGGCCAAAAAGGTGGCGCCGCTTGGCGTTGTGATCACTACTTTATGTGATGAGCTGAAACATAACCATGTGAGACGACTGAGCAGTGGAGCCTGCGGATTGGAAGAGGGAACGGTATTTACGGATATCCTTAATAGTTTCACGCGTATCGCATCGCACTGCGCGAGTGCAATGACAGCTCTGACGAAAGCGGGAGAGGATGATACGGATATCCATATTCATAATTCCAGAGTATATGCTGCCGATGGGATGGAATACTACTCATATTTCAATGAATACAGTCAGAAATATGACATAAGAAAAAATGACGGACATGTAAGAAGCATGGAGCCGGAGGAAGTAGAGTAAAAAATAATACTTAAATGCAGAAAGGGGCTCGGAACGTTCGGGCTCTTTTTTAGTGGTACGGTCAAAAATGGAATAACTGGCTGTTTTGAAATATCCAGGTGAGTGATATCATTGTGCGCAGATAAAAATTGAGAAAGCAGGAATAAAGACATGACAAAAAAGATAGCAGTGATCAATGATCTGTCCGGTTTCGGGAAATGTTCCCTTACAGCGGCAATTTCGGCAATAGCCGCGATGGGAGTGCAGCCATGTCCGCTTCCAACGGCGGTCTTAAGTGCACAGACCGGCTATCCGAATTATTACTGTGATGATTATACAGACAGGATGGAACTCATATATAAAGAGTGGGAAAAGATGCAGGTGCATTTCGACGGCATTTATACAGGATTTATGTCGGGAGAGCATCAGATCAGGAAAGTGCTTGAGTTTCTGGATATATTTTATGAGAAGGATACATTTCTTCTGGTAGATCCCGTAATGGGAGATAATGGGAACCGTTATCCTATCTTTACCTCCGAGCTGGTGGCTGAGATGAAATCTCTTGTTTCCCGTGCAGATATCATTACTCCAAATCTGACGGAATTATGCCTTCTGACAGGCACGGACTACCATATGATAAAGGTGATGACAGAGGAAAAACATCTGGTGACAGTGGCTGAACAGATGGCGAGAAATCTGATGACAGGAGGAACAAAAGAAGTTCTTGTCACGGGAATCCGTTTCGCTGATGAGGAGAGCGGACAGGAGATGATGGGCAACCTGGCAGTGACGGAAAAGAATGTCTCATTCTCTGCATTTCCGTTTATCGGGGAGAGCTTTTCGGGGACAGGAGATCTGTTTGCCTCGGTAATTGCAGGAGGACGGGCGCGCGGCGATAGTCTTCCGGATGCGATGAAACTGGCAGGAGAGATGATTGAGCAGGCAATCCGGGATTCTGTAAAGAATCATGTACCGAGAAATGACGGTGTGGACTATGAAAAATATCTGTGGATGCTCGGAGAGAAGAACAGGCTGGATCAGTAATTCCTGAACGGTTCCGGGCCAATGTCCGGATCCGGCAGCTGCAGGGAAGTGAAAAATCCCAGGAGGGGAAAATGGCGGATATTTTATATACGTATAAAAATAATGTTTATGTGAATCTGACAAACAAATGTGACTGTGCATGTACATTCTGTATCCGCAGCCATCGGAACAGTGTGGGCGAGGCGGATACGCTCTGGCACAAAGGAGATCCGGGGCTTCAGGAAGTGTTGGATGCGTTGGATGCATTTGATTTTACCGGCTACGAGGAGCTTGTTTACTGTGGTTACGGGGAGCCGACCTGTGCCCTTGACATACTGACTGCATCTGCAAAGTATGCGAAAGAAAAATATGGTATCCGGGTGCGGGTGAATACGAACGGGCTGGCTAATCTTTACCATGGGAGAGACGTGGTTCCGGAGCTGGCGGAAGTTGCGGACTGTGTGTCTATCAGTCTGAATGCACCAACAGCGGAAAAATATATGGCTGTTACGCGGCCGAAATTTGACGATGCATTTGAAGGTATGCTTAAATTTGCATCTGAATGTGCAAAATGCATTGAGAGTGTGCAATTCACAGTGGTGGATGTATTATCGGAGAGCGACATTGAAGCAAGCCGCAGGCTGGCGGAGATGATGGGAATCGGGCTCAGAGTGCGGCATTACGCGTGAGTGGATATGAAGAACGGCAGACTTTTTGGTCTGCTGTTTTTTTGTTATTTGTGCAACAAATCATATATGATCTGACTCTAATATAACACAGGAAAATACTGCACGAGAGGAGGGGTGCGGATGAATGGGAACGGGAATGAGCCGCAGGAGGAGCTTCAGCTCATTAAGCGGGCGAAAAGGGGAGATGTAAAAGCATTTTCACAGCTATATGCGGGAATTTATACGGAGCTGTATAAATTTGCTCTTTATACGATACGGCATCGTCAGGATGCAGAGGATGCCGTGAGCGAGACCGTAATGACTGCATGGGAGAAAATGAAATATTTGAGGAAAGATGAATCTTTCAGGAACTGGATGTTCACGATCCTGAATAATCAATGCAGAAAGATTCTGCGTGAACAGCGGAAAGCGTCCGGGATGGCGGACCAGGGGAAGGAAAGAGAAAATCTTCAGATGGAGAAAAGACTCTGCAGCGAACCGGATTATGCGGGACAGCATGATGTGAGAGAGGCGTTTGGCGCCCTTGGAGAAGAAGAACGTATCATCGTGGCATTTTCTGTATTCGGAGGTTATCAGAGTGAAGAGATCGGAAAGATGACGGGATATAATCCTGCAACAGTCCGGTCGAAGAAAAAGCGCGCGCTGGAAAAGATGAGAAAGATCATTGATCCGGAAACATAGTGGAGATGGAGAGGAGGATGGATATGGAAGAGCGGGAAAAGGAATTGGAAGAACTCATTCGTTCAATGGCAGAAAACACGGGAATCCCGGCGTCGATCCACCCGGACGCTGTGGAGAAAAAGCTCGAGGCGGCGAAAACAGAGAAGAAACGGAGACTCAGACGAAAATATATTACCGGAGCTGTTGCTGCGTGTCTGTGCATTGCAGTCGGTATTGCAGGCAGTTATCTGCACTTCTCGCAGGAAACTTCAGAAACATCAGATATGACGGCCAGCTCGTCGGACAGTGCAGCCGGGGCGTCCTCAGACAGCGGAGAATCTGCGGATATCGAAATGGAAGAGAGTATGATCGCATCAGCAGAGAGCTACGATGAAATATATAAATATATTCAGGCAGAGCGGGAGCAGTCAGAAACAGACGCAGGTATTTTCAGCCGATTCGGAATTTTGGAGGAGTCGGCGTCAACAGCGGATTCGGCAGCGTCTGGAAGCGCTTCGAACAGCGGGAGTGCAGCATCTGCGGGAGATTCAGGAAACAGTTATTCTGATACGAATGTGAGAGAAGAAGGAGTCGGCGAAGCAGATATTGTAAAGACGGATGGCAGCAGCCTGTATATTGTGAACGGCCAGGCGGTTGAAATCGTCGGGATCAAGTCGGCAGAGATGGAAGAACTGGCAGAGATCCGTATGGCGGACGACTGTTATATAATAGAACTTTATGTGCAGGATGACAGACTGGTCATAATGTATACCAGGACGGAACCCAGTGTTGACGAGGATGGATATTACAATAATTACAGAGATTATACAAATGCGCTCGTGTATGATATAAGCGACAGGACGAACCCAGTGAAAGTGGGAAATATTTCTCAGAGCGGATATTACAATACGATGCGTGTGAGAGACGGCTATGTATATGTGATCAGTAATTTTTACGCGGATGCGGCGGCATCTCGTGCAGATACAGCCGCCTATATCCCGGAAGTGCAGGGAAGTACGATGGCGGCGTCAGATATTTATATGCCGCAGAGACAGATGGGAGACCAGTATACAGTGATCACATCCTTCTCACTCGAAGATCCGTCGGAGAAAACAGACAGCAAAGCAGTGTTCGGCAGCAGCGGTATGTGTTATGTAAGTACGGAAAACATCTATGTGACAGAGGGCTGGTACGGGCAGGACGATGCAGAGGTCACCCAGACCTCGATCCGCAAGGTCGCATACAAGGACGGCATACTTCAGGGCGAAGCTCAGGCAAAGGTGGACGGAACGCTGAATGATTCCTTCAGTATCGATGAATATAACGGATACCTCAGGCTAGTGACTACAGTCAGTCCGGTCAGCAGCGGGGGTGGCGGGATCGCAAGGTTTTTCAGTGGAGATACCGGGGAAAGACAGCAGGAGGACAGCAACTCCCTCTACGTACTGGATGAAAATCTGGAAATCGCCGGAGAAATCCATGACCTGGCGAAAGACGAAAGTGTATATTCAGCGCGCTTTATGGGAGATGTGGGATACTTTGTGACATTTAAACAGGTTGATCCTCTTTTCTCTGTAGATCTTTCTGATCCGTCGGATCCGGAGATTATCGGAGAGCTGAAGATACCGGGCTTCTCTGAATATCTCCATCCCTATGGAGACGGGCAGCTTCTCGGGATCGGGATGGATGTGGATGAAGAGAGCGTGACAACGGACGGCGTAAAAATATCCATGTTCGATATATCCGATCCGGCCGATGTAAACGAGGAAGAGAATTATGTCCTGGAAGACCTGTACGGAACAGACGTGGGATATAATTATAAGGCAGTTTTCGTCGATGTAGAAAAAAATCTTTTCGGATTTATGGCATATGGAGATACAACAAAATACTTTATCTTTACCTATGACGAAAACGGATTCCGGGAAGTGTTTTCAAGAGAACTGACGTTATACGGAGATGTCCGCGGCCTGTATGCAGGAGACCGGTTCTATCTGGTGAATGGGAATACGGTGGAGTCCTTTACAATGGATGAGTTTCAGAAAGTGGATGATATCGTGCTGTAAAATTCCATGTTTGTCGGGAAGACAATTTCTGGGTAAAGCGTCCGAAAAACAATCGGATACAGTGGAATGACGTACGTATCCGGGGGGGGACGGGGAGGGGGATGCTTCCGGCTCCGGTTACGGAACATAAGATATAGTAACAAGCCTGCGATACGGCTAAAAGCGATCAGGGAAAGGAAGAACTCACTTCGTTCAGACAACATCCTTTCCCTGATCAACGCCGCACCACAGGCTTTAACTATATCTAATGTCCCTCCACAGTCACTGAAAGCATCCCCTCCCCGCCCCTCCCGAAAGGTTCATCAATAGGGCTGTATTCGACTGATTTTCTACGTTCATCCAATCAGAATTGTATTCCCGATAAACACGAAGTTTACAGAAAACTGGTCGAAATGGTAAACTTTATCGACTACGTTCCCATTTCAACCGGTTTCTTTGACTTTCATGTTTGTCGGAGTGACTGCCGGATTCGATAGAGTAGAAAACGGATGGAGATGAGGCCCAGGAAGACTTGAAAAGAGATGAACGGTATGTGAGGAAGGCGACTTCAGAGTAATTCGATGGAAAAAGTTAAGGCTCCGGAAGATGATGTTAAGCCTGCAAATGGAGTGTTTGAGGCAAAGCCGAGTTCTCCATTTGCAGGCTTTGTATTTAATCATCTTTCGGAACCTTTAATTTTTCCCGAATTATGTAGCGGAGCCTGAAGCACATGCCGTTCATCTCGAAAAAATATTTCCGTGCCTCGTCTCCGTCTGTTTTCGGACGCTATACACAAGGGCATTCAGTCCGACAAATTAAAATAAATCTTATTCTTCTGTGGCTTCTTCGTCTGTTTCTGTATCAGCCGCAGCTA